>Ga0308175_100003894_pt1 | contig 10399 bp, 9 predicted proteins | sample PhyCR1_3_FD_203893 | JGI IMG/M metagenome (GOLD analysis project Ga0308175, IMG submission 203893) | Soil microbial communities from UC Gill Tract Community Farm, Albany, California, United States - DLSLS.C.R1 | ecosystem: Environmental > Terrestrial > Soil > Agricultural land | place: USA...
CGCAACACGCGCCATCCAGCACGTGCATCGCCCGGAAGCTTGCCGGCAGCGACAGCGCGCTGCTCGCGGCCTTCGAGATTGGTCAGGGTGGCATCGATTTCGGGCAACGCACCGATCGGCAGGATCACATCGGCGACCGCGCGCGTGGACTGGCAGGCAAACTGGCTGAAAGCCACGACCTGCGCCTTGCCCAGCGCCTGCAACGCCGTTGCCTGGTCCGCGAAATCCAGGCCCGGCTCGATGCCGTAAATCACGTAGGCGCTGCGCGGATCACGCAGCATCGCCTGCGCTTCGCGTGATGCCGGCAGGACGCCCGCGCGCGACAGCCCGACCGCGTTGGCGCCCTGCGGGATGCGGCATACGGCGATGTTGCGTGCACCGGCGAAGTCGCGCACCGCCTTGCGGATGGAGGCCGCATGCGGACCGGACTCGGCGACGCCGCCGACGATCACGACCGCGTGGTTCGGACTGCCGAGGTCGACCTGCGCAACCGCCCCGGCCAGTTGCGACGGTGCGACGATCTGCCTGCTGGCGATATCGAAGGCGAAATCGAAATCGACCGGATTGACGACATGCACCTTCGCGCCGCGCTGGACCGCCTTGCGCACGCGCGCATGCAGCAGCGGTAGTTCGTGACGCAGGTTCGAGCCGACGATTACGATCGCGTCAGCCTGCTCGATGTCGGCGACCGCCATCCCGAAGGCTTCGGCGACGGCGCTGTCGGACAGGTCGCGCTGGCCGATGCGATGGTCGAGGTTGCCGGTGCCCAAGGCCTCGGCCAGGCGCGCCAGCAGTGTGCCTTCTTCATTGGAGGTCGCCGGATGCACCAGCATGCCGAGCTGGTCGGCGCCGTTGTCGCGCAGGATCTGCGCCGCGCGCGCCAGGGCCTCGTCCCACGACGCCTCGCGCCACGCGTCGCCGTCCTTGACCAGCGGACTGACCGCGCGATCTTCGGCATACAGCCCCTGGTGCGAATAGCGGTCGCGATCGGAGAGCCAGCACTCGTTGACGGCTTCGTTGTCCCGCGGCACCGCGCGCAACACGTCGCCGCGGCGCGAATGCAGGAACAGGTTGCTGCCGAGCGCGTCGTGGTAGCCGAGCGATTCCTTGGCGATCAGTTCCCACGGACGGGCGCGGAAGCGGAACACCTTGTTGGTCAGCGCACCGACCGGGCAGACGTCGATGACGTTGCCAGAAAGCTCGGTCGTCAGCGGCTTGCCGTCGTAGGTGCCGATCTGCAGGTTCTCGCCACGCAGCATGCCGCCGAGTTCATAGGTGCCGGCGACCTCCGCGGTGAAGCGCACGCAGCGCGTGCACTGGATGCAACGCGTCATGTCGGTGGCGACCAGCGGGCCGAGGTCCTCGTCGGCCACCACGCGCTTGCGTTCGCTGAAGCGGCTCACCGACCGGCCGTAGCCCAGCGACAGGTCCTGCAGCTCGCACTCGCCGCCCTGGTCGCAGACCGGGCAATCGAGTGGATGGTTGATCAGCAGGAATTCCATCACGTTGCGCTGCGCCTTGAGCGCCTTGTCGCTGCGCGTGCGCACCTTCATGCCGTCCATCACCGGCGTGGCGCAGGCAGGCGACGGCTTCGGCGCCTTCTCGACTTCGACCAGGCACATGCGGCAGTTGGCCGCGATCGCCAGCTTGTCGTGGTAGCAGAAGCGCGGGATCGGAATGCCGGCCTTGTCCGCGGCGTGGATGATCATCGAGCCCTTTGGCGCGGCCAGTTCGACGTCGTCGATGAAGACGGTGACGTGGTCGGGCGGGAGGTTCGGATTGACCGGTTGCGCACTCATGCGGCTACCTTCGCTTCGATGACGGTGCCGGCGCGCTGGTCGTCGACCAGGAAGCGTTTGTTGAGAATCGCGTACTCGAATTCGTTCCAGAAGTGGCGCAGGAAGCCCTGCACCGGCCATGCCGCGGCTTCGCCGAACGCGCAGATGGTGTGGCCTTCGATCTGGCCCGCGGAGGCCTTGAGCATCTGCAGGTCGTCGAGCGTCGCCTGCCCATCGACGATGCGCGTGAGCATCCGGTACATCCAGCCGGTACCTTCGCGGCACGGCGTGCACTGACCGCAGGATTCGGCCATGTAGAAGCGCGCGATTCGCTGGCAGGCGCGCACCATGCATGTCGTTTCGTCCATGACGATGACAGCGCCCGAACCCAGACCCGAGCCGGCCTTCTGCAGTGCGTCGTAGTCCATCGTCAGCGACAGCATGGTGTCGGCCGGCAGCACCGGCATCGACGAACCACCGGGAATCACGGCCTTCAGCTTGTGGCCGCTGCGCACGCCACCGGCCATCTGCAGCAGGTCGGCGAACGAGGTGCCGAGACGGATTTCGTAATTGCCGGGTTTGGCCACGTGGCCCGACACGGAGAACACCTTCGGCCCGCCGTTGTTCGGCTTGCCAAGGTTGAGGAACCACTCGGCGCCGTTGCGGATGATCGCCGGTACCGATGCGTAGGTCTCGGTGTTGTTGATCGTGGTCGGCTTTCCGTAGAGGCCGAAGTTTGCCGGGAATGGCGGCTTGTAGCGCGGCTGGCCCTTCTTGCCTTCCAGCGATTCCATCAGCGCGGTTTCTTCGCCGCAGATGTAGGCGCCGGCGCCGAGCACGTTGTGGATGTCGATGTCGATGCCGCTGCCGAGCAGGTTCTTCCCCAGCCAGCCATTCGCGTATGCCTCGCGGGTGGCTTCCTCGAGATGTTCGAACGGTTCGTGGTGGAACTCACCGCGCAGGTAGTTGTAGGCGGCAGTGCTGCCGGTGGCGTAGCAGGCGATCGCCATGCCCTCGAGCACCGCATGCGGGTTGTAGCGCAGGATGTCGCGATCCTTCGCCGTGCCCGGCTCGGATTCATCGGAGTTGCACAGGATGTATTTCGTGCCCGGCGCCTTGGGCATGAAGCTCCATTTCAGGCCGGTCGGGAACCCCGCGCCGCCGCGGCCGCGCAGGCCCGACTGCTTGACCATGTCGACCACTGCCGACGGCTCGATCTTCTCCTCGAGGATCTTCCGCAGCGCGCTGTAGCCGCCGGTCTTGAGGTAGTTCTCATACGACCACGGCTTGTCGAAATGCAGCGTCGTGTAGACGACGTTGTGCTCCTGCGGCGCAGGTCCGACCGGGCCGGTGGGTTCGGCGTAGTGGCTGTCGTGGCCCATCGCTTATTCCAATCCGTCCAGGAGCTCGTCGACCTTCGCCGTGTCGAGCTTCTCGTGGTAGTGACCGTTGATGACCATCATCGGCGCGCCGCAGCAGGCGGCCAGGCACTCCTCCTCGCGCTTGAGGAAGATGCGGCCGTCGGCGGTGGACTCGCCCAGCCTGCAGCCCAGTTTCTTCTCGGCGTGCGCGACGAGGTCCTCGGCGCCGTTAAGCCAGCAGCTGATGTTGGTGCAGAAGGCGACGTTGTTGCGGCCGACCGGATGGGTCTCGAACATCGAATAGAACGTCGCCACCTCATAGGCCCACACCGGCGGCAGGCCGAGGTATTTGGCGACGCCGGCGATGAGTTCGTCGCTCAGCCAGCCGCCGTTTTGTTCCTGCGCGGCATGCAGCCCCTGCAGCACCGCCGAACGCTTGCGGTCCGGCGGGAACTTGGCGATCCAGTGGTCGATGTGCGCGCGGGTCTGCTCCGACAGCACCACCATCGGGTCGACATTGCGCGCGTTTTCGAAATTGCCTGTCGCTCTCATCGATCCTTACCTGTCGATCTCGCCGAACACGACGTCGTACGTGCCGATCATCGCCACCACGTCGGCCAGCATGTGGCCCTTCACGATCTCGTCCATCGACGACAGATGCGCGAAGCCCGGCGCGCGCAGGTGCACGCGGAACGGCTTGTTGGCGCCGTCGGACACCAGATAACAGCCGAACTCGCCCTTCGGCGCCTCAACCGCGCAATACGTCTCGCCGGCAGGCACGCAATAGCCTTCGCTGAACAGCTTGAAGTGGTGGATCAGCGCTTCCATGTCGTCCTTCATCTCCTCGCGGGAGGGAGGCGCGACCTTGAAATTGTCCAGCATCACCGGACCCGGATTCGCCTTCAGCCAGGCGACGCACTGCTGGATGATGCGCGCGCTCTGGCGCATCTCCGCGACGCGCACGAGGTAGCGGTCGTAGCAATCGCCGTGGGTGCCGACCGGGATGTCGAAGTCGACTTCGGCGTATTTCGCGTACGGCTGCTTCTTGCGCAGGTCCCACTCGACGCCCGAGCCGCGCAGCATCGGCCCGGTCATGCCCCAGGCCAGCGCCTGCTCCGGCGGAATCACGCCGATGCCGACGGTGCGCTGCTTCCAGATGCGGTTGTCGGTGAGCAGGGTCTCGTACTCGTCGACGCGCTTGGGGAAGTCGTGCGCGAACGCGTGCAGGTAATCCAGCATCGAGCCTTCGCGCCACTCGTTGAAGCGCTTGAGCTTCTCGCCCTTGCGCCACGGCGACTCGCGGTACTTCGACATCTGCGCCGGCAGGTCGCGGTACACGCCCCCTGGACGGTAGTAGGTCGCGTGCATGCGCGCGCCGCTCACCGCCTCGTAGACGTCCATCAGCTCTTCGCGCTCGCGGAACGCGTAGAGGAAGACCGCCATCGCGCCGAGGTCGAGGCCGCTGGACCCGATCCACATCAGGTGGTTGAGGATGCGGGTGATCTCGTCGAACAGCGTGCGGATCCACTGCGCGCGTACCGGCGCCTCGATGCCCATCAGGGTTTCGATGGCGCGCACGTAGGCGTGCTCGTTGCACATCGGCGAGACGTAATCCAGGCGGTCCATGTAGCCGATCGACTGGTTGAACGGCTTGGATTCGGCGAGCTTTTCGGTGCCGCGATGCAGCAGGCCGATGTGCGGATCGGCGCGTTGCACGACCTCGCCATCCATTTCCAGGATCAGGCGCAACACGCCGTGCGCGGCCGGATGCTGCGGGCCGAAGTTCAGCGTGTAGTTGCGGATCGCCTTCTGCGCTTCGGCAGCGTTGCTGGCGAAGCCCACGCCTTCTGGCTTGATCGCAGGATTGATCGAGTTCACTTGTCGGCTCCCGCGGGCGTCGGAGTCGGACCGGTCGAACGCAACGCGGCGTCGGCGGGACCGAGCGTGCTGCCGACCTTGAGGTCGCGGTCCTCGCCGGCGGCCGTCGCATAGCGCGCATCATCGCGAATGACGCGCGGCACCAGCACGCGCGGCTCGACCGATTTCACCGGCTCGTAGATCACGCGCTGCTGCTCGGCGTCGTAGCGTACTTCGACGTTGCCGATCAGCGGGAAATCCTTGCGGAACGGATGGCCGACGAATCCATAGTCGGTGAGGATTCGGCGCAGGTCCGGATGGCCGGCGAGCACGATCCCGAACATGTCGAAGGTCTCGCGCTCGAACCAGTTCGCACCCGGCCACAGGTCCGTGACCGATGCGACGATCGGCAGGTTGTCGTCCGGCGCGAAGCAGCGCACGCGGATGCGGCGGTTGTGCAGGACCGAAAGCAGCTGCACAACGACGGCGAAGCGGCGCTGAGGTGCAGCGATGACGACTTCGCCCTGCGGCTGCGCCGTCTGCTCGCTCGGACGCTCACCGTAGCGGAAGCGGCCGGGACCGCGTCCTTCGACGCCGCGCGAGAAGCCTTCGGACGAGACGTCCGTATCCCACTCGTCGCTGCCGTGGCCGAGGTAGTCGATGCCGCACAGGTCGATCAGCTGGGCGAAACCGAACTCATCGCGCAACAAGCGGCAGCCATCGTGCCAGGCGCTGGCGTCGAACACGATGCCGACCTCGCCACGCGGGACGTCCATGGAAACGGCCGCTTCCGGGAAACGCGCGCGCAGCTGCTCGACGAAGGAAACCACTGTTTCGCTCATCAGCGCAGGCCCGTCTTCGTTTCGCCGAAGTTCGTCGCGCGGCGGATTTTCTTCTGCAACTGCAGGATGCCGTACACCAGCGCCTCGGCCGTCGGCGGGCAACCCGGCACATAGATATCGACCGGGACGATGCGATCGCAACCGCGCACGACCGCATACGAGTAGTGGTAATAACCGCCGCCGTTGGCGCAGCTGCCCATCGAGATGACCCACTTGGGATCGGGCATCTGGTCGTAGACCTTGCGCAGCGCCGGCGCCATCTTGTTGACCAACGTGCCGGCCACGATCATCACGTCGGACTGGCGCGGCGACGGGCGGAACACGACGCCGAAACGGTCGAGGTCCAGGCGCGCGGCGCCCGCGTGCATCATCTCGACCGCGCAGCACGCAAGACCGAAGGTCATCGGCCACATCGAACCGGTGCGCGCCCAGTTGAGCAGCGCGTCAGACGTGGTGGTGACAAAACCGCGCTCCAGCAGCGGGTTGTCGCCCTCGGGCCGCAGGATGTCGTCGACCCGGCCTTCCGGCAGCGGGTTGTTCATCAGGCCTTCGACGGTACTGATCACGCCCATCGGCAGCCTCCGCGCGAAATCGTTATCCGGCGCATGGATGTGCCGGCGCGACGACGGCTGTCGCCGCGGCAAGCGGGCGCGGCTTCGCCGTGGCCGCTTGCGTGCCGGTCGCGGCTGGAAGCCCGATCCGGCGCTATGGGATGCGTCACTCCCATTCCAGCGCTCCCTTCTTCCAGACGTAGGCGAAGCCGATCACCAGCAGCGCCAGGAAGACGCCCATCTCGACCAGTCCGAACACGCCCAGTTCGCGGAACACCAGCGCCCACGGGAAGACGAACGCGATCTCGAGGTCGAACACGATGAACAGGATCGCGATCAGGTAATAGCGCACGTCGAAACGCATGCGCGAATCCTCGAATGCCGGGAATCCGCACTCGTAGGGAGACAGTTTCTCGGCAGTCGGACGCTTGGGCCCGAGCACGTTGCCGATGACGATCAGTGCGACACCGATGCCGGTGGCGACGATCAGGAACAGCAGGGTCGGCAAATATTCGGCCAGCACAAGCGTCCTCTCTGCTTTCCCGTGGACAGTCCGGCCATGGCTGGCCGCGCTCCGCACGGGGGTTACGACCGGTGATGGTGCCCAAAGGGGGACTCGAACCCCCACGACCTAAGTCGCTACCACCTCAAGGTAGTGCGTCTACCAATTCCGCCATCTGGGCAATGTCCTGCGGCCGTCCTGGCCTGCGCTGACGGCGTTCCAGCCGGGCGTTTGCAGCAACCGCGACAAGCGCGGAATTTTAACCTGTCATCAGCCGCCCGAAGGCGGTTGCGGAGCGGCCGGAGCCGGTTGCGGAGCCGGTGACGGCGTTGCCGGACCGGGCTGCGCCGGCGCGGCCGGAACGCTGGTGGCCGGCGCCTGCTGCGCCGGAACGGCGGGCACCGCGGTATTTCCGGTCGGGGCCGCCGGCGTCGCGGGAACCTGGCCCATCAGCCCCAGACTCTGCTGCGCCGGAGTCTGTGACGAGCTGTGCGTCGCATACCAGGCCATGCCCAGGCTGATCACGAAGAATAGGATCGCCAACCACTTGGTCGATTTGGACAGGAAGTTGGAGGCGCCGCGCGAACCGAACACGGTCGCCGAGGCGCCGCCGCCGAATCCGGAACCCGCCTGCGCACCGGCGCCGCGCTGCATGAGGATCAACGCGATCATTCCGATCGCGAGCAGGATGTAGATGACGGTCAGGATGGACAACAGCATTGCAGGTCTCTTCGGTGGAACCGCGGTTCAGCCGCCGCTTCCAGTGGCGGAAGCCGCGGCAGCGATGGCGAGGAAATCAGCGGCCACCAGCGAGGCTCCGCCGATCAGGCCGCCATCGACGTCGGGCTGGGAGAACAGCGCGGCGGCGTTGCCGGGTTTGCAGCTGCCGCCATACAGGATCGGCAGCGAGCCAGCGATTTTAGCATCGCGCGCCGCGACTTCGCCACGGATGAACGCGTGGACGGCCTGGGCCTGCTCCGGCGTCGCCGTCAGGCCGGTACCGATCGCCCACACGGGTTCGTAGGCGATCACGGCACCTTGGAATGCCTGCTCGCCGCAGAGTTCGAACACAGGCTGCAGCTGGCGCTCGATGCAGTATTCGGTCTGGCCGGCCTCGCGCTGGCGCTGGCTTTCGCCGACGCACAGGATCGGAATGAGCCCGGCATCGCGTGCGGCCTGGAACTTGCGCGCGACCAGCTCGCTGTCCTCGTGGTGGTACTCGCGGCGTTCCGAATGGCCGACCAGACCATAGCGCGCGCCGACGTCGACCAGCATCGACGCGCAGACTTCGCCGGTGTAGGCGCCCTGTGCATTGGCGCTGACGTCCTGGGCGCCGAAGGCGATCGACGGGTAGTCCTCGACCAGATCGCCCAGGTACGGCAGTGGCGGCAGGACCACGAGCGCGACGCCCGCGGGCGCGGGAGCGGCGGTGATCGCGTCGAGCAGCGCATGCGCGAACGCGTGATCGCCATGGAGCTTCCAGTTGCCAGCCACGATCCGGTGACGCATCGAAACATCGTCCTGCGAACCCGCGAAGGCGCGCAGTCTAGCAGCCGGGCGCTTGTAGAATCGCCTGCGCTGCGCGATCGCGTCCGATCTCCATCGGGTGTGCAATCGAGTTCACGTCCGCAAACCGGAACACCATGGCAACCGGCCCTGCACGCACTGCGATCCTGCCCTACCGCCGCCCCACCGAAGGCCGGGATTACTGGCTGCTGGACGACGCGCTGCCGGATCCGATGGCCGTACGCACGCGCGCCCTTGCGCGCACCGACTGGACCGAGGGTTACCCGCACCGGCCCGAAGCATGGCCCGGCATGCGTGCCCTGCCCGCCCTCGAAACCGACGAACTCGCGACCGTCGAGGGATTCGTCCGCAAAGCCACCGGCAGCAAACGTCTCTGGGTGGCGACGACTGCGGATGGCGGCCATCTCAATCACAACTGCGTGCAGGCCGTCGGTGCCGACGAATCCGGCCCCAAGCCGCATACCGACTCGCGCGCGCTGTGCCGCTATGCCGCCGTCCTCTACCTCAATCCCGATGCGCCGCCGCACTGCGGCACCAGCTTTTACCGGCAGCGGCTGCCGAATGGCCAGCTCGGCGGCAACGCGGTGGTGCCCCCGCACGCAAACCTAGTCGAAGCGCTGGGCGCGCGTTACGTCGCGATGGGCTCGTTCGTCGAGGACGTCGCTATCGAGCATCGCTTCAATCGGCTGCTGCTGTATCGCGCCAACCTGATCCACAGCGCCAGCGACTACTGCGGCAGCACGCTGACCGACAAGCGAATGGCTGCGGTGTTTTTCTGGATGGCCGCCTGATCCGACGGATGCGGTGATCAGGCCTGCGCTGCTGCGCGCACTGCTTCAGCCAGTGCGTCAAGCGTCGACCCCATCAAGCCGGCGTCGTCCGCTTCCACGGTGACGCGCACCACCGGCTCGGTGCCGGAGGGCCGCAGGAACGCGCGGCCGCGTCCTTCCACCGCGCGCTGCGCATCGACCAGCGCCTGCTTCACGCTGTCCGCTTCGGCGGGCCGCACACCGTTGCCGCAACGCACGTTGATGGTCTTCTGCGGAACCCGCTGCATGCCCTGCAGCGCCTGGCGCAGCGTGAGACGGCGACGCTGCAGCACCTCGAGCACCTGCAGCGCGCTGACGATGCCATCGCCGGTGTTGGCGCGATCCAGGCACAACAGGTGGCCGGAGGCTTCGCCACCGAGCACGCCGTCGTGCTCCACCAGTGCCTGGTGGACGTAGCGATCGCCGACCTTGGCGCGGATGAATTCGATGCCGCGTTCGCCCAGCGCGCGTTCGAAGCCGTAGTTGCTCATCAGCGTGCCGACGACCGGTCCGCGCAGTCGACCGCTCTGCTGCCAGTCGGTCGCAAGCACATACAGCAGGTCGTCGCCATCGCAGACGCTGCCGTCAGCGTCGACGAACAGCACGCGGTCGCCATCGCCATCGAAGGCGATGCCGAGGTCGGCGCCGGTCGCGCGCAGGTGCGCGGCCAGCGTCTCCGGATGCGTCGAACCGACGCCGTCATTGATGTTGATGCCGTTGGGATCCACGCCGATCGCATCGACGCGCGCGCCCAGTTCGCGCAGCACGAGCGGCCCGAGCTGGTAGGTCGCGCCGTTGGCGCAATCCATGGCGATCGCCATGCCGCCGAGGTCGAAGCCCCGCGGCACCGAGTTCTTGCAGGCCTCGACGTAACGACCCAGCGCGTCGCGCGTGCGCAGGGCCTTGCCCAGCTGCTCCGACGGCATCGTGAGGAACGGCTGGTCCAGCGCCGCCTCGATCGCCAGTTCCGCGGCATCGTCGAGCTTTTCGCCATGGGCGGAAAAAAACTTAATGCCGTTGTCGTAGTGCGGATTGTGCGAGGCCGAGATCACGATGCCGCCGTCGGCGCGCAGCGAGCGCGTCAGGTGCGCGACGGCAGGTGTCGGCATCGGACCCATCAGCTGCACGTCGACGCCGGCGGCGACGAGACCGGCCTCCAGCGCCGCCTCGAA
>Ga0308175_100003896_pt1 | contig 10398 bp, 8 predicted proteins | sample PhyCR1_3_FD_203893 | JGI IMG/M metagenome (GOLD analysis project Ga0308175, IMG submission 203893) | Soil microbial communities from UC Gill Tract Community Farm, Albany, California, United States - DLSLS.C.R1 | ecosystem: Environmental > Terrestrial > Soil > Agricultural land | place: USA...
GCGATCGGCATCGTCTGTATCTGGCTGTGGCGTCGCGGCGACAAGCATATGAGCGTGCGCCTCGCGATCGTGCAGCTCGGGAGCTATCTGCTCAATCCGTCGCTCAAGGCGCTGTTCGACCGCGCGCGACCGGATCTCTTCCCGCGACGCGGCTGGTACGGCTGGAGCTCGTATCCGAGCGGCCACGCGATCGCGAGCGTTTCCGTCCTGATGACGGTCGCGATCATTCTCCATCGCGTGAAGGGTTGGGTGTGGCCGTACTACGTATTCATCCCGATCATGCTCGCGAGTCTCTATTCGCGAGTTTACCTCGGCGTCCATTGGCCGACGGACGTCATCGCGGGGATCATCGTCGGATTGGCGTGGTTCCTCGTGTCGCTCTACGCGTTCCGCGAACACGGATTCAGAGAGGCAACGGCGGCCAACCGCGGAACGACAACGACAAACTGACCACGGCATTGCCACGGCAGCACACAGATTTTCACTCCGGGACCACTAATCGCCGGGCGCGGCTTTACGCCGTTCCGTTTAAAAAAAGGGAGATCGCATGTGCTGACGCGGCGATCGTGGCCCTTCGGTGTTCATGCCGTGTCACGCCGTGGTCAGTTTTGTCGTGGCGTTTAAGGTGAGAGCGCCAGCATCTGCTGCATTCTCTCGAGGTTGAGATTTCCGCCACTCACGACAGCCGCGACGCGCTCTCCATCTCGAATCGGGATGGCCCTCGCCAACACGGCCGCCGTGGCCGCGGCGCCTGCCGGCTCGGCGAGGAGCTTGGCGCTGAACAAGAGCTCCTTCGCCCCAGCGGCAATGGTCGCATCGTCGATCAGCACGACGTCGTCGACGTACTTCCGTACGATCTGATAGTTGAGCTCTCCGGCCATCGGCGCCGCGAGCCCATCGGCGATCGTTTTCACCGAGTCGAGATGCACCGCGTGTCCCTGATCGAGACTCATTCGCATCGACGCCGCGCCCACGGGCTCGACGCCATAGACGCGCAGCGACGGCTTCGATTCCTTCAGCGCGACGAGCATTCCCGTTATGAGGCCGCCCCCACCGACGCCGATCACGACCACATCGAGATCGTTCACCTGGTCGAGCAGCTCGAGGCCCGTCGTGCCGGCGCCGGCGCAGATGAACTCGTCGTCGAACGGATGAATGAATGTCAGTCCGCGATCACGTTCGAGCTCGCGCGCTCGACCGAAGGCCTGCCCGCTGTTTTCCCCGTGAAGAACGACCTCGGCGCCGTAGCCGCGGCTGGCGTCGATCTTTGCCGGCGACGCGGCCTCGGGCATCACCACCGTCGCTTTGACTCCCGCTTCGCGCGCACCCCACGCCAGTGCCTGCGCATGATTCCCGGCGGACACCGTGACGACGCCACGTGCCCTCGCCTCATCGCTCAGGTGCCGGAGCTTGTTCAACACACCGCGCACCTTGAACGAGCCGGTCTTTTGCAGATTCTCACATTTGAGGAACAGCTTCACGCCGACACGCTCTCCGATCCGGGTGGCCGAGAGCGTCGGCGTGATATGAAGGCGGCCGGCGATGGTATCGCGAGCGTTTTTTATGGCGGCGAGATCGAGCGTCATCGATGAACGAAAGAGTCCGCGAACCCTACTCCCTGCGCCTGCGGCAATCAATGGTGCTCAAGCCGCACGTCCTCGCTAGATTCGCCGCTGCATTCTCACAGCCGTCGGCAGCGAATCCCACCCACTGCTCGCTCTGTGCTCAAGAAATCTGACATCGTCGTTTTCGCCGTCACCGGCGTCGCCGTCGCCGTCGCCGCCGGCCTGCAGTTCGCGGGCGGCAATGACATTCTTCGCTTCGTCGTCGCGGCGGTCGCGCTCTCGCTGCTCGCGATGAACGTGTCGAGCGGGACGGAACAAGTCGGCAACTATCTCAGTGCCGGCGCCACGGGCGTGCTTCAGGCGGCCCTCGGAAACTTGCCGGAGCTGCTCGTCTGCGCGTTCAGCCTTCGCGCCGGATTACTCGAGGTCGTGCAAGCGGCATTGATCGGCTCGATCCTCGCCAACTCGCTGCTGGTGCTCGGCGTCGCGATTGTCGTCGGCGGCATCAAGCACGGCCGCATGCGCTTCGACGCCGAGTCGCCGCGGATGATCGTGTCGTTGATGATGGTCGCCGTTGCGGCGCTCGCGTTCCCGACGCTGGCCGCGGAGCTTCACACGCCCGCCGCGGATCACGAGGAAGCGCTCAGCGCGGCGTGCGCGATTCTTCTCCTCATCATCTTCGTCGCGAGCCTTCGGTTCACGCTCAGCGCCGACCCCGAGCGCTCGGTGCGCCACGCGCCGCCGAAGGACACGGGCGACCACTGGCCGCTGTGGCTCGCGATCACCGTGCTCGTGATCGCGTCGCTCGGCGCCGCGGCCGTTTCGGAATGGTTCGTGTCCGCGCTCGAGCCCGCGATCCACACGTTAGGAATCTCTCAAGCGTTCGCGGGCATCGTCGTCGTCGCCATCGCCGGAAATGCCGTCGAGAACGTCGCGGGGATTCGTCTGATGGCGAAAAATCGCCCCGACTACGCGATGAGCGTCATTCTGAACAGCTCGTTGCTCATCGCGCTCGTCGTTTGCCCGGTGCTGGTGCTGTTGTCGTTCTTCCTTGGCGGTGCCGCGCTGACGCTGGTCCTGCCCCCGCTGCTCATCGCCGCGCTTCTGCTGACGATGTTGACGTCGGCGATCATCGTGAACGACGGTGAGACGATCTGGCTCGAGGGCGTGGCGTTGATCGGCCTGTACGCGATCATCGCGGCCGCGTTTTGGTGGGGGTGAGGCAGCGTCCCTGTCTTGTCATCCCGAGCGTAGCGAGGGACCGCTTTCCCAGCGAGGCAGTTCTCGGAGATTCCACTCTGAGACTTGGCCCGCCTGGACGCTTTGGCTTTCACTGGACGGCAGATGACGGACATCGGACGCCGGATATCGGACCCGGCGTTTGGAGTGATGTCGTTACGCTGTGACGCAGTGCCGCTCTTTCGGTCATCGGTCATCGCCGGGCGGTCACCGGCCGTCCAGTGAGCGGAGAGACCGGCGTTGGCGGAGAGGCTCAGCGTGGCAGCCTGACCTCCGATCTCTGACCTCTGATGCACTCGGGATGACATTGGGGAACCGACGAATGCGCGATATTCTTTCGCAATGACAAGCGAACACCGCGCCGTTCTACGACTCCTCGCTCTGCTCTCCGCGACGCCCCTCCACGCCCAGTGGACCCCTCAGCAGTCCAACACGAATGCCGAGTTCAGGGGGCTCGTCGCTGTAAGCCCCAGCGTAGTTTGGGCGAGTGGAACCCGCGGACGCATCGCACGAACGTCGGACGGCGGCAAGACCTGGCGCGTCGACTCCGTTCCTGATGCGACGCGCCTCGACTTCCGCGACATCTTCGCCGCGAGCAGCGGGCGCGCATGGGCGATGAGCGCCGGCCTCGCCGACTCCGGACAGGCTCGAATCTTCGCGACGCGCGACGGGACCCACTGGACGCAGCAGTTCGAGACGACCCAGAAGGGCGTCTTCCTCGACGCGATCTCGTTCTGGGATGACAATCACGGAATCGCGATGAGCGATCCCGTCGACGGAAAGCTGTTTCTCATCGCGACCGACAACGGCGGAAGAACCTGGGCGCACATCGACACGGACAAGGCGCCGGCTGTGCTTCCGAACGAGGCGGCGTTCGCCGCGAGCGGGACGTGCCTCGCCGTGCAGGGAACGTCGAACGTCTGGATCGCGACCGGTGGCGGAGAACGGGCACGCGTCTTTCGCTCCACCGATCGCGGACGCAGCTGGTCTGTCGCGGACACGCCCCTTCATGCCGGCAACTCGGCGGCCGGCGCTTTCTCCGTCGCGTTCAGCGATGCGCAGCACGGGGTGGTGGTCGGCGGAGAGTACAGCAACCCGAGGCAGGCGTCCGTGAACGTCGCGCTCAGCGACGACGGTGGCAAAACGTGGCGGCAACCCAAAGGTCCGCTTCCGGCGGGCTACATGTCGGGCGTCGCGATCATTCCTGGTACGCGAGGCCGCTCGATCGTCGCGGTTGGTCTCGCGGGCACCGCGCGGTCCGACGACGCCGGCGAGAGTTGGACAATGGTCGACAGCGTCGCGTACAATAGCGTCGCGTTCGCGTCTCGCGACGACGGATGGGCAGTCGGTCCGCGTGGTCGCATCGCCAAGTGGACGCCCGTCCGGAATACTCCGAAGCAATAGCCTGTCTTCACTGTACGACTCTTTCCCCGACGTCATGACAACACGGAAATTCGCGAGCGTTCTCGCGCTCACTCTCACAGCGTCGTGCTCGTCCGCGCCCGCGACGCAATCGCCGGCGCCATCGACGAGGACGCCGGCGCCCTCCGCCGCCACCGGCCAGCCGACAACAATGGCGCAGCCCGGAGGGGCGCCGACCGGCGGACCCCGCGCGCGGCCGTCGCGAGACAGCCTCACGAAGCTCCGTGCCGTCTACGTCGCGCAGGTCATGAAGCAGATCGCCGGGCACGAGAACGAGCCCGCGGAACAGGTCTTCAAGAATGTGCAAGTTCTAAAGGGCATCACCGCGGCGCAGCTCGTCCACAAGATGGACAAGGACTTCGGCGAAGCGCTCAGCTGGAACTGTACGAACTGCCACCGCCTGGCGCCCCAAGGCAACTTTGCCAGCGACACGTCGACCGACAAAAAGCGCGCGCGGTTCATGATCCAGATGACGAACGACATCAACGCGAATCAACTCCCAAGGCTTTATCCAAAAGACACGCCGCAGGTCACGTGCGCGACATGCCACCGCGGCTACAACGAGCCGCCGCCGGGCGACTACCTCGCGCCCGAACGTGGAAAGCCGGGCGCGCCGCCGGTGCCGACTCCGCCGGGACGCGGCGGCCCTCCCGGCACTAGATCAGCAATCCGATAAGCGCACCGGCCAGTCCAATCAGCGCCGCACGAACCGCGACGCCGAGCGCCTGTCTCCGGACGGGCGCTCGTTCGTTCTGGGCGAGATCGGTCAGCCCGCGAGGATCGGTCTCACGCTTCCCGAGCGTGGCGAGGACCACTCACGTCTTTTCGCGCGCCTCGAGCAGGTTGAGCGCGGCGAGACCAATAGGAATTCCTAATATCAGTCCGTAGAAGCGCGGGGGCTGCGTCACGACCAACGCGACGACGACGACGACGGCCGCGGCGACCGAAATCCAGCCGTTGCGCGCTCGATGCCGAGCGCCGCGCGAACCGATGTTCGTGACGCGGTCAGCCACCACTCACCGTCCCCCGCACTGCGCGATGTAGCGCTTCGGCTCGGCCGCACTGGGGAAGAGATCCCGAGCCGCGCGCGCTTCGGGGCGCGCGCGCGTGCAGTCGCCGCGCCCGATGTACGTCTGCGCGAGACGATTGCGCAGACGGTAGTTCCCCGGATCGAGCACTGTCGAGCGCATGAGTGAGCCGAGGCTCGTGCTGGTGCTCGCCATCGCGATCGCACCGGCCTGCCCCGCGCTTCGCCCGATCACGATGATCGCGATGACCGCCGCAACCGGTGCAACGAACCGCGGTACCCTGACCTCGACCTCCGCGCCGCCGGTCGGAGATCGCAGCGCGCCGGCAAGCGCCCACACGAAAAACGTCGGTACGGCGATCATCAAAACCGCGTCGAATGCACCGACGACCGCGGTCGCGACGAGCGTTCCGAGCAACGCGATCGGCGTGAGCACTCGTTCCGGATCCCGCCCTCCCCCTTCGCGGAAATCGCGAATCGCCCGGATCGTCAGTCCGAGAAATACGAGGAGCAGGAGCCCGAACCCGATGAAGCCGCGCTCGGACACGAACGCCGCCCAATCGCTGCTCGGCCACGGGTTCGACGTCACGCCCTCGGCGCTTTGCGACATCGACGGATCGTTGCGCGAGGCGAACTTGGGATAGATGACGGGCCAGTTTCCCGGGCCAACGCCGAACAGCGGATGCGCGCGCGTCATCTTCAACGAGTTCGTGTATTGAACGATCCGGCCGCGCCCGCTCCCCTCTTTATAGTTTACTAATCCCGCGGCGGAATCGAGGTACGGCGAGTTGCTCTTCCAGTCGAGGTGATTCGGCAGCATGACCGCGCCGAGGACGCCCGCCGCGGCGGCGATGCCGAGGACGAGAATTCGCCGAACGGTGCGCGAGTCCGACCATCGCGCCCACGAAATCTTGCCGAGCACGCCGACGACGATCGCGACCGCGATCACCGCGAGCCACGCCGCGCGGCTCCGCGACAGGAAAAGCGTCGCGGAGACGATCGCCATAGAGATCGCGGCGAACACGCTCCCGAGCCCGCGCGGTGCGGTGAGCGCGACGAGCATGACGACCGGCGCGCCGATCGCCGCGAGATGCGCGACGAAGTTGCGGTTTCCGAACGTGCCGCCGGGGACACGGTTCAGACTGAAGTACTCGCTTTGCACGCCGTAGGCCTGGGCCAGCGACGTCGCGGAGGCGGCAACGACGGCAACCGCCAGCGCGACGACCAGCGGACGGCTCGACCCGGCGCGCCCCAGCGACGACGCAACCCAGAACAGGGCCGTTCCCGAGATGGAGATCGCCAGTGCCCGCTCGGCCGCCCACCCATTGGCGGCGAAGACCGCCGAGATCGCGCTCTCGATGAGAAAGAGCGCCAGGAGAATGTCGATCGAGCGCATCGTGATCCGCCCGCGCCTGGCGATGATGCGAATCGCCGCGACTGCCGCGCAGACGTGCAGCACCAGCTCCTTCGGGACGAAGTAGCGGTCGAGATCGAATGCCTTGTAAGGCATTGCGATGAGCACGATCGCGACGGCTCCCGCTTGGAGCACCGAGAGGGCGACGCGGTCGCGAGCGCTCGAAGGCGCGGCGGCAGGCATGGGGCGGAATCAAACGGGATCATGGCCGAACCGGCAGACCGCCCGTTATCTTCCCCAAATGCAACGCCGCGACTTCCTCCTCTCCCTGGCCGGCTCCGTCGTCGCCGCCAAGCCGCTTTTCGCCGAGTCGGCACCCTCCGTGATCACGGTGTACAAGGATCCCGGCTGCGAGTGCTGCGTGAAGTGGGTGAAGCATCTCAGCTCGAACGGCTTCGTCGTCATGCCACACGACGTGACGAACATGAACGAGATCAAGCGCACGATGAACGTTCCCCGGGCGCTCGAGTCGTGTCATACGGCCGTTGTCGACAAATACGTGGTCGAGGGACATGTCCCGGCGAGTGTCATCAAGAAGTTCCTCGCTGAGAAATCGTCCTCACTCGGACTCGCCGTGCCCGGAATGCCCATCGGCTCCCCAGGCATGGAAGGCGGAAAAGCCGAGCCGTACAACGTGTTGGCGTTCGAGCGGGACGGAACGTCGCGCGTCTACGCTAAACGCTGAACTCCCAGCCACTTCGCTTACAAATCTTTGGCGGGCAACGTTCTTGCCCGCCTGGGTCGGATGACTTGATTTCGTGAGTCCCCGACGCACGGGGAGTTTTTCTTTTAGCCTGACCTGAGCAATGAACAATCTTTCGCGCACCTTCATCGCGGCGCTCGCGGCAACGGCGCTCGCGTCGACCTTATCGGCTCAGGCCGGCACGACGCCGCCGCCGAAGCCATCCGGCCCTGACCTGACCGGGGTTGGCGATACATCGATGTTCGCCCCGCTCACCCTGCCGACCGGAAACACGTATCGCAGCGGTTCGGGATCGCCTGGTCCGAAATACTGGCAGCAGCGCGCCGACTACGAGCTCAAGGCGACGCTCGACACCGCGGCCAAGACCCTCCACGGCGAGATGACGCTCAAGTACACGAACAACTCGCCCGACACCCTTCGGTTCGTGTGGTTCCAGGTCGAGCAGAACGCGTTCAAGAACGGCTCGCTCAATTCCTATGTCTTCGCGCCCGATTCGCGGTTCGGAGCGCGCAGCTTCGAGGGTGGCGACAACGTCGAGCGGTTCAACCAGGTGACCGCGACGAAGAAAACCCCGCTCAAGATGCGGGTCGAAGGCACCGTGATGAAGGTCGATCTCGCGACGCCGCTCGCGCCGGGACAGACCGCGACCTTCGACGCCGCCTGGCACTTTCTCGTTCCCGAGCACGGCGCCGACCGCATGGGCCGCGACGGCGCGCTCTACGAGCTCGCGCAGTGGTACCCGCGCGTCTGCGTCTACGACGATCTCCGCGGCTGGAATACCGAGCCGTATCTCGGCCAGGGCGAATTTTATTTAGAGTATGGTGATTACAATCTTTCGATCACGGTTCCGGCCGGCTATATCGTCGCCGCGACCGGATCGTTGTCGAACCCGGCCGAGGTCCTGACGCCGACGCAGGTCTCCCGGCTGGCGCAGGCGGCCAAGTCCGCGATGACCGTCAACATCGTGAAGCAGGACGAGCTCTCGAGCGGCGCGGCCCGTCTTCGCAAGACCGGCACGCAGACGTGGAAGTTCTCGGCGAAGAACGTTCGCGACGCGGTGTGGGCCGCCTCTCCCGACTTCATGTGGGACGCGTCGAGCTGGAACGGTCACATGGCGTTCGCCTACTACCGGCCGAGCGCGATCGACACGTGGAAGGACGCGGCGGACATGTCGCGGATGTCGATCCAGGAATACTCGGAGCGCTGGTTCCCGTATCCGTATCCGCAGATCACGGCGATCGAAGGACCGATCAGCGGCATGGAATACCCGATGGTCGCGATGGAGAACAAGAGCGCCGACAAGTACGAGCTCTATAACGTCGTGACGCACGAGATCGGGCACATGTGGTTCCCGATGATCGTTGGATCGAACGAGCGAATGCACATGTGGCAGGACGAAGGCTTCAACACCTTCATCAACTACTTCTCGGAGGCTCGCCGGTATCCCGAGAAGGGCGACTATGCCGCACGGGTCGCGCACGACCGCGAGCAGGTCGAGAACTACATGCAGCACAACGCGGACGAACCGCTCGAGATCAACCCCGACCGGATCGATCCGAACCTCCTCGGCGAAAACGCCTACGTGAAAACGGCGGTCGCGCTGTCGCAGCTGCGCGAGGAGATCCTCGGACCGGGGGCGTTCGATGAAGCGTTCCGCGAGTACGCGCGGCGCTGGGCCTTCAAGCATCCGGCCCCCTCGGACTTCTTCAAGACCATGGAAGACGTCGGCGGCAAACGGCTCGACTGGTTCTTCCGCGAGTGGGTGCTCGAGAATCCGCACTTCGACCAAGCCGTCGACACCGTCATGCACAAGCAGGTCGGCGAGATCGACTCGGTGCTCGTCGCATTCGGGAACCACGCGCGCGGCGTCATGCCGATCCGGGCGAAGTTCACCTTCTCCGACGGCTCGACGCAGGACTTCAACTATCCAGCCGAAGTCTGGAGCACGAACACCGAGATCTACGTCCGCATCTACGGGTTCAACGGCAAGAAGCTGACGAAGGTCGAGCTCGATCCCGACAAGCGAATCATCGACATCGATCGCGCGAACAACTCCTGGCCGAGGACTCCGGCGCCAGCACCGGCGAAGCCCTGAGGCCGAAACGCGAAAGCGGCACATCTTTCGATGTGCCGCTTTTGCTTTCTCCCTCGCCCGTTCCCCACCTGCCCCGCATCTATCGCTTCACGTAGTACCCTGCTCCCTCGCGTCAACGCTTTTTAGCGAGAATCGTACCGCGGCATGTCGCCGCCCCGCAGTTGCACGGATATCGGCGCTTCGCCGCCGGCGTATGCCGCTCTTCGAGGACGAACGCGTAGTCGTAGGCCAATTCCTCGCCGGGCTCGACATCCCGAATGGTCTCGATCCAGATCCGCCCGTCGTCGACGACGGCGTCGCAGTTGGGGTCGCACGAATGGTTGATGAACCTCGCCTCGTTTCCGTCGACGGACGCGTCGATGACGAAATCATCGTCGATCGCGAAGAGAAACGTGTGATGGCGGTCGTCGGCGCCGTCGGGATAGCGATCGTCCGCCTGTTGCGGCGTGAGACGCTCCCCGGCGTATTCAATGAGACGGGTGCCGCTCGGAATGTGCTGGGTCGCGAAGGCGCCGAGGCCTTGAATCGGCGAGGCGCGAATCTCGAATGGATGCATTGCTGAAAATTGTCAGCGGGACGTCGGCCACGCTTTTGCACCTTTCCTTCCCATGAAATCTCGACGCGTCCTAGCAATCGCGCTTCTCGCCGCGGCCTGTTCGGTGTCCGACCAGCAAGAAGTTGCCATCGGCGAACAGGACGCTGCTGAAATCAACGCCCAGCTTCCACTCGTCAGCGATCCTGAGGTGACGAGCTACGTCGAGGGGCTGGGCCGGCGCATCGCGTCGAATACCAGCCGTGCCGACCTGAAATGGCACTTCTACGTCGTGAATACCAACGACGTCAACGCGTTCGCTCTGCCCGGCGGGTTCATCTACGTCAATCGCGGACTCATCGAGCAGACCGAACGTCTCGATCAGCTGGCCGGCACCCTCG
>Ga0308175_100003898_pt1 | contig 10397 bp, 9 predicted proteins | sample PhyCR1_3_FD_203893 | JGI IMG/M metagenome (GOLD analysis project Ga0308175, IMG submission 203893) | Soil microbial communities from UC Gill Tract Community Farm, Albany, California, United States - DLSLS.C.R1 | ecosystem: Environmental > Terrestrial > Soil > Agricultural land | place: USA...
CGTCTTCCAGCCGGGCGTGGCCAGCACCGTGCCCCGCCTCGTCCCCGACGTCCAGGGGGCGAACGGCGCGATCCGCGTCGCCGAGTCGGTGGCCCAGCTCGCGGGACCGGCCGCCGCCGGCCTCCTCGTCGGCTTCGCCTCGCCCGGCGCTGTGTTCGTCGCGCACGCCGCCACCTACGCGATCAGCGCCCTGTGCCTCCTGCTGCTGCGGCTCCCGCCACTGCCCGGGGGCGCCCGCGTCACCGGGCCCGGCCTGCGCTCCTTCCGGGCCGATCTGGGCGAGGGCTGGCGGGAGTTCCGGTCCCGGACCTGGCTGTGGGGCGTCATCGTCGTCTGGGGCGTGTACATGATCGCCACCTGGGGGCCGACGGTCCCGCTGGTGGCCGCCGAGGTCGTCCGGGACCACGGCCCGCGCGCCTACGGCCTGATCAACTCGGCCCTCGGCGCGGGCACCGTCGTCGGCGGCCTGTTCGCCCTCCGGCTGCGCCCGCGCCGCATGCTGCGCGCCGGGGCGCTCGCCCTGTTCGCCTTCTTCGGCTTTCCGGTCGCCGTCGGCGCCGGTCTCGGCGTGCCGGCCATGGCGGTGGGCGCGGCGGTGGCGGGGGCGGGCATGTCCTTCTGGGGCGTGATGTGGGCGACCAGCGTGCAGACCCAGGTGCCCGGCGACGTCCTCAACCGCATCCACGCCTACGACGTGGCCGGCTCCCTCGCGATGATGCCCGTCGGCCAGGCCCTCGCGGGACCGGCGGCCGCAGTCCTGGGCGCCGGCCACGTCCTGCTGATCGCCGGCGGGGTGAGCCTGCTGGTGGCCACGGCGCTGCTCTCGGTCCCGGCGATACGCGACCTCACCCGGGCCGACGCCCGGACCCCGGCGCGCTGAGCCGCCCCGGCGCTCGCACGCGCGCTCCGGCACCCGCTCCGCGGGGCGCGCGACCCCCGGTCGCCGTAATGGAGGCGCGACCAGCGACCCGAGTGCGGTATTGTTTCCCTGCACGTTTCGACCGGGGAAACCCCAGGTCAAACGGCACCGGGACGTGGCGCAGCTTGGTAGCGCACTTGACTGGGGGTCAAGGGGTCGCAGGTTCAAATCCTGTCGTCCCGACCAGCTTCTTGCGATGGTCGGAGGGTCGTCTTCTCAGGGATGAGGAGACGACCTTTGTCGTGTCCGGTGCTCTTCCGCCCGTGGCTCGGCCCCCCCGGCCCCCTCACCGGCCTTCTTGGCCCCCTCGTTGAGCTCCCCGTCCCTCGTCCCGGCCGCTCCGTCGCCCGTCCCGGCCGCTCCGTCGCTCATCGTGGCTCCCCATCGGCCTTCCCGGCGTCTGCGCCGGTCGTCCTGGTCGGCCCCCGGGTAAGGAGGGGGTGGTGGTCGCCGGTGGTGATCTTGGAGACCATATCGGCCAGTTGCCCGCAGGCCAGTTCGATCTCCCGCTGGGACTGGGCCCGTTCGCCGAGTATCGCGGAGAGCAGCAGCGCGGTCAGGGCGGCCGTACCGTTGAAGGCCTGCAGAGTGATCATGTTGGTGACCAGGTCGTGCCCGGCGAACGGACCCGACCTCCGCGCGGCGGCCAAGATGGCGAAGGTCGAGACGGCCAGCGCGCAGGGGGCGGCCCCGGTCAGCTGGAAGCGGAAGGCCGCCCAGAACAGCAGCGGGAAACCGAGGAACAGCAGCGGCGCGCGCCCGGTCTCCACGAAACCGACGCCGATGGCGGCCACCGCGAGCAGCAGACCCTCCATCCACCGGACCGGCGGCACACCACTCGGCCAGCGGGCCCTGCGCAGGACCAGCAGGACCGGGGTGACCACCAGGACGCCCATCGCGTCACCGGTCCACCACACCGACCAGGTCGGCCAGAATCGGTCGAGGCTCAGCGCACCGGAGAGCACCAGGGCCGCGCTGCCCGTCGTCGCGCTGATCAGCATCCCGGTGAACGCGCCCAGGAAGATCAGTGCCAGCGCGTCCCGCAGCCGGTCCAGCTCCTTGCGGAACCCCGTGCGGCGCAGCAGCGCGTAGGAACACAGGGGCGCGAGGGTGTTGCCGGCCACGATGGCGAGCACGGCCGGGACCGACGGCCCCAGCGTGATGTTGACCAGAAACGCGCCGAGCGTGATGCCGGGCCAGATCCGCGGGCCGCGCAGCAGCAGCGCCGCCACCGCGATCCCGCTCGGCGGCCACACGGGGGTGACCTGGCCGCGCACCAGTTGCTGGAGCAGGCCGAGCCTGGCCGAGCCGTAATAGAGCGCGGCGACGACGCAGACCTCCAGGGCGGCCAAGCCACCGCGCCGGAGCCGTTCGTGCCACGCCACAGTCATTGGGCGACCTCCGCTCGCCATCGCCTCGAAGCCATCATCCGTCCGATCCGCGGGTTCCGCCCGGCAGCATGGTGAGCCGCGGATCCGCTGGTCAGGCAGGCGGGGTGCGCAGGGCGAGGATGGCCATGTCGTCGTGGCCGTCGCTGGGGTGGTGGTCCGCCAGTGCCTGGACGAACTCCGGCAGCGGCAGGGCGGCGTGCGCGGCGGCGAGATCGGCGAGTTCGCGCAGGCTCTCGTCGATGGCATGGTCGGGATGCTCGACGAGGCCGTCCGTGAAGAAGATCACCGTGGCGGCCGGGGGCAGGAGACGGGAGTGCTCGGGGCGGGGCTGCCCGGTGTCCACGCCGAGCGGCAGCCCGGGTTCGGAGAACAGCAGTTCCGCCCGGTGCTCCGGGGCGATCAGCAGCGGCGGGACGTGACCGGCGGTGCTCCAGCGCAGCCGCCAGCCCGCCCCCTCCGGTTCGATGCGGGCCAGGGTGGTCGTCGTGACCGGGTTGTTGGTGATCGCCTCCAGGGTCCGGTCGAGCTGGGTGAGGACCGCCCCGGGCGGATTGCGATGGTCGAACAGCAGGGCTCGCATCATGTTGCGGGTGGAGGCCATGGCGGCCGCCGCCTGCAGATCGTGGCCGACCACGTCACCGATGACGACGGCCACGACGTGGTCGGGGAGCTGGATGGCGTCGTACCAGTCCCCGCCGAGCTGACTGGGCTCCGCGGCGGGCCGGTAGATGGCGGCGGCGGTGAAGGGCCGCAGGTCGGGGAGGGTGGGCAGCAGCAGCCGCTGGAACTGCTCGGCATCGATCCGGATCCGTTCGAACAGGCGGACGTTCTCGATCGCGATGCCGGCGGCGCTGGCCAGGGCGACCACGACGTTCTCGTCGTGCTGGTCGAAGGGCCGGCCGTCGAGCCGCTCGGAGAGGTACAGGTCGCCGTAGATCTCGCCGCGGACGCTGATCGCGACGCCCAGCAGCGTGCGCATGGGCGGATGGCCGGACGGGAAGCCGACGGAGGACGGGTGGCCGGGGATGTCGTCGACCCGCAACGGCTCCGGGTAGCGGATCAGATGGCCGAGGACGCCCCGCCCACGTGGCAGGCCGGTCTCGGCCAGCGCATGGCGTTCCAGCTCGGACAGGCCGTCCGTGACGAACTGCTCCAGGTCCGTCCCGGACCTGTTGAGCACGCCCAGGGCCCCGTAGCGGGCGCCGACCAGCTCCATGGCGGTGGTCACGATGCGGTGCAGCACCGCGGGCAGTTCCACCTCTCGGCTGATGGCCACCACCGCGTCCAGCAGGCCCTGCAGCCGGTCCATGGTGGACAGCAGGCCGCGTAGCTGCTCGTCGATCCGGCCCAGCTCGGAACGCAGGCGCGAGTGCAGGTCGGGCAGGGTCGGGTGTCTCGGCTGCCGGCCCTCCCGGTTCCCGGCCATCACGCGCGCCCGGTGGTCCGGTGTCCGGTCCCGGTGCCCGCCCGCCGGTCACGGCGGACCGGCTCGGACAGCCCCTGGGTCGAGCGGTGCATGCCGGCCTCCTGACACGATCCCCCGTGACGGCTGTGTCGTCCTTCGATTGTGGCATCGGCGGCCCCCGGCCTCAGCGGGAGCGGCCGGGGTGCCGCGGCCGGCAGCGGCACCCGCCACCGGCGTCAGGACACCTGCCCCACATGGGCGAGGGCCTGCTTCAGCAGCACGCCGTGCCCGCCCGGCATCTCGCTCTGCAGGGCCGCCGAGGCGGCCTCCTGCGGGCTGAACCAGACCAGGTCGAGCGCGTCCTGCCGGGGGCGGCAGTCGCCGGTCACCGGCACGATGTACGCCAGCGACACGGCGTGCTGGCGCGGGTCGTGGTACGGCGTGATGCCGGCCGTCGGGAAGTACTCCGCGACCGTGAACGGCTGCAGGGAGGCCGGCACCCGGGGCAGGGCGACCGGGCCGAGGTCCTTCTCCAGATGGCGCAGCAGGGCGTCCCGCACCCGCTCGTGGTGCAGGACACGGCCGGACACCAGGGTCCGGCTCACCGTTCCGTCCGGGCCCATGCGCAGCAGCAGTCCGATGCTCGTGACTTCGCCGCTGTCGTCCACGCGCACGGGCACGGCCTCGACGTAAAGGATCGGCATCCGGGCCCTGGCCATCTCCAGCTCGTCCGAGGTCAGCCAGCCGGGCGTGGTTTCGGTCATGTCAGACATTGCTTGATCATACTTTCCGGGTGGGGCGCTCGCTGCGGTCGCGGGCCGGTTCGTTCGTGGGCAGTGCGTACAGTCGGCGGGCGTTGTCGCGGCCCGTCCAGGCCGCTACGCGCAGGGCGTCGGGCAGGCTCAGCTCGTCGGCGTCCACCCGGTCCTGGAGCAGTGCGCCCAGGGCGCGCCGGAAGGACAGCGCGCCCAGGTGGTGGAACTCGGCCACACCGTAGGCATCGGAGCTGTACAGCAGTTTGCGGAACGGGGTGATCTCCAGCGCCTCCTCCAGTACCGCCCGGCAGCGGGCCGGGCCGGTGTAGTGCAGGGCGAGGCCGACGTCCAGGTACACCTGTTCGAACACCGCCGACAGATAGGCGGCCTGGCGGTGGTACGGCCAGCAGTGCAGCAGCAGGACCGGGACCGTGCCGGCGGTCAGCCGCAGCCAGTCCGTGAGCAGCGCGGGGTCGGCGTGGTGCAGCCGCAGGTCGGCGTCGCCGAAGCCGGTGTGCAGTTGCAGCGGCAGCCCCAGGTCGACCGCGGTCCACAGCAGATGCCGTACGAGGACCGGGTCGCCGAGGCGTCCGCCGCGCGCGAGCCACTGCCCGGCCGCCCGGGTCACCTCGCCGTCCGCGGGCCGCTCCGGGGCGAGGGCGAAGCCGGTGCGGTAGGCGGCCACCGACTTCACCGCGATCACCCCGGGCCGACGTACGGACTCCTCGGCGGCCGACCGGAAGGCGTCGGCGTATCCGCCGGCCGCGACGCCCCGGGCCGCCACCTGCTCGGCCACCCCTTCGAGCCGTACCACCTCGCGGGCGGTGCCGCCCGAGGCCTCGGCCAGCTCGGCGGGGGAGGTGACGGGGTGCGGGGCGTAGCCGGTGTCGACGCAGAACGCCTCGGCACCGGCGGCTGTCAGGAAGCGGCGGTTGACCTCGCGCCAGCCCAGCTCGCGGCGCCGGGCCAGGTAGTCGGCCGGGGGCGCGTGCCGGGGCAGGTCCAGCAGGGGCGCGCAGTGGCGGCGCACCGCCACGCCGACCGGGCTGTCGAAGGCCGACATGCCGGGCCAGACATCGCCCTCCGTGATCAGCGACTCGAACTCGGCGGGCGCGAGGTCGGCCGTGACGGCGCCGTGGCAGTGGTGGTCCACCAGCGGCAGAGCGGCGAGGGCCTCCTGGACCGGCCCGGGCGCCGCCATGGTCAGTACGTCCAGCGGTAGGCCGCCGCGACCCGCGCGTCGTCCAGGCCGTCCACCGCCGCCGCCTCCCCACGCCGTACGGCGGTCACCGCGTCCGCGAGGACCGGGCCGAGCGCGGCCCGCAGCACCTCGTCGGCCCGGAACTCCTCGACGGCCCCCGGCAGCGACACCGGCAGGCGCCGCACGCCGAGAGCCGCCGCCTCGTCCGGGCCGTACCGGGCCGGATCCCCGGTGATCTCCTCGGGCAGCGTCCGGGACGCCGTCAGGCCGTCCAGCCCGGCGGCGATCACGCAGCCGAACGCGAGATACGGATTGGCGGCCAGGTCGACCGGCTTGACCTCCATGTTCGCCTCCTGGGCCCGGCGGCCCGTCGTGCCGGTGACCATCCGCAGCGCGGCCTCCCGGGTCTCCCGGCCCCACGCGGCGAAGACCCCCGCCCACTGGGAGGGCCTGAGCCGCAGATAGCTGGCCGGGCTGGGCGTGGTCACCGCCGTCAGCGCGGGCAGACGCGCGAGCACCCCGGCCGCGAACGACTCCGCCTCGGCCGTCAGGCCGTACCGGCCGTCGCCGCCGGCGTGCAGGTTCACCCCCTCGCGCCAGCACGACAGGTGCAGATGGCCGCCGTTGCCGACGCCCTCGGCGAGGACGGCGGGCGAGAAGGACACCCGCAGGCCGTGCCGCCGCGCCACCGCCCGGATCGTCTGGCGCACCAGGACGCTGCGGTCGGCGGCGGCCACCGGGTCCAGCGCGCCCACCGAGATCTCGAACTGCCCGGCGGCGTACTCGGGATGGATCTGGTCGACGTCCACGCCCTGGGCCGCGAACGCCGCGTACAGGTCGGCGGCGCAGTCGCTCAGCTCGACCTGCCGGACGGCGCCGTACGCCGGGCCGGAGGCCGCCGGTACGAACTCCCCGTCGGGCGCGTCACCGAGCCCGAACGCCCACTCGACCTCGATGGCCGCCCGGAAGGTGAGGCCGTGCTCCTCGGCGGCCCGCGCGACGATCCGGCGCAGGAAGGTGCGCGAGCAGCCGGGGTGGGACTCGCCCTCCTGCGTGATCCGGTCCACGGGCGCCCAGGCCCAGCCGGGCTGCCCGGCCAGCACCACCAGCCGGTCGAGATCGGGGTAGAGCCTCAGGTCGCCGTCCGGGGAGCCGAGGACGTCGGTGGTGACGATCGAGTCGTCGGCCAGGAACGTGTCGAAGACCGGCGACATGCCGACCCCCCAGGCCGCGGCCGCCTCCAGCCGGGCGGTCGGGATCGTCTTCACCCGGCCGACGCCCGCGGTGTCCACGTACGCGAGGACGATGCCGTGCACGCCCCGCGCGGTCAGCTCGGCGGTGAGCGCGGCGACCCGCTCCAGGTCGCCGGGCCGCCCGCCGGGCACCGGGTCGGCAAGGGTGGTCATACGTCCTCCTCGACGGGCTCGGCCCCGGCCGGCCGGGGCGGCGGGGCCGGGCTCGGCTCCGGTCCGCGGGTCCGCTCAGGGTTTCACGGCCACCGCGCCGAACTGCGGTACCGCGGCGGCGTCGGGTTCGGCGCGCCACTGCGAGCACGGCACCAGGCCCGGCTCGACCGGCTCCAGACCGTCGAGGAACTCGGCGATCCCGGCGCGGTCGCGGGCGGTGATCGGCGGGGTGGCGTTGGCGTTCCAGAACTCCATCGCGGCGATGTTGCCCTCGCCGCCCACCTCGGCGTCGAAGGTGGGGTGGGTGAGCACCAGGAAGCTGCCGGAGGGCACCGCCGCCATGATCCGCCGCACGATGTCCCGCGCCTCGTCCACGTCCAGGACGAAATTGAGGATGCCCAGCATCATCACCGCGACCGGTCGCTCCAGGTCCAGGGTCTCGGCCGCGCCGCGCACGATGGCTTCGGGGTCGTGCACATCGGCGTCGATGTAGTCGGTGACGCCCTCGGGGGAGCTGGTGAGCAGCGAGCGGGCGTGCACCAGGACGATCGGGTCGTTGTCGACGTAGACGATCCGGGAGTCGGGCGCGACACGCTGCGCGATCTCGTGGGTGTTGTCCACCGTCGGCAGGCCCGTGCCGACGTCGAGGAACTGGCGCACCCCGCGCTCGGCGGCCAGGTAGCGCACCGCCCGGCCGAGGAAGTCCCGGTCCGCCCGGGCCACCGCCCGGATCACCGGGAACATCCCGGCGACGTGCTCGCCGACCCGCTGGTCGACCTCGTAGTTGTCCTTGCCGCCGATCCAGTAGTTCCAGACCCGCGCGTTGTGCGCCACGGAGGTGTTCAGCCTCGCCGGTCCGGCGGTCGGGGAATGCCCCTCGCTCACGTATCCGCCCCTCTCACGTGCGGTTGCCCGCCGTCATTGTGCCGCCCCTTGATCGCGCTGTCCCGGGAAACCCCGGACCGTGACGGGCCGGGCACCCTCCGGTGTTCCCCGGCGCATGAGGAACACTGGCTCAGGTACCCCTCCCCGATCCGGAAGCAGGACATGCACGCCACGCCCGCGTCCCTCGCCGACGTCCCCGCGCCCGTCACCGGCTCCGCCGACATCCGGCTCGTCGTCACCGACATGGACGGCACGCTGCTGGACGACGCCAAGCGCGTCCCCGACGGCCTGTGGCCGATGCTCGCCGAACTGCGCCGCCGCGGCGTGCTGTTCAGCCCGGCGAGCGGCCGCCAGTACGCCACGCTGGCCCGGGAGTTCGCGGACGTCGCCGAGGGGATGGTGTTCATCGCGGAGAACGGCACCTACGTCGTCCGCGACGGCGTCGAACTCAGCTCCGACCCGCTGGAGCCGGCCGTCGCGGCGGACGTCGCCCGTACGGTACGCAGGCTCGGCGCGGACGGCGTCGACGTGGGCGCCGTCGTCTGCGGCAAGCGGTCGGCGTATGTCGAGCGGTCCGACGAGGCGTTCCTCGCGGAGGTGCGCAAGTACTACGTCGAGCACCGCGTCGTCGAGGACGTCACCGCCGTCGAGGACGAGGTGATCAAGGTCGCGCTGTTCGACTTCGGCTCGGCCGAGCACAGCACCGCCCCGGCCCTCGAGGCGTTCGCCGCCACCCACCAGGTCGTCGTGTCCGGCGAGCACTGGGTCGACGTCATGAACCGCACCGCCAACAAGGGCGCCGCCCTGCGCGGCCTCCAGCGCGAACTGGGCATCACACCGGCGCAGACGATGGTGTTCGGCGACTACCTCAACGACCTGGAGATGCTGGACGCCGCCGAGTGGTCCTTCGCCATGGCCAACGCCCACCCGGAGGTCGTCCGCAGGGCACGCCGTCTCGCCCCGGCCAACAACGACAACGGCGTGCTGCGGACCATCGCCGAGGTGATCGGGATACCGCTCCAGCGGGCCTGAGTCAGCGCTTCAGCCCGACCGCGCCGTACAGCGAGACCGGTGCGGCGTCGTCGGACGCGTCCTTCGAGCGCCACCGGGCGACCGACACGATCCCGGGCGGCAGCAGTTCGAGTCCCTCGAAGAACACGCCGACCTCGGCCCGCGAGCGGGCCACCAGGGTGACCCCGCCGGCCGCGTACGCGGCGATGCCCCGTTGGACGTTCTCCGGCTCGAAGTCGGCCGTCATCATCGACAGCACCAGGCAACTGCCCGGGGCCAGCGCGTCGACCAGCGTGCGGACCAGGTCGTGGGCGCCGTCCTCGTCGGCGACGAAGTGCAGCAGGGCGATCAGGGAGAGGGCGACGGGGCGGCCCAGGTCCAGGACGCGGGAGGCCTGTTCGAGGATGGCGCGCGGATCGCGGGCGTCGGCCTGGAGGTACTCGGTCACACCCTGCGGGGTGCCGCGCAGCAGCGCCTGCGCGTGGGCCAGCACGATGGGGTCGTTGTCCACGTAGACGACGCGGGCGTCCGGCGCCACGGACTGCGCGATCTGGTGCAGGTTGGGTTCGGTGGGTATGCCGGTGCCGATGTCCAGGAACTGGCGGATGCCCGAGTCCCCGGCCAGCGCTCGTGTGGCGCGGCGCATGAAGGCCCGGTTGGCGAGCGCCGCGCGCGGGGCGCCGCCGTCGATCGCCGCGATCTGCCGGCCGAGCTGTTCGTCGACGGGGTAGTTGTCCTTGCCGCCGAGGAACCAGTCGTAGACCCTGGCCGGATGCGGCCGGGTGGTGTCGATGGCCTGGGCGGCCGGCTCGGTCCCCGTCACGTGCTGCTCCTCCGCTCGACCGGCCCCCGTGGTCAGCCGGGGGATCGGGAGCAGTGTGACACGATCATGAGGCGCGGCGCAGACAGTCTTCGGCCACCTGTTCGTCCAGGGCCGCCCGCACCAACGCCGCCGCCAGCACGGCCGGTTCGGTGTCCCCGGCGAGCCGCGCCAGCCGGCCGGGGTCCTCCGGCAGGCCGAGCCGGCCGGCACCGGACAGCGCCTTGCGGTCGAAGTACGGCGCGACATCCGGCCACACCCGCTGGGCCTCACGCAGGAAGATGTCGGCGCCGGCCGGCCCGATGCCCGGCTCCTCCTGGAGGAGCCGCTTGAGTTCGCCGGTGTCGCCGCCCGCCTCCTCGTGCAGCCGGCGCAGATCACCGCCCCAGCGGTCGGCCAGCAGCCCGGCGCCGTCGCCGAGTTGTGTCGCCGTGCGCTCGTCGTAGCGCCGGTAGCCGCCCCGGCCCAGCGCGTCCACCCGCTGCTGCCAGTCCGCCCCGGCCATGCGCCGGGGGCTGTCGAGGTGGTCCTCGTGCAGCGCGCGGGCCGCGGCCACGGCGACCGAGGCGCGGATCCGCGCGCTCAGCAGGAGGGAGAGCACGAG
>Ga0308175_100003899_pt1 | contig 10393 bp, 11 predicted proteins | sample PhyCR1_3_FD_203893 | JGI IMG/M metagenome (GOLD analysis project Ga0308175, IMG submission 203893) | Soil microbial communities from UC Gill Tract Community Farm, Albany, California, United States - DLSLS.C.R1 | ecosystem: Environmental > Terrestrial > Soil > Agricultural land | place: USA...
ACAGGCCACGGTGCTCCTCACGCGCCGCGGACGGTGCCGCGTCGACGCTCGCGCCGCCCTGCGTGCTGCCCGGCGCGCCGCCCGGCAGCGTCTCATCGGGAGGAGCCGGGGTCTGTGAAGCCTGCGCCATGGACACATCCTGCCGTGCGGCACCGACACCGGTGCACGGCGTACCCCTGGGTTGGAACCGGTTGAGAGGATCACCGCATGCCCGCTCCCTCGCTGACGCGTCGCGACGTCGAGGACCCGCGCGGGCTGGTCCTGATGCTGCACGGGGGCCGGGCGGTCGGGCTCGAGGAGGTCGACGAGAGAAGCGCCTCCTGGCGTCGGTCGGCCTGGATGATGAGCCAGGTCGGCGGTCGGCTGAACCGGGCCGGCGTCGGTGTCTGGCTGCTGCGCCACTCGGTGCGCGGCTGGAACGCGGCCACCGCGTCACCGCCCTCCCCGGTCGCCGACGCCCGCTGGGCGCTCGAGGAGGTACGACGCGAGCATGGCGCCGTGCCCGTGGTGCTGCTCGGGCACTCCATGGGAGGTCGCACCGCTGTGGCGGTCGCCGACGACGCCGACGTGACGGGGGTCATCGGCCTCGCACCGTGGCTCTCCGCGGGCGACCCGCATCGAGGACTCGAGGGCAAGCACCTGGCGGCGGCGCACGGCCGCAGCGACAGGATCACGTCGTTCCGCGAGACCCGCGCCTTCTGCCGGCGCGCCGAACGCGTCGCCGCGTCCGTGGAGCTCCGCGACATGGGCCGTGTGGGGCACTACATGTTCCGGCACATCCCGGAGTGGAACCGGTTCGCGGTCGAGCAGTCGCTGGCGCAGCTGGCCCCTGTGCGCAGCTGAGTCGCGACCCGCTCCCTGGACCTCACACCTGGCCGAGCTCGTCGCGACGACGGGTGAGGTAGGCCGTCTCGGCCGTGTTGCCCGCCAGCTCGATGGCCCGCGCGTAGGCGGCTCGTGCCTCCTGGCTGCGCCCCAGCCGGCGCAGCAGGTCGGCCCGCGTCGCGTGGTAGGCGTGGTAGCCGGCCAGCGTGTCCCCGAGGCGGTCGACGGTGGCCAGCGCGACCTCCGGGCCGTCGAGCTCGGCGATGGCGACGGCCCGGTTGAGGGCTACGACCGGTGAGGGGTCCAGACGGAGCAGCTGGTCGTAGAGGGCGACCACCTGCGACCAGTCGGTGTCGCGCACGTCGCGGGCGGAGGTGTGCACGGCGTTGATGGCGGCGAGGATCTGGTAACGCCCAGGGGCCACCCCGGCGACCAGCCGCTCGCGAACCAGGCGAAGTCCTTCGGCGACCATCGCGGCGTCCCACGTTCCGCGGTCCTGGTCGGCCAGCGTGACCAGCTCCCCGCTCGGCGAGACACGGGCAGCTCGGCGGGCCTCGGTGAGCAGCATCAGCGCCAGCAGCCCCACCACCTCGCCGTCCTGCGGCACGAGGGAACGGATCATCCGGGTCAGCCGGATCGCCTCGGAGGTGAGGTCACGGCGTACCGGGTCGGTGTCGGGCCCGGTCGCCAGGTAGCCCTCGTTGAACACCAGGAAGAGCACTGCCAAGACCCCGGAGACGCGTCCCGGCAGGTCGTCCGCGGCCGGCACCCGCCAGGGGATCCGGGCCGCCTTGACCTTCGCCTTCGCCCGGGTGATCCGCTGGCCCATGGTGCTCTCCTGCACGAGGAAGGCGCGGGCGATCTCGGGCACGGTCAGCCCACCGACCATGCGCAGCGTGAGGGCGACCCGGGCCTCCACGGCGAGCGCGGGGTGGCAGCAGGTGAAGATCAGCCGGAGCCGCTCGTCCTCGATGGCGCCCACGGGCTCGGCGCGGCCGTCGTGCAGCATCTGAGCCTCCTTGTGCTTCTCGCCTCGCTTGCCCTCCCGGCGCAGCCGGTCGATGGCCTTGCGGTGCGCGGTGGTCGTCAGCCAGGCGCCGGGGTTGGGAGGTACGCCGTCGGCGGGCCACCGCTCCACGGCGGTCGCGAACGCCTCGGCCGCGGCCTCCTCGGCGACGTCGAGGTCACCGAATCGGCGGGTCAGGACGGCGACCAGCCGCGCCCACTCCTCGCCGTGTGCCGAGCTGACCGCCTCGTCGGCGTCGGTCGCGCTCACTCGCCCAGGAACGGCCGCACCTCCACTTTTCGGTTGCAGGCCTTGGATCCCTCCGCAGCGAGAGCGAGGGCGACGTCGAGGTCGGGGGCGTCGATGATCCAGAAGCCGGCCACGTGCTCCTTGGTCTCGACGTACGGACCGTCGGTGACCGCCATCCGACCCTGCCGGTTGTCGACGACGGTCGCCGTGCTCGGCGACCCCAGGCCCCCGGCGAAGACCCAGGAGCCCTCCGCTTGGAGCCGCTCGTTGAACACGTCGATGTCGGCCATCTCGGTATCGGTGGCCAGCTCGGTCGAGTCGTGGACCACGGAAAGCAGGTACTGCATGTCGGACTCTCTCCTGTGCGTGCGACGCCCCTGCTGGGCGGCCGCTCACCCCCTCTACGAAGGCCTCTCCCCCGATCCGACACCGCCCTCTCGACTACTTCGGGACCCGGGCTCCGAGCCGTGACCTGGCCGGCTCAGCGCAGACCCGCAGCCGCCTGTTGCACCGACCGTAGGGCCTCGTGCGCCCATTCCGCGTCGGCACCGGCGAGTCCGCAGGCCGGGGTCAGCACGAGGGATGAGCCCGACTCGGGATCGAGCCCGAGCATCTCGAGCCAGCGGAGCACCCGCTCCACCACAGCGCGCGCCGTGGGGATGCTCGGGGGCCGCGTGCTCGGCACCACCCCGAGGTGCACCGGCCGACCGGCTTCGAGCAGCTCCGCCAGGACGTCGTACGTCGCCGGCGCCAGCACGTCGAGGTCGACCGACAGCCCGGCCGCTCCGGAGCCGAGGAGCAGCCGGTCGGGCACGTCAGGAGCGCAGCAGTGCGCGACCGGGGTCGCGCCCGTCTCCGTCGCGGCGGCGAAGACCCACTCGAGCGCCGGGCGGGCCTCGGCGTCGTCGACGGACCGGTGGCGATGGAACCCGGACGCCGTCGGGATGTTCCCCGCGAGCACGCCAGGGAGCGCGGGCTCGTCCACCTGCACGACGAGGTCCGCGCCGGGCAGTCGTCGACGTACGTCTGCGACATGCGTGCGCACCCCTTCGGCCAGAGCCTGCGCCAGCTCATGTCGTGCCCCGCGGTCGGCGAGCAGCCGGTCGCCGCGCGGCCGCTCGACGGTCGCGGCCAGCGTCCAGGGCCCCGCCACCTGCACCTTGAACGTCCCCTCGAACCCCTGCGCCTGCTCCTCCACCGTGTCCAGGTCCTGCGCGAGCAGTGACCGAGCACGCCGGTGGTCCATCCCCGGAGAGCCGGAGCTGCCGGTCAGTCTCCAACCCGCCGGCTGGAGGTCGGCGTCGAGGTCAGCCACGATCGCGAGGGTGCGGCCGGTCAGGTCGGCGTGCGGCCCGCGCCCGGGCAGCTCGGGGACGTGCGGAAGGTCGGCGAGCTCACCGAGCACGACCTTCACCGCCTCGTGGAAGGCAGCCGCGTCGTCGCCGGGCATCGACCCGACGCCCGTGGCGCGGATCATGCGCGGGCGACCCGTCGCGTGGCCGTGATCGTGCAGGAGCCGACGACCCGTGGTCCGTCGTAGACGACCGCAGCCTGGCCGGGCGCTATCCCCTCGGCGGGGTCCTCGAGCTCGATCCGCACGACGTGCTCGTCCACGCGTACGACGGCCCGGTGCTCGCCGCCGTGGGCGCGCAGCTGGACGGTGCCGCGCACGGGGCCGGTCGGCGGCGTGCCGCACCAGCGAGGCTTGTGGCCCTCGATCACGTCGACGCCCAGGGCGGCGCGTGGCCCTACCGTCACAGTGCCGGACACCGGCTCGATGTCGAGCACGTAGCGAGGCTGCCCGTCGTCGGCCGGGCGGCCGATCCTCAGGCCTCGGCGCTGGCCGATCGTGAAGCCGTGGGTCCCGGTGTGCCGACCGAGCACCTCACCGGTCGCGTGGTCGACCACCTCCCCCGCCCCCGCTCCGAGCCTCTCCTGCAGCCAGCCCGCCGTGTCCCCGTCGGAGATGAAGCAGATGTCGTGGCTGTCCGGCTTGCGGGCGACGGAGAGGCCGCGGGCGGCGGCCTCGTCGCGGACCCTCTCCTTGGTGGAGCCGCCCAGCGGGAACATCGAGTGCGCGAGCTGGTCCTGGGTGAGGACTCCGAGCACGTAGGACTGGTCCTTGCCGTGGTCGACCGCCCGGTGCATCTCGACGCTGCCGTCCGCAGCGGCGGCCAGCTGGGCGTAGTGCCCGGTGGCGACGGCGTCGAACCCCAGGGCCAGCGCGCGGTCGAGCACCGCTGCGAACTTGATCTTCTCGTTGCAGCGCAGGCAGGGGTTGGGCGTGCGCCCGGCGGCGTACTCGGCCATGAAGTCCTCGACGACTTCCTCATGGAAGCGCTCGCTCAGGTCCCAGACGTAGAAGGGGATCCCGATGACGTCCGCGGCGCGGCGCGCGTCGTTGGAGTCCTCGATGGTGCAGCAGCCACGCGCCCCGGTCCGGTAGGACTTCGGGTTCCGCGACAGCGCGAGGTGGACGCCGGTGACGTCATGGCCCGCGTCGACCGCGCGTGCCGCTGCGACGGCGGAGTCGACTCCGCCGGACATCGCGGCGAGGACGCGCACGTCAACCGGCCTTGCGTGAGCCGGACACGACGCCGGCCGCGCGGGCGCGCTCGACCGCCGGTCCGATCGCCTCGACGAGGGCGTCGACGTCGCTCTCGACGGTGGTGTGACCGAGCGAGAAGCGCAGCGATCCTCGTGCCTGCTCGTCGTCGCACCCCATGGCGAGCAGCACGTGCGACGGCTGCGGCACGCCCGCGGAGCAGGCCGAGCCGGTGGAGCAGGCGATGCCGCGTGCGTCGAGCAGCATCAGCAGCGAGTCGCCCTCGCAGCCGGGGAAGGTCAGGTGGGCGTTGCCCGGCAGCCTGTGGTCGAGGCCGCCATCGGGGTCGCCGTTGAGGTGAGCGTCCGGCACGACCTCCTGCACCCGTCGCACCAGCGCGTCGCGCAACGACGCCAGGCGGGCGGCATGCTGCGGCTGACGTGCGACCGCGAGCTCGACAGCAGCGGCGAACCCGGCGATGGCCGGGCTGTCGATCGTGCCGGAGCGGATGTCGCGCTCCTGGCCGCCGCCGTGCAGCTGCGGTGTGAGCTCCAGCTCGCGGCGTACGACGAGCGCGCCGACGCCGTACGGACCGCCGGCCTTGTGCGCCGTGAGGGTCAACGCGTCGACACCGCTGGCCGCGAAGTCGACCGGCACCTGACCGACCGCCTGTACGGCGTCGGTGTGCACGGGGATGCCGTGCTCATGAGCGAGGGCGACGACGTCGGCCACCGGCTGCACGGTGCCGACCTCGTTGTTGGCCCACATCAGCGACACCAGCGCCACCGAGCCGGGATCGCGCACGATGGCGGCCCGCACCGCGGTGACGTCCACGCGTCCGAGGTCGTCGACGGCGACCAGCTCGACGTCGGCACCCTCGTGCTCGGCGAGCCAGTCGAGCGAGTCGAGCACCGCGTGGTGCTCGACTGCCGTCGACAGCACGCGGGTGCGTCGCGGGTCGTCGGCGCGTCGTGCCCAGAACAGTCCCTTGAGCGCGAGGTTGTCCGACTCCGTGCCGCCGGAGGTGAACACCACCTCGCCGGGTCGGCAGCCGATGGCCCGGGCGATGGTCTCCCGCGACTCCTCGACGACCCGGCGCGCGGCGCGCCCGGAGGCGTGGAGGGAGGACGGGTTGCCCACGTGCGTCAGCTGGCGGGTCATCGCGGCGACCGCCTCCGGGTACATCGGCGTCGACGCCGCGTGGTCGAGGTACACGGTGTCGTCAGCGGCGATCGGGGCAGCGTCGTTCATTGCATCATCAAGGGTACGGCGTGGACGCCGGACGTCATCCCCTGCGGTCGGGGCCGGCGCGGTGCGGGGTGACCTGCACGATCACCCGGCGCTCGCGCTCCATGCCGGCGCGGTAGTCGTCCCAGTCGTCGGCCTCCCCCGAGATCCCGCGGTAGTACTCCACCAGCGGCTCCATGGCCTCGGGCAGCGACACCACCTCGGCCTGGCCCTCGACCCAGATCCAGTCCCCGAAGAAGCCGTCGCTGAGCAGGCACAGCTGCACCCACGGATCGGCGCGCAGGTTGCGGGTCTTGTACGCCGTCTCGCGGGTGCTGATCGTCAGCCGACCGTCGTCGTCGACGCCGACGAGCACCGGGCTCTGCTGGAGCCCGCCGTCCGGCGCACGTGTGGCGAGGACTGCGCGGTGGTGTGAGCGGACGAAGTCGCGCGCCTGGTCGAGGTCCATGCGTCCAGTGTCGCTCAAGCGCGTTCGAGCAGGTAGACGACCGACGGCAGGGGTGGGATGCCCTCCACCGGGTGGTCGTAGAAGGCCAGGGGACGCATGCCGAGTCGGCGCATGACCGCCTGCGAGCGCAGGTTGCCGACGACAGTCATCGAGACGACGTCCTCACGGCCCAGCTCGTCGAACGCGAAGGCGACAGCGGCTCGTGCCGCTTCGGTCGCGTAGCCGTGTCCCCACGCATCGCGACGCAGACGCCAGCCGACCTCGACGACGGGCTGCTCGCGATCGTCCATCCAGGCCACGTGGAAGCGGGGGACGAGCAGCCCGGTGAAGCCGACGAAACCGATCCCCTCCACGTCGACCGCCCACGGGCCGAAGCCGACCTCCTCGAACTGCGCCTCGATGCGGTCGACGAACGCGTCGGACTGCCGTCGGTCGAGCGTGGAGGGGAAGTGCTCCATGACCACGGGATCGGCGTTCAAGGCCGCGAACGGCTCCCGATCGGCCTCGGTCCAGTGCCGCAGGGTCAGCCGCTCGGTGCGCAGCTCAGGCACCGAGTCGTTCCCGCCACGGGTGCTCCGGCAGGTGCCGCGCAAGGGTGTCGCGCAACCAGGCCTGCTGCTCGCCGTCGAGCAGCGGCCAGGCGTTGTCGAGGTCGACCCGGTCCTTGACCCGGTCCTGCTTGGCCTTGAAGAACAGCTGGATCTCGGGACGCAGGTAGCGGATCCCGTCGGCAGCCACCCAGGTGACGTCCTCGAGGTCAGCGACGTGCTGGGGATCGCGCTTGGAGATCCAGCGACCGCGTTCGTCGCGCAGCTCCAGGATGCAGTCGACGCGCCACGGCGAGCGTGCGTTCTCCCGCATCCAGATCTGGCTCTGGGGATGGAAGAGCTCCGGGTGCGCGTCATCTACGAGCCGCAGCGCACGGTCGTGCACGTTCCACAGGTGGAACCGTCCGGCGAGGTGCGTCCGCAGGTCCGGGACGGTGTCGGTGAACACGACCAGGTCGAGGTCCTCGTGGAAACGACGCACGCCCGTGAACGCCTCGATGGCGTGGCCCCCGACGATCCACCACGGGTGCGCGAACCCTGTCATCAGCCGGTCGACCTCGGCCGGAGTGAGTGGCTCCCAGGCGCCGTACACGTCGAGGAACGCGAGGTCCTCCTCGTCCGGCTCCCACGCGAGGTCGCCGCTCATCGCGGGCTCACAGCCGGATCGCCGCGATCAGGGCCCGGTGGTCGGTGTCGTCGATCGTCACCGTCTTGGTGCGTACAGCGGACGGGCCGCCGCGCAGCAGGACGTGGTCGATGGCGAGCAGCGACGGCACGGCGAACCCGAGCCGCGACACGACACCCGCGGACGGCCAGGTCGGCTGCCAACCGGACCGGGCCTGCGTGGCGGCGTCGCGGTAGCCGCGGCCGTCGAGCTCGCGCAGCGGTGCGTGGTCCATGGTCGCGTTGAGGTCGCCGATCACGAGCGACGGGCCGGTCAACGATCGCGCTGCGTTGCGCACCATCCCCTGGTCCTCCCGCCACTGGGTCGCCGACCCGATCGGCGGGCGTGGGTGGGCGGCGACCAGGTCGAACCCGCCACCGGGCGCATGCACCTTCGCCGAGTAGGTGCCGAACCCGGTGGCCACCCGCTGCACGTGGGAGAGCCTCCACGTCGAGAAGACCATCGTGCCGGCAGGACCCGCTGCCGGTCGTCCGGCATGGTGCGGGTAGGCCTGGGCGATGCCGGCCGACTCGAGATCGGCGAGGGCCGCCGGCGTGACCTCCTCGAGCACCATCAGGTCGACGCGCTCGTGGAGCGCCGTCTCGACGACCAGGGCGGTGTCGGCCTCTCCGAGCCGCAGGTTCGACGTCATCACGCGGATCGTCGCGCCTTGCGTGGCGGCGACCGCCGCTGAGCCGAGGTAGGGACCGCTCGCCCAGTAGCCGTGCACCAGGACACCCAGCGTCGAAACCAGCACGAGCGCTCGCGCCGCGAGCCGCCAGATCCCTCGGCCGCGCAGCCAGGCGAGCAGCAGCAGGACGGCCGCTGCGGCGTACAGGAGCGTTGCCAGAGGTGTGAACGCCACCAGTCGCACCCAGGCGCCCGACGTCGGCTGCAGCACCCGGGCCGTCGTGATCAGCAGGGCGGGCACGAGCACAAGGGTCACGAGCACGGCGAGCACGACCCAGCGGACCTTCATGGGAGCAACGCTAGGCAAGGACCGCCCCAGGTCGGCGGAACCGCGGCCGTCGGCGCGGCAGGACCCGGCTCGAGCCGGCGCCGGAATAGCTCGAAGGGACTATTCAGTCCCAGCCGTTCGTACGTCGGGTTCACGACTGAACGGAGGTCGTCGCCGCCGGACAATGCGGCGCACACTCGACATATGGTCGGGGGAAGAAGTCATGTCGAGGTGTCGGACGCGGGGGCGCGTCCGGCGCTCATCAGGGGGGTGCGGCGCACCGCCGCGCCGGCGGTGGCCGGTGTGGTGGGCACGGCGCTGATCGCCCTCGTGACCCTGTTCAACTTGGACCAGGTCACGTCGCGGGCTCTGGCCCACGACGCGTTCCAGCTCGCCGCAGCCTCGTCGTTCCTGGCTGCCGCCATCTTCCGGCTCACCCGCTTCGAGCGGACCGGCGAACGGCACACGTTGATGACCGCGATCGCGTTCGGCGTCCTTGCCGTCCTCGCGACCCCGGTCGCCAACCTGACGTCGCAGGTCGTGCCCGGTCGGTTCGAGAGCCCGACCGGACTCGTCGTGCGGGGTGTGGGTGCCGCGCTCGTGCTGGTCCTGCTGCGTACGGCGGTCGCGACGGGAGGCCCGACCGGCGTACGCAGGACGCCGCGGCGGATGGCCCTCGCGGCTGCCGTCGTGGCGGTGGCTCTCGGCGGTCTGGTCGTCCTGGTCTCGTTGGGTCTGACCGAGGTCCTCGAGGACCACACGACGTACCAGCTGAGCGTGGCGCCGTTCACGCACGTCCTGTTCGAGGTGTCCCTGACCACGGCGTGGCTGAGCCTCGGACTGCTCGCCGCCCGCTCCGACGGCACCCGACCATGGGCACAGCGGCTCGGTCCGCTGCTCGTGTCGCTCGGCGTCGTCGAGCTCCTCCGGTCCCTCGGTCACATGCGCGACGGCTGGTGGGACCTGGCCGCAACGGCCCTGCTCGCCTCCGCGGCCATGATCGCGGCCCACATGGCGTACGTCGACATGGTGGAGGCCGGCGGTTTCGCGACAGAGCCCACCACGCTCCAGCCCGGCGACCGGATGCCGTTGCCGCCCGTGGCCGACGAGCTCGGGGACCTCGACGTCGCCGCACTCGTCACGGGGGTCGTGGAGCGGTTCCGCAACCGGGGGCTCGAGATCAGGCTTCGCCAAGGAGGCGCTGGAGACGCCCGAGGCCGCGCGCAGGACCTGGTCGTCGCGCTCGAGGCACTCCTGACCAACGCCGCGCAGCACGCGGCGGCGAGCCCGGTCGACGTCCATGTCGTGGCGATCTCCGAACGGGTCGAGGTGTCGGTCATCGACCGAGGACCGGGGCTGTCCGCAGCCACCGCCGAGTCGGTGCTGAGCGGCGCAGCCGCCGAGGGGCGCGGCGGTCTGGCTCTCGCCCGACAGCTGATGCAGCGCAACGGCGGTGACCTCGCCCTGCGCAACAGGATCGGTGGCGCGACCTTCCTGCTCGTGCTTCCGACGCAGGACGTCGCCCGCAGGACCCCCCACCGCGGGACCGCCAAGGCCGCGCACGCGACGCACGGCCGCGTCGAGCGTCGGGTCCGCGTCCGCGCCTGAGCGCCTGCTCCGTCAATCGGGGGCTTCATCAATCTTGGGGATGTCGCACCCACGCCGCTCGGTCACACTTTGTCCTGTGTCGGGGGGCTTTTCCCGGGGGGGATCCGGCCGACACGAGGAGGAGGGCCGATCTCCCAAGGCGGCGCTCCTCCTTGTGGTTAACGGTCGCCCACCTGTCCGAATAGTGCCAACTGACTAGCGCTCCCGGACGTTCGGAGGTCGTGCGCGCCCCCGGCCGACGACCAGACTTGACCCATGCCGGGGACCTCGCGACCAGTCCCGTCCCTGACGTGG
>Ga0308175_100003900_pt1 | contig 10393 bp, 10 predicted proteins | sample PhyCR1_3_FD_203893 | JGI IMG/M metagenome (GOLD analysis project Ga0308175, IMG submission 203893) | Soil microbial communities from UC Gill Tract Community Farm, Albany, California, United States - DLSLS.C.R1 | ecosystem: Environmental > Terrestrial > Soil > Agricultural land | place: USA...
TGGCTGACCAGCTGCCGGTAGGCGGTGGAGTTGACCAGCCCGGGGGCGGCCGCCTCCTCCCAGGTCAGGTGACCGGGCTTGGGCATCAGCTGGTTGCTCTTGACCAGGGCCAGCTCGGCCAGACCGCCGAAGTTGGTCTCGAAGCCCCAGATCCGCTGCTGCGGGTCCATCATCGTGTCGTCGTGCCCGGCGGCGTCCTCGAGCTCGACCGAGAGGCAGTGCGCCACGACCTCGTCGCCGGCCTTCCACTTGGTCACGCCCGGGCCCACCTGCAGCACGACGCCGGCCAGGTCGGAGCCCACCACGTGGTAGGGCAAGTCGTGCCGCTTGGTCAGCTCCGAGACCCGGCCGTAGCGCTCGAGGAACCCGAAGGTCGAGACGGGCTCGAAGATCGACGTCCAGACGGTGTTGTAGTTCACCGACGACGCCATGACGGCGACGATCGCCTCGCCCGGGCCGAGCTCCGGGGTGGCGACCTCCTCGACGTGCAGGGACTTGCGCGGGTCCTTCTCCTTGGCCTCCAGGCCCTCGAACATGTCCTGCTCGTCCTTGCGCACCAGTACCGCGCGGTAGGACTCCGGCACCTTCAGGCCGGCCACGGCGTCCAGCTGGTCGGCGAGGATGGCGTCCCTGATCTCGTTCACGCGTACTCCCGGGTCTTCGTCGGCTCGGAGGGGGGTGCGGGGCGGTGCAAGTGCAGCGATGTTACCGGCGAGTAACCGCCTGGGCCAAACGGAAGATCGCCAACCGGCTCAGTGCTGCTCGCGGGCCGGCTCGACGAGCTCCACGAGGACGCCGCCGGCGTCCTTGGGGTGCACGAAGTTGACCCGGCTGTCGGCGGTTCCGCGCTTCGGGGCGTCGTAGAGCAGCCGCAGTCCCCGCTCGCGCAGGGTCGCGCTGACCGCCTCGACGTCCTCGACCCGGAAGGCCAGCTGCTGCAGGCCCGGCCCGGAGCGCCCGATGAACTTGGCGATCGTCGACTCGGGGGTCAGCGGGGCGAGCAGCTGGATCCGGGTCGTGCCGTCGCCGACGGCGAGCATCGCCTCGCGGACGCCCTGCTCCTCGTTGGTCTCCTCGTGCACGGACTGCACGCCGAAGGCCTGGGCGTAGAAGGCGATCGCCTCGTCCAGGTCGGGGACGGCGATGCCGACGTGGTCGATCGTGGTGAACAGCTCGCCGGGCAGGCCGGTCTTGTCGTTGGTCACGCGGGCATCCTGCCGCTAGACGTCTCAGACGTCACATCCATGTGGCCATCGTCACGCGTCCGGAGGAGCCCGCCGCCGCGGGGTGGCTCGTTGAACAGAGCGCCCTATCCTCATGACAGCTTCTCGAGACCAGAGATCTGCACACGACACGGCTGCCAACGGCGGCGGCCCGGCACTGGAGGCAGCATGTCCCGCTCCGTCATCGTCAGCGGCGCCCGCACCCCGATGGGGCGTCTGCTCGGCTCGCTGAAGGACTTCTCCGCGGCCGACCTCGGCGGCGTCGCGATCAAGGCGGCCCTGGAGCGCGCCGGCATCTCCGGCGATCAGGTCGACTACGTGATCATGGGTCACGTCATCCAGGCCGGCGCCGGCCAGAACCCGGCCCGCCCCGCCGCGGTTGCCGGCGGCATCCCGATGTCGGTGCCCTCGTTCACGCTGAACAAGGTGTGCCTGTCCGGCATCGACGCGATCGCCCTGGCCGACCAGCTCATCCGCGCCGGGGAGTTCGAGATCGTCGTCGCCGGCGGCATGGAGTCGATGACCCAGGCGCCGCACCTGCTGGCCAACTCGCGCACCGGCACCAAGTACGGCGACACGAAGCTGATCGACTCGATGGCTCACGACGGCCTCACCGACACCTTCGACCAGGTCGCCATGGGTGCCCTCACCGAGCAGGCCAACAGCACGTACGGCCTGACCCGCGAGGAGCAGGACGAGTTCGCTGCCGCCAGCCACCAGAAGGCAGCCGCGGCGCAGAAGAACGGCCTGTTCGACGACGAGATCACCCCGGTGTCCATCCCGCAGCGCAAGGGCGACCCGATCGAGTTCCGCGAGGACGAGGGCATCCGCGCGGACACGACCGCCGAGGGTCTCGGCAAGCTCAAGCCGGCGTTCGCCAAGGACGGCACGATCACCGCGGCCTCGGCGTCGCAGATCTCCGACGGGGCGTGCGCAGTGGTGGTGATGAGCGCGGAGAAGGCCGCCGAACTCGGGCTCACCCCGCTGGCCGAGATCGGCGCCCACGGCGTCGTGGCCGGGCCGGACGCCACACTGCAGACCCAGCCGTCGCGGGCGATCGCCAAGGCGTGCGAGCGCGAGGGCATCGACCCGAAGGACCTCGACCTGATCGAGATCAACGAGGCGTTCGCGGCGGTCGGCATCGTCTCCACGAAGGAGCTGGGTGTCGACCCGGAGAAGGTCAACGTCAACGGCGGGGCCATCGCGCTGGGCCACCCGGTCGGCATGAGCGGTGCCCGCATCGCGCTGCACCTCGCCCTCGAGCTCGGCCGCCGTGGCGGCGGGGTCGGCGCGGCAGCCCTGTGCGGCGGCGGCGGTCAGGGTGACGCCCTGATCCTGCACGTGCCCGCTCGTTGACAGACCCGGCTGACGGGACCGCGGTCCAGACCGCTGCCCCCGACACCCCCCGTGGTCGTCGAGGGCGGCGGTCGGCCGACGTCCCGGCGCTGGTCGAAGGCGCCCGGAACGGGGACGCGCGGTCGGTCGCACGGCTGATCTCCCTGGTCGAGGACGCCAGCCCGGCGCTGCGCGAGGTCGCGGCCGCGTTGGCGGCGCACACCGGCCACGCGCAGGTCATCGGTCTCACCGGTTCCCCCGGTGTCGGCAAATCGACGAGCACGACCGCGCTCGTGCGTGCCTTCCGATCGGCCGGCAAGCGGGTCGGCGTCCTCGCCGTCGACCCGTCCTCGCCGTTCTCCGGCGGTGCGCTGCTGGGCGATCGGGTGCGGATGCAGGACCACGCCGGGGACGACGGGGTCTACATCCGGTCGATGGCCTCGCGTGGGCACCTGGGCGGCCTCGCGTGGGCCACCCCGCAGGCGCTGCGGGTCCTGGACGCGGCCGGCTGTGACGTCGTCCTGATCGAGACGGTGGGCGTGGGCCAGTCCGAGCTCGAGATCGCCTCCCTGGCCGACACGACGCTGGTGCTCGTGGCTCCCGGGATGGGCGACGGGATCCAGGCGGCCAAGGCCGGGATCCTCGAGGTCGCCGACCTGTTCGTCGTCAACAAGGCCGACCGGGACGGCGCCGACCAGACCGTCCGGGACCTGCGCTACATGCAGTCCCTCGGCGGCCGGTTCGCCGAGCCCGGGCACTGGCGACCGCCCATCTGCAAGACGGTGGCCTCCCGGGAGACCGACAACGGCATCGACAAGGTGCTCGAGAAGGTCGAGGAGCACCGGCTCTGGCTGGAGTCGTCCGGGGAGGGGCAGCGGCGCCGCGAGGAGCGGGCCGCCCGCGAGATCGAGGCGATCGCCCTGGCCACCCTGCGCGAGCGGCTGGCCGACGTGCACGGCTCGGCGGCGCTGGGCTCGCTCGCCGGGACCGTGGTCGCGGGGCAGACCGACCCCTTCCGCGCGGCCGACGAGCTGCTCGCCCAGCTCTGAACGCGCAGGCCGCACCCGGGGCAGCGACTATGAGGCGGTGAACGGGAAACCTGACGCCGTCGTCGTCGGATCGGGACCGAACGGGCTGGCCGGTGCCCTGCGGCTGGCGGCCGCGGGGCTGCGCGTGCAGGTCCTGGAGCAGGCCGACCGCCCGGGCGGGGGCATGCGCACCGAGGAGCTGACCCGCCCCGGCTACCGGCACGACGTCTGCTCGACGGTGCAGCCGATGGCCGCGGCGGCGCCGTTCTTCCGGGAGTTCGACCTGCCCAGCCGCGGCGTCCGGCTGGTGCAGCCCGAGGTCTGCTACGCCCATCCGCTCGACGGCGGGCGCGCGGCGATCTCCCGTCGTTCGCTGGAGGACACGGCGGCGGGACTCGGCGCGGACGAGGCCGCCTACCGCCGCCTGTTCGAGCCTCTCGTCGAGCACGGCACCGATGTCATCGACTTCTTCCTGACCTCGCAGCTGCGCCGCCCGCCGACGAGGAGCGTTCCGCAGATCGCGCACTTCGCCCTCAACGGCCTGCCCAACGTGCGCTGGCTGGCGCACCGCTTCTTCACCACGACCGAAGGCCAGGCGCTGCTCGCCGGCGCCGCCGCCCACGGGATGCTCGACCTGGCCCGGCCGCTCACCGCGAGCCTGGGGATGCTGCTCGGCATGCTCGCCCACCACGTCGGCTGGCCGCTGGTCGAGGGCGGCTCGCAGGCGCTGGCCGACGCCATGGTCACCGCGCTCGAGGAGCAGGGCGGCGAGGTCGTCACCGGGCACGACGTCACCGACCTGCGGGAGTTCGACGGCGTGCCGGCCGTCCTGCTGGACACGACGCCGCGGGCCTTCGTGGCGATGGCCGGCGACCGGGTGAACGAGGGCTACCGGCGGTGGGTCTCGCGCTACAAGCACGGGCCCGGCGTCTTCAAGATCGACTGGGTGCTGTCGGAGCCGGTGCCCTGGACGAACCCCGACGTCCGCCGGTCCGGGACGATCCACGTCGCCGGCACCCTCGAGGAGACGCTGGCCGGGGAGGCCGCCCCGGCATCGGGCCGGCTGACCGACAAGCCCTACGTCCTCGCGGTCCAGCCCACCGTGGTCGACCCCACGCGGGCGCCCGAAGGCGGCCACATCTTCTGGGCGTACGTCCACGTCCCGCACGGTTCCGACGCGGACATGACCACGGCGATCGAGGCGCAGGTGGAGCGCTTCGCCCCGGGGTTCCGCGACACCGTCGTCGAGCGGGTCACCAAGAACGCCGTCGCGATGGAGGCGTGGAACCCCAACCACATCGGCGGCGACATCTCCAACGGCGAGGCGTCGCTGCGGCAGATGCTGGCCCGGCCGGTGCCCCGTTGGAACACCTACAAGACCCCGGTGCCAGGGACGTACCTCGCCTCCGCGGCGACCCCGCCGGGTCCGGCGGTGCACGGCGCGTGCGGGGACAACGCCGCGCAGGTCGCCCTGCGCGAGGTCTTCGGCGTCCGCAACGTCCCGCCGCTGCGCCCCGCGACGCGCTGACCGGCGAGGACGACGCGCCCAGGAGCGTTGACAGGGCGACCGTTCGGCGGTCGGGTAGCCCCCTCAGGGCTCGGCTCCGAGCCCTGACCGTCACGGCGTTGGGGGACACAGTGCAGGTGGGGGACGGACGACGCGAACACAACTCTCTGCGGTGCATCCTGCCGCCCGGCCTGCTCGACCGGCTTGCCCGCTCGGACGAGGAGGCGGTGCGCAGATCGGCGCTGGATGCACTGCGACTGGACTCCCGCTTCCGCATCGCGCGGGCGGAGTCCGCCGCGCGGACCGGCGGCCGGACGACGGCGCCGGTCACGTTCGCCCGCATCGGCGGCTCCCCGCACCGGACGATCTACGACCAGGACCACCGCACCAGCCAGACACTCGGCCGCGTGGTGCGCGCCGAGGGTCAGCCGGCCACCGACGACGAGGCAGCCACCGAGGCGTACGACGGCCTGGGTGCCACGTACGACTACTACTGGCAGACCTTCCAGCGGGACTCGATCGACGGCCAGGGCCGCACCCTGCACGGCTGCGTGCACTTCGGTGAGGACTACCCCAACGCGTTCTGGGACGGCCACGCGATGTTCTTCGGGGACGGCGACGGCCAGGTGCTGACGCGCACGACCGCCGGCATCGACGTGATCGGTCACGAGCTCACGCACGGCGTCACCCAGTACGAGGCCAACCTGGTGTATTCGGGCCAGTCCGGCGCTCTGAACGAGTCGATCTCCGACGTGTTCGGGATCCAGGTGAAGCAGCGGGCACTCGGCCAGGACGTGACGACGTCGGACTGGCTGATCGGTGCCGACATCGTCGGCCCGGCGCTGCAGCCGGCGCTGCGGTCGATGAAGGACCCGGGGCACGCGAACCCGCACGACGACCAGCCGGCCGACATGGACGGCTACGTCGACGGCGGTGACGTGCACACGAACTCGGGCATCCCGAATCACGCGTTCTACGTCCTGGCGACGACCCTCGGCGGCAAGGCCTGGGATGCCGCCGGCCCGATCTGGTACGCGACGCTGCGCGATGCCCGGCTCACCCCGACGGCGTCCTTCCAGGAGTTCGCCCGGCTGTCGGTGCGCAACTCGATCATGGTCTACGGGGCGCAGAGCAAGGAGACCGAGGCGGTGCGGACGTCCTGGGAAGCGGTGAAGGTGCCACTCTGACGACTGTGCGCATCCGGGTCCGCCGCGTCGGCGGCATAGCAGGGAACATCGCCCTCGCGGCGGAGCTGGAGACGGCCGACCTGCCGGCCGACGACGCGGCGCGGCTGGAGCAGGCCCTCGGCGGGCTCCCGTGGGGAGCGCCGGCCGCCGAGCCGCCGCATCCGGACGCCTTCCGCTACGAGGTCGACCTGCCCGACGAGCCCGACCGGGGCACGGCGGTGCTGGGCGAGGCGGAGATGGAGCGCGGCATGGCGCTGCTCCGGACGCAGTTGAAGCGCGAGGGCGTGATCGAGCCCGGCCGCAGGCCCGGGTGAGGGCCGGCGGCCGGGCTCGATTCCGCCGGGGTCAGGCGATCCGGCGGGCGAAGTCGTAGCCGTCCATGTCGACGCTGCGCTGGACGACGCCGGTGTCCTCGGTGCCGGCGTCGACCATCTGCCCGTCGCCGACGTAGATGCCGACGTGACTGACCGGCTGGTAGAAGAACACCAGGTCACCCGGCTGCAGGTTCGCCCGGTCCACGGGCGTGCCCATCTGCGACTGGCTCCTGCTGGAGTGCGGCAGCTCGATGCCGGCCGAGCGGTAGGCGTACTGGGTGAGCCCCGAGCAGTCGTAGCTGTCCGGGCCGGCCGCGCCGTACCGGTACGGCTTGCCGACCTGCGCGCGGGCGGTGTCGACGGCGGTCTGCGCGGCCGAGCTGGGCGCCGCGGTGGACGACGGGGCGGCCTCGGCGGCGGTGGCCGTGGCCGGTGTGAGCACCAGCGACAGCGACGCTGCGGCGCCCGTGAGCAGACCCGCCCCGAGGCGGTGCAGTGACCGGCGGCGCAGTCGCGCGTCGGGCAGGTCGAAGTCGGACAGGTTCGTGCGGGTGGTCGCCATGAGCGGCGGCTCTCCCTTCCGTCGACCACCGGAGCTGTTCACGGGCACGGCGCGGCACACCTCGGCTGGGTGCTGGGTGTCGTGAGCGCGGCTCGCGAGCCGGGGCGGGCCCATCGGGGGGCGCATCGCACCGGGCTGCGGCGGTACCGATCCGGGGCCACCCTCGTCGGGCGACGACCACCCGGCCGGCTCCTCCACGCTAGGAAAGCCTCGGCGCGCGCTCAACCCGGCGGTCGCCACGTCGAGGCGTCGACACGACGACAAGTCGCCCGGACAGGGGTTATGCGGGACCGGTTGTCGACCCGGTCACAGCAGAGCGGGCGGGCCCCCACCAGGGGGTCCCGCCCGTTCCGTGTGGACTGCGTCAGGCAGCGGCGGTCCGGGTCGCCAGGGCGGCCTGGTAGATCTCGCCCAGCGTCGTCGTCCGCTTGTCCTGCACGCTCCCGTTCGGCTTCGTGACGTCGACGGTGATCGTGTACGTCGGCGGCGTCGCGGTGGGGGAGCCCAGGTAGAAGCGATAGTTCATCTGGCCGTAGCTGGCCATGATGACGCTGCGGAAGATGTAGGCCCCGGTCGCGGTGTCGGTCTCGGTCATGCCGACGGCCGGCATCTTGCCCGCGCCCCCGCCCTCGTCGACGCAGCCGTTGAAGACCCCGACGTCGAGGACCACGACGTCCCCGCTGCTGATCGTCTGGACGCTGGGCGTCCAGCTGGTGATCTGGGCGCAGCCGGGAGTGACGGTCGTGGTGCCGCCACCGCCCTTGGCCAGAGCGGGCGAGGCGAACGCCAGCAGGGCCGCCATCGCGGTGACCAGGACGCCGAACGTGAACCGGATCTTCATCTGAGCCTCCATGCCTTCCGCCGACGCCCCTCGCGATCAGCGACTGCTGCAACGTTCATGGAGCAGTGGTGGGGGTCACAACGCGACCTTGGTCGTACGACCCGTTCCCGGGGACGCAGCAGAACGGGCGGAACCCCTGCGTGGGGTCCCGCCCGTTCTGGGTGCCTGCGTCAGGCCGCGGGCTGCACCATCTGCATGAGCTGGGCGTAGGTGAACGTGCGGCTGTCCTGGACCTGGCCGTTGATCCGGAACGCCGAGAAGGTGATCGTCTGCGCCGGCGCCTGGTCCGCGGGGACGTAGGGCTCGCCGTAGCTGAAGTAGTGCAGGCCGAGGTTGAGCCCCTGTGCGAAGCCGGTCAGCCACTTCCCGGTGGCGGTGTCGTACGTATCGAGCTCGACCATCGCCCGCGAAGCCCCGAACTCGTCGACGCACTGGTTGTTGACGCCGAAGGTCATGGTGACGACCGGCTCGCCGGTGGACGACGTCGTCAGGGTGTTGGTCCAGCTCTGGATGACGGCGCACCCCGCTCCGCCGCCACCGCCGCCACCGCCGCCTCCTCCGCCGGTGCCGCCCTTGGCCAGGGCGGGGGACGCGAACGCGAGCAGCAGCGCTGCCATGACGGCGAGCAGGGCACTGAGCCGGAACCTGAACCTCATCGAAGCCTCCTGGTGTGAGCCCCCGTTCTCCGTGGGGAGCGCTGGTTGAACCGTCATGGAGATGGAGTAGGTCGCACCATGCGACGTTCGTCGTACTACCCGGCTCGGCCCGGTAGGGGGCGCAGGTAGCGTTCCGTGCATGGTCCGACCGCTGGGACTGCCCTTCGACCCGATCGAGCGGGCGGGGCAGACGTGGGAGGAGCGCTTCGGTCCGGCGTCTGCGATGCGCGCGGCGACGTCGGTGTTCCGGGTCCAGCAGATCCTGCTCGCCCGGTTCGACGAGGTGCTCAAGCCGCACGGGCTCACCTTCGCCCGGTACGAGGTCCTCGTCCTGCTCACGTTCAGCCGCACCGGCGAGCTGCCGCTGAAGGTGATCGGCAGCCGGCTGATGGTCCACCCGACGAGCATCACCAACGCGATCGACCGGCTGGTCGCCGCGGGGTACGTGGACCGGCGACCAAATCCGAACGACGGCCGCGGTGTGCTGGCCGCGATCTCCCCTGCCGGCAGGGCGGTGGTGGAGGTGGCGACGACGGCGCTCACCGACCTCGACTTCGGCCTGGGTGACCTGTCCGAGCCCGACCGAGCCGAGCTCTTCGACGTCCTCAAGCGGGTTCGGCTGGGCGCGGGTGACGTGGCCGCATCGGAGCTCGACGCAAGATAGTTGGACGTCCTACTATCTGGGCATGACACAGGACGCCCGGCAGCGGTGGCAGCAGCGGTACGACGCGGCACTCGCGGGCGGGAAGGTGCGCGAGGCCGACTTCACGACCCTGTCCGGCGTCGAGGTGGACCCGGTCTACGGGCCGGCCGACGAGTCCGCCGTCCCCGGGTTCGACCGGATCGGGTATCCGGGTGAGTTCCCCTTCACCCGTGGCCTGCACGCCACCGGCTACCGCGGCCGGGCCTGGACCATCCGGCAGTTCGCCGGCTTCGGCAACGCCCAGCAGACCAACGAGCGCTACAAGATGATCCTGGCCGAGGGCGGCGGCGGTCTCTCCGTCGCCTTCGACATGCCCACCCTGATGGGCCGCGACTCCGACGACCCGCGGGCGCTGGGCGAGGTCGGCCACTGCGGCGTGGCCATCGACACCGCCGCCGACATGGACGTGCTCTTCGCCGACATCCCGCTGGACGAGACCACGACGTCGATGACGATCAGCGGGCCCGCCGTCCCGGTGTTCTGCATGTACCTGGTCGCCGCCGAACGCCAGGGCGTCGACATCGGCAAGCTCAACGGGACGCTGCAGACCGACATCTTCAAGGAGTACATCGCGCAGAAGGAGTGGCTGTTCGCGCCGAACCCGCACCTGCGCCTGATCGGCGACCTCATGGAGTACTGCGCCGAGAAGATCCCGGCCTACAAGCCGATCTCCGTGTCGGGTTACCACATCCGCGAGGCCGGCTCGACCGCCGCGCAGGAGCTCGCCTTCACCCTCGCCGACGGCTTCGCCTACGTCGAGCTCGGGCTGTCCCGGGGCCTGGACATCGAGCAGTTCGCGCCGGGCCTCTCCTTCTTCTTCGACTCCCACCTGGACTTCTTCGAGGAGATCGCCAAGTTCCGCGCCGCCCGCCGGATCTGGGCCCGCTGGCTGCGCGACATCTACGGCGCCACCACGGAGAAGGCGCAGCAGCTGCGGTTCCACACCCAGACCGCCGGCGTCTCGCTCACGGCGCAGCAGCCGGACAACAACATCACCCGGACGGCGATCGAGGCGCTCGCCGCGGTCCTGGGCGGCA
>Ga0308175_100003901_pt1 | contig 10393 bp, 11 predicted proteins | sample PhyCR1_3_FD_203893 | JGI IMG/M metagenome (GOLD analysis project Ga0308175, IMG submission 203893) | Soil microbial communities from UC Gill Tract Community Farm, Albany, California, United States - DLSLS.C.R1 | ecosystem: Environmental > Terrestrial > Soil > Agricultural land | place: USA...
GGTCTCCACCAGGATGTTCGGGCGGATGCGGCGGAAGTCGCCGTCCACGTCGAGGTGGTCCCGGCACCAGTGCAGGGACGCCGTACCCACGAGCGAGACCGAGCCGGCGTCCTTGTGCGGCACGTCCATCTCGGGCAGGACCCGGACGGTGGCGCCCATCGCACGGCTGAGGACCCGGTCGAGGTCCGTGTCGCCCACTGCCCACTGTTGCGCGTCCCGGTGCACCCGTACGGCGTCCCCGTCGGTCGACGCCGCGAAGTCGAACACCGCGTCCCGCCGGCGGAACCGGTGCGAGGACTTGCCGGAGGCGAAGTGCCCCTCGTCGTCCTCGACCGCGAACCACCGGTCGCCGACAAGGCCACGCTGATCCAGAACCGCAGACTCCAGTGCCTCGCCGCCCATGGACTTGACCGGATAGTGGCGCAAGGCCCTGACTAGTGGTGGCACGGACACCACGCTATCGACCCGGAGCCGCGACCTCGCTGGGTCTCCGACGCCAGACGCGCCAACTCGGTACCTCCCCGGTCGCCAGACGCGCCAACTCGGCACGTCCCCGGTCGCCAGACGCGCCAACTCGGTACCTCCCCGGTCGCCAGACGCGCCAACTCGGCACGTCCCCGGTCGCCAGACGCGCCAAGTCGGCAGGGAGGGTCAGAGGCCCAGCGACCGGCCGATGATCTCCTTCTGGATCTCCGTGGTGCCGCCGTAGATCGTCTGCACCCGGCTGTCCATGAACGCCCTGGCGATCGGGTACTCGGTCATGTAGCCGTAGCCCCCGAACAGCTGCACGCCGGCGTCGACGATCTTCTTCTGCAGCTCGGTGGTCCACCACTTCACCATCGCGGCGCCGGCCGCGTCGAGCCGGCCGGCGTTGTGCCGGCGCACGCAGTCGTCGACGTACACCCTCGCGACGTGTGCCTCGGTGGCCATCTCCGCGATCGTGAACCGGGTGTTCTGGAACGTGCCGATCGGGCGCCCGAACGCCTGCCGCTCCTTCACGTAGGCCAGGCACATCTCCAGCACCGACTCGCACGCCGCCGCGGCCATCGCCGCGATCGACAGCCGCTCCTGCGGCAGGTTCACCATCAACGAGACGAAGCCGCTGCCCTCCTCGCCGAGCAGGTTCTCCTTCGGCACGACCACGTCGTCGAAGAACAGCTCGGAGGTGTCCTGCGCGTGCATGCCGACCTTGTCGAGGTTGCGCCCCCGCTCGAACCCGGCCATCCCGCTCTCGACGACCAGCAGGCTGATCCCCTTGTGCCCCAGGCCGCCGTCGACGTGGGTGTCGGTCCGGGCGACGACCACCACCAGGTCCGCCATCGCGCCGTTGCTGATGAACGTCTTGGAGCCGTTGAGCACGTAGTGGTCGCCCTTGTCGACCGCGTTCGTCCGGACGCCCTGCAGGTCGCTGCCGGCCCCCGGCTCGGTCATCGCGATCGCCGTGATCGTCTCCCCGCTCACGCATCCAGGCAGCCACCGGCGCTTCTGCAAGTCGGTGCCGAGGCCGCTGAGGTACGGCACGATGATGTCGGTGTGCACGGGGAAGCCCGGGCCGTGCGCACCCGCCCGGGTGAGCTCCTCGGCGAGCACCATGTTGTAGCGGAAGTCCCGCACGCCCGGTCCGCCGTACTCCTCGTCGACGTCGAAGCAGAGCAGTCCCTGCGCGCCGGCCCTCGTCCAGACCTCGCGGCTGACCTGGCCGTCGGCCTCCCACTGCGCGTGGTGCGGCCTGATCTCCTTGTCCACGAAGGCCCGGACGGTACGACGGAACGCCTCGTGCTCGTCGGTGAGAAGCGGTCGGTCACTCGTCACGAGACCCACTCCTTCACGCGCGCGACCAGGGCCGCCGGGTCGCTGCCGTCGGCGGGCACCGGCACGATCTGCAGGTTGGTCACGCCGGCCTCGCGGAACGCGGCGATCCGCTCCTTGACGTAGGACTCCGGCCCGACCAGGTTGCACATCTCCAGCAGCTCCGTGGGTATGACGGACTCGGCATCGCGCTTGTTGCCGCCGAGGTAGAGCTCCTGGATCTTCGCCGCGTCCGCCTCGAAGCCGTACTCGCAGGCGAGGTTGTTGTAGAAGTTCTTGCCCTTGGCGCCCATCCCGCCGATGTAGAGCGCGAACGTGGACCGGGTGAAGTCCAGCATCGCCTTCACGTCCTCGCCCACGCACACCATCCCGCCGGCCACGATCTCCAACGGAGCGAGGCCTTCCTGCCGCTTCGCGGTGCCCGCGGCGAGCGCGTCGCCCCACACGTCGTTCGCCTTCTCCGGCGCGAACATGAACGGCAGCCAGCCGTCGGCGTACTCCGCGGTCCCCTCGACGTTCTTGTGGCCCAGCGCGGCGACGTAGATCGGCACCGCCGGTCGTTCCGGCCTGTTGAGCAGCTTCAGCGGCTTGCCGAGGCCGAGCCCCTGGTCCGAGGGGAGCGGCAGGGTGAACACCTTCCCGTCGTACTGCAGGGTCTCGCGGCGCAGCGCCGCCCGGACCACCTCGACGACCTCCCGAGTGCGGGTCAGTGGCTTGTCGTACGGCACCCCGTGCCAGCCCTCGATCACCTGCGGGCCCGAGGCGCCGAGCCCGAGGATCGCCCGTCCGCCGCTGACGTTGTCCAGCCCGGCCGCGGTCTGGGCCAGCGCTCCGGGCGTGCGCGAGAAGACGTTCAGGATCGCCGCGCCGATCTCGACACGTTCGGTCTTCGCGGCCAGGTAGCCCATCAGCGTGGGGGAGTCGAAGCCGTAGGCCTCGGCCACCCAGACGGTGTCCAGCCCGGCCGCCTCGAGCGCCCCCACCTGGTCGGCCGCCTCGCGCGGGTTGCCGGAGTACATCAGTGGGGTGGAGAGCTTCATGGGACCTCTTCGCGGGGGTGGCGGGCGTTCACGCTACCGTGACAGTAACGCTGTCAGGATGGCAAGGGAGGCGTGGGTGACGACGTATCGGATCGCGGTGATCGGCGGGACCGGCCCGCAGGGCAAGGGGCTGGCGTACCGCTGGGCCAAGCACGGTCACGAGGTGGTGCTGGGCTCCCGTTCCGCCGACCGCGCCGAGGCGGCCGCCGACGAGATCGCGGACCGGCTGCCGGACGCCACGGTGTCCGGCGCCGAGAACGCCGAGGCGGCCGCCGGTGCCGAGGTGGTGGTGCTGGCGGTGCCGTACGACGGGCACGACGACCTCGTGCGGTCGCTGGCGGCGCACCTCGCCGGCAAGGTGGTGATCTCCTGCGTCAACCCGCTGGGCTTCGACAAGCAGGGCCCCTACGGGCTCGACGTCCCCGGCGGCAGCGCCGCCGAGACCGCGGCGGCGCTGGTGCCCGACGGCCGCCTGGTCGGCGCGTTCCACCACGTGTCGGCGGTGACCCTGTGGGGCGAGGAGGAGTACCTCGACCACGAGGACGTCCTGGTCTGCGGTGACGACGCGGACGCCAAGGCGGTCGCGGTCGAGCTTGCCCACGCCGTGACCTCGCGCGACGGCGTCGACGCCGGTCGGCTGCGGATCGCCCGGCAGCTCGAGCCGTGGACCGCCGTGCTCATCAGCATCAACAAGCGCTACAAGACCCGCTCCGGCACCGCGATCTCCGGCATCCCGGGCCGCTAGACCGGCTGCTCGCAACGCCGCTGCGAGCCGCGGACGGACCGGTCCCGGCCGCCGGCCTTGGCCCGGTAGAGCGCCTCGTCGGCGCACGACAGCCGAAGGTGTCGTTGTACCGCTTGAAATGGTCCAGGTCGAGGATCGCCAGCGTGAACGGGACGCCCGACCGCTCGGCGTGCTGGCAGAGCTTGACGATCTCGGCGTCCCAGCCGCGCCGGTTCAGCAGCCCGGTCAGGCTGTCGGTGACGGTCGAGCGAGCCGAGCAGCTCGCGCGCCGGCCTGCCGAGCAGCTCGCAGAGCGCGGCGTTGGCCTCGTGCCGCTTCTCGAGCCGCGCCACGTCGTCCGGGGCGGAGCCGATCCGCCGGCCCACGTCGACGTTCCTGGAGGGGTCCAGCGGGGGGCGTGGCCTGCGGGATCCGGCCCGGGCAGTCGACCTGTCGCCGGGCGGCCCGCTCAGGTGCTCGTGGGCGGCGTCGTGCTGCCGGTCGGAGTGGTCCCACCGGCGGCGCCCGTCGTGCTCGTGGTCGACGAGGTGGTGCCCGTCGTACCGCTGCTGGAGCCCCCCACCTTGTCCTGGGCGGCCGACGCCGCCCCGGACGCCGCGTCGGCGACCTTCTGCCCGACCTCCGGGCCCTTCTGCTTGGCGAAGTCCTGGGCCTGCGCCCTGGCGTCCTGCACCTTCGGGTTGCCCCAGAGGCCCTGCGCCTGGGCGACGATCTTGTCGTACTGCTCGCGGCCGGCTCGCGTGCCGAGCACGTACCCGATGGCACCGCCCACCAGCAGGCTGAGTTTGCCCTTCATCGTGTTCCCTCCTGTCGGGGTGGTCGCCAGTCCGTGCCCGCCGAGGAGCGGCGCAAACGTGCGCGGGGATCTACCATCGTTGGAATGGAGCAACCGCACGTCGTCGTGCTCTTCGGGGCGACCGGAGACCTGTCCCGCCGCAAGCTGCTTCCGGGCCTGCTGCACCTGCTCGAGGCCGGCCTGCTCGACCGGTGCCGGATCGTCGGTACGTCGCTCGACGACCTGGACACCGAGCAGTTCGTCAAGCTCGCGCGCGAGGCCGTCGACGAGTTCAGCCGCCCGTTCGACGAGACGTGCTGGGACGACTTCGCGGGACGGCTCAGCTACGTCCGCCAGGGTGACGGCACCCAGGCGCTCGCCGAGGCGGTCGCCGAGGCTGAGAAGGAGCTCGCCAAGGAGGCCGACGAGCCGCCGCAGCGGCTGCACTACCTCAGCGTGCCGCCCAAGGCCGCGCTTCCCGTCGTGCACCAGCTCGCTGAGGCGCGCCTGGTCGAGCGGTCCAGGATCGTGATGGAGAAGCCGTTCGGCACCGACCTGGAGTCGGCCAAGAACCTGAACGCGCGGCTGCACGAGGTGTTCGCGGAGGAGCAGATCTTCCGCATCGACCACTTCCTGGGCAAGGAGGCCGCGCAGAACATCCTGGCGTTCCGGTTCGCCAACGGCCTGTTCGAGCCGATCTGGAACCGCAACTTCATCGACCACGTGCAGATCGACGTCCCCGAGACGCTCGGGCTCGAGATGCGGACCGCCTTCTACGAGTCGACGGGCGCCTTCCGCGACATGGTCGTCACTCACCTCATGCAGGTGCTGGCGTTCATGGCGATGGAGCCGCCGACCGCGCTTGCGCCGGACCCGATCAGCGACGAGAAGCTCAAGGTCTTCCGCTCGATGCAGCCGATCGAGCCGCACAACGTGGTGCGGGGGCAGTACCTCGGCTACCGCGAGCACCCCGACGTCAACGACGACTCCGACACCGAGACGTTCATCGCGCTCAAGGTCGAGATCGACAACTGGCGCTGGGCCGGGGTGCCGTTCTTCCTGCGCACCGGCAAGAAGATGGCCGAAGGCGCCCGGATCATCTCCATCGCGTTCAAGGAGCCGCCGCGGACGATGTTCCCGCAGGGCTCCGGGGTTGGCGCCGCCGGTCCGGACCACCTGACCTTCGACCTGGCAGACCAGTCCCGGATGTCGCTGTCGTTCTACGGCAAGCGGCCAGGTCCGGGCATGAAGCTCGAGAAGCTGTCGATGCAGTTCGCGACCCACGAGACCGGCAGCTCCAAGAGCGTGCTGGAGGCCTACGAACGGCTCATCCACGACGCGATGCGCGGGGACCACACGCTGTTCACCACCGCCGACGGCATCGAGGAGCTGTGGGCGAAGTCGGCCCTGCTGATCAGCGACGCGCCGCCGGTGCGCAGCTACGCCCCGGGGAGCTGGGGCCCGAACGCCATCCACCAGCTGATCGCCCCGAACGCCTGGCGGCTGCCCTTCGAGCGGGCCTGGCGCCGGCCGAACGCCTACGCCGAGTAGCCCCGGACCTAGCCCTCCGGCATCACGATCCACGCGACGACGTACGCGACCAGAAGCGAGCCGAAGCCGAAGATCGTGCCGAGCACGACGATCAGCCGGACCAGGTTCGCGTCGATCCCGGCGTAGTCGGCCACCCCGCCGCACACGCCGGCCAGCCACCGGTCGTCGCGGCTGCGGACGAGCCGCTTGGGCCGGGAGGGGCCGGACTGGGGGAACGGGTACTGGCTCATCGATCTTCTCCTTCGGTGTGTTCGGTCTGCTGCGCGTCCTGGCCGTCCAGGATGCGGGTGCGCTCGTCGTCGCGGTCGTACGGCGCGAACGCGGCTCGTTCCAGTGAGCTGACGTCCTGGTCCTCCTCGACGCCGCGCCGGCGACGGCTCGCCGCGCGGGCCGCGAAGGCGGTCAGGCCGATCACCCCGGCCAGCACCAGGACGAGCGGGAGCACCCACCCGGCCTGGGCGTTGTCGATCACGCCGCCGGCGTGCAGGGCCCAGGACCCGGCGAGGCCGAGGTAGACCAGACCGACGACCAGGTAGGCGACGTTGAGCTGATGGGTCTTCACGGGTTCCTCACCTCGATGTGTCCGGCAACCAGGTGTGCGCGCAGGGAGAGGTCGGTCCTGCCGGCGCCGAGCGTCTCGTCGATCCGACTGTCGAAACCTCCCGCGTTGTGGTCGGGAAGGTCGATCTGACCCGGACCCGACACGTGTGCGTCCAGGTCGACGCGTGCGTGCCGCGGCAGCACGACGACCACCTCGCCGAAGCGGCTTCCGACATCGATGACGCGGTCCTCCAGCGCCTGCGGGTCCCGGACCCGGCTCAGGTCGAGCACCACGCGCCCGGTCGGGACGAAGTAGCTGTCCTGGACGGCGCCGGCGTGCAGCGGGGTGCGCCTCAACGTCTGGGCGTCGCGCCCGAAGTCACCGGCGGACGACCCGATCGACGTGACCGCGAGCGCGAGAGCCGAGACGATGCCCAGCAGGACCAGTCCTCCGGCCCTTCCGACGAAGGCGCCGACGACCAGCATCAGTCCGACTACGGCCAGCGCGAGGGCCGGGTAGGCCGCGGGAGTCACGGCCCCGCCGAGCGCGTCGTACAGCCCCAGACCACCAAGCGCCATCGCGACCAGTGCGAGGGTCGGCCCGAACAGCAGAGGGCCGGTGCGCCGCGGCGGCTGGTACGGCGGAGGGGTCGGCGGCGGCGCCCACGGGGGTGCCTCGGCCGTGGCCGACCGAGTCGGCGCGCCGGCAGCGAACGACTGTGGCGGTGCGTCGTACGACTGAGGTGGAGCAGCGACGCGGTCGGATCGCGGCTCCTTGTCGCGGACCGCGAGGTAGATCAGCACCGCGATCCCGACCAGCAGCACCGGCCAGGGGAAGCCCAGCCCGTGCACGCTGTCCCCGAGAAGCAGGCACCCCGCCAGCACGGCCGTGCCGATCAGCAGCGCGTTGCGGGTGCCCGGCTGCGTCGAGATCTTCCCGGTCTGCCGGCCGTCCTCGGGCACCAGCAGCCACGCGACGCCATACAGCAGGAACCCCGCGCCGCCGAAGAAGCACAGCACCACGAGCACGACCCGCACGATCGTGGGATCGATGTCGAGGTGCCGGCCGAGTCCGCCGGCGACGCCGGCGATCTTGCGGTCCGTGGTGCTGCGGTGCAGCTGCTCGTAGCTGCGCAGGTTCGCCCGGTCCATGCCTGGCGAGTCGGTTCCCGGCTGCCCGGGCTGCTGCGTCTCTGTCATGTCATCGATCCTGGTGGCCCGCGCGCACCCGCACCATCGGGGACAACCCTGGTCCTGCTCGGGTCCCGACCCTCCCGGACCAGGGTCCGGTCAGGGTCGGCACTCATGGTTCCGCGCACCGGGGCGTGTGACGATGAAGGCACCATGACCGCGCAGCCCACCTCCTCGACCGCCCCGGCGGGCCCTCGCCGCGCCTGGCGGAGCACCGAGGACCGCTGGGTCGGCGGAGTGGCCGCGGGGCTGGCGAGGCACCTCGGTGTGGACGTGCTGGCGGTGCGGATCGCGTTCGTGCTCACCGCGGTGCTCGGCGGGTTCGGGCTCGCGGTGTACGCCGGGCTGTGGCTGGTGCTGCCGTCGGCCTCGCACCTGGAGCATGCGGCGCCCGGTCTGGAGGCCGCGACCCGCCAGGGCAAGCGGCCGGGCCGTCGGCGGCGCCGGGAGGACATCGGTCCGCTGGTAGCCGCGGCCGCGGTGGCCCTGGGCGTCGTGGTGCTGGCGCAGACCCTCTTCGGCGGCGGGTCGGTGCTGTTCTGGCCGGTGCTGCTCGGCGTGGTCGGGCTTGCCGTGCTGTGGCGGCAGGCCGACGAGGCGCAGCGTGCGCGCTGGCTGGACAGCTCCGGCCGGGTGGACTTCCGCCGGGCCGTCGTCGGGACCGGCGGCGTCGCGTCGTACGCCCGGATCGCCGTGGGCGCGGCCCTGCTGCTCGCGGCGCTCGTCCTGTTCGCGGTGCAGACCGGCGGGATCGGGGTGGCCCGGGACGTCGTCGTCGCCGGCGTGCTCGGCGTCGTCGGCCTCGCCCTGACCATCGGGCCGTGGCTGTTCCGGCTGACCGGCGACCTGTCCGAGGAGCGCGCCGCCCGGGTCCGCTCGCAGGAGCGCGCCGACGTGGCCGCGCACCTGCACGACTCGGTGCTGCAGACCCTCGCGCTGATCCAGAAGCACGCCGGCGACGGCCGGACGGTCGCCACGCTGGCGCGGGCGCAGGAGCGCGACCTGCGGTCCTGGCTGTACGGCGACGAGCCGACCGACACGGCGGTGGTAGGTGCCCTGCGCGCGGCCGCCGCGGAGGTGGAGGACGCCCACGGGGTGCCCGTTGAGCTCGTCGTGGTCGGCGACTGCCCGCTCACGGAGACGGTGCGGCCGCTCGTGCTCGCCGCCCGGGAGGCCATGGTGAACGCCGCGCGGCACTCCGGCGCCGACCGCGTCGACGTCTACGCCGAGTGCGGCTCCGAACGGGTGGAGGTCTTCGTCCGCGACCGCGGCCGCGGCTTCGACGAGCAGGCGGTGCCACCGGACCGGCACGGCCTGCGGGACAGCATCCAGGACCGGATGCGCCGGCACGGCGGCACAGCGGTGGTCCGCACGGCGCCCGGCGAGGGCACCGAGGTCCGGCTGGCCATGACGACGACGGGAGACCAGGCATGAGCCGACGCAGCGTGGTGGTGGTCGACGACCACGCGATGTTCCGCACCGGCGTCAAGGCCGAGCTCGCGGCGTATCCGGCAAAGGTCGAGGTGCTCGGCGAGGCGGCCGACGTCGACGAGGCGGTCGACGCGGTCACGTCGCTGCGGCCCGAGGTGGTGCTGCTCGACGTGCACCTCCCGGGCGGCGGTGGCGCCGAGGTGATGCGCCGGGTCGGTGCCCGGCTGCCCGGCACTCGCTTCCTCGCGCTGTCGGTGTCCGACGCCGCCGAGGACGTGATCGGCACGATCCGCGCCGGTGCCCGTGGCTACGTCACCAAGACGATCACCGGTGCGGAGCTGGTCGGTGCGATCGACCGGATAGCGACCGGCGACGCGGTGTTCTCGCCGCGGCTGGCCGGCTTCGTGCTCGACGCGTTCGCCGGGACGATCGAGGTCGCCCAGGTCGACGAGGACCTCGACCGGCTGACCGAGCGCGAGCGGGAGGTGATGCGGCTGATCGCCCGCGGCTACGCCTACAAGGAGGTCGCCAGCGAGCTGTTCATCTCCGTCAAGACCGTCGAGACGCACGTGTCGAGCGTGCTGCGCAAGCTGCAGCTGTCCTCCCGGCACGAGCTGACCCGCTGGGCGTCGGACCGCCGGCTGCTCTGAGCCGGTCGTCGGTTACCAGTAGTCCCGGCGTGGTCCGGTTACCAGTAGTGCCGGCGTGGTCCGATGGCGCGGCCCATCGAGCCGAGCAGCCAGAAGACGGCGCCGATGACGATCAAGATGATGCCGATCGTCCAGAGAATGGGGACGTGGAACAGAAACCCGAGGATCAGCAAGATGACGCCGAGGATGATCATGACCGCTCCTGTCGGCCTGCCCGAGCACCGGAAAAGAACACTGGTTGGACCGACGAGTCTTCCCCCGCATGAAGTGCTCGAAACATCTCAGCAAGCCTCCCGGGACGCCGGCCGGGCACCGGCGGTCTTCCCTCGGCCGCCGCTCGGCCCGAGAATGCCGACGTGACGGACATCGGGCTGCTCGTCGTCGGCGCCGGGCCCTACGCGTACGCCGCGGCATCCTTCGCCCGAGACCGCGGGATCCCCACCAGGATCGTCGGGCGCCCGATGTCGTTCTGGCGCGACCAGATGCCCCGGGACATGACCTGCGGTCCGGCCCCGACTGGCACTCGACGCCAGCGGAGTGCACACCTTCGAGGCGTACTTCGAGGACCGGGGGATGGATCGGGCCGGATACGACCCGATCCCGATCGGGGTCTTCCTCGACCACACCGACTGGTTCGCCGACCAGAAGAGGCTCGCGGTCG
>Ga0308175_100003903_pt1 | contig 10391 bp, 7 predicted proteins | sample PhyCR1_3_FD_203893 | JGI IMG/M metagenome (GOLD analysis project Ga0308175, IMG submission 203893) | Soil microbial communities from UC Gill Tract Community Farm, Albany, California, United States - DLSLS.C.R1 | ecosystem: Environmental > Terrestrial > Soil > Agricultural land | place: USA...
CGCCGATCATCGGGATCACGTCGAGGATCATCACCACGAACGCCAGCGCCACGGCGTACTGCCCCAACCCGACGATGAACAAGAACACCAGCGAGCTGGCCCCGGCGCACAGCGCCACCAGGAACGCGCCGGAGACGTAGCTGCCGACGTTGCCGAGGATCTGGTCGCCGAGGAAGGTGACCCGCTCGCGCCGGGTGGCAGGGGCCAGCTGGTAGAACGCCCGCTTCAGGGTCGGCAGCGACGCCAGGAAGTACAGCGTCAGCACGATCACGATCAGCGTGTTCACGATGCCCGACAGCACCGCCAGCCCGATGCCGACCACACCGCCGAAGACGTTCTTGGCCAGGCTGCTGCTGCTCAGCGCGTTCTGGAGGTTGCTGAACACGTGGTACTTGGCGTTGAACCGCTGGATCGTGGTGTTGTGCTGCAGCTGGTCGAACCACTGCGGGATCTGCTTGGTGAGCGCCGCGACCTGGTCGCTGATCACCGGGACGATCGCGACCGCGAAGAGCGCTACCGCCGCAAGCACGACGACGATCACCAGCACCACTGCGAACGCGCGCCGCATCCCGCGGCGCATGAAGAACTCCACCAGTGGGTTCAGGCCGGCGGCCAGGAAGATCGCGACCAGCACCAGCACCAGCACCGACCCGACGGCCACGATCTGCTGGCCGATCCAGAACGCGATCAGCGCGCCGGCCGCACCGATGAAGCCGATGTAGAAGGGTGAGTGGCGCTTCAGCGGCGGGCCGAGCGGGCCGAACTTCTCCTCGCCGGTGTCGCCCGGGTGGCTGTCGCGCAGGAACTCCTCGGCCTGCTCCTCGGCCGCGAGCCGCTCCTGATCCGCAGGGTCGACGGCTTCGTCGGCGGCCTCCTCGGCCTCGGCCCGCTCACTGCGGATCCGCTCGGAGTCCGCGGGCTCCGGCGACGGCAGGTTCACTGCTCCTGGTGCTCCTGGTGCTCCTGGTGCTCCTGGTGCTCCTGAGCGTCCGACGGCTCGTCGGTGAAGCCGGCCACCACGTCGCGGAGGGCGCCGAGCTGGGCGACGATCGCGTCGCGCCGCCGCTGGACGCGGTCCACCTCGGTCTGCAGCTCGTCGAGCTGCCGCTCGGCGTCGGCCTGTCCCGCCGCCACCTGGGTGTCGGCCTGGGTGCGCGCGCTGGACACGATCTGCTCCGCCTCGCGCCGGGCGCGCACGAGGAGCCGCTCGGCCTCCTCCTGGGCCTGCTGGCGGTGCGCGGTGGCCTGCGCCACCGCTTCGCGCGCCCGCTGCTCCGCGGCGTTCGCCCGGTTCTCGGCCTCCTCCACCAGCCGCGCTGTCTCGGCAGTGGCGTTGGTGTGGTGCTCGGCCGCCTCGCGGGTCAGCCGCTCCTTCTCCACCGCCAGCGCGCGCCGAGCCTCCTGGACCTCGCGGTCTGCGGTGGCGCGGACCTGCTCGGCCTCCCGGCGGGCACCGGTGCGCAGTGCGTTGGCCTCCTGCTCGGCGGCGAGGCCCAGCTGCTCGGCCTCACGCCTGGCCGAGGCGAGCAGGTCCTCCGCCTCGGCGTGGGCCATGGTCTTCTCCTGCTCGGCGTCGCCGAGCGCCCGGCTGCGCGCCTCGTCGAGCTCCTTGAGCTGCACGATCCGCATGTCCTCGGCGTCGCGGGCGGCCTGGGACCGCAGCGCATCGGCCTCCTTGACGGCCCTCCGGTGGATCTCCTCGGCGTGCCGCTTGGCCTGCTGCAGGACCTCGTCGGACTGCTCCTCGGCCAGCCGCAGCATCTCGCTCGCCCGCCCGCCGAGACCGGCGTACGACGGGGAGTCGTTCTCGGCGAGCCGTTTCCTGAGGCCGCCGACCTGCTCCTCGAGCGCGGCGATGCGGGCCTTGGCGTCCTTGAGGCTGGCTGTCAGCCCAGCCTTCTCGCCGGCCAGCGTGTGCACGTGGCGGTCCACGTCATCGGGGTTGTAGCCGCGCCGTACGACGGGGAAGGTGTGCCGATCCCCGCCGACCGACGCGAACACCTGGGTCTCCTCATCGGAGGTCTTCGACGAGTCGTCGAAGAAGGGCAGTCCCGAACGGTCGTTCACTGGCGCTTCCTCTTTCTACTCGCTGATGCAGGCTCATTCCCTGCAGCCTAGGCCACCCGCGCGGTCGGAGGGGTCCACCGACTGGCGTGCCGCGGCACCGTCACCGGTTCGACCAGTGTGACGGATGCGGAAGGGAAACGCAGGCACGCAGCGCGGGGCCGATGCCGATGCCCGGCTCAAATGCCTCTAAACCGGTTGATCGCCTCGAGGTGCCGGGTGCGCATCTCCTGGTCGCGCACGCCGAGTCCCTCCTCCGGGGCCAGGCACAGCACCCCGACCTTGCCCTGGTGCCGGTTCAGGTGCACGTCGTACGCCGCCTGCCCGACCTCGTCCATCCGGTAGGAGCGCGACAGCGTCGGGTGGATCTTGCCCTTCACGATCAGCCGGTTGGCCTCCCAGGCCTCGCGGTAGTTGGCGAAGTGGGAGCCGATGATCCGCTTGAGGTTCATCCAGAGGTAGCGGTTGTCGTACTCGTGCACGAAGCCGGTGGTGGAGGCACAGGTGACGATGGTGCCGCCCTTGCGGGCGGCGTACACCGACGCGCCGAACGTCTCCCGCCCCGGGTGCTCGAAGACGATGTCCACGTCCTCACCGCCGGTGAGCTCGCGGATCCGCTTGCCGAACCGCCGCCACTCCTTGGGGTCCTGGGTGGTCTCGTCCTTCCAGAACCGGTAGCCCTCCTCGCGGCGGTTGATGATCAGCTCGGCGCCCATCCGCCGGCAGACCTCGGCCTTCTCCTCGTTGGAGACCACGCACACCGGTGTCGCGCCGCCGTTGAGAGCCATCTGCGTGGCGTAGCCGCCGAGGCCGCCGCTGGCTCCCCAGATCAGCACGTTGTCGCCCTGCTTCATCCCCGCGCCGTTCCGGCTGACCAGCTGCCGGTAGGCGGTGGAGTTCACCAGCCCCGGGCTGGCCGCCTCCTCCCAGGTCAGGTGCGGCGCCTTGGGCATCAGCTGGTTGGACTTGACCAGCGCGATCTCGGCCAGACCGCCGAAGTTGGTCTCGAAGCCCCAGATCCGCTGCTCCGGGTCGAGCATCGTGTCGTTGTGCCCGTCCGGGCTCTCCAGCTCCACCGACAGGCAGTGCGCCACCACCTCGTCGCCGGGCTTCCAGGCGTGCACCCCGGGGCCGGCGCGCAGCACCACGCCGGCCAGGTCCGAGCCGACGATGTGGTAGGGCAGGTCGTGCCGCTTCGCGAGCGGGGAGGACTTGCCGTACCTCTCCAGGAACCCGAAGGTGGACATCGGCTCGAAGATCGAGGTCCACACCGTGTTGTAGTTGATCGCGCTGGCCATCACCGCGACGTACGCCTCGCCGGGACCGAGCTCGGGCAGCGGCACGTCCTCGACGTGCAGCGAGCGGCGCGGGTCCTTCTCGGCGGAGTCGAGCCCGGAGAACATCTCGGTCTCGTCCTTGTGCACGGTGACGGCCCGATAGCTCTCCGGGAGCTCGAGGGCGGCGAAGTCGTCTGCGGTCGCGCCGCCGGTCAGGATGGCGTCGAGGATCTTCTTCACGGGAGGCTCCTGGTGTGGGGTACCGCGAATCTACCGGCGGGTAACCGCGCTGTCAGCCCCCGTGTGACCTACTTCTCGGCCTTGGCTGCCGGCTCGACGAGCTCGATGAGCACCCCGCCGGCGTCCTTGGGGTGCACGAAGTTGATCCGGGAGCCCGCGGTGCCGGGCCGCGGCTCGTCGTACAGCAGCCGGACGCCGCGTTCGCGCAGCACGTGCGAGACCTGCTCGACGTCGGTGACCCGGTAGGCGAGCTGCTGCAGCCCCGGCCCGGAGCGGTCCAGGAACTTGGCGATCGTCGAGTCCTCGCTGAGCGGCGCGAGCAGCTGGATGCACGAGCCGGAGTCGCCGACCGCGACCATCGCCTCGCGGACGCCCTGGTCGGCGTTGACCTCCTCGTGCTGCAGCCGCATGCCGAAGGTGCCCTGGTAGAACGCGATCGCCTCGTCGAGGTCGGGCACCGCCACGCCGACGTGGTCGATGCACACGAACAGGTGCTCGGGGATGCCGTGCTGCTGGGTTGTCGGCTGGGCGGACGTCTCGTGCTCGCTCATCGTCCCATGGTGGTACGACGGGCGCCCGGTGGCGAGGGACTGTGACTGGTTCCTCACGTTCTGCTCGCCACCGGGCCTCCCCGCCCGGGCCCGGCATGGGTATCGTCGAAGGCATCGGCGTGACCGCCTGACGGCCGCCGCCCGCTGAGAGGTACCAGGAGGTCCCATGTCCGGATCCGTCATCGTCGCCGGTGCTCGCACCCCGATCGGCCGCCTGCTCGGCGGGTTGAAGGACAAGTCCGCCGCCGACCTCGGTGGCGTCGCGATCAAGGGCGCCCTGGAGAAGGCCGGCGTGTCCGGGGACCAGGTCGACTACGTGATCATGGGCCAGGTCATCCAGGCCGGCACCGGGCAGATCACCGCCCGGCAGGCCGCCGTCAAGGGCGGCATCCCGATGAACGTCCCGTCGATCACCATCAACAAGGTGTGCCTGTCCGGCCTGAACGCGATCGCGATGGCCGACCAGCTGATCCGGCTCGGCGAGCACGAGATCGTGGTCGCCGGCGGCATGGAGTCGATGACGCAGGCGCCGCACCTGCTGCCGAAGTCGCGGTCCGGGTTCAAGTACGGCGACACCACGCTGGTCGACTCGATGGCCTACGACGCGCTCTACGACCAGTTCACCGACCAGCCGATGGGCGGGCTGACCGACTCCTGCAACGCCGCCGCGCAGCAGCTGAGCCGCGAGGAGCAGGACGCGTTCTCCGCGCGCTCCCACCAGCGGGCCGCCGAGGGCTGGAAGAACGGCGTGTTCGACGACGAGGTGGTCCCCGTCGAGATCCCGCAGCGGCGCGGCGAGCCGCTTGTGGTGTCCCAGGACGAGGGCGTGCGAGGCGACACCACCGTGGAGTCGCTGGCCAAGCTGCGCCCGGCGTTCAGCAAGGAGGGCACCATCACCGCCGGCTCGGCCTCGCAGATCTCCGACGGCGCCTGCGCGGTCGTGGTGATGAGCAAGGCCAAGGCCGAGGAGCTCGGGCTGACCTGGCTCGCCGAGATCGGCGCCTCCGGCCAGGTCGCCGGCCCCGACTCGACCCTGCAGATGCAGCCGGCCAACGCGATCGCCCAGGCCTGCGAGAAGGAGGGCATCAAGCCTTCCGACCTCGACCTCGTCGAGATCAACGAGGCCTTCGCCGCGGTCGGCATCGCCGCGGCCCGCGAGCTCGGCCTCGACGAGGACAAGGTCAACGTCAACGGCGGCGCCATCGCGCTCGGCCACCCGGTCGGCATGTCCGGTGCCCGGATCGGCCTGCATCTCGCGCTCGAGCTGAAGCGCCGCGGCGGCGGGGTCGGTGCGGCCGCGCTGTGCGGCGGCGGCGGCCAGGGCGAGGCGCTGATCATCCGCGTGCCCGCGTGAGGCAGACCCGCTCGGTCCCCGAGCTGGTCGAGCGCGCCCGGAAGGGCGAGGCCCGGGCGGTGGCCCGGCTGATCTCCCTGGTCGAGGACGCCTCGCCGCTGCTGCGCGAGGTGATGGCAGGCCTCGCGCCGTACACCGGGAACGCGCAGATCGTCGGCATCACCGGCGCCCCCGGCGTGGGCAAGTCCACCTCGACCTCGGCGCTGGTGTCCCAGCTGCGCGCCACCGGCAAGCGGGTCGGCGTGCTCGCGGTCGACCCGTCCTCACCGTTCTCCGGCGGAGCGCTGCTCGGTGACCGGGTGCGGATGCAGGAGCACGCCACCGACCCGGAGGTGTACATCCGCTCGATGGCCTCCCGCGGCCACCTCGGCGGGCTGGCCTGGTCCACGCCGCAGGCGCTGCGGGTGCTGGACGCCGCCGGCTGCGACGTGGTGCTGGTGGAGACCGTCGGGGTCGGGCAGAGCGAGGTGGAGATCGCCGGCCTGGCCGACACCACGCTGGTGCTGCTGGCGCCGGGCATGGGCGACGGGATCCAGGCCGCGAAGGCCGGCATCCTCGAGATCGGCGACATCTACGTGATCAACAAGGCCGACCGGGACGGGGCCGACCAGGTGCGCCGGGAGCTGCGCAACACGCTGGCGCTGGCCCGGGACGCCGAGGACGAGAACAGCTGGCACCCGCCGATCGTGAAGACCGTCGCCCAGACCGGGCAGGGCGTCGACGAGGTGGTGGAGCGGCTGGACAAGCACCGCACCTGGCTGGAGTCCACCGGCGAGCTGGCGCGCCGCCGGATCGGCCGGGCCCGCGACGAGATCGAGTCGATCGCGGTCACCGCGCTCCGCAAGCGGTGGGGCGACGTGCACGCGCGCACCGAGCTGGACGTGCTGGCCGAGCAGGTCGCGGCGGGGGAGACCGACCCGTACCGGGCCGCCGACTCGCTGCTGGAGACCTACACCGACTGACGCCCGCCCGATGTGACGATTTGGCCTATCTCGGGCCAATGCACTTGCGCGCTCGAACCGTTCGGGTGATCCTTCGGCAGGATCAACGCCGATCCTCTTTTGAGACAGCGACGGGTGGATGAGCGACAAGAGCCTGGTGGCCCTGGAGGGACAGGGCCTGGTGCTCCTGAACGGGGCGGTCCGCATCCTCGACGAGGTCTCGGTCACCGCGCGGGCCGGCCGGCTGCTGGCGGTGACCGGCTCGTCCGGGTCGGGCAAGACCACGCTGCTCAGCGTGCTCGGCGGCCTCGTCGCCCCCGACGACGGCTTCGTGGAGTACGACGGGCGAAGGGTTGACCACCGTCTCGGTGAGCCCCCGAAGGGCACCGCGTTCGTGCTGCAGACCTACGGGCTCGTCCCCTCGCTGAGCGCCCTGGAGAACGTCTCCGTCGCGTTGCGTGCCCGTCGTACCGACCCCGCGACCGCCGACCGCGCCGCCCTCACCACGCTGGAGCGGCTCGGCGTCGGCGACCTCGCCGACCGGCTGATCGCCGAGCTCTCCGGCGGCCAGCTGCAGCGGGTGGCGATCGCCCGCGCCCTGGTCGTGGGGCCAGAGGTGCTGCTCGCCGACGAGCCGACCAGCGAGCTCGACGAGAAGAACCGCGACCTGGTCGTCGAGGTGCTCCGCGAGCAGGCCGAGCGCGGCGCCGTGGTGGTGGTCGCGACCCACGACCCGGAGGTGGCCGCGATGTGCGACGACGAGGTGCAACTCGTCGACGGGGTGGTCGTCGGCCGGCAGCTGGAGACCGTGCCCACCGTGCTCGACGGGCCGAGCCACGAGCACGACGCGTTCCGCCGGCCCGACGGACGTCGATGAGCACGATCGCGTCCACCCGCACCGGGGTGGCGGTCCGCTGCGTGAACGTGGTGCAGATCTACACCACGGCCGGCGGCCACGACGTGGTCGCGCTGCGCGGAGTGGACCTGGACATCCGGGCCGGCGAGCTGGTCGCCCTGCTCGGCCCGTCCGGGTCCGGCAAGTCCACCCTGCTCGGCCTGTTCGGCGGTGTGCTGCGGCCGTCGGCCGGCCGGGTGCTCGTCGACGGCACCGACATCGCCCGGATCGGTGAGGCCGAGCTCGGGCGGATGCGCTCGGGCACGGTGGCCACGCTGCTGCAGGGCGCGAGCCGCAACCTGCTGCCCTACGCCACAGCGGTGGAGAACATCCGCTTCGCTCGGCGGGCGCTCGCCCCCACCGCTCGGCGGCGGCAGCCGCCTCCGCGCGAGCTGCTGGACCGGCTCGGACTGGGTGCGCTCACCGACACCACGGTGGCCGCGATGTCCGGCGGCGAGCGGCAGCGGGTGGCCTTCGCGGCCACCGTCTCCTCCGGCGCCGGGCTGCTGCTCGCCGACGAGCCGACCTCGCAGCTGAGCCACGACGACCGGGACGCGATGATCGCGCTGATCCGACAGGTCAACGCCGAGTTCGGGACCACCGTGGTGATGGTGACCCACGACCCGCAGGTGGCCTCGGCGATGCCGCGCACGGTCACCATTCGCAACGGGCGGATCGGCGCCGAGGGCCGGCACGGCGCCGACTTCGGGGTGGTCGACGAGGACGGCGCGGTGCACATCCCCGACGACCTGGCGCTGCGGTTCCCGGCCGGGACGCTGGTCGCGTTCGAGGACACCGACGAAGGCCTGCTGCTGCGCCCGCTGGACGACCCGGGGCGTGAGCGGTGAGGGTGCTGCTGACCGGGCTGTGGTCCCGGCGCGGGCTGAACCTGGCCTGCTTCGTGGTCACGGTGGTCGCGGTCTCGGCGTCCCTGCTCGGTCCGATGTACGGCCGGGCGTCGGCCGAGCACCTGCTCGACACGCGCATCGACCAGCGCGCGCCGTACACCACCGGACTCACCTACCAGGTGCCCGCGCTGCACGAGACGCGCCTGCCGTTCGGCTCCCCGGCGGCGTACCGGCCCCCGGACCCGATGCAGCTGGTGAGCGACGCCCGCGCGGCCACCCAGGGCCGTGACTGGGACCGCTACTGGCAGCGGCGCACGCCGTGGCTGCTCGACGAGGGCGGCCAGCTGAAGTTCGGCACCTTCCTGTTCGAGGCGCCGCTGTACTGGCGGCAGGGGATGTGCTCGTTGGCCGACGTCACCGGCCGCTGCCCGACCCGGCCGGGCGAGGCGCTGGTGCAGCAGACCATGGCCACGACGATGGGCGTCGGGCCCGGCGACGTGGTGCGCGTCCACTTCACCGACCAGTACACCTACGAGCTGCACGACAAGGACGGCACCCACCAGACCCAGGGCGCCAAGAGCCGCACGGCCGTCCTCCACGTGGTCGGCACCTACACCGTGCCGCACCCGTCGGCGCCACGCTGGTACGACCTGTCCCGGTTCACCGGCATCGCGAACCTGCGGCCGCCGCCCACCGGACGGACCAGCGGCGGCTCGCTGCCGCGCGCCCCGGCGCTGCTGGTCGCGCCCGGCTCGATGACCTCCGAGACCTTCGTCGGCGGCGTGGACCTGCCGATCGACACCGCCGCGGTGAACCTGGACACGATGGCCGCCGCCCAGCACGCCGCAGAACGGTTCCGGGGGACGGCGCTGGGCACCCAGGACCCGAACGTGGTCGCCGAGCTCGACGTGACCAGCGTGTTCGCCACGGTGCGTGCCGAGCACGTGCTGCTGTCGCGGATCATGCTCGCGGCACTGGCCCCGTTCGTCGTGCTCGCGCTGCTGCTGCTGTTCGCGCTGGTGTCCGCGGCCGCGCAGGTGCGCCGGCCGCACGTCGCGCTGGCCAAGCTGCGCGGGCACTCGCGGCTGCAGGTGCTGCGCTTCGCGGTCTCCGAGCCGGCGCTGGTGGTGGCGCTGGCCACTCCGGTGGGCGTGGTGCTGGCCTACGTGGCCGCGCGTCTGTTGGCCCGGACCTGGCTGTCGCCGGCCACGCCGGTGGTTGCCGACCGGAGCGCGGTGCTGGCGTGCGGGGCCGTGGTGGCCGCGGCGCTGCTCGCGTCCGCGCTGGCCGCCTGGGGCGTGATGCGTGAGCCGTTGGCCTCCGCGCTCGCGTCCGCGACCAGCCCCCGCCGGGCCTCCCGGGGCGGGGTGGTGCTGCGCAGCGCGGTCGTCGCGGTCGCGGTCGCGTCGGTGGCCCAGCTGCTCACCTCCGGTCACCAGGGCAGCCAGCTGCTGGCGCTGGTCGCGCCGCTGTTCATCGCGCTGGCCGTGGCCGTCGCCGGGGCGGAGCTGTTGCGCCGGATCAGCCGGTGGTGGCTCCGGCGTACGACGAGGGCGCGCGGCTCCGCGTCGTACCTCGCCTCCCGACGTCTCGCGCGCCGCCGCGACCTGGCCAACCTGATGCTGCCGCTGCTGCTCGCGGTGGCGGTGATCGCCTTCGCCGGCGCGAGCTCGACGGTCTCCGACCAGTGGCGCACCAGCCGCGCGGACGCCGAGGTCGGGGCGGCGCAGACGTACCTCGCGTCCACCTCGCCGGGGCACCTGCTGGCGGTCACGCACCGCGTCGACCCGCACGGGCGATGGCTGATGGCGGCGGTGGTCGACAACAGCGGCGACGACCTGAGCCGCCGGGTCTTCCTGGACGGCTCCCGGCTGGCCGCGGTCACCTCCTGGGACCCCTCCTGGTCCTCGGTGCCGGTCCGGGAGCTGCAGCGGCGGCTCACCCCACCGACGGGCAAACCGCTCACGCTCACCGGCACGCGGCTCTCGGTGCAGGTCGCCGACGTGCACCTGACCTCGGCCACCCACACGCCGTCAGAGCTGTGGCTGCAGTACGTCGACCGGGCCGGCGAGCAGCACCAGGTCCGGCTCGGCAGGCTGGCCGACGGGCCTTCGGCCACGCTGACCACGCAGGTCAGCGGCTGCGCCGACGGCTGCACCGTGCAGCAGATCTACCTGTCCGGGCAGGACCGGGTCGCCTCGGACGCCCAAGGCACATTGAC
>Ga0308175_100003904_pt1 | contig 10391 bp, 10 predicted proteins | sample PhyCR1_3_FD_203893 | JGI IMG/M metagenome (GOLD analysis project Ga0308175, IMG submission 203893) | Soil microbial communities from UC Gill Tract Community Farm, Albany, California, United States - DLSLS.C.R1 | ecosystem: Environmental > Terrestrial > Soil > Agricultural land | place: USA...
CTTCGCACGGTGGTCAACTGCGCCGGGATCGGCCCTTCGGCGCGGATCCTCGGCAAGAACGGCGTTCACGACCTCGGCCTGTACGCCAAGGTCATCCAGATCAACCTCATCGGCACGTTCACCGTGCTGGCGATCGCCGCCGCGGCGATCGCCGAGACCGACGCCCTCGAGTTCGGTCAGCGGGGGGTGATCGTCAACACCGCGTCGGTCGCGGCCTATGAAGGCCAGATCGGCCAGGCGGCGTACTCCTCGTCGAAGGGCGGCGTGATCGGCCTCACCGTGCCCGCCGCGCGCGACCTCGCGCAGTACGGCATCCGGGTCAACACCATCGCTCCCGGCGTCGTGGACACCCCGATGCTCGCGACGGTGAGCGAGGACGTCCGCGCAAGCCTGGCCTCCGGCATCCCGTTCCCACAGCGCCTGTGTCGACCGGAGGAGTACGCCGACCTGGTGCGCATGATCATCGCCCACGATTACCTCAACGGGGAGACCATCCGCATGGACGGCGCCCTCCGCATGGCGCCGCGTTGACCAGTAGCCGCTGAAGCACCCCTGCCAGCGATCCAAGGAGCAGTCCGCATGACCCAAGCAGTGATTGTCCACATCGTCCGCGTTGAGCGACTCGGCTGAGGTGGTGGCGATGGCGCTGCGCGAACCACCCCAGCAGGCGGTGATGCTTCCCTCGGACGCCTTGGCCGGTCGGGTCGCCGTGGTCACCGGCGGCGGATCCGGCCTTGGTCGGGAGACGGCTTACGCCTTCGCGCGCTGTGGAGCCGCGATCGGGCTGGTCGGGCGGACCCTCGAGAAGGCGCAGGAGACCGCGCGCCAGATCGCGGAGGAGACGGGCGTGAGCGCGGTCGGCGTCTCCGCCGACGTGCGGAAGGGCGATGAGGTCGCCGAGTGTTTCGCGGCCGTCGAGACTGCGCTCGGCCCGGTCTCCATCCTCGCCAACAACGCGGGCGCGAACTTCGCGGCGAAGTCCGCGGAGCTGTCGGCCAACGGGTTCGCCGCCGTCGCCCGGATCGCGCTCGAGGGCACCTTCATCGCCTCGAGCGAGTTCTTCCGCAGATATCGGGCGGCCGGACTGACCCAGGGTGCGATCGTGAACAACGGCGCGCAGTACCAGGCCACCGGCTACCCAGGCGCCGTCGCCTCCTCGAGCGCGAAGGCGGGGGTAGCGACGCTGACGCAGTCGCTTGCCTCCGAGTGGGCCGGTGACGGCGTGCGTGTTAACAGCATCGTCGCCGGCTGGTTCCCGCACGAGGGGTCGCGTACCGCGACGGCCCAGGAGGCCGAGGCGAAGGTCGGCCCACGCATCGTCGCCGGCAGGGTCGGCCGGCTGCGCGAGCTCGGCTGGCTGGCGGCTTTCCTCGCCTCGCCGTACGCCGGGTTCGTCACGGGCCAGAACATCCACCTCACCGGCGGTGACCACCTCCGTCGCCGCCCGATGGGCTTCCCGTACCGGCCGGTCGACGAGCGGGAGAACCTGTGGGAGTCCGATCTGGACGACCGGACCGCGGTCCAGAACGGAGTGGAGCGGTGAGCGCCGGTCTACCCAAGCCACCGGACCAGCTGACACCGATGCTGCCGCCGGGGACCCTGGACGGCTCCTCGGCGATCGTCGTGGGCGCCGGTCTCCTGGCCGACACAGCCGTCGACGCCATCGAGGCCCTCGGATCTCCGGTCACGCAGTTGACGGCAACCGACTCGGCCGCGCTTGAGCGTTCGGTCACCGAGAGCGGTGCCGACATCTTGGTGGTGTGCATGGCTACGGGCCACCCGCGTCGCTCGGAGGAAGTCGGGCTCGCCGGCTGGCGAGAGGGGTCGGGCCGCGAGCTCGACGCCGCCTTCGCCGCGGTGTCCGCCTTCGGCAGGAAGCGGACCAGCGGCGGAGTCGTACTGTTCCTGATCGACCCGGTCGCTGTGCTCGGCGGTCCGGGGGTGAGTGCAGCCGCCGCGGCCGGGGCGGCCCTGGTCAGTCTCGCGCAGTCGCTCGCCGTGGAATGGGCGCCGCGAGACATCCGGGCGAACGCCTTGGCGGTCGGCCCGTTCGTGGGCAAGGACGAGCCCCGCGTCGCCGGAAACGTGCCGGCCCTGCGCCTGGGCGATCCCCGCGAGCTGGCCTGGATGGTCGGCTATCTGTGCTCGCCGTTCGCTGCCTATGTCACCGGCACCTGCGTCACCATCGACGGCGGGGACTCGCTGAAGCGATATCTCCTCGAACCGCGCTACCAGCCGGGGGAGTTCCTGCTCCGGCCGGCGGCCAGCGACCGGGCCTGATGCGCGTCTCGATGCGATACCTGCCGCTCGGCGCGCCGGGCTGGCCCGACCAGTCGCTCACCGGGCGGGCCCTGGCGGAGATCGCTCAGGCGGCCGAGGCCGCCGGGTTCGACGGGCTGCAGCACCCGGAGCACCCCTTCCCGCCGGACGCCTGGCTCCAGGAGGACGGTCACCACGACCTGGACCAGGTCGTGGCCCTGTCGATGGCGGCCGCCTCCACGACCAGGATCGCCGTGGAGGCGGTCCTCCTCATCGCTGCCTACCGCAACCCGTTCCTGGCGGCAAAGTCGTTCGCCACCCTCGACCACCTGTCGCAAGGACGGGTCGTGGTCGGGATCGGGACCGGGTATCTCGACGGTGAGTTCCGGGCCCTGGGTGCCGCCTTCGATGAGCGCAACGAGCTGACCGACGAGGCGATCGTCGCGATGCGGCGCGCCTGGACCGAGGACGCGATGACGATGAGCGGCCGGCGCTTCGAGGTGGACGGGCACACCATGGGACCACGGCCGCACCGGGCGGGTGGCCCGCCGATCTGGATCGGCGGCAACAGCCGGCGCGCGATCCGCCGAGCGGTCGAGCTGGGCGACGGCTGGATGCCGATGCCGTCGCCGGCTCACGGCATCTCCCGTCGCACGGCTTCCTTGTCTTCCATCGCCGACCTCAGGCGGGCCATCGACTATCTGCGCGAGCGGTGTGACCTCGCCGGCCGGACTGACCCCCTCGGAGTGGCCTTCACCCTCGGCCGGGCCCCTCGCGGTGCCGAAGAGCTCCGCGCCAGCTGCCGAACCGCCGTCGATCTGGCCGCCGTCGGGGTGACGCGGACCAGCGTGGGGATCACCGCCGCGGACTCCTACGCCGAGTACCTACGCGGGATCGAGCTCCAGGGGGCCGAGCTGGTGCCGGCGCTGCACGCGATCGACGTCGGAGGTCGCCCGTGAGCTCAACCTCATCGTCTCCGACCCTGCTGGGACCACCCGCGCTCATGAACGTCGACGGCGGCACCCCCTCCTGACACGGCGGACGGCGCTCCAGGCCATCGAGATCCACCATTGATCTGGTGCTCATGCGACGAGCGCGGTAACCTCCGAATGAGGCTGTTCATATTACTCATTTGCGCTAGGGGAACCATGCCGCTTCAGCCCGAGATGAAACTGATCTCAGTCGACGACCACTTGATCGAGCATCCGAATGTCTGGCAGGACCGTCTTCCGGCCGCTTACAAGGAGGCTGGGCCCAAGATCGTCGAGAACGAGGCCGGGCAGCAGCTGTGGGAGTACGAGAGTCGCCGTTCGAGCAACATCGGCCTGAATGCGGTCGCCGGGAAGGACCCGACTGAGTTCGGGATGGATCCCGTGCGGTACGACCAGATGATCCCGGGGTGCTACGACCCGGAGCAGCGCTTGAAGGACATGGACATCGACGGCGTCCACTCGGGCTTGTGCTTCCCGACCTTCCCGCGGTTCGCGGGCACCACCTTCAACGAAGGGATCGACAAGAAGCTCGCGCTGCTTTGCTCGCAGGCCTACAACGACTTCGTGCTCGACGAGTGGTCGGCGATCGACGCCACCCGACTGCCCCCACTGTGCGTTCTGCCGTTCTGGGACGTGGAGAAGTCGGTTGCGGAGGTCTACCGAGTCGCGGCCAAGGGAGCTGCTGCGATCACCTTCCCGGAGAACCCGGTGCCGCTGGGCCACCCATCGTTCCACTCCGACCACTGGGAGCCGTTGTGGAACGCCATCGAGGAGACGGACCTGCCGATCTGCCTGCACTTCGGCACCTCCCGTGACATTCCGACGACTGCACCTGACGCTCCGGACGCGGTCTTCATCAGCCTGATGGGCGTGAACTCCATGAAGGCGCTCTCGGACCTGTGCTTCTCCCCGGTCTTCCACCGGCATCCCACCTTGAAGGTGTCGCTGTCCGAGGGTGGCATCGGCTGGATGCCCTACCTGCTCGAGCGCATGGACGACACGTGGGAGCGACACCGCTTCTACCAGGCCCTCAACCAGGAGGTGAAGCCCTCAGAACTGTTCGCCCGCAACATCTGGGGCTGCTTCATCACAGACGACGTGGGCATTTCCTTGCGCCACGAGATCGGCATCGACCGGATCACGTGGGAGTGCGACTACCCCCACTCCGACTCTCATTGGCCAGAGAGCCGGGCGATGGTCGAGGAGGCGTTCAAGGACGTTCCGGACCCGGAGGTTCGCGCGATGGTCGAGACCAACGCCGCCAAGCTCCTCAAGCTGAAGGTCTGAACGGTGGCGTACGAGATCCCGGCTGGCCTGGCGCCGCCCGAGCACGATCCGATCGCCGGCGAGCAAGATCTCCTCACCATCCAGGAGGCAGCGGCCAGGCTGCATGATCAGCTCGGGACGACTCGCGCCAGACTGACCCAGGCGGAGGCTGCGGCCGAGCCAGCGGCGCGGATCGAGGCGCTCCGACACCGGATCGACGCGCTGGAGATCGGCATGCAGCGCTACGACCTCCTCCGCAGGGGGAGTGACGTGCCGGGGACGGCGTGAGCGGCAGTCGGTACACCGGCTCGGTCTCGGCGATCACCGCGGCGGGCGCGAGGCTTCTGCACCACCGCTTCCCGCCACCTACGCCGCGGCGCGACCAAGGTGTCACCTTGCTCGAGGTCGAGGATGGGACGGTGACCGACAGTTTTACCGGTGGCGGCGATCGAGACCTTGAGGTCGGGGAGCGGTGATGAGCGGCGAGGCCTGCTGGCCCGGGCGGATCGCGTATGTCGGAGCCGGCAAGATGGGAGCGCCGATGGCGCGCCTGCTCGTCTCAGCTGGCGCACCGTTGTCGTTGCATGCCCGCCGGCCCGAGGTGCGTGCCGAGTTCGAAGAGCTCGGCGCCCGCGCCTCGGAGTCGATCGCGGAGGTGGTCGCAGACGCCTGCGTGGTGTGCGTGTGCCTCTTCGACGAGACCCAGCTTCGCGACGTTCTGCTCGGTGACGGCGGGCTGATCAGCCACTGCCCGGCAGGTGCGATCCTGGTCTGCCACACCACCACGGGAGTCAGGACGCTGGAGGCCCTCGTCGCAGCGGCAGACGGGCAGGGAGTCGACTTCGTCGATGCGCCGGTGAGTGGGTCCGCGGAGGAGATCGCCATGGGTCGGCTCACCGTTCTGGCAGGGGGGTCTGAGGCGGTGCTGCACAGGATCTCTCCGATACTGGGCTGCTACAGCACCGTCGTGCGGACAGGCGAGGTCGGCTCGGCAACTCGCGCCAAGCTTGTCAACAATCTCCTGTTCGCTGCCAATCTCCAACTGGTGGCGGCGGCGGTGCAGCTCGCCCGCGCTCTGGGTGTCGCAGGCCCCAGCATGCTCGAGGTCCTCGCCCACTGCAGCGCGGGCAGCGAAGCGGTTCGCCACGTCCGTGGTTCCGGACTCACCCCACAGAGCTTTGGTGAGCGAGCTTCTCCCTACCTCCGCAAGGACGTCGCCGCAGCCCTGGCGGCGGCCGCCGACGTGGGCGCCGATCCGGCGGTGCTGGAGAAGGTGGTCCTCGACGGACCGGTCCACCTCATGGCCGGCTGAGCAGTTCGTGGCCGGCGGGACTGGCTGGCCCGTCGTCGGAGGCGGGAAGTGCCCGCGACAGCCAACGCGAAGTGGTCCCCGCGGTCCTGCCGTCGACGTGGTCGACTCCGTAGTACTAGCTCGGAAGAGAGGGGACATGCATGCGAGCAGCGAGATGCATCAGGTACGACGGGCCGAGGTCGGTCCCGTTGAGCCAGCAGGTGCCCTGATTCGGTGAGTCCATCGGCGTTGCGCACCGACTACACCTGGGCGATCGAGCAGACCCGAGTCGAGATCGGTTCGATCGTGACTGTGCCCGGCAGGCCGGAGGACCCGCTGCGAACCGCAGTGCGTGAGTCGGTCCTGCCGGACGCGCCGCGCGATTCCTAGCCGGGCAGGCCGAGCTGGTCGACCAGGTCCTTGGCGCGGACCAGCTGGCCGCTCCATTCCATCGCTGCGCCACTGGTGACCAGATGGACGACGGCCGCGGCGGGCACGGTCATCTCGACCAGGCGAGCCTGATGCTCCGGGGTGAGGTTCTTGAGGGCGGCGACCCGTTCGGTCCGCACCGACCCCGGGTCGAGGGCCACCACCGCGACCGACCGGTCTCGGAGGTCGGCGGCTACGGCGTTGGTGAGTCGGTTCACGGCGGCCTTGCTGGCGGCGTACGCCGGCGAGAAGAGTCGCGAGTCGTCGACGTTGTCGGTCAGGTCGCCGGCTCGGGAAGAGATGTTGACGATGGTGCCGCCCCCACGGGCGACCAGATGGGGTACGGCGGCCCGCATCATCGCGAACGTGCCGTGAACGTTGGTGTCGAACTGCCGGGTCCAGTCGGTCCAGGAAATCTCGGTCAGGTTGCGACCGCCGGATCCGGTGGCCGCGGCGTTGTTCACCACGGCGTCCAGGCCACCGAACTCGGCCACCGCGGTCTTGACCACCCGCTCGGCATCATCAGGCACTGACAGGTCGGCGGCCACCGCGATGGCGGCCCCGCCGCGAGCTTCGATCTCGGCCACGGTCTCGGACAGGCTGCCGGTCCGGCCCTTCTGGGGGTCGAGGGTTCGCGCGGCGAGCACGAGCCGGTGATCGCCCGCAGCCAGATCGAGCGCGATCCGCTTGCCGATGCCACGACTGGCTCCGGTCACCACAACCACGAGAGACGCCATGGACCGGAGACTACCAGCCAATGAGGTAACTGATATATAGAGTAAGGTCGATAGCGACCGCGAAGGAGTACACACGTGGACTTGGGAATCAAGGGACGCACCGCACTCGTCACCGGCGGAAGCCGCGGGATCGGACGTGCGATCTCCCTGGAGCTGGCGGCGGCAGGCTGTCGGGTCGCGGTGGTCGCTCGCGGAGTGCCGGCTATCGAGTCGACGGTGGCAGAGGTCCGAGCCGTCGGAGCCGACGCAGTCGGGATCTCGGCCGACTGCACTACGCCCGACGGTGTGCGGGATGCGGTGGCGCAGACACGTGAGACGTTGGGAGACCCCTCGATCGTGGTCTTCAACGTTGCCTCGGGCCCGCCGGGCTCGTACGGCGAGATCAATGACGACGACCTGTTGGTCGGGTTCCGCAACAACGTACTGGCGCTGAAGTGGCTCGTCGACGAGACCGTGCCGTTCATGCGCGGCGACGGCTGGGGTCGCTTCCTGTCGGTGAGCACCATGGCACTTCGGATGCCGCATCGCGCGCTGGCCCGCATGGTCGCCGACACCACGAGGCTCGGGACGGCAGGTCTCAGCAAGAACCTCGCCAACACGCTCGGCCCCGACGGCATCACTCTCAACATTCTTGGCACCGGCTCGATCGAGACCGAGGCGTTCCACGACACCTTCGGCAAGAAGGCCGCCCAGCTCGGCATCACCTACGAGCAGATGGTCGAGCAGAAGGTCGCGGACATCCCGGCCGGTCGACTGGGCCAGCCCGAGGACATGGCGGCCGCAGCCGCGTTTCTGTGCTCGGCACGCGCAGGCTTCATCACCGGCCAGGTCCTTCTCGTCGACGGTGGCCGGGTGGAGTCGGTCCTGTGACAGGCGATGATCGCGAGCGCACGTCGGCGTGCACAGCGGTCTTCCTGCCCCTGTGATGGCCTAGACCGAATACCCGGCCGGCTCCGCATTCGTTCAGGAGCGGATGCCCGGTGACGGGCGACGCCATGGATACGTCGTCGACACCGCGGCCGGTGCGGCGTACTCGCGCGTCGAGGACGCGGAACGCCGACGCCATCGCCCAGCACTTCATGGAGTGACTGACCCTTCAACGAGGGTGTGCGCGTCTCCTCCAAACCAGCGAACGGCTGACTGGCGCCCGAGCTCCTATCCGAGCCAGCTCCGGTCACTGTGCGCGTCGATCCTGACCCGGCGGTGGGTGAAGCGCCAGCGGCCATCGTGGGGCACGAGCAGGTCGCGATACCTGCCCCAATGATCGAGGCCCGTGGCCGTCAGGACAGAGAAGTACGACGCAACGCGCGCCTCGGTCTCCGACACTGCCTCGAAGTGGATGTTGGTGACGAAGTGACGGATGAAGAACCCCGGCTGTCCGGCGGCGGGGCGGCGCTCCCGGTTGCCGGACAGCCGCGCCACGATCTCGTCGCGCCCGGTCGCCGACCACTCGCCGTCAACTTCGAGGACGCCGTCGGGGACGAAGCACGCGGCGAGCTCGTCGAGCCTGGCTCGGTCCCCCGCCACGGCGTAGGTCGTGATGGTGTCGCGCACGGCCTCGCGGATGGCGAGCTCCGCCACCGGATAGCCGCCGATCATGCGAAGAGGTCGACCACCGGCTTCTGCCTCAGGTCGTCCTTCAGCACGTACGTGCTGGCGACTTCCATGTGGCGGCGCCAATGCTTCTCGGCGCCTGCGGCGTCGCGGGCGGTCACCAGGTCGATGAACCGCTGGTAAGCCTTGATGGCCCGCTGGAAGCGCTCCGGCGCCTCGTCCTCGTCGAAGCTCTGTGCGACCCGGAGGTAGAGGTGAGTCTTCACGATGTCAGCGAGCACGCCAGCCTGGACCGCCAGGGTCTTGTTGCCGCATCGCTGCAGGATGAGCTGGTGGAACCGGAAGGTCAGATCCGACCAGGCAGCCGGGTCGGGCACGGCTCGGTGACCGGCGGCGATGATCGCGGCGAGCTCATCGACGACCGCCTGCAGGTCCGCGATGTCCGCTTTCGTCCGGTGCTTGGCCAAGAGTGCGGCACACGGCGGCTCGAGGATCATCCGCGCCTCATAGACGTCGTCGATGGTGGTGCCGTTGAACTGGAGCACGATGCCGACCGACCGGGCAGCCACGCCGAGGTCCGGCGTCATCACCTGCGCGCCGCCCCGGCTCCCGCGGCGGACGCTGATCAGCGTCTCCGCCTCGAGGATCCGGAACGCCTCGCGCAGGGTCGGGCGCGATACGTCGTACTGCTCCATCAGGATGACCTCGGGTGGAAGGGTCTGCCCAGGCGTGAGCGTTCCCTGCACGATCTTCTTGCGCAGGTCCGAGGCGATCAGCTCGGCGGTCTTCGGGGCGCGCATGGCCTTGCCGATCGGCCGCGCGCTGAAAGTCTCGGTCATGCCGCCATATTAGTTGACCGATGTCTACCTGCGGCACAGCGACGCACCGGATGGCGTTTTGGCCGCATACGTAATATTATCTAACCATATTGGTGCTGCCACGGCGTTTTGCTCGAAATCGCTTCGCGCCGGAGCTGGGATGGAGTGTGCGCATGCCTGATCTTGCAGGGGTTCCGACAAGGGTGAGGGCCGGCTGGTGAGTGCCGCAGCAGAGCTTGCGGAGTGCTTGTCCCGGATCGTGCCCGCGCATCGTCAGGAGTGGGGCGATGACGGCTCGTTCGAGGCGCAATTGGCCTGGCAGCGGCGCCTGGCGGCCGAGGGCTGGGCGGTGCCGTCGTGGCCGACCGAGTTCGGCGGCCGTGGACTCGGGCCTGCCGAACGAGTGGAGTGTGACCGCCTGATCGCCGAGGCGGGCGTGCCGCCCTTGGCAGGAGTCCTCGGCCTGCAGAACGTCGGCCCCGCGCTGATCATGTTCGGCACTCCGGAGCAGCAGGCGTCGCTGCCCCGGATCGTCAGCGGCGAGGAGCTGTGGGTGCAAGGGTTCAGCGAACCCGAGGCGGGCAGCGACCTGGCGGGCCTACGGACCCAGGCGACGGTTGGCGAGGACGGATTCGTCGTCAACGGCCAGAAGATCTGGACCACGAACGGCATGGAGGCGACACACATGCTGCTGCTCGCCCGGACCGATCGCGAGGCATCCAAGCACAAGGGAATCTCGGCCCTGCTGGTCGACCTGTCCTCGCCTGGAATCGAACGCCGTGCGATCCGCCAACTCACCGGGGAGGAGGGATTCGCCGAGATCTTCTTCACCGATGTCCCGGTGCCGGCCGAGAACCTGCTCGGACCGTTGCACGGTGGCTGGGGCGTCACGGTGCGCACCCTGGGCTACGAGCGGACCGGGGTCATCAACCAGGCAGCGCGGCTCGAGCGTGAGGTGACCGAGGTGGTCAGGACGCTGCAGACCGCGGATCCGCTCCTGCGTGACGAATTGACCCGCCGCTGGATCGATGCGCGTCTAGTCGGG
>Ga0308175_100003906_pt1 | contig 10389 bp, 11 predicted proteins | sample PhyCR1_3_FD_203893 | JGI IMG/M metagenome (GOLD analysis project Ga0308175, IMG submission 203893) | Soil microbial communities from UC Gill Tract Community Farm, Albany, California, United States - DLSLS.C.R1 | ecosystem: Environmental > Terrestrial > Soil > Agricultural land | place: USA...
GTTGCCCTGGATGGCGTAGCCACCGGTCTCGTCGCGACCGCTGGTGCCGCCGGCCCAGGGCAGGCATGCCTCGCCCGTCGACGTCGACTGCGAGTCGACGCCCACCACGCCGAGCTGGCGGTGCTCTCGCTCGGGGTCCGGGCCACGGCAGGCCTCGACAGCCCCGGCAGCGTCGTGCCCCGTCTCCAGTGCGGCGAGCGCGGTCTCGCGGTAGGCCACCCGGGCGAGCGCCTGGGTGGCCACGGCACCGACGCCGAGGCGGGCGGCCGGCACCACGGACCCGACGAAGGGGAACTTGCTGGCCACGGCCACGCCGAAGGCGTCGCCAACCTGGCCGACGATCGAGAAGGTCACGCCCCGACGGTAGCCGCGATCCGGCGCCAGAGGCGGAGACCGGGCCTGGACGGGCCACGCGGCATACCGTGTGGTGATGGCCACCACGATCGAAGCCGTGCTGGGCGACATCACCACCCAACAGGTCGACGCCATCGTGAACGCCGCCAACTCGTCGCTGCTCGGCGGCGGTGGCGTCGATGGCGCGATCCACGCGGCCGCCGGGCCGCGGCTGCTCGAGGAGTGCCGGCGGCTGCGCCACACCACGCACCAGAACGGGCTCGACGTCGGCGACGCCGTTGCGACGGGTGCCGGCGACCTGCCCGCACGGTGGGTCATCCACACGGTGGGCCCGAACCGGCACCGTGGGCAGACCGATCCGGCCCTGCTCGCCTCGTGCTTCACCCGCAGCCTGGCCGTCGCGCGAGGGGTGGGAGCGGTCAGTGTGGCGTTTCCTGCGGTGAGCGCTGGGATCTACGGCTGGGCCGGGGACCAGGTGGCCGAGGTGGCCGTCGATGCCGTGCGCCAGGACGTGACCGGGCGCGGGGACATCCAGCTGGTTCGGTTCGTGCTCTTCGGCAAACCGCTGCTCGACGCCTTCGAGGAGGCCCTGCGCGGGTGACGCCCCAGACGCTCAGGCGCCTTGGCTGAGCGACTCGTGCTCCCCTGCCGTGGCCGACTCGATGAGCTGGCCGATCACCTCGGCGGTGTGCGCACCGGACAGCCCGACGCGCCGGTTGGCCATGAAGAACGGCACCCCGGTGATCCCGATGTCCTCCGCCGCCGCCTCGTCCTCACGCACCTGCTCGGCAAATTCGTCGCCCGCCAGCACCGAGGAGAGCTGCTGGCCGTCGAGACCCGCCTCGCCGCCGAGCCGCTGCAGGGTCTCGACGTCGTCGACCGGCTTGCCCTCGCTGAAGTGGGCGCTGAAGAGTCGCTCGAGGACCGCCGCCTGGAGGGCCAGCCCACCCTGGGCCAGCCCGAGCGCCACCATCCGGTGGGCGTCGAAGGAGTTCGCCCGGATCTGCCGGTTCACCTCGATGTCGACCCCGTCCGGTCGGCCTATCGTGGCCGGGCGCTCGGCGATCTCCCGGGCGCCGTCGAGGTCGGTGCCGTAGCGGTCGGCAAGCCACTGCAGGACCGTGGTGCCGTCGCCACGCGGGACATTCGGGTCCAGCTCGTAAGCGTGGTAGGTGACCGCCACGTCGGCCGGGTGGGCACTCTCCGCGACAGCCTGCTCGAGCCGCCGCTTGCCGATGTAGCACCACGGGCAGACCACGTCCGCCCAGACATCGATCTGCACCTCAGCCATGCTTCCCATCCTCACACGCTTGGCAACCCCGGATGCCGCCCGCGAACCCTGCACCCCGCACGGCGACCTCCGCGCCGCACCACGCCACGCGGCATACCCGCTGGTCAGCGACGCCAAACGACGCAGGCCCCCTCCCGCGGGGGCGGCGGGAGGGGGCCTGCGTCGAGGGCGCGCGGTGCTGGCGGTCAGGGGCGCCCGTAGGTGACGTTGCTCGAGTAGATGGCGCGCTTCTGCACGACCTCGCCGCTGTGCGGGCTGTCCCACATCATGCCGCCGCCGGCGTAGATGCCGACGTGGCTCGCAGGGTTGCCGAAGAACACCAGGTCGCCCGGCTGCGGGGTGGACACGGGGGTCGCGGCCTGCCGCTGCTCCTCCGCGGTGCGCGGCAGGCTGATGCCGACCTGCTTGAAGACGTACTGCGTGAAGCCGGAGCAGTCGAAGCCGGTCGACGGGCTGGTGCCGCCGTAGGTGTACGGGGTGCCCGCGAGCGAGGCGGCGACGCTGAGGACGCCCCCGGTCGCCGGGTTGCTCGACGTCTGCGTGATGGGGGTTCGCACGGTCGAGCGGCTCGCGGTGCGGTCCGCGGTGCGCTGGCTGTCCTGCCGGACGACCGGCTTGGGGGCCGGCTTCGGCGTCGCCTTGAAGCCGATCAGGCCGAACGCCTCACCTGCCTGCGGGGCCGCGGCCTGGGGGGCACGGACCGCCACCGGCGCTGCCGAGGCGGCACCCTTGTCGGCGGCGTGCTCCACCGTCGCGGCGGAGGCCGGGAGGGCGAAGGAGGCGACGAGGCCGCCGCTGGCGGCGATGATGGCCGTGGTCTTGACGGCCGGCTGGGCGGACTTGCTGACGATGCCGGTGAGCTCGGCCACCGGGTTGAAACGACCTGGTGCGCGGTGGCGGCCAGAAGCGTGAGAAGTCACGATGAAGGAACCTCCATCGCCTACGAGGTGAGCTGTCGGGTTCGGGTGGAGGTAATCACCCGGCCCTCACGTCTGCATCCCGACCCTGCGGGCTGCTCGCGTGGGGGCTTCACCCCAAGGACTCCTCCTCCGAAGAAGAGGGGCCCAGTGGTGGGTCCCCCGCTCCTGCCAAGCGGTCTTGCAGTTGGACTCGGGCGTGGTGGCAGGACTAGGCGTTCCACATCGAGCCGATCTCCCGGGGGGTGGAGAGATCCCGAGTACCGTACACACTCCCGCGGTGAAAAGTCACGCTGAGGTCACGGCGAGTCCAAGTTTGCGCAAAGCGAACGCAACACAACGGCAACGTCCCGTGCTCAACGCACCCGTTCAGGCCAGCGCCGCGAAGACATGCTGGGCCACCTCGTCGGGCAGCGACACCGCCGTGGTCTCCGGCGCACCGTCGCGGTAGGCCAGCACCCGGTCCTCCTCGCGCCGCACGCGCACCCGCTCCCCCGGCAGCAGCCGGGCCACGGTGAGCAGGCTCAGCGCGTCGTGGTCGACCTGGACCGGCTCCCCGATCCGCCGCACCAGGACGGTCTGGGTGTCCGCCCCCGCCAGGGCGGTCAGCGTGGACAGGCCGAGGCGGAAGTCCTCGCTCGGCGACTCCTCACCCAGCTCGTCGAGGCCGGGAATCGGGTTGCCGTAGGGCGAGTCGTGGTGGTCCTTGAGCATGGCGAGGATCTTGCGCTCGACCCGCTCGGACATCACGTGCTCCCAACGGCACGCCTCGTCGTGGACGTACTCCCACTCCAGGCCGATGACGTCGGTCAGCAGGCGCTCCGCGAGCCGGTGCTTGCGCATCACCCGGGTGGCCAGCAACCGACCGTGGTCGGACAGCTGGAGGTGACGGTCGCCGGCAAGGCTGAGCAGGCCGTCGCGCTCCATCCGGGCGACCGTCTGGGACACCGTGGGGCCGGAGTGGCCGAGCCGCTCGGCGATGCGGGCGCGCAGTGGCGGGATGCCCTCTTCCTCGAGCTCGAAGATCGTCTTGAGGTACATCTCCGTGGTGTCGATCAGGTCCGTCACGAGCCCCAGCCTCTCACCCGGAGGCGTCACCGGCCCCGTGCGACCGCGCCCTGGGATCGAACCTCGGCACCCAGAAGGCCAGCCAACCCGACCCCGCGACCGCGAGCGCCCCGAGCCCGAGGCACGCCACGGCGAGGCTCAGCTGTGCCGTGACGAGGCTGACGAGCAGCGGCGCGCCGCTGCCACCGACGACCGACATGAATCGCCAGCCCCCGAGGAACTGCGAGCGCCCGATGGCCGGGGCGGTGTCGGCCCCGAGGGTCATCACGATCCCGGACCCGAGCCCGTTGCCCACCGCCGCGACCGCCGAGGCGCCCAGCACGGCTGGGGCGCCGTGCGTGAGGGGCAGCAGGGCCAGCCCGACACCGAGCAGCACGACGCACGGCACCGCGACCCAGAGCCGGCCGAACCGGTCCATCACCGACCCGGCCGGGTAGAACAGCAGCATCTCGACCCCGCCAGTGATCCCGAAGATCACCGCCGTCGCGCTCGCGGACAGCCCGACGTGCGCCGCCCACAACGGCACCAGCACCAGGCGTGCCGAGCGTGCCGCACCGATGACCACGATGCCCAGGCCGATGGTGCGGAAGGTCCGCCGGTGGTCCCACAACAGCCGGGCGGTGCTCGAGGACGCACCGCGCCCGCGCTCGGCCTGCTCGTGGGCGGCCGTGATGTCCGGCGCGAACCACACCAGTGCCGCCGCCGCGACGCCCGACACCGCGGCCACCCCGAACCCGGCCCTCGGGCCCCAGACGTGGATGAGCGGGGCCGCGACGAACGGCCCGACGAACAGCCCGATCCGGTGCACCCCGCCGAGGGTGGACATCGCCCTGGCCCGCATGCCGAAGGGCACGGCCTCGATCAGGTAGGCCTGCCGGGCCACCAGGAACATCGACCCGGTGAAGCCCATGGCGAAGACCGCGACCATCAGCAGCGCCACGCTCGGCGCGAGCAGCGCGCCACAGGAGGCAGCTGCGTCGACGACGCACGCCCAGAGCAGGGCGCGGCGCTCCCCGATACGGTGCACCATCGCTCCGGCGGGCACCGCGAAGAACAGCTCGGCGACCATCGTGAGCCCCGCGGTCAGCGCGGCCACCGACGGCGTTGCGCCGAGCGCGAGGGCGCTCAGGGCCACGACCGGCGCGATGGCTCCTGCGCCCACAGCGGCGACGACGGTGGGCCCGTAGGCCGACAGCGCGATGCTGCGCAGCCGGAAGTCCGCGGTGGGCGTGGGGTGGGGGGCAGCCATCGCTGACCATTCTGCTGCCATGGACCGGTCACCGCCGGGCGATAGGTTCGCAGCCATGAGCTTCCTCGTCCCGCACCGGTTCTGCGGCCCGCCCGAGTCCGGCAACGGCGGCTGGGTCAGCGGGCACGCCGCCGCCCTGGTGGCCGGCCCGGCAGACCAGGCGGTGACCGTCCGGCTGCGCACCCCTCCGCCCCTCGACCGCGAGCTGCAGGTGGACATCGGTGGGGACGGCGCCGTCACGGTCGCCGACGGCGAACACCCGGTGCTCCAGGCGGCGCCGGACGCGCCACGCCAGCCACGCGGCATACCGGGGCCGGTGGCGTTCGAAGTGGCCCAGGCGTGCGGGGAGCGCTACGAGGGACTGCACGACCATCCCTTTCCCACCTGCTTCAGCTGCGGCACCGCGCGAGACCCCGCCGATGCGCTGTGCCTGCGCCCGGGCCGCGTCGAGGGCGAGGAGACCTACGCCTGCGGTTGGGTGCCGGCCGACGACGTCACCCGCGAGACGGTGTGGGCTGCGCTGGACTGCCCGGGTGGGTGGGCGTCCGGCTTCGCCGGCCGGCCGATGGTGCTGGGCACCATGACGGCGCAGGTCACCGCCCTGCCGACGCCCGGCGAGCCGCACGTGGTGATGGCGTGGCGACGCGGCGGTGAGGGACGCAAGCACCTGTCGGGCACCGCCTTGTATGCCGCGGACGGCCGCCTGCTCGCGCAGGCCGAGGCGGTGTGGATCGCCATCGACCCCACGGCGGTTCGGCCGGCGGGGGCGGCGACGTGAGCGGCTCCCGACCCCTCGCGGTCGTCACCGGGGCGAGCAGCGGGATCGGTGCCGCGACCGCGCGGGCGCTGGCCGCAGCCGGGTTCGAGGTGGTGTGCGCCGCGCGACGCGTGGACCGGTTGGCGGCGCTCGCGGACGAGATCGGCGGGCGCGCGGTCCCCTGCGACGTGTCCTCGGCGGACGACGTCGCCCGTCTGCGCGATGCGGTCGGCGAGCGGCTCGACGTGCTCGTCAACAACGCGGGCGGCGCGCTCGGGCTCGCGCCGGCCGCGCAGACGTCGGTCGAGGACTGGCGCGGGATGTACGAGTCCAACGTCATCGGGACGTTGCAGGTGACCCAGGCCCTGCTGCCGGCGCTCGTCGCCTCCGGCGCCGGGACCATCGTCAACGTGGGCTCGATCGCGGGGCGGACGGTCTACGAGGGCGGGTCCGGCTACACCGCGGCCAAGCACGCGGTCGCCGTGCTGACCGAGACCCTGCGGCTCGAGCTGGTAGACCAGCCGGTGCGGGTCGAGGAGGTGGCGCCCGGCATGGTGCACACGGAGGAGTTCTCGCTCACCCGGTTCGGTGGCGACCAGGAGCGGGCCGACGCGGTCTACGCGGGGATCGCCGAGCCACTCGTTGCCGAGGACGTGGCGGAGGCAGTCGTCTGGATGGTGCAGCGCCCCGCGCACGTCAACATCGACCTGCTGGTGATCAAGCCGCGGGCCCAGGCGGCCGCCCACAAGGTGCACCGCGAGCGCTGAGCGGGCCACGCGGCATACGTGCTCCTGCGCCGTGGCGCGCGTCACATCGGTTGGGGAATGCAACCTTGTCGTTGACAGTTCAACAAGCCGTGACCCAGACCCATGACTCCATGACCGCCTTCGAGGCCGAGTTCGCCGACCGCCTCGAGCTCACCCCCGAGGCCCAGGACCTGTTGTTCCGCGAGGCCCGCACGGCCAACACGTTCACCGAGGAGCCGGTGACCGACGAGCAGGTGCGCGCGATCTACGACCTCGTCAAGTGGGGTCCGACCTCGATGAACAACCAGCCGCTGCGGATCGTCCTGGTGCGCTCGCCCGAGGCGCGCGGCCGGCTCGTCGAGCACATGAGTGGCAACAACAGGGCGAAGACCTCGATCGCCCCGCTCGTCGCGGTCCTGGCCGCCGACACCGACTTCCACGACGAGTTCCCCAAGACGTTCCCGCACGCTCCGGGGGCGCGCGACCTGTTCGCCGGTGACGCGGGACGACGCGAGGACGTCGCCCGGCTCAACGCCGCGCTCCAGGTCGCGTACTTCATCGTCGGCGTGCGCGCCGCTGGTCTGGCGGCCGGCCCGATGACGGGGATGGACGCCTCCGCGATCGACCGCGAGTTCTTCCCCGACGGCGCCCACCGCACCATCGCCGTGGTCAACATCGGCCACCCGGGCGAGCAGGCCTGGATGGCCAGGCTGCCCCGCCTGGACTACGACGAGGTCGTCACCACCGTCTGACCCATACCGTGGCTCGGACGGCCGTTCGGTCCATTGCCCGTCAAAACCGTTGCAGATCGCACCCTGTCCGGCTTAGCGTCGGGACTACACGGAAGGGAGGTGGTCCAGGAGTTGATTCCCTATTGGACGCGTGAGGTGACTGCGCGCTAGCGCTCTCGACTGCTTCGAGTGCGCACCAGCGCAAACCCAGCAGCTCACCGCAGCCCGCGGGCCGCACAGGTCGTCCCCTGTGCACCGCCTGACCGCTCGTATCGGCAGGCAGGCCCGCGGGCTGTTCCCTGCCCCGTGGCCGGCGCCTCGGCTCGCCGTGGCGGAGATCTGTGCACAGATGCCAGTCACGCTGCGCAGACAGCGGCTCCATGCTCACAGGGGCGCGGGTCTGTGCACAGAGGCTGGCTGGGTGGGCAGAGGTGGTTCGGGGGGCTAGGGCTGACGGCGGGACAGGGCCCAGGCCGCGGCGTCGTCGAGGGACCCCTCCCCGACCCGGGTGAAGACCAGGCGGTCGTGCAACCGGTTCAGCCGCCCGCCCCAGAACTCGACCTCGTCGCAGACCACCCGGTACCCGCCCCAGAAGTCGGGGACGGGCACGTCGTCGGCGTTCCCGTGGTCGGGGAACTGCGCGGCATACCGGGCGAAGGCCGCCTCGAGCTCCGCCCGGCCCTCGATCGGCTGGGACTGGCGCGAGGCCCACGCCGAGATGCGCGAGGCCCACGGGCGCTGGCCGAAGTAGTCGGTGACCTCGTCGCGGCCGAGGGGCTCGGCGCGACCCCGGAACCGGATCGACCGGTACATCGCCTGCCAGGTGAGCGACGCCGCGATCCCGTCGTGGGCGCCGAGCTCGCGACCCTTGGCGGAGTCGGTGCCGGTGACGAACCCCGGCCCGCGCTCGTCGAAGAAGCGCATCAGGACGGTGCGGACGTTGGGCCGACCGTGGGCGTCGACCGTCGCGACGGACAGTGCGAGCGGCTCGGGCACATCGGCCTGCGCCCGCGAGCGGCTGAGCGCGTCGTCGACCCAGAGCCTCGCCTGCTGCAAGGGGGTGGACGCGACCTCGGCCTCGGAGAGCCCCTCGCCCACGTAGTCCACGCGCGTCACGTCAGCCATGGGACGAGATTAGGGTGAGGGCGTCGCACACCGTCAGGGAGGCAGCATGCCGGGCACGGGCAAGGCCGTCGGGACCATCGTGAAGTGGGGCGTGAAGTACGGGCCGCACGTGGTGGTGCTCGCCCAGCAGGCCAAGGAGCCGGCGATGAAGGCTGCGCAGACCGCGTTGGACCGGCAGAAGGCCAAGCGCCGCGCCGTCGAGCACGCCGCAACGGTGCGCGAGGGCACGGTGCTCAAGACGTTCGACCCGCAGGCCGACCACAGCGAGCCGGTCTGGGTCGTGTTCAGCGGTGACGAGCCGATCGCAGCCCACCCGCCGACGACGACGCCGATCTCGGAGCTCATCGCCAACAGCGACCTGTCGACGCGGCTGCGCCCCGATGACCTGCCCACCCCGGCGGACCGGCTCCGCGGCATCCCCAGGAGCCTGCCCGGCACCCTGCGCAAGGCCCGCCCCCGCTGACCACGTGTGCCGCCCACCCTCCAGGGGCAAGGGCCCGGCACGGACCACGAACGGAGAGGACCCGGGTGGAGAGCGCAGACGCAGTCGTCGTGGGGGCCGGTCACCACGGCCTGGTGGCAGCGGCTGTGCTGGCCGACGCGGGCTGGGACGTCCTCGTGCTGGAGGGCCGCGACAAGGTCGGGGGTGCGGTGTCCTCCGTCGTCCACGACGGCTGGGTGATGGACGAGTTCAGCGCCTGCTACCCGCTGGCCGTGACCTCACCGGTGCTGCGCGAGCTGCGGCTCGAGGACCACGGGCTGCGCTGGAGCCGGCCGGAACGCGTCGTCGCGCACCTCGGTGACCCGGAGGACCAGCTCGGGACGCTGATCCACCTCGACCCCCAGCAGACGGCCCGCGCGCTGCGGGACGACGACCCTGCCGACGAGGCGGCCTGGCTCGAGCTCGTGGCCCTCTGGGCGCGCATCAAGGACCCGCTCCTGGACGCCCTGCTCACCCGGTGGCCCCCGGTGCGCTCGGTGGGCCGGCTGTTCGCCTCGGTCGGGGCGCGAGAGTCGCCCCGGCTGGTGCGGGAGCTGCTGCTGCCGCTGTCGCGGCTGCTCGAGGAACGGTTCCGGGGCGAGCGCGCGAAGTCCCTGCTGGCGGGCAACAGCGCGCATGCGGACATCCCGCCGGAGTCGCCCGGCAGCGGGATGTTCGGGTTCCTCATGGCGATGCTCGCGCAGGACGTCGGCTTCCCGTCGCCGACCGGCGGAGCGGGCCAGCTCGCCCAGGCGCTGCGCTCGCGGGCGGAGTCGGCTGGCGCCCGGGTGGAGACCGGTGACGGAGTGCGTCGGATCGTCACCGCCGGCGGCCGGGTCGCCGGGGTGGAGACGTATGCCGGGCGGCGGGTTCGCGCGCGGCGCGCCGTCGTGGCGGACACGGCTGCACCGGCGCTCTACCGGTCGCTGCTTGCTCCCGGCGCCGTCTCTGGCGGGCTGTTGCGGGAGCTCGACACCTTCGAGTGGGACCTGCCGACGGTGAAGGTCAACCTGCGCCTGTCGGCACCGCTGCCCTGGACCGCGCGAGAGGCGCACGGCGCCGGCGTGGTCCACGTCGGCCAGGACTCGGCGGGCCTGGTGCGCTGGTTCGCCGACCTCGGCTCGGGTGTCGTGCCGCAGGACCCGTTCGCCCTCCTGGGTCAGATGACGACGACGGACCCGACCCGCTCGCCGGACGGCACCGAGACGGTCTGGATCTACTCGCACCTACCGCGTGGGCGCACCGATGACGAGGCCGGGACCCTGTTGGCAGAACGCCTGGACCGGATGCTCGACCGCTTCGCCCCCGACTGGCGTGACCTGGTGGTGGAGCGCTGGGCGCAGCTGCCGTCCGACCTGGAGCGCGCAGACCCGAACCTGGTCGGCGGGGCGGTCGGCGGGGGCACCTCGCAGGTGCTCCAGCAGGCGGTCTTCCGACCGGTCCTGGGCACCGGCGGCCCGAGGACCCCGGTGTCCGGCCTCTACCTGGGCAGTGCCGCCACCCACCCGGGCGGCGGCGTGCACTGGGCCTGCGGGTACCTCGCGGCCCGCGCCGCGCTCACGGACTCGGCGTGGTGGGGCCGGCCTCGCCAGCAGCTGGAGCTGGCCGCCCTGCACTGGCTGTACCGCCAGCCCGACACACGAGCCTGAGCAGCGTCCAGGTCTCGCCGC
>Ga0308175_100003907_pt1 | contig 10389 bp, 9 predicted proteins | sample PhyCR1_3_FD_203893 | JGI IMG/M metagenome (GOLD analysis project Ga0308175, IMG submission 203893) | Soil microbial communities from UC Gill Tract Community Farm, Albany, California, United States - DLSLS.C.R1 | ecosystem: Environmental > Terrestrial > Soil > Agricultural land | place: USA...
GACCGGCAAGACCGCCCTGGCCGTCGACACGATCATCAACCAGCGCGACAACTGGCGCTCGGGCGACCCGAAGAAGCAGGTCCGCTGCATCTACGTCGCCATCGGCCAGAAGGGCTCCACCATCGCGTCCGTGCGCGGTGCGCTGGAGGAGGCCGGCGCCCTGGAGTACACCACCATCGTCGCCGCCCCGGCGTCCGACCCGGCGGGCTTCAAGTACCTGGCGCCCTACACCGGCTCGGCCATCGGCCAGCACTGGATGTACCAGGGCAAGCACGTCCTGATCATCTTCGACGACCTCTCGAAGCAGGCCGACGCCTACCGCGCCGTGTCCCTGCTGCTGCGCCGTCCGCCGGGCCGCGAGGCCTACCCGGGCGACGTCTTCTACCTCCACTCGCGTCTGCTGGAGCGCTGCGCCAAGCTCTCCGACGACATGGGTGCCGGTTCGATGACGGGCCTCCCGATCGTCGAGACGAAGGCGAACGACGTGTCGGCGTTCATCCCGACCAACGTCATCTCCATCACCGACGGCCAGTGCTTCCTGGAGTCCGACCTGTTCAACGCCGGCCAGCGTCCGGCCCTGAACGTCGGTATCTCGGTCTCCCGCGTCGGTGGCTCGGCCCAGCACAAGGCCATGCGCCAGGTGTCCGGCCGACTCCGCGTGGACCTCGCCCAGTACCGCGAGCTGGAGGCGTTCGCCGCCTTCGGTTCCGACCTGGACGCGGCCTCGAAGGCCTCGCTGGAGCGCGGTAAGCGCATGGTCGAGCTGCTGAAGCAGGGCCAGTACCAGCCGATGCCCGTCGAGGAGCAGGTCGTCTCCGTCTGGTCCGGTACCACCGGAAAGATGGACGACGTCCCGGTCGAGGACATCCGCCGCTTCGAGTCGGAGCTGCTGGAGTACCTGCGCCGCGAGCGCAAGGACCTCCTGACCAGCATCCGCGAGGGCGCCAAGATGTCCGACGACACGCTGCAGTCGATCGCCGACGCCGTCGCCGCCTTCAAGCAGCAGTTCGAGACCTCGGACGGCAAGCTCCTGGGCGAGGGCTGATCGATGGGCGCTCAGCTTCGCGTTTACAAGCGCCGCATCCGCTCCGTCACCGCCACGAAGAAGATCACCAAGGCGATGGAGATGATCGCCGCCTCGCGCATCGTCAAGGCGCAGCGCCAGGTTGCGGCATCGACGCCGTACGCGACCGAGCTCACCCGTGCGGTGACCGCGGTGGCGACCGGCTCCACCACCAAGCACCCGCTGACCACCGAGGCCGAGTCCCCGGCCCGGGCCGCGATCCTGCTCATCACGAGCGACCGCGGTCTGGCCGGCGGTTACTCCTCCAACGCCATCAAGGCCGCGGAGAAGCTGACCGAGCGGCTGCGCGGTGAGGGCAAGGAGGTCGACACGTACGTGATCGGCCGCAAGGGTGTCGCCTACTACGGGTTCCGCGAGCGCAAGATCGCGGACTCGTGGACCGGCTTCACCGACAGCCCGACGTACGCGGATGCGAAGCGGGCGGCTGCCCCGCTGATCGAGGCGGTCTCCCAGGAGACCGCCGAGGGCGGCGTCGACGAGCTGCACATCGTCTTCACGGAGTTCGTGTCGATGATGACGCAGAACCCGGTCGACGACCGGATGCTGCCGCTCAGTCTCGGTGCCACGGAGCAGGAGGACGGCAAGGGCGAGATCCTGCCGCTCTTCGACTTCGAGCCGTCGGCGGAGGACGTCCTCGACGCCCTGCTTCCGCGGTACGTCGAGAGCCGCATCTACAACGCGCTGCTGCAGGCCGCTGCTTCCGAGCACGCCGCCCGCCGCCGCGCGATGAAGTCGGCCACCGACAACGCCGGTGAGCTCATCAAGACGCTTTCCCGGCTTGCCAACGCGGCCCGCCAGGCCGAAATCACCCAGGAAATCAGCGAGATCGTCGGTGGTGCCAGTGCGCTGGCCGACGCGACCGCGGGGAGTGACAAGTAATGACGACCACAGTTGAGACGGCCGTTGCCACGGGCCGCGTCGCCCGGGTCATCGGCCCGGTCGTCGACGTGGAGTTCCCCGTCGACGCGATGCCGGAGATCTACAACGCGCTGACCGTCCAGGTGGCCGACCCGGCCGAGGACGGCAAGCTCAAGAAGCTGACGCTCGAGGTCGCCCAGCACCTCGGCGACGGCGTGATCCGCGCGATCTCGATGCAGCCGACCGACGGCCTGGTCCGCCAGGCCCCGGTGACCGACACGGGCGCGGGCATCACGGTGCCCGTCGGCGAGATGACCAAGGGCAAGGTGTTCAACACCCTCGGTGAGATCCTGAACAAGCCCGAGGCCGAGGCCGAGGTCACCGAGCGCTGGCCGATCCACCGCAAGGCGCCCAACTTCGACCAGCTCGAGTCCAAGACCGAGATGTTCGAGACCGGCGTCAAGGTCATCGACCTCCTCACCCCGTACGTCAAGGGTGGAAAGATCGGTCTGTTCGGTGGTGCCGGTGTCGGCAAGACCGTGCTGATCCAGGAGATGATCTACCGCGTCGCCAACAACCACGACGGTGTGTCGGTGTTCGCGGGCGTCGGTGAGCGTACCCGTGAGGGCAACGACCTCATCGAGGAGATGGCCGACTCCGGCGTCATCGACAAGACGGCGCTCGTCTTCGGCCAGATGGACGAGCCGCCGGGGACCCGTCTCCGCGTCGCCCTGGCCGGTCTGACCATGGCGGAGTACTTCCGCGATGTGCAGAAGCAGGACGTGCTCTTCTTCATCGACAACATCTTCCGGTACACCCAGGCCGGTTCCGAGGTGTCCACCCTGCTCGGCCGTATGCCGTCCGCGGTGGGTTACCAGCCGAACCTGGCCGACGAGATGGGTCTGCTCCAGGAGCGCATCACGTCGACCCGCGGTCACTCGATCACCTCGATGCAGGCGATCTACGTCCCCGCGGACGACCTGACCGACCCGGCGCCGGCGACCACCTTCGCCCACCTCGACGCGACGACGGTTCTCTCCCGTCCGATCTCCGAGAAGGGCATCTACCCGGCCGTGGACCCGCTGGACTCGACGTCCCGCATCCTCGACCCGCGGTACATCGCGGCGGACCACTACGCGGCCGCCATGCGTGTCAAGGGGATCCTGCAGAAGTACAAGGACCTCCAGGACATCATCGCGATCCTCGGTATCGACGAGCTGGGCGAGGAGGACAAGCTCGTCGTCCACCGTGCCCGTCGCGTCGAGCGCTTCCTGTCGCAGAACACCCACGTCGCCAAGCAGTTCACCGGCGTGGACGGTTCGGACGTTCCGCTCGACGAGTCGATCGCCGCGTTCAACTCGATCTGCGACGGTGAGTACGACCACTTCCCCGAGCAGGCGTTCTTCATGTGCGGTGGCATCGAGGACCTGAAGGCCAACGCCAAGGAGCTCGGCGTCTCCTGAGCCCCCGGCTCACCGAGGGGGGCGGGTGCGTCCCGTCCCCCTCACCACGCCCCGTAGAATTGACCCAACACCCGGCACGACCGCCGGGTGGTGACCCGAGGAGCCACCCTTGGCTGCTGAGCTGCACGTCGAGCTGGTCGCCGCGGACCGCAGTGTCTGGTCCGGCGAGGCCACCCTGGTCGTCGCGCGCACCACGTCCGGCGACATCGGCGTCATGCCCGGTCACCAGCCGCTTCTGGGTGTGCTGGAATCGGGCCCGGTGACGATCCGTACGAGCGACGGCGGCACCGTCGTCGCCGCGGTGCACGGCGGTTTCATCTCGTTCGCGGACGACAAGCTCTCGCTTCTCGCCGAGATCGCGGAGCTTGCCGATGAGATCGACGTCCAGCGCGCCGAGCGTGCGCTGGAGCGTGCCAAGTCGGACACGGACGCCGCTTCCGAGCGGCGCGCCGAAGTGCGACTGCGTGCGGTGGCGGCACACTAGCCACCTCACGACATGGATTTACCCTCAGCCGCGGCCCGTGCCGGAGAACCCTCCGGACCGTGTCGCGGCTGAGGCGATGCAGACGCAGGTGAAGTTCCGGGCGGTATCCGTTAACTCGACGACGCGAGGAGGTCGGTGGAGATGTACCTCGCGCTGTGGGTGGGCGGACTGGTCGTCGCACTGGTGGCAGTGGGACTTTTCGTCTTCGGCCTGCGCCGGCGGCTGATCCAGCGTTCCGGCGGGACCTTCGACTGCAGCCTGCGGTGGAACGTACCCGAGGAACCCGACCTGTCCGGCAAGGGCTGGGTGTACGGCGTCGCCCGGTACAGCGGCGACAAGGTGAACTGGTTCCGGGTCTTCAGCTACTCGCCGCGCCCGCGCCGGGTGCTGGAGCGGTCCGCGATCGAGGTCGTGGCCCGTCGCATGCCGGAGGGCGAGGAGGAGCTGGCGCTGCTCTCCGACGCCATCGTGCTCGGCTGTCTCCACCGGGAGACCCGCCTGGAGCTGGCGATGAGCGAGGACGCGCTGACCGGGTTCCTGGCCTGGCTGGAGGCGGCCCCTCCCGGCCAGAGGGTGAACGTGGCCTGAGCCGCGTACCGCATACGAAAACCGGGGAGACAGGGGGCGGACCTGTCTCCCCGGCGTTTTTCGGGGGGTTGAGCCTCGGGTGCTACTTGAGGCCGTTGTTCATCGCGCTCACGAGTTCACCGTTGCTGGTGTCCCCGCTGAACTCCCAGAAGAAGGCGCCTCCCAGGCCCTGGTTCTTGGCCCAGGCCATCTTGGAGCCGATGGTGGCGGGGGTGTCGTAGCTCCACCAGTTGGTGCCGCAGTGCGCGTACGCGGTGCCGGCGATGGTGCCGGTGGTGGGGCAGCTGTTCTTGAGGACCTTGTAGTCCTCGATGCCCGCCTCGTACGTGCCGGGGGCGGCGCCGGTGGCGGTGCCGCCGGGCGCGTCCTGGGTGACGCCGGTCCAGCCGCGGCCGTAGAAGCCGATGCCGAGGAGCAGCTTGGACGCCGGGACGCCCTGCGCCTTCAGCTTGGCGATCGCGTCGGCGGAGTTGAAGCCCGCCTGCGGGATGCCGCTGTAGGAGGTGAGGGGGGAGTGCGGGGCGGTCGGGCCCTTCGCGTCCCAGGCACCGAAGAAGTCGTACGTCATCACGTTGTACCAGTTGAGCGACTGCGCGGCACCGGCGTAGTCGGCCAGGTCGATCTTGCCGCCGGCGGAGCCGTCGGCCGTGATGGCGGCGGTGACCAGGTTGTTGCTGCCGAACTTGGCGCGCAGCGCCGAGGTGATGTTCTTCAGCGCGGCCGGGCCGCTGGTGTCACAGGTCAGGCCGCAGGCGTTGGGGTACTCCCAGTCGATGTCGATGCCGTCGAACACATCGGCCCACCGCGGGTCCTCGACCAGGTTGTAGCAGGACTCGGCGAACGCGGCCGGGTTCTGGGCGGCCTGGCCGAAGCCGCCGGACCAGGTCCAGCCGCCGAAGGACCACAGGACCTTGATGTGGGGGTACTTCGCCTTGAGCTTGCGCAGCTGGTTGAAGCTGCCGCGCAGCGGCTGGTCCCAGGTGTCGGCGACGCCGTCGACGGACTTGTCGGCGGTGTACGCCATGTCGTAGTCGGCGTAGGAGTCGCCGATGGTGCACTTGCCGCCCTGGACGTTGCCGAAGGCGTAGTTGATGTGCGTGATCTTCGCGGCCGAACCGGAGGTGTCCAGGTTCTTGACGTGGTAGTTCCGGCCGTAGACGCCCCAGTCGGTGAAGTAACCGAGGTTCACCTTGTCGCCGGTCTGGTTGCCGCCGTCGCCGCCACCGGTGCCGGTGGTGTGGACCTTGACCGCGCCGCTGACCGGACCCGTCTGGCCGGCGGTGTCACGTGCCTGCACGGTGTACGAGTAGTCGGTGCCCGCGGTCAGGCCGGTGTTGGTGTACGTGGTGCCGGTGACCGTGGCGACGACCGCGCCGTCCCGCAGGACGTCGTAGTTCTTGATGCCCTTGTCGTCGGTGGCCGCGGTCCAGCTGAGCTTCGCCGAGGTGTCGGTGATGCCGCTCGCGGTGGGGGTGCCCGGCGCCGAGGGGGGATTGTCGCCGGGAACGGTCGGGCCGCCGTCGCAGGAGGCACCGTTCAGCGTGCAGTTGGCGGCCGAGCCGCCGCCGGAGCCGGTGCCGTTGAAGCCGAAGGACACGCTGGCGCCGGGGGCGACGGTGCCGTTCCAGCCGACGTTCTTGGCGGTCCAGTGGTTGCCCGTGTGGGTGACGGTGGCGTCCCAGGCGGAACCGACGGCGGTGCCGCTGGGGAAGTCCCACTCGATGGTCCAGGAGCTGAGGGCGGTGGTGCCGGTGTTCTTCACCGTCCACTGGCCCTCGAAGCCGGTGCCCCAGTCGGACTTCTTCAGGTACGTGGCCGTGGCGGAGGTCGCCGCCTCGGCGGGGGAGGCCAAGCCGATCATGGCGGCGAGGGGAAGGAGCAGTGCGGTGAGGCCCGCGACGGCTCTGTTTCTGTTGGCTCGACCGGACCCGATTCTGAATCGGGTCCGGTGGGGGGTCTCAGTGCTCAACGGTGCTCCTCGGGTGAGGTCCGGACATTCGGGGTGGTCCGTGAACTGCAACCCTGCGCCGCCCTGAGCCCGCTTTTGTCATGGCAGGCTCACCGCAGTGTGTTCGGTGAGATTAGGAAGGTCTGGACCAATCGTCAAGAGGTCCAGACCAAAGATCGTGGTCGCTCGGGAATAAACCTCGGACCCCCAACTCCCGTGCCCGCGGGCAGGGTCACACCGTGAGCCGCGTCGTTCAGCGCTCGCCGCCCGGCACCCACAGCACGTCGCCGACCTCCTTGTTGGCCACCCGGGCCAGGATGAACAGCAGGTCGGAGAGGCGGTTGAGGTAGGTCGCCGTCAGCGGGTTCATCACCTCGCCGTGCACCTCCATCGCCGCCCAGGTGGACCGCTCGGCGCGCCGGACCACCGTGCACGCCTGGTGCAGCAGTGCGGCGCCCGGCGTACCGCCCGGAAGGATGAAGCTGCGGAGCTTCTCGACCTGCTCCAGGTAGTGGTCGCAGTCGGCCTCCAGCTTGTCGACGTAACTCTGCTCCACGCGCAGCGGCGGGTACTTCGGGTCCTCGACGACCGGCGTGGACAGGTCGGCGCCCACGTCGAACAGGTCGTTCTGCACGCGGACGAGGACCTTCACGACGTCCTCGTCCAGCTGCCCGAGTGCGATCGCGGTGCCGATGACCGCGTTGGCCTCGTTGGCGTCGGCGTACGCGGAGATCCGCGGATCGGTCTTGGCGGTGCGGCTCATGTCGCCGAGGGCGGTGGTACCGGTGTCGCCGGTGCGGGTGTAGATGCGCGTCAGATTGACCATGCGGCCAGCGTAGTTAGATCCCGGCCTTCCTGAAGACGCGTGTGCCGGCTGTCACGGCCGCGGCGGCGAAGCCGAGGGCGACCAGGGCCCCGTAGAGCATGTGCGCGGTGGCGTACGAGCCCACGTACGCGTCCCGGACCGCGTCCACCAGATAGCGGAACGGCGTGAAGTGGGAGAGCACGTCCAGCCACTTCGGGCCGAGCGTCATCGGCAGCATCAGGCCGGACAGCGGCATGGCCGGCATCGTGAGCGAGTTGATGACCGGGCCGAACTCCTGCGGCGTCGAGACCCGCATCGCCAGCGCGTACGAGAGCGAGGCCGGCGACACCGTCAGCAGGCCGAGGGACAGGAAGCCGATCAGCACTCCAGCGGCGGTGCGCGGAGTGGGCTCGCCGAGGTCTCCCGGGACGCCCTCGGACTGCTCGACGACATCGAGGACCTGCTGGGCGAAAAGGTACTCAACTACGCCCGGCGCGCCGCCGAATGAGGTGCCCCGGTGTGATGTCCGTCATTTGAGACGTGACGCGCATCTCTTCGCAGCCCCAGCGCGCGCCCCGGGTACTAACCTCCGCCGGAGGGCATGGACCAGAAATACCGACAGATACAGAGGGGTGCCAACGTGGCCAGGAAGCTCGCCGTCATCGGAGCCGGACTCATGGGGTCCGGCATCGCGCAGGTCTCCGCCCAGGCGGGCTGGGACGTCGTGCTGCGCGATGTCACCGACGAGGCCCTGGCCCGCGGCCGCGACGGCATCAAGGCCTCCTACGACAAGTTCGTCGCCAAGGGCAGGCTGGCGGCGGCCGACGCCGAGGCCGCCCTCGGCCGGATCACCACGACCACCGACCTGGACGCCGTCGCCGACGCGGACATCGTGGTCGAGGCGGTCTTCGAGAAGCTGGAGGTGAAGCACGAGATCTTCCGGTCCCTCGACAAGATCGTCCGGGACGACGCCGTGCTCGCCTCCAACACCTCCGCCATCCCGATCACCAAGATCGCGGCCGTGACGGAGCGCCCGGAGCGCGTCGTCGGCGTCCACTTCTTCTCGCCGGTACCGATGATGCAGCTCTGCGAGCTCGTACGCGGCTACAAGACCAGCGACGAAACCCTCGCCACCGCGCGGGAGTTCGCCGAGTCCGTCGGCAAGACCTGCATCGTCGTCAACCGCGACGTCGCCGGCTTCGTCACCACCCGGCTGATCTCGGCACTCGTCGTCGAGGCCGCCAAGCTGTACGAATCGGGCGTCGCCACGGCCGAGGACATCGATGTCGCCTGCAAGCTCGGTTTCGGCCACGCGATGGGCCCGCTGGCCACCGCCGACCTGACCGGCGTCGACATCCTGCTGCACGCCACGAGCAACATCTACACCGAGTCGCAGGACGAGAAGTTCGCCGCCCCGGAGCTGATGCGCCGGATGGTCGACGCAGGTGACATCGGGCGCAAGAGCGGGCAGGGCTTCTACACCTACTGATCATTTTCGGTCCGGTCCGGCTGATCCGCTGTCAATCAGGCCGGGTGCCGTTCGGGGAACACCGTCCGGAACCACCGGATCCCTCCGGGTCCGGCGCCATCCCGTATCACTCCTCGGAGTGAATTCGGTATCGGTTCGCTTACAGACGGCAACTACCCTGTCGCTGCCGCAGTCAGTTGGGGCAGAGACAGTTTCGGACAGACGGACCGGGCCACGGAGCATTCCAGGGGAGCGCATATGCACATCAGGGGCGACCACGCCGAGCTGGTCGTCGGGGGCCGCCTCGACGTCCGAAGCGCGGCGGACGCCCGTACGGTCCTGCACTCGGCCCTCGACGACGGCGTCGGCGATCTGGTCCTCGACCTGACCGAGCTCGACTCGTGGGACGCCACCGGACTCGGCGTCATCATGGGCGCGCACCGCAGGGCCGGACGCGCCGGACGGCGCCTCGTGCTGCGCGGCGTGCCTCCGCAGATGCAACGCCTCCTGGTGGCCACCCGGCTGCACCGCATCCTCGCCATCGAGGGCGGGATCGCCGCGGAGTCCCTGCCGCGCGTCTGAGCGCGTCGGCCGGGGACGCGCCGTGGCCCGGTGGTGACCGTACGGCTCGGGGCACACAATCCTCACGAGACCGTGATCTGCGGGGCGGCGCGCCACCCCGGGTGTTCGTAGATACTGTGCGAAGGTTTAGGGTTCGGCCGTCTGCCGATTGACGGACCCACCCGGCGGACACCGGACCGTGAGCGGCATCCGGACGTACGAGGCCGGGCGGGGCACCCGTGTTCGACGCGTCTTGGGAGCTTTGGCGATGGACCCGATACACCGGGGGCCGGAAGAGTTCGGCCACGACAGCAAGGGCTTCGCCGAGGAAGCCGGCCGGCGCCGGCCCTCCCGCGACCCCCTGACTCCGGATTTCGGTCAGCAAACACCGCAACAGGCCCGCGTGGTCACCCTCGTCGCCGGTGACCTGACGCTCACCGTCAACCCGGTCGACGGCAGCGAGGTCGAGCTCCGCCCGCCCGGCGAGCAGCCCCCCGCCCCCGTCCGCCGCACCCCCGCCGACCGCGCCGCCCGCGCCCGCGCCGCGGCGCCGCCCGTGCCGCCCGGCCCGCCCGTCCCCGAACTGCCCCTGCTCCGCCGCGACGACGAACGCGAGCGGCTGACCAGGCTGCTCGCCCGCGGCCGCTCCGTCCGGCTCACCGGCCCGGCGGGTTCCGGCCGTACCGCCCTGCTCGACGCCGTCGCCGCCGACTGCGCGGGGTTCGCACCCGACGGGGTCGTACGCCTCAGCGGCCACAAGCGCACCGCGACCGACCTGCTGTACGCGCTCTTCGACGCCGTCCACGACGCGCCCCTCCACCGCCCGGACCGGGCCCTCCTCCTGGAGACGCTCCGGACCACCGGCGCCGTCGTCGTCCTGGACGACCTGGAGTTCGGCGGCGCCGCCCTCGACGAGCTGCTCGACGCGACCCCCGAGTGCGCCTTCCTGCTCGCCGCGACGCCGGACGTCCCCGCGCCCGGCGCCGACTCCCCCCTCGAAGAGGTCTTCCTGACCGGCCTCGACCGCGCCACCTCCCTCGACCTCCTCGCACGCGTCGTCGAACGGCCGCTCACCGAGGAGGAGGCCAACTGGGCCGGAGACCTCTGGTTCGAGTCCGAGGGCCTGCCGC
>Ga0308175_100003909_pt1 | contig 10385 bp, 9 predicted proteins | sample PhyCR1_3_FD_203893 | JGI IMG/M metagenome (GOLD analysis project Ga0308175, IMG submission 203893) | Soil microbial communities from UC Gill Tract Community Farm, Albany, California, United States - DLSLS.C.R1 | ecosystem: Environmental > Terrestrial > Soil > Agricultural land | place: USA...
AGGAAAAGCCAAATTCTACTTTTTCAATGATGCTTTTATTTATGTGGATTCAACCCGTTCTGCTAAGTTTGCGGAATCTGTCTACGAAGAGCTTGGCAATGAAACCTTCTGGAAATTTCATGAACATCTTTATTCTTTACAGCCAAAAGAGCAGGAAAAAGAAAAAATGGATATTTATACGGAAGATTTTTTAATTAACGCATTAAAAAATGTCGCAAGTGAAACAGATGTAGATAAAGTGGTTAAGAATTTCCGTGCCAACAAGTCTAAGGCTGCATTTGATAAGGATATGGATTATGCCGAAAAGTTGGGTGTGACGGGAACACCGACTATTTTTGTTAACGGAAAACTATTTGAGGGTCAAACCATTGATGATTTAAAAGACATGGTAGAGAAAGCAACGAAGGGGAAATAGCATGAATAAATCACTTCTTCTTTCATGGATTGCTGCCATCATCGCTACGCTTGGCAGTTTATATTTTAGTGAAGTCATGCATTTCATTCCCTGTACGCTATGTTGGTATCAGCGGATTTTTATGTACCCCTTGGCCATTATGTTGGGGATTGCTGTTTATCGCAATGATAAGGGAATTTATAAATATGTCCTCCCACTTTCCATTATTGGGATGCTCCTGTCAGGGTATCATACACTGCTGCAAAAAATTCCTTATCTGCAGCAGTTTGAAATGTGTACGACAGGCGTGCCTTGTTCCAAGGATTATATCCATTGGTTAGGGTTCATAACCATTCCTTTATTAGCGTTCATTGCTTTTACTATTATAACAGCAAGTTTGTTCATCCTTTCACGCCAGCGGAATGAATAGGAATGCTGAAAGGCGTAATTCCAATAACATGAAGAAATTTAAAAAAGCGGAGGAACCAATGGTTTCTCCGCTCTTTTTTACCTTAATGGTAAGACTTGTTGTAGACCAAATCACCTATTAGTACATAAAAGATGCACCGACGATAATTAATAGAATGAACAACACAACAATTAAAGCGAAGCCGTTGTTGTTTCCACCACCATGTGACATAGTCATCACCTGCCTTTCCTTTATTATCATTACAATGTATGCAAAGGTCGTAAGCAATGTAAGGGACAAGTGTTTATATTTGATAATATTGTAGATGTTAAAGGTATATTTACAATTGATTTACTCGTCAAGAAAACGCCATATGTACATCCTGTGAAAGTGTTGTTTGCTCTGAAAGACGAAAAATTGTCTAAAGAAATCGAAGAGCTAAGGGCCTTTTTATATGAGCAGCCCTTTCAAATCCCATCACGGACGACCTTTTTAGGAATGGCTATCATGACCGTCTTTAGCATTTGCAAGGGGCTAGATAATGAGTTTGATATCGTGTCTACTACAACCGGCAGGATAAGAAGGGTCACACCCCAAACCGCCATTTATACAGGAGTAAGTAAATGTAAAAAGTGATGGCGAAAAAAACATAAATCTGCAGTTGAAAAGGCTGACCCAAATAAGTAGGGGGTCAGCCTTGTACGTTTGTTTAGAATAGCAGTCATCAGAATGGACCCCATAGGAAACGGGCCCTTGTATGAATGGGATTTTCTCTATTAGCTGTACTGAGGACGCAGCTTTGAGCGCTTATTAACATGCTGCTCCGCACTTAATGCAGCAATGGCCCCATCTGCAGCAGAAATAACTGCTTGTTTAATCGGTGTCTTTCTGGCATCACCGCCGGCAAAAACGCCGTCTACATTTGTCCGCAGGTAATCATCCACAATCACGTAGCCTTCCTCGTCCCGGAAAACAGCATCATTTAAGAAGTCTGTTCCAGGTTTCATCCCGCCAAGGTATAGGAAAATACCATCTACTTTCCAAACTTCTTCTTCTTTTCTATCATTCAAAATGACAAGCTTGTCCACGCTTTCCTTACCGGAAATTTCCTTAACTCGATGTCGACGGTAAATTTCTATCTTTGGATTGTTTTCTAATGAGGTGAGATCGGCATCTCCCTTAAGCTGTTCGGAAGGGATTAATAGTTTTACCGTTTTGCAATACTTTACCAATGTTTCCGCTTCATGAATCGCTTCATCGTTGTCACCAATAACGGCAACCACTTGGTCCTGATAAAAGGCTGCATCACAAGTGGAGCAATAGCTAACGCCACGGCCAGTAAATTCCTCTTCCCCTTTAATTTTAGTGGAGGGGGCCTTTGCACCAACGCCAATGAAGACGCTTTTTGCCTTAATGGTTCCTTCTGCTACCTCGATCTTTTTAATTTCCTCTGAGAAGTCGACAGAAAGGACGGTTGAGCGGACAAACTCTGCCCCGAAATCCTTTGCTTGTGCCTGCATTCTTGTTAGCAGTTCTAGGCCGGTTAATTCCTCCCGAACCCCTGGATAGTTGGCTATCTTATGGGTAATGGCCAATGTTCCAGCCTTTGGCGCTTTATCGATGACAAGCGTTTTCAATTTCCCCCGGGCAGCATACACGGCAGCTGAAGCACCTGCAGGCCCGCCGCCAATAGAAACAAAATCGTACACCTCATCTAGGACCCAATCAGTAACAGAAGTAAAGATTGTATCAGCAGTTTCCTCTCTAACTTTGGTGTCAGGCACCATTACTTGCGCTGCCGTAGTGTTTTCTTGTTGTGAAAGGCCGAGTAGCTTATTGAATTTCTTTTCCTGAAATCCTAGGACTAGCTTACCGTTAATAAAGGTTGCGGGTGTGCCGAAGATTTTCCGCTCTTTTAGTTGGTCAAAGTATTCTTTATGTATGGATGCATTTCGTTCTTCAAATTCAATATCGTTTTCTTTCAGAAAGAATTTTACTTTTTCGCAGTAAGGGCAGCCGGTGCTGCTATACACGATTACTTCAGGTTTGGACATACTCTCTATCTCCCCAAATACTTATTTGTATATTCATACTAATATAATTATTTAATAAAAGTCAAACTTTTTTAATAATTATTCTAATTAAAATACTAGAAAAGTCCAACCTATTGTTGGACTGATAAACCATTATAGTGATTTTCCAAGGAATGCATTCAACATCCACACATGTTTTTCTAAAGCTGAATGAATCGCAAGCAACATGTCCCCGGTCGTTTCGTCATTTACTTCCTCTGCCAAGCTCATACCTTCTTTTAATTCTCCGATGATGATTAAAAAGTCATTGATGGTTGTCTGTACCATTTCATCCGCTGACTCATTACTTGCAGCCTCTTGGATAGAGGAAAGTTCAAGGCATTCCCTCATGGTTGCGACAGGATTTCCTCCGATGGAGAGTAAGCGTTCTGCCAATTCATCGACATGAAGACCTGCTTCATTATAGAATTCTTCAAATTTTGCGTGCAACGTGAAAAATTGGCCGCCTTTTACATACCAGTGATAGTTATGTAACTTTATATACAGTACGGACCAGTTTGCAATTTGCTTATTTAGTATGTTGACTAACTGATTTTCCATTTTATCTGCCTCCTGTAATCATCTTCAACTATATTATTACCAAAGATGAGGATGGAATTCTGTATGATATGAAGGAAATTGTTGTCAATTTAGTGAAAGTTTCTAGGATGAAATCATCCTTTTTATATTACAGACCTGCAACACGGTGTAATAATGAAACCTCAACCATCCATATAAGGAAGCATCAGGAAAAAAACTTAGTGTGGATAATAATTCCATTAAATAAAATAGTGCTTTCATAGAAGGGTTAATAGAAGTTTAATAGGGAATGGAAAGTTTTGGATAATGAAAAGATATGTTACAACTGATAGCCTAATAGTAGACAAACAAACTACTACTAGGAGGTTACCAAATGAAAAGATTTAAAAAACTAATAGTAGCTGCGGGATTAATGTTATCAATTTCAGCATTTACTTTAACAAATCAAACCGAAGCAGCAGGAACGACCCACAGAGTGCAATATGGTGAAACATATTGGAAAATAGCGAAAGGATTCGGTATACCTGTAAATAGCTTAATGAATGTCAACAATAGTAAACCACTTTTTGCAGGTCAAAATATGATACTGCCAAACTCTACACTATCAGCATCGGATAAAGAGTTAATGGCACGCTTAGTTCATGCTGAGGCAGTTGGTGAGCCTTACGCTGGGAAAGTAGCTGTTGCAGTGGTCATCCTGAACCGTGTAAAAAGTAATCAATTTCCAAACACTGTAAAGAGTGTTATCTATCAAATTTCTAATGGACACTATGCTTTCACGCCTGTACAGAATGGGCGGATTAATCAGCCGGCAGATGCTGCTTCTAAAAGAGCAGTAAACGAGGCAATTGCCTTAGGTGGAACAGGGAATGGTTCTTTATTCTTTTATAATCCTAAAACTTCAACAAGTTCTTGGATTACATCACGTCCAGTGACGATTACCATTGGTAATCACCGTTTCGCTAGATAACTTATAGTATCTCAAACATCCTATCAATTATGCAAAAGCAGTGAAATTCCAAGTTGACGGAATTTCACTGCTTTTTTTGTTGTCTTTAAATTCCTCTAATCGAAGGGGGGATTAACCAAAAAACATAACGAAAAATGCTGCCAGACTGGCCGTTTACGAAGCGTCTGATAAAAGGATCAAAGTAAACTCAGCTTTATTAAAACACTCAAATTCTAAAGAATAAAGGTAAATTTCAAAGTATAAACAAATGTACTTCAAAACATATGACATGCTGTGTTACGATAACGTATAAAAGCACAGTCTGAGAAATGGGGTACGAACGTTGATTAAAACTGTATTGTTTGATGTAGATGGGGTGCTGTTAAGCGAAGAGCATTATTTTGATGCCTCGGCATTGACTGTTTGGGAAATGCTGATAAGCAACAATTATCTAGCACTAGCACCGGAGAAATTTAAGACCGACTATGACGAGGCTGAAATAAAGACGATAAGAGAACATGTATTCCAAAATGACAAAGTCCTCAAATTTATGAAATCACGCGGTCTAAACGCCAACTGGGATATGATCTATCTATCCTTCAGCCACCAACTAATCTATCTGCTTTCCCAAATAAAAGATAAGGAATTTGAAAATATTACCAAATGGTGTCAGGCACCGATTGGTTATGGAACTTTACGGGAGATTGGTCAGGTATTGGCCGGCTATGATGTCGAGATGGATTTTGGTTTGTTTATAGCAGATTTTGCCCGGTCAGAGGCGATGAAGCAGGAGTTGCTAAATAACTTAAATGTGCTGGCTAAGGAAAAGCTTGGGGTGGAAACGTCTATTTTCAGTAAAGGGGAGCTCTGGTCCATATGTGAGCATGTCTCTCAGGAATGGTATGTCGGTGACGAAAATGTCCTTGCCTCGACCGGGAGGCCTTCCGTCCAAACTGGTAAAAAAGGGTTCCTTGCAAATGAGACGACATTGGCGCCTAAAGAGGAGATTGGTCAGCTGTTTAGCCATCTAGCATCATCCGGCAGAACTATCGGGATTGGGACAGGCCGCCCAGCATTGGAAACCATACAGCCGTTTCAGCATTTAGATTGGCTGAACCACTTCGAAGAAAGAAGAATTGTGACCGCTGATGAGGTGTTAAAAGCTGAGCAGGAGTTACCAGAACAAAAGTCCTTATCCAAGCCGCATCCGTTTACCTATATTATGGGGATAAAGGGGACTGAAACATCGGTAAAAGAATGTTTAAACACACCCCTGCCAATCGCTAATGCCGAAGAGGTCTTGGTTGTTGGGGATTCTTTGGCCGACCTCCTTGCGGCGAGACAGTTGGGCTGCCAATTTGCAGCCGTATTAACGGGTCTTTCCGGAAAAGATGCACGAAGTGATTTTGAAAGAAATGAGGCAGAGTATATTCTGGATTCAGTTTTGGATATCAGAAGTATCTTATAATACGTCAAAAGAGGGATTGCTGCCTTAAGCAGTTCCTCTTTTATTCAAGGATTACATTTACTTCTGTTTCCCTTGGCCAAAATTTAAAACACTAACATTTCGAAACATCAAAAACAGTGAATTTAAGGACTAGTCTATAACCATACCTTTGTGATTGAAAAGGGGGATTATTGGAAAGTTTCTATTAATTCAGAAAAAAATTTCACTTTAGCAACCCTATTACATTGCGGTAGTAAACGGTTACAGTATAAAATGATAGAAATAACCCTATTGTAAAAAAATAAATAGAGTCATATAATGTCTACAAGGAAAAAACATTTGTTCATTGTGAGTGGACATATGCTGGAGGGATAGTTATGGAAGCAATCTCGATTGGGCTATTAGGCCTTGGCACTGTTGGTTCAGGTGTCGTTCAAATTGTTAAAAACCATCAAGATAAATTAATCCACCAAGTGGGTTGTCCGGTTGTCATCAAAAAGGTTTTAGTCCAAAACGTACATAAGAAGAGACCGTTGGAAATAGATCCTACTATTTTAACATCAAACGCAGATGATATTCTTTTCGATAATGATATAGATGTTGTGATTGAAGTAATGGGGGGAGTAAACGGGGCGAAGGATTATTTGATTACGGCTCTCCGCCAAGGAAAACATGTGGTAACGGCTAATAAAGATTTAATGGCGCTGCATGGTTCAGAGCTGCTCACTGTTGCATCAGAACATGGCTGCGATTTGTTTTATGAAGCCAGTGTAGCAGGTGGTATTCCTATTCTAAGAGGGTTGGTCGATGGCCTTGCCTCCGACCGCATTACGCAGATGATGGGGATTGTAAATGGTACAACAAACTATATCCTAACAAAAATGAGCGACGAGGGCCGCTCCTATGACGAGGTTCTGAAGGAAGCCCAGGAACTTGGATTCGCTGAGACGGATCCCACCGCCGATGTTGAGGGATTAGATGCGGCAAGAAAGATGACGATTCTGGCCACATTGGGCTTTTCCATGCACATCGATTTAGAAGATGTGAAGGTCAGCGGCATTTCAATGGTCACGGAAGAAGATTTACGATACGGAAAACAATTAGGTTATACGATGAAACTAATCGGATTTGCTCATCGGGAGGGAGAAAAGGTCGAAGTGAGTGTCGCACCGACCTTCCTTTCTAATAATCATCCGCTAGCCTCTGTGCAAAACGAATATAATGCTGTTTACGTATATGGAGAAGCAGTGGGGGAAACGATGTTTTATGGGCCTGGGGCAGGCAGCCTGCCGACTGCGACAGCCGTTGTTTCGGACTTAGTAGGCGTAATTAAAAACTTGAGGCTTGGTGTGAATGGCCGAAGTGCTGTGACACCACAATATCCAAAGAAGTTAAAGGATAACGAAGAAAAGTTTTCTAAATACTTTTTGCGGATCCATGTCTCTGATGAGGTGGGTGTTTTCGCTGACATTACCTCCATTTTTGCTAAGTATGGCGTAAGTTTTGAAAAAATCCTCCAGCTGCCAATCAAGAAAAATGAAACATCAGAAATCGTGTTAGTGACCCACAAGGCCTCATTGACCGATTACGATAAAATTTTGCTAGAACTATATGATTTGCACGCCGTGAAGGAAATTAAGAGTGCCTATCGAGTAGTAAGGAAATCATTATGAGACGGGCAGGTTTAGTAGAAGCATTTTTAACAGCAAATAAAAATACACCGATGCGCTCATTAATTATTGGAAAAACTCCGCAAAGTAAGCTTGAGTGTCTCTCGAAAGATGGGGGAGTTGGTTACGTATGACACTTTATGACCACTTTATGATCAAAGTCCCGGCAAGTACAGCCAATCTAGGTCCAGGCTTTGATTCCATGGGTCTAGCTCTGGACTTGTATTTGACATTGGAAATAGAAAAAAGTAAGCAATGGGAATGCTATTCTACTTGTGAGGAATTGAAGGATTTCCCACAGGATGAAAGTCATTTCATCTGTCAGGTGGCAAGAGAAACGGCTGCACATTATGGAATTGAACTACAGCCATGTAAAATCACGGTTGATAGTGATATTCCGTTGGCAAGAGGCCTTGGTTCGAGTGCAGCAGCGATTGTAGCGGGGATTGAACTCGCAGATGCAGTCGGCTCTCTTCAGTTAACCAAGCAGGAAAAACTCCTTCATGCAACACAATGGGAAGGCCATCCAGACAATGTCGGGGCGTCCATCTTTGGGGGGCTTGTCGTTGGATGCTATCAGCAAAACGAAGTGGATATGCTATCCTTTTCCAATCTTCCCTTTGAGGCAGTGGTTGCAATCCCGCAAGAAATTTTATTAACGAAGGAAGCCCGTAATGTTCTGCCAGATACTTATTCTCGGCAGGAGGCCGTTGAAGCCTCCTCTACAGCCAATCTCTTAGTGGCTGCCCTGTTAAGTCAAAACTGGGGGATGGCAGGAAAGATGATGGAAAAAGACCGATTCCACCAGCCTTACCGCAAGCAGCTTATCCATTTCTATCAGGAAATAGAAGTAATGGCAAAATTAAATGGGGCCTTTGGCGTTGCTTTAAGCGGGGCCGGCCCCACCATGATTTGCTTCACTGAAAAAGGAAAAGGGCAGCAGCTTGTAAAGGTCCTGGAAGCGGGTTTTCCGGCCATGACCGCAAAGAAGCTTTCTATCGACTATACTGGAAGCAGTGTGATTGAATTAGTAAAATAATGAGAAAAAGGGCAGCCTCGGGCTGCCCTATTTCTCATTATTTCCTTAAAGGTGAGGTTTCTTCTTTAGGGTTAACTATAAATCCTTCAACAGGAATAATTCAAAATCCTTACTGAATAGCGGTTGACTAAACAAATACCCCTGCATATGCACACAGTTTTTCGACTGCAAAAATTCTTTTTGATATTCTTTTTCAACACCCTCCGCTATTACTTCCAGATTCAGGCTTCGTGCTAGATTAATTATAGCTTCTGGAATCTCGGTATTTTGTAGCTCCTCACTAATATTTTGAATGAAGGATTTATCAATTTTTAAGACATCAATAGGTAAATCCCTTAAGTAACTTAAGGAAGAGTATCCTGTACCAAAGTCATCAATGGAAATGGTAATCCCCAATGACTGCAGTAATTGAAGTGATTGGACAATCTCCGTTGAATTGTTTAAAAGAATACTCTCGGTAATCTCAATTTCAAAATTACGTGCGTCCAATTGACAGTGAGTAAGTATGTCTATTACCCGGTTTACCATTACAGATGGTTCTTGAAATTGACGAGCCGAAAAATTAACCGAAACAGTAAGGGAGAGCGACATGTCGCGATTCCATTTACTGACCTGGGTACAAGCCTTTTTCATTACAAATTCCCATAAGGAGTGAATTAATCCAGAATCTTCAGCGACCGGAATAAAAACTACTGGAGAAACAATCCCAAATTCTTCATCCGTCCATCTTACAAGTGCTTCAGCACCAAAAATCGCACCTGTTTCCACGTTAATCTTTGGCTGATAGTACACTTCAATGTCCCCATTTTCAATTGCTTTCCGCAAATGAGCCTCAAAACGTGGTCTTTCGATGTTTGCATGCATGGCCTGCTCAGAATAGACAATGGCTTTATTTCCGCCATTCTTTTTCGCGGAATACATAGCCATGTCTGCGTAACTGATTAGTGCTTCTAGGTTCTTTGTATGCTCAAGATATAAACTTATTCCAATGCTTGCACCAAGATAGAATTCAGTGTTTCCAATAATATAGGGCTTCTTTAGAGTGGTAATTAACTTTTTAGCCACAGCTTCGGTTTCATTTAAATTATGATTAAGGAGCAAAATAATAAATTCATCGCCGCCTTGCCTTGTGATAATACTTTTTTCACCAGCTAAACATTCTTGGATTCGAGCCGCAATAATATTTAAAAGTACGTCGCCCATGCTATGCCCATAGGAATCATTTACTTGTTTAAACCGGTCCATGTCAATAAACAAAACAGATAGGGATTCGCCTTTTTTACGAGATGAATTCACAATGGAGGACGCATTTTCTTGTAGGTATCTCCTATTTAATAATCCAGTCAAGGGATCATGGTTCGCTTGGTATTCAATAAGCTCTTTACTTTGGTTTAAATCCTCAACATACCGTCGCAAATCATTAGACATCGCATTTACATTTTCAGTGAGGACACCTAGTTCATCTTTACGATTTAAGTATATGTGTTTTCCAAAGTTACCTTTTGCAATTTCATTCACCTGTTCAACAATATATTCAATAGGCCTTGTAATCGAGCGGGAATAAATAAAACTTACAACTAAGACAATCAGCATGATTCCAATAGAGAGAAGGATATGTTCATATAGCTCGTGAGATAGTTGCTCTTGAATGAGTCCATAATTATATACAAGACCAATAACAAAGGATTGTCCATTTTTGGGGGAAATAGGAACGAATGTTTTTAAGATACTTTTACGATTCACAACGTCTCTGTAAGATTGTACTGTTTTTGACTGTATAGCCTTATTTATATATTTGGCATCTTTATCAATAGTTTGATAGTTATATGTGCCATACCAAATGGGCCTTGTGGAGATGCGAATAT
>Ga0308175_100003910_pt1 | contig 10383 bp, 5 predicted proteins | sample PhyCR1_3_FD_203893 | JGI IMG/M metagenome (GOLD analysis project Ga0308175, IMG submission 203893) | Soil microbial communities from UC Gill Tract Community Farm, Albany, California, United States - DLSLS.C.R1 | ecosystem: Environmental > Terrestrial > Soil > Agricultural land | place: USA...
AGCCACACGGGCGTGCAGCGGCTGCAGCCGGTCGACGCGCTGTGGTGCGTCGCATTGCCGGTGATGGACACGCTGGCCGTGATGTTCCGGCGCATGCGCAAGCGGCTGTCTCCGTTCAAGCCTGACCGCCAGCACCTGCACCACCTGCTGCAGGACACCGGCTGTTCGGCGCGCACGACGCTGGCCGCGATCGTGACCGCGGGCGGCGTGCTGTCGCTCACCGGTTACGCCCTGCGCGACGCGCCGGAGATGCTCAGCGGCGGTGCCTTCGTCGCGCTGCTCGTCGCCTACGTGCTGTATTTCCAGCACGCGCTCGAATGGCTGTGCAGTGCGATCCGCAGCGACGATGCACAGTCGCCCGCGCGGACGACCGAGGCAGCGTCGCTGGCCGAAGTGCCGCAGCATGCGGCGATCCGTGCGCTCTGCGTGATGGCTACGCCCGCCGATGCCATCCGCATCGCGCCGATCGCGCGCGAGCTTTCGCGCGATTCACGCTTCGACGCCAAGGTGTGCGTTGCCGCGCAGCGCGACCAGACCCCTGTTCAGGTGCTGAGCCTGTTCGACATGCAGCCGGACATGCAGTTGCGCGTGATCGCGCGCCCCGGCCAGCCGGAGGACATCACCTCGATGACACTGGGCGGGATGAAGCGCGTCCTGCGCGACTTCAAGCCGGACGTGGTGGTGATCCCGAGCGACGCCTCGGCGACCCTGGCGACGACGCTCGCGGCGTTCTACCAGCAGATTCCGGTCGTCTGCATCGAGTCGGATGGCGCGCAGGGATCGGGGCGATCCGCGGGTCACGCCGGCCACAGGATCGCGTCGGAACTGGCCTCGCTGCATTTCACTCCCAGCGAATCCGCGCGCGAGCAGTTGCGGGAGGACGGGGTTCCGGCCGATCGCATCGTCGTCAGCGGCAATCCTGCGATGGGAACGCTGCGCACGGCGGTCGAACGCATCCGCCACGACGCGATCCTCAGCCGCGACCTGGCGCAGTGCTTTGCATTCCTGCGCAGCGGCAGTCCGCTGCTGCTGGTCGCCGACGGCGAAAGCATGCACTTCAACGGTGCCGATCCCTTCGACGTCGAGCCGGCCTCGCACGCCTCCCAGGCGCGCCACGGCGCGGCAGTGACCAGCTTCGCATTCGAGCCGGTCTGCCGCGCGTTGCGCAAGATCGCGATGCGGCGCCCGGACGTGGACATCGTCTATCCGCTCAACCATCCGGCCAGTGCGCGCATCGACGCGCTGCTGCGCGCCTGTCCAAACATCCACCTGGTCTCGCCGACCGATTACCTGAGCTTCGCCTACCTGCTGCACAACGCGACGGTGGTGCTGTCCGACGCCAGCGAACTGGCATCGGAAATGACGGCGATGGGCAAGCGAGTCCTGCTGATGAACGATGGCACCTCGACGGCGACGACGCCGCGCACGGCGCTGCACGAACAGGCGATCGCCGCTGGCGTGCTGGGGCTGCTCAACCTGCGTTCCTCCGAATCGCCCCTCGAAGCGGCGGTGGAGCGCGGACGCGACACCTGCGAACGGATCGTGGATGCGCTCGCCGGTTTCGCCAGCCACGCCGGCCTGTCCGCGCGCCCACGCCCGACACCGGCGCCCGCGGTTGCGGCCATGGTGGAAGCGCTGCGGGAGGCGTCCTGATTCCGGCATTGCGCGGGCGCGGCGCCGCCCCGGAGCCGTACACGCGGTCTTGAAGACGTTTGCTGAACGCTTGTCCCTTTCCCTTTCCCTTTCCCGGTATTCCTGATGGCCACGCACCTTGCAACCAAGATGGCGACGTACGCACCCTCGGTGCGTGACAACGAAATCGACCTGCGATCGCTGCTCGCGACGCTCGGCGAACACAAGCGCCTGATCCTGCTGGGCACCGCGGTGTTCCTGGCGCTGAGCGTGCTGTATGTCGTGCTGGCGACGCCCGAATACGAAGCCAACGCGGTCGTGCAGGTCGAGAAGAAGACGCCGCTGGTTCCGGGCATCGGCGCCAACGCCGAAGCGCCGTCGCAGTCCGACGATGCCGCCGCATCGACCGAGATCCAGCTGCTGACCTCGCGCCAGGTATTGGGCGAGGCGTTGAGCGACCTCGGCCTGGACGTGAAGATCGAGCCGGCGCATTTCCCGGTGTTCGGCAACTTCATCGCGCGCCAGTTCCAGCCCAGCCAGCCGGGCGATGTCGCATCGCCCTGGTTCGGGCTCGACCGGTACGGCTGGGGCGGCGAGAAGCTCCAGTTCGCGCGCCTGGATGTCCCCGACGAACTGACCGACGTGCCGATGGAACTGGTGGCCGGCAGCAACGGCAACTACGCCTTGTACGACGGCGACGGCAACCGCTTGCTCGACGGCCACGTCGGCGAAGTCGCCAACAACAACGGCATCACTTCGCTGGTGCGTGATCTCCGCGCCAATCCGGGCATGCACTTCAAGGTGACCCGGCTGAACTCGCTGGTGATCCTCGACCAGATGAAGGACGACATCACCGCGGTGGAACAGGGCAGGGATTCCGGCGTCATCGCGCTGCGCTATTCCAACGCCGACCCGATCCTCGCCAAGCGCGTGCTGGAGAACATCAGCAACACCTACGTGCACCAGAACGTCGCGCGTAATTCGGCCGAGGCCGCCAAGCGCCTGACGTTCGTCAAGGCGCAGCTGCCCAAGGTCCGCCAGGAACTGGAGAAGGCGCAGAACGCACTGACCCAGTTCCAGAGCCAGACGCAGACACTCGACGTCGGCGTGCAGAACAAGGCGCTGCTCGACCAGAGCGTCGCGCTGGAGACGAACATCCAGCAGCTGCGCATGCAGCAGTCCGAACTGGCCAGCAAGTTCACGCCGCAGCATCCGGCGTACAAGGCGCTGCTCGGGCAGATCGCGCAGTTCGAAGCGCAGAAGGGTGCGATCCAGAACCAGATCAAGCAGCTCCCGACGACCCAGCAGGGCCTGTTCTGGCGCAGCCGCGACGTCGAGGTCACCAACCAGACCTACGCCAACCTGCTCGACCAGGCCCAGCAGCTCGACATCGCGCGTGCCGGCGCCGTCGGCAACGTCCGCGTGATCGATGCCTCCGCGGTCAACCTCGACAGCCCGACCTGGCCCAAGCCCATTCCGACGATCATCGGCGGCACGCTGCTGGGCGCACTGCTGATGGTTGCCTTCGTCCTGCTGCAGCAGATGCTGCGCCGGGGCGTCGAGGACCCGGTCGACATCGAGCTGCTCGGCCTGCCGGTCTACGCGTCGATCCCGTATAGCGAGCGTGGCCGCGAGCTCGGCAATAACACCGCGCGCATCGGCCATTCCGGCCACCAGCGCCTGCTCGCGCTGAAGGCGCCGACCGACCTGGCGATGGAGGCGCTGCGCAGCCTGCGCACCAGCCTGCATTTCGCCCGGTTCAAGACCAAGAACAACATGCTGATGATCACGGCGCCGAGTCCGGGCGTGGGCAAGACCTTCGTCTGCGCCAACCTCGCGGTGACGATGGCGCAGGCCGGCCAGCGCGTCCTGCTGATCGATGCCGACATGCGTCGCGGCACGCTGCATCATGCGATGGGCACGCGTTCGGAGGCTGGCCTGTCGGAGTTGATCTCCGGGCAGATCCCGCTGGAGACGGCACTGCGTCGCGTCGCCGGCGCCGAAAACCTGTCGTTCATCTCGCGCGGTGACGTTCCGCCGAATCCGTCGGAACTCTTGATGCACCCGAATTTCGGCGAGCTGCTCGAGCAATTGGCGCCGCTCTACGACATCGTCGTGATCGACACGCCGCCCGTGCTGGCGGTGACGGATGCCGCGGTGATCGGCCACCAGGCCGGCACCTGCCTGATGGTGGTGCGCTTCGGCCTGAACCAGCAGCGCGAGATTGCACTCGCAAAGCAGCGGCTGGAGCAGAACGGCGTCGAGATCAAGGGCGCGATCTTCAACGGCGTGCAGAAGCGCAACGCCGGCCGTTATGCGTACAGCTACTACGAATATCTGCCCGCGAAGGGAACCGCGGCGTAATACACGATGGACGCGGTCAGCATTGACGCGGTGGGCGCGGATGCGGTCGATGTCGCGCACGGCAGGGGGTGCAGGACAGTGCAGATCAATATGTCGCCTTATCTGGGCAGGCCGGATTTTTCCGGCCTGGGCAAGCGCACCGGGCCGCGCCGCATCGACCTGGTGTCGGTAGCGGACCTGCTGCGCAATTCGGTCGTGTACGCGCCGCATTCGAGCCTGCAGGACATCAAGCTCGTGCCGTATGGGTTCTCGCCGGACCATGACATGGCCGACAGCCCGCAGTTCCGCTTCGAGTTCAGGCATGCGGAAAAGGGCGGGGAGTTCGACGGGAAGGAGAAGGACTGGGTCGGCACCTACCACCGCCTGTTGTGCGATGCGATCAGCCGCTCCTGCGCCGACATGCGCGCGCCGTGGCTGCTGCAGAGTGGCGGCAAGGATTCGACTACGCTCGCGATCGCGATCGCCGAGGCGCGACCGGACACCACCTGCATCACCTACCTGGGTGGACGGGAGGAGAACGAAGTCGCCTCGGCACGCTTCGTCGCCGAGACGCTCGGACTTCGGCATGAGCAACTGGTCTGCGATCCGGGCCGCGCCTACGACCGCTACCTCGACATCGTCGGCCGCATGCCGCTGCTGTGCGCGGATTTCGCGGTGCTTTCGTATGTCGACCTTGCCACCGAGATCGCCGCCCGCGGTGGCGATGGCGTCATCGACGGCCTGGGCTCGGACACCTATTTCGGCGCGCCGGTCAAGCTCAAGCAGCGCCTGCTGTTCTGGCTGGCGCGCGGCTTCAAGCTGCCGCCGTTCGTCTTCGAACTGCCATGGATCGGCACCAGTTTCCAGCTGTGCTACGCGCTGTCGACGCTGCAGATGGACCCGGTGGAACGCGTGTTCCCGGGTTCGCGCTTCTCCGATGCGGAAGTGGACGAGTTGTTCGGCCGCCCGATCGCGCATCTCTCGCGCGAGCGGCTGTCGCTGTTCAAGGGCGAACTGTCATCGGCGACGAGCCTGGATGAATGGCGCGACATCTCGCTTTCGATCGCGGGCGCCGCGGGCGGCTTCGCCAAGGGCTTGTACACGGCCGACGCATTGTCGCTGCAGGCGGCGTTTCCGTTCTGCGACCGGCAGTTGCGCGAATGGATCTACCGGCAGATTCCGACGAGCAAGATGGTCGACCCCGTGTCGAAGATCAACAAGGTGCTCGTGCGCAACCACATCGCGACGCGCTTTGAAGCGCTGCCGTACGTGGCCAAGAAAGGCAGCTTCCGCTTCGACCTGTGCGGACTGGCGCTACAGCGCTTCGACCAGGTGCACGCCTATGCGCAGCAGGCGGCCGACGTGCTGCCAGGGGCTGCGCGCTGGCTGGAGCGAAACCGGCGCCTGCTCGGGAACAAATACCACGCATCCAAGTTCTATCTTCTCGCGATCGTCCTGCCATGGATCTGCGAACAGGAAAAAAAGGCGACCCGCACATGACGCAACAACTCGACGCAGGGCTTGGCGCGGTCGCGACATTGCCAGCCATCGATTCGACGCTCGACAAGAAGACGCCCCCGCCCACCTCCGGCCTTCGCCCCGGCCAACCCATTGATCCAGGATCGATCATCGACATGTCGAGCACCGGCAATGCCATGCAGATCACGATGTCGCCGTATTACGGCAAGCCGGATTTCTCCGGCCTTGGCCACGGCAACAAGCGTGATGGAATCGATCCGGTGTCCGTCGCGGACATCCTGCGCAATGCGTTCGTGTACCCGCCGCACTCGATCTACCAGGGCGTCAAGCTGGCGACGTTCGGATTCTTCCCGCACCACGACATGCAGGCGGCTCCGGAATTCCGCTACCGCTTCCGCGATTCGGGCAAGACCGTCCGCTCGGACAAGGATGTCACCGAGCTCGTCGACACCTGGCACCGGTTGCTGTGCGATGCGGTGACGCGTTCCTGCGCGGAGATCCGCAGGCCATGGCTGCTGCAGAGCGGTGGCAAGGATTCGACGACACTCGCGATCGCCATCGCCGAGAGCCGGCCGGAGACGACCTGCATCACCTATCTCGGCGGGCGCGAGGAGAACGAGATCGAATCGGCGCAGTACGTCGCAAAGACGCTGGGACTGCGCCACGAACATCTCGTCTGCAACCCGGGCCGTGCCTACGATCGTTACGTCGCCATCGCCAATCGCATGCCGCTGCTCACTGCGGATTTCGCCCTGTTGTCCTATGCGGACTTGGCGACCGAGGTTGCGGGACGTGGCGGCGACGGCGTGATCGACGGCATGGGTTCGGACAGCTATTTCGGTGCGCCGGCGCAGACCAAGAAGCGTTTCCTGTACTGGCTTGCACAGGGACTGCGCCTTCCGCCGGGCGTGGTGGAGTTGCCGGTCGTGGGCGAGAACTTCGCGCTGTGCTACCTGCTGGGCACGCTGCAGATGGATTCGATCGAACGCATCTTCCCCGGCTCGCGCTTTTCCGATGCCGAAGTCGACGAGTTGTTCGGGATGCCGATCGCCAAGTCGTCGCGCGACCGGCTGGAGCCGTTCAAGGCCGAGATCGCCTCGGCGATCAACCACGACGAGCTGCGGGTGATTTCGATGTCGATCTCCGGCGCCGCGGCCGGTTTCGCCAAAGGGCTGTACACGACCGAGGCGCTGTCGATGCACGCGGCGTATCCGTTCTGCGACCACACGCTGCGCGAATGGGTCTACAACGAAGTGCCTGTCAGCCAGATGGTCGATCCCGTCGCCAAGGTCAACAAGGTGCTGGTGCGCGCGCACATCGCGGAGAAGTTCGGGCCGCTGCCGTATGTCGAGAAGAAGGGCAGCTTCCGCTTCGATGTGTGCGGACTCGCACAGCAGCGCTTCGACCAGGTCCATGCGTACGCCGAGCAGGCGAAACACCTGCTGCCCGGCGCGGTCGGCTGGCTGGACCGCAACCGCTCGCGCATGGGCAACAAGTACCACGCGTCGAAGTTCTACCTGCTCGCCATCGTCCTGCCGTGGGTGATCCAGCGGCCGGACGTGGTCGCCGCTGCTTGACGATCCGCGCTCCAATACCGGCGGTCGACCCCCGCCGGCGCCTGCTGGTCGCCGGTGCGATGGCCTGGCCGCTGGCTGCGCTCCCGGTCGCTTCGCTTTTCGCCGCCGTGCGGGGCGGGGCGTCCGCGCCCTCCCGCCAGCGCGGCGACGCGCGGCTGGACGTGGGTCGCTTCGGGGCGGTCGGAGATGGCGTCACCGACGACACGTCTTCCTTCCAGCGCGCCATCGATGCATTGCCGGCAGACGGCGGCACGGTGCACGTGCCGGCAGGCAACTACGCCATCGATGCGACGCGGAACGTGCGGCTGCGCAGCCGCATGCACCTGGAGCTGACGCCGGACGCGGTGCTGGTTGCGATCCCCAACGACGCCGAACGCGCCTACGTGGTGCTGATCCAGGACGCGAGCGATGTCGAGGTGTCCGGCGGGAGCATCCGCGGCGAGCGTGGACGCCACCTCGGTTCGACCGGTGAATGGGGACACGGCTTGACGGTCCGCGGCGCTTCGCGCGTGAGCATCCACGACATCCGCATCTCCGATTGCTGGGGCGACGGCATCTCGATCGGTTCCAACCCATCGCGACCGGGGAAGGTGGTTGCACCGAGCGAGGACGTGGTGGTGTCGCGGGTCACGTGCACCAACAACCGGCGGCAGGGATTGACGATCGGCCGCTCGCGCCGCGTGCAGGTGCTGGATTCGGAGTTCAGCAACACCGCCGGCACGCCGCCGGCCGCCGGCATCGATATCGAGCCGGACTCGGGCGATCCGCCGGACAATACCGGCACCCGCGACGTACTGATCCTGCGTTGCCGCGTACACGACAACCACGGCCCAGGCATACAGATCTTCAAGCGCGCGCGCGGCGTTCGCATCGAACAGTGCGATTTGCACGACAACGGTAACGGCGTCCTTGCCGTGTCCGCAAAAGACATCGCGATCGTTTCCAATCGGATGCGCGGCAATCGCCATCAGGACGTCCAGGTGCGTGGCGGCAGCAGCGGACTGCTGGTCAAGGGAAATCGCTTCGATCCGAACAGGCCGTGGCAGCGCAGCGTCACCGTGGCCGACGACACCGCCAACGCCACGCTCGCAGGCGACAACAGCAACAATTGACATTCCGCCGCACGCGCGCGAATGCGCACACTGTCGCAGTCATCTACCTTGCCCTTGAATGAAGGGGCGGTCCCTGTTCTGTTTCGTGAGCGCCGGCTTCACGTTTTCTTTGCACGATGCGCGCCCGTCATCCCTAGGCTCTGCCCCACGAATTCACGCCGGCTCCACATGGCTAACTGCCCTGCCTGATACGTGATTCGTTTTTCCGTCCGGGCCTTCCTGGTCCGATCCGACTGAAAGACGCCAGGTCCTTCTGGCGCCAATTTGGGGTTTTGCACATTGAATAATTTTGAACTCGCGCACGACGTGCCCGAGGCTGGGATGCCTCGCCGCGAATTCCTCTGCAAGTCCGCGCTGGTCGCGGTGCCGCTGGTCTTCGGCGGCAGCATCCTTCCCGCGCTTGCCTCGACCTATTCACCGCCCGTCCGTTCGCACGGGTCGGCGACGCGCTCGGTGAAATCCTATGGGGCGGTCGGCAACGGCATCCACGACGACACCGCGGCGTTCCAGGCGGCGATCAACTCGCTTCCGTCCACCGGTGGCACCGTCACCGTACCGGCCGGCACGTACCTGATCGACCCGGTCAAAAAGATCCAGATGCGCAGCTACACCCACTTGAGCATGAGTTCGGACGCGATTCTGAAGTCCAAGACGACTTCGGCCACGCGCAGCTACATCATCTATGCCTATAACCGCACGCAGGTGGAGATTTCCGGCGGCCGACTGCTGGGCGATCGCGCCACCCACCACTACGTGTCCGGGAGCACCTCGGAATGGAATCACGGCATCCAGATCCTCGGATGCACGCATGTGACGATCCGCGACCTCTACGTGGCGAACTGCGCCGGCGACGGCATCTGCATCGGCGGCGGCGCCAGCGACGTGGCCATCGCCAACGTCGTGTCCACGAAGAACCGCCGCCAAGGCCTGTCGATCACCCGTTCGCATGCCATCCGGGTCTACGACTCGGAGTTCAGCTACACCAGCGGCACCAGCCCGCAGTGCGGCATCGACATCGAACCCGACGGCACCAGCACCGCGTACGACATCGTCATCCAGAACTGCCGGCTCAACAACAACAAGATGTACGGCATCAACATCTGGAAGCGGGTCAGCAACGTCACGCTCAGGGGTTGCACCATCGAGCGCAACGGCAGCTGTGGCGCGGCCACCAGCTACTGCTCGGCAGTCACTTTCACCGGCAACACGGTGCGCTACAACTCGGCGACGGGCATCTTCCTGCGCGAAGGCTCGTCCAACTGCAGCGTCAGCGGCGGAATGTCCTACGGCAACTACACCCGCTTGGGGATCAAGACGCGCAGTCCGTTCACGTTGACCGGGTGGGCTTCGAAGGTCGAGCGGGACATCCTGATCCGCAGCACCACCGGCACCAGGATCGGCACCAACAGTTACAAGTAAACCGATCGACCTGCTGCTTCGAAAAGGCCTGCGCAAGCAGGCCTTTTCTTTTTCCGGGTGGAGAGCCAGGGCGACGGCAGGTGGCAACCAGCGCGCCTTCACGACGCAATCCGCAAAAAAGCGTCACGCGCGATCGCCTGAAACGCGCAGTCAGTTAACTGAATTGGGGGCCGACTGAACGAGAAAGGCGTGAAGTGTTGCTCGACAGCACAGAACGCGAATTTGGCCGGTGACAACGGCGTGACGATGCGTAACTTCGCCGCTGTCACGACGCCATCACACCGCGTAGACAAGCAGCTCCGCAGCGACATCCTCCGGTCGATTCGTGAGTGCGCCGTGACTCCTGTTCCCGCCCAACCGCCATGTGGCGCCAACATTTCCAGGGGTCGACCGTGAAAGACAACCAACTCGTGAACACCGTGCTTTCGGCGACCATGCCGCGCCGGCAGTTCCTCCGCAATACCGCGTTGCTCGCCGTGCCGATGATGACGGCTGCCGCCGGCACCGCGTTCGCCGGCGTTCGCCTCTCCGGCGCGCTGGCTGCCACGACCAGCGCCTATGTGCCGCCGGTCCGGACCCGCGGAGCCACCATCATCAACGTGCGCGACAAGGGCGCCCTGGGCAACGGCATCCACGATGACACCGCGGCCTTCCAGGCGGCGATCAACGCGCTGCCGAGCACTGGCGGCACCGTGTACGTCCCGGCCGGCACCTACCTGATCGACCCGGTCAAGAAGGTCAACCTGCGCAGCTACATGCTGCTGAACATGGACCCGCAGGCCAAGCTGCAGGCCAAGACCAACAGCGCGACCCGCGCTTAC
>Ga0308175_100003911_pt1 | contig 10382 bp, 11 predicted proteins | sample PhyCR1_3_FD_203893 | JGI IMG/M metagenome (GOLD analysis project Ga0308175, IMG submission 203893) | Soil microbial communities from UC Gill Tract Community Farm, Albany, California, United States - DLSLS.C.R1 | ecosystem: Environmental > Terrestrial > Soil > Agricultural land | place: USA...
CGCCCAGCCATGCCCGCTGCAGCCAGCGGTAGTAGATCTGTTGGTGCGTGTAGGTGTCGAACGCCGGCCAGCCGGTGAAGGTCGGCCAGCCGTGGGTGTCGTGCGTCCCGACCGGCGACCCGGTCTTCAGCAGGTTGCCGGTGATGTCCAGCGACCCATTCGGCCCGTGGACGGCTTCGTCGCGCCCGAGCGCCTGCGTGATGCCGAAGCGGTCGAAGTTCTCGCCCGAGATGACCTGGCCGCCCGCCCGCAGCGACGCCGGGATGTGGACATGGGCGTCGGCGTAGCCATACAGGCCGTGGAACGGCCGGCCGCGCGCGTCGAGCTGGGCCTCCGGGTAGGCACGGCACCCGCGCGCCCGCCGTGGCACGAAGCGCGTCGCGCCGCCCTCGCGCAACAGCTCGCCAGAAGACGACGACCGCAGCGTCAGCCGGCCGCGTGCGACGCGCGCCACCCACTCGGCGCTCGGCGAGGGAACGGCCGTCGTCCCCCCGCCCGCGGCGAGCAACCGGCCATCGCGCCGCGCGACCATGTAGCGCCCGAGGTCGGTCGCCTTGAAGTACAGCGGCGCGCCGCCCGCCGTCAACGACTCGCAATGGCTCGCGAGCGAGTAGCGCGTCAGCGCCGCGTGTGACGCCGCCGCCGGTAGCAGCGCGGCGAGCGAAGCGAGCGGGATCAGCCAGCGCCTCACAGGGGCAGCCTATGCCCGAGGCGGCGTGCCCGGAGCGCCAACTCGAGCTCCAGCCTGCCCGCCGCCGTATCCAGACGGTCGCCAAGCAACTCGCGCAGCTGCGCGAGCCGGTAGCGCACGGTTTGCATATGCACGTGAAGCGCGTCGGCCGTCGGCCGAACCTCGCCCTGGTGGGCCAGCCACATCTCCAACGTCTGCACGAGCCGCTGCTGCGCCGGCGGACTCAGCAGCGCCAGCGCGTCACCCAGCTCCGCCGCGAGCGACCGCGCGAGCGCCGGGTCCTGCGCGAGCAGCAGCTCCACGCGATGCTCGCGCGCGTCCACGAGCTGGCCCGAGCTCAGCCCGAGCGCAAGCCGCGCCTGCCGGGCGGATTCGCGCACCTCGCGAACATCGACCACCGGGCCCAGCCCGGCGCGGCAGGAGCCGAGCACGCCACGCGCCGCGCGTTCGCGCCCGGGACCGTCGGGATCCGGCAGCACGACGTACGCGACTCCGTCGATGCGCGCGCTGATCACGTCGGGCACGCGACGGGTCAGCTCGCGCACGGGGCGCGACTCGCGCACTGCGATCACCGCGACACAGCACGGCACCCGCCACTGCGCCAGCGCGGCCGCCTCCTCGATCGCGTCGGGCTCTGCGGGCGGGTCGCGTAGCAGCAGCTCGGCGAGCCGGTTGCGCCCGTCGGCACGCTCGCTCGCCGCCAGCGACTGCTCATGCGCGAACCCCTCGGCGGTCGCCGAGGAGATGCGGTCGATGTACGCGAAGATCGACTCGGCGAGCGCGTACAGGACGTGCGGGTCGATGCCCGCTGCCTCGCCGTCGCGAGCCATCCCGCGCCACGCCGCCTGCGCGCCGACGCGGTAGGCGGTCAGCACCGCGTCCAACGAACGGCCGGACCGATGCTCGGAACGGCCGAAGTCGAAGTAGGTCCGCTGGCCCGGAAGGTGCGCGTCGTCGCCGCCGCGTAGCAGCTCCACGAAGCCGCGCAGGCCCTGGTCGACACCGCGCCGGACGGCGTTGTCGCCGTCGAGCCATTCGTGGAACGGCGGCACGGCGGCGACGACGGCCTCGATCACCTCCTCAACGAGGCGATCGAGGCCGTCCTCAAGCGCGTCGGCGACCGCCGCCGCCGGTCTGGACCGGGTCTCCTCCACGGCGGTGCCGACGCTACCTCAGTAGCCGATTACTGGCCACTCCGTGCTCGCGATCAGCGCCTGCCCCGAGACGCTCGGATGGAAGTAGTCACGGGTCGACACGTCCGTCGTCTTGAACGCCGTGTTGAAGCCGGCGTTGTTGTCGAACTTGCATTGCGTGTACTGCGCGCAGACGCTCTGCAGGACGGAGTTGAAGTCGATCTCACGCTGGCGCACCTGCGCGCGGCGATCGACCTCGGCCTGCGCCGTCGACGTCGCGTTGGCCAGCAGCGACTGGCAGATACCGAACGAGTTCCACGTGTTCACGGCGCTCGAGTTCGTGTGGAACAGAACCCACAGCTGGTAGGCGTCGGGCAGCGAGCCAACCCGGATCTGCGCGCTGGGCAGGCCGCTCGTGAGCGTGTTCATCGCCGCGGTGAACTGCGACTGGTAGTCGGCGACCGTGGTCATCGTCGACACGCTCGATGTGCAGGCGTCGTTGCTGCCCATGTCGATCGTGACGAGCTGTGCCCCGCGTGAGACCGCGTTGGAGGCCTGCCCCGGCAGGTCGGTCATCTTCGCGCCGCTGACCGCGTCGTTGTAGTTCCTGCCGTTGATGTTGCGGTTCAGCTTGAGCAGCCGCGCGTAGAAGCTGTTGACCGTGCTGCTCGTGCCGGTCGCCCACGAGTTCTGCGTGCAATCGGTGAAGGGGAACGAGCACGTGTTGAAACCGCGCGTGATGGAGTCGCCAAGCGCGTCCATCGAGTTGGGGTACGTCGTGGACCCGCGCGCGGCGTAGGCGTTGGATGCCGCCAGTGCGAGGACCGCGGCCAGGATGAGGGTGAGCGTGCGTCGAGACATGGCGCGAACCCAAGCACGCACCCTCGAGCGGTTTCCTCACCCAGGCGCAACATCCGCGACGGGCGCCTTGTCGGAATGCACAGGCGCAGCGAGCAGCAGCCGCCACACCAGCACGATCGTCAGGAGCGTCATCACGATCGCGCTGCCCACGCACCACTGACACCACGCGTGGATCCGCGCGGCCTCCAGGTACGTGAGCCAGCCGCTGAAGCCGAGACCGACGAGTGCCATTGCAGCGCTCGCCAGCCGCCCGGTCTCCGTGCGCACGAACAGCGACACGAGGATCGCGACATAGCCGATCAGCCCGAGCAGCGCGACCGGCACGCCGGCGAGCTTGGCGTACTTGGACTTCTGCACTGTCTCGCAGCCGTGCGAGATGCTGCAGAGGACCTTCGTGTCCGTGTAGTGGACGTAGACCAGGTAGCCGGCGATGCCGATGCCGATCGCGGCAAGCAGGAGCGCCGCACGCGAGAGCCTGCGCTCGGTCACTCGGCCAGCAGCGAGTTGATCGGGCCGGTGAACTGAGACGCCTTCAGCGCCGACCAGTTGAGCACGCTGAGCTGGCCGCCGGTGCGCCCGATGAGGAACGAGGGCGTGCCGGTGAGGCTGCGTGCGGCGAACGCCGACTTGCCCTCGGTCAGCGTCTGCGCGGCCGCCGGCGACGAGGCATCGGTGACGAGCTTGGAGTGGTTGAGGCCCGGCGTCGCCGTTGCGATCGACTTGACGAAGTCCGGCGTGACGTAGCCCGAGTTCTCCTGTCCCTGGTTGGCGTAGAAGGCCTCGGCGAACGTCCACGCGAGGTTCTGCTTCGCAGCCCCGGCGACCGCCCTGCCGGCCGTCACCGAATCGGGGCCGATGAACGACTGCAGACGCATCTCCATCCGCACCTTGCCGGTCCGGACGTAACGCTGCACGAGCTCCGGGAACACCGCCGACTGGTAGTCGCGGCAGATCGGGCACTGCATGTCGTTGAACTCGACGATCGTCACCGGCGCCTTCGCGTTGCCCAGCGTCAGTCCCTTCTGTGGAATGCCGGTGAGCAGCGTCGACGCCGACTGCGCGCTCGACGTTTGGGGCTTGGACCCGCCGCCACTGGAGACGGCGATCAGGATCGCGACGATCGCCGCCGCGCCAAGGACGATGCCGCCGAGCTGCGTCAGGCGCCGGCGCCGCTGCGCCGCTGCGGCATCCCTGCGCTCGGTCTCGATCCGCGCCTCACGGGCAGCGCGCTTGCGTTCCTCTCTGCTGGCCATGGCATCAATGTCAGCACACGGCCAGGCCGGTTCTGACCGTATTTTCCCGCGCTAACGTGAGGTCAATGCCGGTCCGGCCCCGCCATTTCGCCATGGTCGCGCTGATCGCGTGCGCCGCCGCCACCGCCGCGCTCGTGCCGCACGATCCGCAGGGCCTGCGCGCGCTCGTCAACGGCGCGGGCCCGCTCGCGGCGCTCGTCTTCGCGGGCGCCGCTGCGCTGCTGACGGTGTTCCTGTTCCCGGGGACGCTGCTCGCCGCCGCGGGCGGCATCGCGTTCGGCCCGTTCGCCGGCGGCGCGCTGGTGCTCGCCGGAACCACCGCCGGCGGCGCCGTCGCGTTCCTGCTGACGCGCTGCGCCGGCCTGCACCAGCGCCGGGTGCCGCGCTCGCCGAAGCTGCGCGCGATCGTGGAGCGATTGGACCGCGGCGGCATCCTCGCGGTGGCCGCCACGCGCGCCGCGCCGGGCGTTCCGGCGACCGGCCTGCACTACGCGCTGGGCGCCACGCAGATCCGCCTGCCACGGTTCGTCGCGGGCATCGCGCTCGGCGCCGCGTCGCGGACGTTCGTCTACGCCGCAGCCGGCGGGGCGCTGGGTTCGCATCTGACCCCGGCGACGGCCGCGCTGCTCATCGCGCCGCCGCTTCTCTCCGGGCTTGTGCTCGTGCTCGTGCGCCGGGTTCGTCGCCACGCCCCTGCCGCAGCCGCCTAGCTCCGACGCGCCGCATCGTTCCCCAGCCGTAGGTCGCCCAGACGACGAGCAGCGCCCCGCCGATGACGCCGCCGATCGCGTCGTCGCACAGATCCGTGATGGTGTCGGTCTCGCCGATCGCGAGGCTCGCGCCGAGCAGGTTGTCCGCCGCCCACTCATACACCTCGTAGACCGCGCCGAACGCGAGCGCGAGCGACAGCGTGATCACGAAGATGCCTGTGTGGTGGCGGGCCTGCGTCTCGTCGGCGAGGTCCGGCACGACCTCGAGGCGTGCCAGGCCGATGTAGAAGACCGGCGCCGCAAACGCCGTCAGCGACACGTGCACGATGTTGTCGTAGAAGCCCCAGCTGTTGAACAGGTCCAGCGCGTTGCCCCAGGCCTGCAGCATCATCCCGAGCACGAGCCCGAGATCGAATGGGCGCGGCAGCGCGATCACGCGCGCGACGACGACGATGCCGAAGGTGAGCGCCAGGCGCACCGCGGCGTCGTAGTTCCCGATGGCTGCGAACACGATCGCCGCGACGAGATAGGTCAGGCGCAACAGGTCGATCGGATCGCGGATCCAACGGTTCCAGTCGCCGAGCAGCAGGTAGCCGTGCTCGCGGAGCAGGTCCTGGGGTTTCGTCAAGGCAGCCGAGCGTGGTTGGACACGATCCAGGTCTTCCCGGCCAGCCGCGCCTCGACGCGAAAGGCCCCCGGCCCCCCAGGATGGTCGAGCACCTCGCCCTTCGCGCGGGCGACCTCGGCTCCGTCGCGCAGCAGCACCAACTCCGCGGGGCGCGGCACGCGCGCGTGCACGCCCTCGTCATCGGCCCAGAACGCGAACCCGCGTGCCGGCGCCAGCGCGTCCAGCGCGACGTAGCACCGTCCGTCCGCAAGCGCCGCGTAGATCGCGTCGCGCTCGGCGCGCTCCACGAGCACGTGGGTCCGCAGCGTGGCGAAGACACGCTCGTAGCGCGGGATGCCGAACGCCCGCCCGCCGATCCGCACTCCCTTCTGGTGAGAGTCCAGCCCACCGATCCCGACGAGTGGCCGCTGTGCGCTCAGCTCATCCCAGCGCCGCAGATGCTCGGCCGGCGGCCCGCTCGCGCGCTCGGGCGCGCGCAGGAATCGCAGCAGCTGCGCGGGCGTGCGCGCTGCCTCGAGCTGATCGGTCTCCAGGCTCCACAGCTCGACACCGGTGAGGGGTCCGCCGAAGTCGGTCCATGGATGCGGCCTGCCGATCGAGCGCGCCATGCACGAGCCCTCCGAGAACGGGTGCGCGGCGAAGCAGATGCCGCCGGCGTCGACGACGCGCTGCGCCAGCTCGGCTGCCCCGACGCCTTCGTGTCGGATGACCTCGTCGATCCCGAACGACAGCAGGTGCCCGGCGGCGCTCGACAGCTCCACGCCCACGAGCACCAGCACCCCGTCGTGCCAGCCCTCCCACTCGCGCGCGGCGAGGGTGTCGTGGTCGGTGAGCAGGACGACGTCCGTACCGCTCGCCGCTGCGGCCGCTGCGATCTCGGGCACGGTCCCGCTCCCGTCCGAGCACGTGGAGTGCACGTGCACCGCGCAAGCGAGGTCAAGCGTCGACATCCGACCGCTGTTGTCCCCGCAGCGGTCCCGGCGCTGACGCGTTGGGTCCGGGATGGGACGCGCTCACTGAACCGGCCGCGGACAGCGGGCACGCCGACGCCATGAGCACCATTGCACAACAACAAGAGGCGCGGTTCGCGCGCCCCGCGGGCCCCCCCGCCGGAGACAGCGATGCCGACTGGCTCGGCCGCACGCGCGTCTTCCTCCAACCGATCGCTCCGCCGTCGATCCTCGGCCTGTTCGGGTTCGCCGGCGCGACATTCATCGTCGCGGCGCATCTGGCCGGCTGGTACGGCACGACCGCGTCGCCGACCTACCTGTTCCCCTTCGCCGCGTTCTTCGGCGGCGTCGCGCAGTTCGCCGCAGGCATGTGGGCGTACCGCGCCCGCGATGGTCTCGCCACCGCGATGCACGGCATGTGGGGCGCCTTCTGGATGGCCTACGGCCTGCTGTTCCTCTTGGTGGCAACCAAGACGATCACGGTTCCTGCGGCCGGCCCCTTCCCGGAGCTCGGTTACTGGTTCCTCGCGCTGGCGGTGATCACGGGCCTGGGCGCTCTGGCCGCCTTCGCCGAGAGCCTCGGGCTCGTGGCGACGCTCGTGACGCTGGCCGTCGGCTCGGCGTTCTTGGCGGTCCGCTATCTCGACGGCGGCATGGGCTGGCAGCACACCGGCGGCTGGGTGCTCGTTGCGAGCGCGATCGCGGCGACCTACACGGCCGGCGCGATGATGCTTGAAGGCACGTTCGGCAAGGTGATCCTGCCGCTCGGCAAGTACAAGATGGCGGCTAACAAGCCCGGCGGCGTCGTCACGCGCCCGCTCGAGCACGAGGCCGGGATGCCTGGCGTTCGCCAGGGTCAGTAGACGGGTGGTCTCACGGAACCTCCGTCGCCGGTTCGATCGGCGAACCGAGCTGGCGATGGAGGTCCGTGAACGTCTCGGGCGGGGGCCCGGCCAACACCCAGGCGCCATCCTCGTCGCGCCGTACGAGGCCCTTCTGCGCGAGCGCCGAAAGCGCGCTCGTGACCGGCGGGCGCCGCGCACCGACGATGCCGGCCAGCAGGTCGTGCGTCAGGTGCAGGCGCACGACGACGCCGTTGGGAGTGACACGACCCCAGCGCTCGGCGAAGTGCCAAAGGATCATCAGCAGCCGCTCCTCCACCGTCACGAGGTGACACACCGCCAGGTGGAAGCCGAGCACCCGCGCGCGCAACAGCATCCGGTCGCTGATGGCGCCCGCGATCTGCGGCCAGGGTGCGACGCGCTCGGCGAAGCCGCGATCGAGTGCCGCGATCCGCAGCGGTTCGAGCACGGCCCAGTTGACGTCGGCAAGCGCATACTCGCTGCTGACCCAAGGACGAAGTACGTCGCCGGGCCCGAGCAGCTCGATCCCGCTCCGGGCGCCCACCGACACGCGCCGCGCGAGCAGCCCTTCGACGATCAGGAGACCCATGTGGCCCGTGCCGTCGATCGAGTGCTGGCCGATTTCCCACGGCCCGCGCTCGCCGAACAGCAGCAGCGGCGCCACCGCGCGGCCGCGCGCGAGCGGAAGCTGGTCGGGCTCGATGCCGACCCCGAGGTCGGGATCGACCTCGAGCACGTGAACCGTCCGAATGGGCGCGCGCGTGTTCATGCCGCTGGACGTGTCTGTGCCTCGAGCGCGTGGCGCGCCCAGAGCGCCGCGAGGCTCGGAAGAATCAACCCGGCCAGGTGGTAGACGATGACCATCGCAACCGCGGCGACGAGCGAGACGCCGACCCAGTGCAAGGCGAGACTCATGAGCACCATCATTGCGCCTGCACCGGCCAGCGGCATGCTTCGCCGCGTCAGCGCATACCCCGTCGCGAGGCCGAGGATCAGCTGACCGAGGCCCAGCGAGACGCCCAGCGAGCGCCCCGCCGCGTAGAGCGAGAGCCCTTCGGCGAGCCAGTAGCCGAGCATCCCGCCGAAGCTCGGCGCGGCGTGATGGCAGCGAATGAGGTCGAACAGGTGGCGCAGGCCGCACAGCGCCTGGTCGGTGCGCCGGCGGCGCCCGTGGCGGGTGAGGCGATCCTTGTGACGCAGCGCGAGCAGCGCGAGCGCGGTGCCGAGCGGCACGCAGATCGCCCAGGACCAGAGGATCGCGCCCTGGATGCCCGTGTGCTCGGGCAGGAGGATGACGGCGGCGAGCCACGCAACCGGCGCGAGCACGGCGTACTCCAGCGCGCCGAGTCCGAGTATGCGCGCGGCCGTCGCGTGCGCGTCACCGTCGATGTGCGTCAGCGCGCGCTTGTCGTGCGCGAGGCCGCCTGCCGGCACGAACGCGCCGAAGCCCGCAACCACCAGCTGCAGCGAGGTGCGCCAGCCCGGCGCCCGGCCGCCGTCGACGCCCGCGAACGTGCGATAGCTCGGCACGTAGGCCAGCAGCGCGATGACCTGCGCAGCGAGCGCGATCAGCACCCACCCGACTGATACGCGGCCGAGCGCGCGCAGGACGGAATGCCAACCGGCGGCGTAGGCCATCCCGATGATCCCGCTGGCGGCGAGGACGAGCGCCAGGGCGAACAGCGGGATCGGCCGACCGCGTGTCGTTGGCATGCCGTCGGCATGCCCGAACGTCCAGATCCGTACTCAGGAGGGGCGGTGGTCCAGGCCCGTAAGGACCGCTCGTGTTCGCGCTGCTCCCGCATCCCGCGGCCACCACCGCGAGTGCCGTGGCGAGCCGCATGACTCTGGCCCGCCCACCGCGCGCGGCGTGGCGCGGGCCGTCCTGAAAATGACGGGCAGCGCCGACGGGTACAGCCGTCGCATGGCTCGCCGCCGCGCTCTGCTCGCCTACGTCCCGGCGGCGATCGCCTACGTGCGCAAGCGCCGCGACCTCGGCGCGCCACGACCCCTGAGCGTGTTGATCACGGCGGCGGCACCGGCCGTCGTCCACGCCGCGCTACCGCCGGGACGCAAGCGCGCGGCCGCCGTGTGGGCGACGCACATGTGGGCCTACAAGGCGAACTTCGAGATCCCCTACGACCGCCCCGAGGAGCTGCGCCGGCGCCTCACGATCGACGCCCCGTTGAACTCCGACACCGCGATCGGGCTGGGCACGCCGCCGGGCCAGCGGCTGCAGCGGCGGCTGCGCCGCCCACCGGAGCTCACGATCCTCGATCGCGCGCTGACCTACCTCTACTACACGTGGGAGGCCGCGCCGCACGCGGTGCTCGTCTGGATCCTGCGCAACGAGCCCGAGCGGTTCCCGCTCGCGGCGGCCCGGCTGGGCGTCACGTTCGACCTCACGCTCCTGGGCTACTGGGGCCTCCCCTCGGCACCACCGTGGTGGGCGTCGGAGCGCGAGGGCCGGATGGACCGCGAGGTGCGGCGCGTCGTGTTCGAGGTCGGCGCCGAGCTCAAGCGCCAGCGACGCCCGCGGATCGATCACAACCCGGGCGCGAACCCGTGGGCGGCGATGCCGTCCGACCACTTCGCGACCGCCGTCATGACCGCGATGTTGCTGAGTGAGCTGGGGCCCGCTGCGGGCGCCGCGGGCGCTGCCTACGCGCTCGCCCTGGGGACGGCACTCGTCTACACCGGCGAGCACTACGTGACCGATCTGCTCGCGGGCCTTGTGCTCGCCCTGGGCGTGCAGGCGGGCGCACGCGCGTTCTGCGACTGACGGATTCCGTCATAAGCAGGACGGGTGCGCGCGGCGTGAGCCGCGCTCGGGCAGACAGACCTCATGGAACGAGCTCTTTCAGGGAACCACCGACTCGTATCAGCGCGGGAGGGAAGATGACGAGCCACCAGACAGTGATCCTCGGTCGCGGACGACACAGCGACCCGTCGAAGGGCGCGTGTGTCATGGAGTTGGCGTCGATGCTCGCCGGGGAGCGCTTCAGCGACCATCCCCGCGCGGTCTGCCCGGTGATCGGCCGCTACCTGCGCGCTCTCAACGACGGCCTCGACGACGAGCGCCGGCAGGACCTCTACGCGCTCGCCGCCGCGGTCGTCGGAACCGCGGCCGGACGGCGCGAGCGCTCGCGCCGGCGCGCCCAGTGCCGCAGGCGCAACCTCGAGCTGCGCAGCACGTCGTCGCGCGCCGATCGCTTTTTCGCAGCACTGCTTCGTGATGAGGCCGCCGAGGCCTGCGCCTCCGCGTTCCTCGAGGCCGAGCGCCACGACGAGGC
>Ga0308175_100003912_pt1 | contig 10381 bp, 10 predicted proteins | sample PhyCR1_3_FD_203893 | JGI IMG/M metagenome (GOLD analysis project Ga0308175, IMG submission 203893) | Soil microbial communities from UC Gill Tract Community Farm, Albany, California, United States - DLSLS.C.R1 | ecosystem: Environmental > Terrestrial > Soil > Agricultural land | place: USA...
GCGACGCAATTCGACGACGCGCTCCGCGGAGCTGTCGCCGTGCAACTGCACGACGTGAAGGCCGAGGTGATCGCTCGCGCGGGCAATCTCGCTCGCGCTCTGCGTCGCGAACACGCCGACGCGTCGCACCGACGACGGCAAGTCCTCGAGGACCTCGCGAGCGCGCTCGATCGTGAGATGGCGCGGCCCGCCGGCGAAGATCACACCGGCGTACGCCGCGCCACTCGACGCGGCCGCCTGCGCATCCTCGAAACGCGTGAGCCCGCAGAACTTGATCGCAGTCATCGACGATCGACGCGCGAGACGCCCGACAGATCACGCACCGCAGACGTCGGATCGCCGGATGCAGACAGCACCGAGCCGACGAGCACCGCGTCGGCTCCGGCGGCCGCGACGCGCTGGACGTCCGCACGCGATGACACACCACTCTCCGCGATGCCGATCACGTCGGGAGGAATGAGCTCGAGCAGCCGCGATGATCGCTCGCTGTCGATCACCAGTGTTTCGAGATTGCGATTGTTGATGCCGACGATGTTCGCGCCCACGTCGAGCGCCCGATGCAACTCTGATTCGTCGCGAATCTCGACGATCACGTCGAGTGCGAGCTCGCGCGCGGCGTCCATCATTCGCGCCAGCGCATGCGGCGAGAGCGCGCGCACGATGACAAGGGCCGCGGACGCCCCGATCGCCTTCGCTTCGACGAGCTGAATTGGCGCGACGTGAAAGTCTTTCTTGAGCACGGGAATGCGCACCCGCTGGCGCGCCTCGATCAGATCCTCGTTCGAGCCTCCGAAATGCGCGGGCTCGGTGAGAACGGAAACCGCCACGGCGCCGCCGGCTTCGTATGCCGCGGCCTGGTCGACGGCTGAGAGGCTCGCGTTGATCCATCCCTTGGACGGCGACCGCCGCTTCACTTCAGCGATGACACCAACGCTGGCGCGGCGAAGCGCGTCGCGGAGCGACGGCGTCGCCGGCGCGTTCGCTGCTCGTCGGTCGAGCTCGGTTCTAGTCGCTCGCAATGCCTCGGCACGTTCGTAGGCCTCGCAAACGATGCCACCCAGGGTGCCAGTTGGCGGCGTCCAGGCAGGAGAAGCTTGCACTTCGGTCCTTCTTCGGATATCGTTGTATTCGGGGCTTATTCGGGAAGGCGCCCCGTCGCCACCATCATAATAAGCTGAACCGGTGCCAGCCTATGCCGCTCACGAAACGTCAGCGCGAAATACTAAACTACCTCACGGCGTATTCCGAGCAAAACGGATTCGCGCCGAGCTTCGAGGAGATCGCCGAGAATTTCCGGTACAACTCGTTGGCGACGGTGCATGAGCACCTGACCAACCTCGAGCGGAAAGGCTACATCAAGCGCAGCTACAACGAGAGCCGCGCCATCGAGATTCTGCCTACGGAGGCGAGTCCGCGCGCCATCGAGCTCCCGCTGCTCGGTACGGTTGCGGCCGGTCTGCCGATCGAGGCACTCGACTACAACGAAACATGCTGCGTTCCCGAGAACCTCGTCGGCCGCGGCGGCAGCCACTACGTGCTGCGTGTGCGCGGCAACTCGATGGTCGACGAGCAGATCAGGGACGGCGACTTCGTGGTCGTCAATCAGCGTGAGCGCGCCGACAACGGCGAAATGGTGATCGCGCTCGTCAACGGCAGCTCGGCCACGGTCAAGAAGTACTATCGCGAGCGCGACGGACGCATTCGTCTCCAGCCTGCAAACGAGACGATGCAGCCCATCTACGTGCACGAGAACGACGTCACCATTCAGGGAATCGTCGTCGGCGTACTGCGGCGCTACTGAGCGCGTCGCCGAGTCAGCTGCGGCGGAATGCGACGCGCAGTCTGTCGAGTGCCACGATGCCCGCGCCGGCCGCGATCGCCGCGCGGGCCATCTCCACACCTTCATCGTAGTTCTTCGCGCGGCCGCTGACGTAGAACGCGGCGGCCGCGTTCAGTACGACCGCTGCCGTCGACGGTAGATTCGCTTCACCGCGCAGCGTCGCGACGACGCGCGCGGCATTCGCATCGGGCGGACCGCCGGCGATCTCTTCCGGTGTGCCGCCGCCATATCCGTAGCGCGACGGATCGATCGTCCATTCGGCGAGCGCTCCGTCTCGAATCTCGAGCACCTGCGTCTCGGCGAACGGCGAGATCTCGTCCATGCCGGCACCGTGCACCACCATCCCGTGCACGATGTCGAGCTCGCGAAGCGCGCCCGCGATGAGCGGCAGTCGTCTGGCGTCGGATACGCCCACCACCTGGCGTCCGGCGCTGGCGGGATTTGCCAGCGGTCCGACGAGATTCATGATCGTCTGCACACCGAGCTCGCGCCGAATCGGGCCGACGTGGCGCATCGCGGGGTGCATGAGCGGTGCGAACATGAAGACGATGCCCGCGTCCGCGAGAGCCGCGGCCATCACCTGCGGCGGCTTGTCGATCACGACGCCGAGCGCCTCGAGGACGTCCGCGCTGCCGCATTGCGTGGTGAACGAGCGGTTGCCGTGTTTCGCCACGCGTACGCCGGCGCCCGCGACGACCAGTGCCGCGGCGGTCGAGATGTTGAAGGTGTTCAGCGTACCGCCGCCCGTCCCGCACGTGTCGACCAGCTCATCGGGGCGTTCGGCGGGAAGCGCAACCATCGCGCGTCGAAATGCGCGCACGACCGCCGCGAGATCCGAGGGCGATTCGCCACGCACGCGAAGTCCGATGAGCATGCCCGCGATCTGCGACGGCATGGCGTCGCCGGCGAGCACGACGTCGAACGCGGCGGAGAGCTCTTCGGGATCGGGCGCCTCGCCGGCCGTGAGTCGCCGAATGGTCGCGAGCAGCGCGTTCGTTGCCGGAGCCGCCGGACTAGCGGACACTGAATGCTTCGACGAGACGTTCGGGCAACCGCGCGTGCGACGCCACGAGCGCGATCACGAGGCCGAGCAGGCGCACGCGATCCACGTCCTCTTCGACGAAGACGCCGTGCTGCGCGCGGTTCGCGAGATTCACGACGCCAACGAGCTCGTCATGATAGACGAGCGGAAAGCTGATGAACGAGCCTGTGGTGAAATACTGATCGTGCAGGAGCGGATGCTGATTCGCTTCGGTGACATCGCGAACGAGGAGTGGCTCGCGGCTCTGAGCGACGCGTCCGGCTACGCCCTGCCCGATCGCGACGCGCGAGCCTTCGGCGACACCGGGCGCGATGCCGCGTGCCGCCGCGATGTACAGCGACTCACCGTCCGGCGAGCGTAGCATGAGCGAGCAACGGTGCGCGTGCATGTCGTCGCCGACGAGCGCGAGCAACCCGTCGGCAAGCTGTCGCGGGTCGTCGGTCGAGGCGTCGAGCGTGAGCACGCGATCGATCAGATAGATCGTGCGAATTTTCTGACGGAGGGACTCGCTGCGCCGATGCAGCTCGATGTGTGCCTTCTCGAGCTGCTCGACTGCGGCACCCATCGTGTTCTCGACCGCATCCGCGCGTTTGATCGCGCGGCGCGCATCTTCGTTCGCCTGCGCGAGCTCGCGCTCGAGAGCGACCTCGCGGCCCGCGCCCGCTGCATCGCGCGCCTTGGTCTCGTCCATCAGCTTCGACTCGAGGTCCGCGAGACTGCGCTCGTAGTCGACGTGCACACGTTGCGTCACGTCCTCGAGCGTGCGCACCGCTTCGTCCCGGGCCTCGCGCTCGAGGAAGCGCGCATACGCGAGCTCGAACAGCGCGATCGCCGGCGTGAAGCGCTCGGACGTTCGGCCGCCGAACAACTTGCGGGTCTCGAGAAGCACGACCAGCGCGCTCAACTCTCCGTCGAAGCGCAGGCCGCGCGCGCTCAACCAACCCGGCTCGCCCAGCGCGGGCATCTGAAACAAACGCGCGAATTCTTCGGCGGCCTCTCCGAAGTCGACGAGCTGCCCGCCCGTCGCGATGGCCGTCCGCTCGCGCGTGGGGAGATGATCGAACGTGGTCTCGAGCGAGACAGTGGCGACGCGCGCGCCGGAATCGCGCACGAGGACGCGATCGCGCAGCATCCCGCGCCGCTCGTCGAAGCGCACGAGCGCCAGATGCGCGAAGCGATCCACCTCGGCGAGCGCTTCACCGAGAGCTTGGAGCGCTGCATCCTGCGTGGGGGAGATGGTCAGCGCGTAGGCGAGGGAGGCGAGCGTGCGCGGCGGCATTGGAGAGGCAATGTGAAGTCGCACATCGCGCAAAGTCAATCGCTGTCAATCGCTCGAATCACAGTGCACGACGCGCGCGCATGATGTGCGCGTTGCTTGACACTCCTCTCTGCTCCGGTAGTTTTCGTGCAATGGCCGAGCGCACCGTGCAGCTCGTGTTGCACTATGACGGGGCCGGGTTCAGCGGATGGCAGCGCCAGCCGGAACAGCGCACCGTCCAGCAGGTGATGGAGGACGCGCTCGAGCGGTTGTGCGCCGCGCCGGTGCCGGCGCTCGGGTCGGGCCGCACGGACGCGGGAGTGCACGCGCGCGGTCAGGCCGTGGGTGTTCGCGTACCGGATCGGTGGGACGTGCGGAAGTTGCGGCGAGCGTTGAATGCGGTGTTGCCCGCTGATGTCTGGGTCGCGAAGGCGTTCGAGATGCGGGCGGAGTTCCACGCGCGGTACAGTGCGGTGAGCCGTCGATACAGCTATGTCGTCGGCACGGATGAGGAAGCGCAGTCGCCGTTTCGTGGTCGGTACGAGCTAGCATTCGGGCATGCCTTGGATCGGGGCGCTCTGGATGCGGCGGCCGCCCACCTCGAGGGTGAGCACAGCTTCCGGGGCTTCGCCGTTCAAGGGACGGCACCTGCCCACGACGATCATCGGTGTCGCGTGCTGCACGCGGCCTGGCGAGACCGACCGGGCGGGTTGGTATTCGAGATCGAGGCCAACCGGTTTCTACATCACATGGTGAGATTTCTCGTCGGCACGATGCTCGACGTCGCGACAGGCCGCCGGCCCGTCGCCGACATCCCGCGGCTGCTCGCCGCCTCGACCAACGCCGACGTCTCACCGCCCGCCCAGCCGCACGCGCTGTTCCTCGAGCGCGTCGCGTATCCACGCGACCTGTATCTGTCGTGCGAGGAGGACGTATGAGACTCTACCTTGCATCCGCGGCACTGGACGATGTCCTCTGGGCCACGCGCCGACGCCTCATCGATGGTGTGCTCACCACACACGCGTTGATCGGCGAGCAGGACATCGACAGCGAACGCGAGCAGCTCTTCGATCTGTGTCGTACCGCCGCAGGACCGGTGTTCGTCACCGTGCACGCGCTCACGGGCGCCGAAGCGTATCGTGACGCACGCGAGCTCGCGAAGCTGTCCGATCAGATCGTCGTCCAGATTCCTTTCGTCGAGGACGTCATCGAATCCATTCATCGATTGACGGCCGACGGTGTGCGTGTCGCGGCGACGCTCGTGTTCACCGCGGCGCAGGCGCTGCTCGCCGCGCGCGTCGGCGTCGTGGGCGTCGTGGTGCCCGTCGACGAGCTCGAGTCCGCCGGCCACGACGCGCTCGCAACAATTCGAGAGCTGCGCTCGGCTTTCAACGCCTCCGGCAGCGAGGCCGACATCATCGCGCAGCGTCCCGGCAGCGCCGCGCAGTTCGCTGGCTGCGCCGCCGCCGGCGCGGACGCGATTGCCGTGACCGCTGACGTGCTGCGCGCATTGCTCGTGCATCCCCTCACCGATCGTGGTGTGGACCGATTTCTTCACGCTCTCTCGCGGCAACACGGAACATGGTCGTACGCTTGAACACTTCGAGTCGCGTGCGCCTTCGGCGCACCGCCATTCGTTTCCTCGCTCTCTCGGTCGCCATCGGCTGCTCGCGCACGCCGCAGCGATCCGAAGCGCAGTCGTCCGGTGTCGTGGTCCCGGCCACCGATCAGGTCTCGCAGAGCCGACGCAACGCGATCACCGCGGCCGTGACGAAGGTGGCGCCGTCCGTGGTGACCGTGCAGACGGAGCAGGTCGACCAGACGCCGCAGGATCCGTTCGACATGTTCTTCGGCGGCGGCCAGCGTCCGCGCACGCAGGCGGGACTCGGCACCGGGTTCATCGTTCGAGGCGACGGTGTCATCGTGACCAACGCGCACGTCGTTGCCGGGGCCACGAAGATCTCCGTCATGATGCGTGACGGCACCGTCTATCCCGCCAAGGTGCTCGGCTCCGACGAGACGAACGATCTCGCCGTCATCAAGATCGACGCGAAGAACCTGCCCGAGGTCAAGCTGGGCAACTCGAACAGCTTGCTCGTTGGCGAATGGGCGATCGCCATCGGCAACCCGTACGGCTTCTACCTAGGGAATGCGGAGCCGAGCGTGAGTGTCGGCGTGATCAGCGCGACCGAACGCAATCTCATTGCGGCGGGCGAAGGCCAGGCGTCGTATTTCGACATGATCCAGACCGACGCGGCGATCAATCCCGGAAACTCCGGCGGACCGCTCGTCGATGCCGACGGCGACGTCATCGGAGTGAACAGCAGTATCTTCACGCCGAGCGGCGGATCCGTCGGTCTGGGTTTCGCGATTCCGATCAATCGTGCGGCGCGCGTCGTCGACGATCTGTTGAGCCATGGGTCGATTCGGAGTCCGTGGATCGGCGTGCAACTGCAACAGAAGGCGTCGAACAATCCCCGCGACATTCTCACCGAAGGCGCGATCGTCGCGAGCGTCGCGCCTGGTTCGCCTGCCGCGACGGCGGGCATCAAACCGGGCGATGTGATTCTGCGCGAGGGATCACGCGTCATTCACAATCCGTTCGACTGGCAGGCCGCGCTGCTCGACCTCCACGTCGGCTCGCCGGCGCATCTTCACCTTCGCCGCGGTTCGCGCGAGCTCGACGTCGACGTCGACATCGCCGATCGTCCGGAAGTCAGCGCGCCCAAGGTGCAGGTCCTCCGTGAGCTGGAGCTCGTGTCCGTCACCCCCGCCATCGCGGCCGAGCGCAGTCTGCGCCGCTCGTATGGCGCGCTGGTCTACAACGTCAGTCCGACCGTCGCCGATCAGACCGGATTGACGCAGGGTGACGTCATTCTTCAAATCAACAACGTGCCGATTCGTACCGCACAGGACGTTCAGAAAGCCATCGACATGTTCGCCGGCCGAGCATACATGCGAGTGGTCGTCGATCACCAGGGCCAATTGGGCATGCTCGAATTCGGAGTGCGATGAGCGATCGCACAGGGTACGAATCTCCGCTCGCGCAGCGCTATGCCTCGCGTGCGATGCTCGAGCTCTGGTCGCCTGCGCAGCGACATGGCCTGTGGCGGCGTCTGTGGCTCGCGCTCGCCGAAGCCGAGCAGGAATTGGGAGTTCCGATTCCCGATGAAGCGATCGACCAGATGCGTGCGCATCTCGACGACATCGATTTCGATGCCGTCGCGGCGTACGAGCGTCGCTTCCGTCACGACGTCATGGCACACGTGCACGCGTTCGGCGACGTCGCGCCGGCGGCGCGCGGGTTCATTCACTACGGTGCGACCAGCGCGTTCGTCACCGACAACGGCGATCTGATTCTGATGCGTCGCGGCATGGAGCTACTGCGCGGCAAGATCGTTCGTGTGTTGCGTGCGCTGGCGAGCTTCGCGCGTGATTGGCGCGCCGAGCCGACGCTCGGCTCGACCCATCTGCAGGCTGCGCAGCCGACGACGGTCGGCAAGCGCGCGACGCTGTGGATGCAGGACCTGGTGCTCGATCTCGCCGATCTCGATCATCGCATCGCGACGCTGCCGTGCCGCGGTGTGAAGGGGACGACCGGCACACAAGCGAGCTTCCTCGAGATCTTCGGCGGCGACCACGCGAAGGTGCGCGAGCTCGACGCACGCGTCGCGGGCAAGATCGGATTCGCGTCGTCGATCCCTGTATCCGGCCAGACGTACTCTCGTAAGCTCGACGCGCAGGTGCTCGGCGCTGTCGCCGGCGTGGCGTCGAGCGCGATGAAGTTCAGCGGCGACATTCGCGTGCTCCAGAGTGTCGGTGAGATCGAGGAGCCGTTCGAGACGGAGCAGATCGGCTCCTCGGCGATGGCGTACAAGCGCAACCCCATGCGCTGCGAGCGCATCGCCTCGCTCGCGCGCTTCGTGATCACGCTCGAGCCGAACGCCAATTTCACGCACGGCGTGCAATTCTTCGAGCGCACGCTCGACGACAGCGCGAACCGCCGGCTCGTGATTCCCGAGAGCTTTCTCGCCACGGACGCGATCCTGGTGCTGATGGAAAACGTGGTCAGTGGGCTCGAGGTGCATCCGGCACGCATTCGTCGCCGCCTCGAGGAGGAGCTGCCGTTCATGGCGACAGAGGAGCTGATCGTTCGCGCGGTGCGAGCGGGCGGCGATCGACAGATTGCTCATGAGCGCATTCGTCAGGCGAGCATCGAAGCGGCGCGCGAGATCAAGAATGGCGCACCGCGCAACGATCTCCTCGATCGGCTCGCCGCGGATCCCGCGTTCGGCGTTCCCATTGCAGATCTCGAATCCGCGCTCGAACCGATGCGCTTCGTTGGACGCGCGCCGGAACAGGTCGACGAATTCCTCGAGCAGGTGATCGATCCGCTGCTTGCCGGAGCCGCGCGCGAGGAAGCGCGCGACGCGCTGCGCGAAGAGGTGCGGGTATGACGATTGCCCAACTCGAGCCGCTTCCGCTGGAGCATCTGCGTCGCGGCAAGGTCCGCGAGGTCTACGCCGTCGACGACGATCGCCTGCTCCTCGTCGCGACAGATCGCGTCAGCGCATTCGACGTCGTGATGACGGAGCCGGTGCCATACAAGGGTGCCGTGCTCACCCAGATCACGGCGTGGTGGCTCCGCCAGATCGAGCGCGACGTGCATCATCACATGATCTCCGCCGACGCCGACGAGATCATCGGGCAGGTTCCCGGGCTTGCAGCGCATCGCGCATCACTCGTCGGGCGCGCGATGCTGTGTCGGCGCACGACCGTGTTTCCGATCGAATGCGTCGTTCGCGGATATCTCTCGGGATCGGCGTGGAAGGAATACAAAGCGCAGGGGACGCTCGCGGGCGAGAGTCTGGCGGACGGTCTGCGCGAGAGCGATCGCCTCGAGCCGCCGCTCTTCAGCCCCGCCACGAAGGCAGAGGCAGGGCATGACGAGAACATCACGATGCTTCGCGTGATCGACGCCGTCGGTGCCGACGTGGCGAACGAGCTCGAGCGGCTCAGCCGGCTCGTCTACGAACGTGGCCGCGCCATCGCCGCGGATCGCGGAATCATCATCGCCGACACCAAGTTCGAGTTCGGTCGCGATCGCGATGGTCGCATCACGCTGATCGATGAAGTGCTCACGCCCGACAGCTCGCGCTTCTGGCCAGCCGAGCATTACTCGCCTGGGCGATCGCAGCCGAGCTTCGACAAGCAGCCGCTTCGCGACTATCTCGATGACGAGCGTCGCGCGGGTCGCTGGAATGGCGAAGCTCCGCCGCCGCCCTTGCCGCCGCACGTCGTTCGCGCAACCAGCGAGCGTTATCTGGATGCGTTCCTGCGCATCACCGGTCATCCGCTCGATCTCACGGAGCTGTCGTGAACTTCGCCCGGGAAGGACTCGCCTTCATCGCCGTCGCGGCGCTCATCGCGCTCAGCGCGTTCGGCGTCGCGCTCAGCCGCCGCTCGTGGCCCCTCTGGTTGATCGCGTTCGCGCTCACGCTCGTTGCGCTGTGGGTCGCCTATTTCTTCCGCGACCCGCAGCGTCTCGGCGAGCGCGGCGAGCGACTCGTCATCGCGCCGGCCGACGGCAAGGTGGTGATGATCACCGAGGTCGACGAGCCGACCTTCATGAAGCAGCGCGCGCTGCGTGTTTCGATCTTCATGAACGTCTTCAACGTCCACGTCAACCGCTATCCGGTGAGCGGCACCGTGCGGTTCGTCGAGCGCAAGGCGGGTCGCTTCCTCAATGCTGCCACGGAGCAATCGAGTCTCGAGAACGAGCAGGCGTCGATCGGGATCGAGTCCGGTTCGAATCACATCCTCGTGCGACAGATCGCTGGCCTGATTGCTCGTCGCATCGTGACCGACGCACACGAAGGCGAGCGTGTCCAGCAGGGTGATCGCATGGGCCTCATTCGCTTCGGCTCGCGCGTGGATGTGTTTCTCCCCGTTGGAACGCCGCTTCGCGTGAAGGCCGGCGACATCACGTATGCAGGCGTGACCGTGGTCGCGGAGCTCGCTGCCCAATGATGGCGCCAGTGCCGCGCACCGCGGGTCGACGCCACGGCGTGAAGCGGGCGGTCGTGCTCATGCCCAACGGCCTCACGCTCTTCAATCTGTTCTGCGGCATCTACGCGATCGTGCTCGCGATTCGCGGGAACTTCGCGACGGCGCCGAGCTTCATCGTGCTCGGCGGCATTGCGGACACGCTCGACGGGCGCGTTGCGCGCGCGACCGGCAC
>Ga0308175_100003913_pt1 | contig 10381 bp, 9 predicted proteins | sample PhyCR1_3_FD_203893 | JGI IMG/M metagenome (GOLD analysis project Ga0308175, IMG submission 203893) | Soil microbial communities from UC Gill Tract Community Farm, Albany, California, United States - DLSLS.C.R1 | ecosystem: Environmental > Terrestrial > Soil > Agricultural land | place: USA...
GCCATCAAAGAAACTTTGTTCTTTATCGGGAGCGGCCACTCGGGAGGCGAAGCGATGGTAATCGCTGAGGACCTTGCCGGCTCTGGGAATGGCTTGTCCGCCGTTCTGCGATTTTTCGAAACCAAGACCCGCTCTCGACGCCTGCATATACGACTCGCCAAGCAGTGGATCGTAGTTGCCGACCGGCTCCTGCACGTTCACGGAAAGCGTCTGCCTATCATTCCCGAACCAGGGCGTATGCGCATAGTATTTCAGCGGCTTCCACGGTCTGAGCCCAGCCCTGATTTGATCTGGAAATCTGCTGGAATCGGCTGCGGCTTCATAAACCTCCTTCGCCATCAGGCCGGCCAACTGGTGATTGCCATGTCCGTCGCTGGGAGCGCCCAGGAAAACAGATGTGACCACCAGAGGCCGAGTCATTCTAACTACGCGTACGGCATCGGAGAGCACGCGGTCTCGCGACCATTTTTGGAGCGCTTCGTCCAATGTTTTCGAAAAGCCGTAATCGCAGACGCGCGTCCAGAATTGATCGACGCCGTAATAGCGGCCGGCTGCCAGCAGTTCCTGCGTCCTCGTCAACCCCAGCGCATCCCAGTAATCCGCTGACATCACATTTGCGCCACCCTCGCCGCGGTTCAACGTCAGCAGCGCTACCCGCGTGCCTGCGCCGCGCGATTCATACGTCAGCATGCCGCCGTCTTCATCGTCCGGGTGGGCAGTAATCATGATGAGGCTCGCGCGCGTATGCAGCTTTTTCAGACTCTGCCAAACCGCAGTGGCGCCGCGGTTCATCGGGATCTCCATCGCTTCGATCGCGGGTTGAACGAGCGCGAAATCCGGGGTTTCAGCAAACATCCCTGCGATCGAGATGAGAAGGAAAGTGATCGTTGCCCAACGAGTCATGAGTCTTTGCTTTGTGCTGTCCGGCGCTAACGTTTCTGCGATTGCGGCTCTTCAGTTCTATCGCACTTGCAGTGGACTCATCGTTGACGTAGGCGCTTCGGCCTCAGGTACGTGTGAGACGGGCGTGCGGTTCCACCGGACCGATCAGCGGCCGCGCGTACTCGGTGTAAGCGGGCGTGACATCAGCGCCCGAATTCGCAATGAATTCCGGCGGCATCTTTCTTTCTTTGCGAGCGACATCCGGCAAGGGGATCAGGTTCGTTGTTGACCGGTAATTTCCTTCCGTTCCGCTTCTCACAAGTCCGATCATCTGTCCGGAGTGCCCGGCGCGCGCCGCTTGGATCGCGGCCCGTCCAACGAGTTCGGCCTCGTGCCGATCGGTTTCGGACACCATGAACGAGCAGCAGCGTCCGATCAAAGAAGGCCTTTCGCTGCGTACGCGAATTTGCAGATTCTTGCTGACGAACTTAGCGACCGCGTGCCCGAGGTTTGAAGCCAGGCGGTGTTGGGGATTATCCGGGCGATCCACGTCCGCGCCAAACGGCTCCCCGTTCTCATCTAGCTGTCCCTCACAGATGCAGACGAACACGCGTCCAAGGCGGCGATATACGGCTTCGATATCCGCCAGCAAGCGTTCACGGGGCAGACACTGTTCCGGACAATAAATCAGGTGCGGCGCGTCATCTTCGTAGTACCGGGCGAACGCGGTAGCCGCGACAACCCAGCCTACGTTCCTGCCCATGATTTCGCAGATCAGGATGGGTGACGGAAGCGCCTGATGGTCCATGCCCATGTCTCGAACCGCGTGTGCGTAGAAGCGGCCAGCCGAGCCGTATCCGGGCGTATGGTCCGTGTGCTGAATGTCATTATCAACGGTTTTCGGAATCCCGATCACATGTAGTTCGTAACCCGCCAGCTGAGCTGCTTCATCGATATCCAGCGCCGTTCCCATCGATCCATTGCCGCCGATATAGAAAAAGTAGCGTACGTCGCGGCGGCGGAATACCTCGAGTAGTTGGCCGATCTGTTCCGACGATAGCCTTTCCCGCGAGGAGCCGAGTGCCGCGCCCGGAGCGTTGCGAATCTTCTGCATCACACCGCGATCTTGCGCGAACAGGTCGATGAATAGCTCGCTCCGTATGCCCTTCAGGCCATACTCGGACCCGAGAAAGTGTGTCACGAATCCCGTCGCGCGCGCCTCCTCAGCCGCGGCCGCGAGAGAAGCGTTGATGACGGGCGTCGGACCTCCGCCCTGTGCGATCACTGCAGTTGCCATACGCCAGCTATTCTCTCCGGAACTAGTCGGGCCGTCAGATTTTCCTCAGAGCTGAATTCGCTTCAACCGCAGCTGTTCCTGACGCTTCGCCGCGGGTCACGATTCGCTAACGAAACTAAGATGCCGAAATACGTGCGGGTCTTAGCCGGTTTCCAGTACTCCGCCCACCTTCCCTTCCGCTTGTTCCAAGGGCGTGCCTAAAGGGCTGACCTTGGTCCACCGATATAAGTCGCAGGGAAGAAAAGCGGAGATGATGGATGCACCCGACCAAAAACGGACAGAATATCCTTTGACGCAGGATCCGGCTTCGACTATCTGCGGCGATGCAGGATTATTCGGGAACCTGACGAACTGTCGCGTGCTGATCGTCGATGCATCACCGGCAAAATGCGCAGTTCTTCGCGAAAATTTGAGCGATTTGGACCATACGATCATTGAAAGTTCATCGACCGCCGCGGCGTTCGAGATCGTGTCTCGCGAGAATGTAGACCTTGTTCTGGCGGATATCCACGTGCCCGAGCTTGGTGGCAACGCCTTCAGCCGTGTATTGCGCAACCATATAGACACTCGTCTGATCCCGATCTTTTTGTTGGCTGATAAACCGGATCCGGACAAAGAAGCATTGAGCATCACCGCCGGAGCGAACGACTTTCTAGTGAGGCCATTACAGCCGAAAGCAATACAAGCTCGGGTGCAGGCTGCCCTCCGGCAGAAGGCGTTGCTCGAAAACGTGGACGAGGCAGAGTCCGTGTTGTTTTCTCTTGCTCAATCCGTGGAGGCTCGCGATGCTGCAATTGGCCAGCACTGCCAAAGGCTTGCCATTCTTTCATCCAGCATCGGAGTCGCTTTGGGGTTGCCGGCGAAAGACTTGCTAGCTCTTCAGCGCGCGGGCTATCTTCACGATGTTGGAAAAGTAGCCGTTCCCGATAGCGTTCTGTTCAAAACCGGTCCTCTGACGCCGCAGGAATGGAGCATCATGAAACAGCATACGATCCGGGGCGAGCAGATCTGCTCCGGGATGAAATCGTTGCGCAACGTGCTTCCTATCATTCGCCATCATCACGAACGATGGGATGGTTCCGGCTATCCCGATGGTCTGTGCGGTGAAGACATTCCGCTGCTCGCCCGAATCGTGCAGGTGGCCGATATATACGACGCCCTCACCACCGATCGACCTTATAAGCCTGCCTTTTCTCCCCAGCAAGCGCTTGAGATTTTGCAGGACGAAGCTAAGGCCGGATGGCGCGATCCCGTCCTGGTTGAAGCGTTTTCGGCCACTTTCCCTGTGATTCGAAATTCAGAAATCCTGGCGCACTCGTCGCTTCAGGCCCTCGCGGGTGCACTGAAGCAAAAGAACCGTTGGGTATCAAACAACGTGCTCCGTCCAAAATTCGAGGATGTTCGGAGCTGACCCGGTCCGCTAGAACTTTGGATCACCGCCCCCGCAGCAGCACCAGAGTCTGGTCGTCCATTTGTTCTTGCCCGGCTCCATTCAGAGCCTCCAGCTTGCACGTAATATGCCGGAGCGCTGCCTGAACGCCGAGCCGACGGGCACTTGCGGCTAGTGCAATCAGTCGCTCCTCACCATATTCCTCGCCGATTTCGTCGAGGAATTCGGTTGCGCCGTCCGTAAACATCGTAAGCAAATCTTCGGGCTCGATCTGCACCTCCTGCGCTTCGATATCACAAGCGGGAAACAGCCCAATGACCGTGCCGGTTGCGGGCAAGCGTTCAGACACGCCTGAACTCCTCAACAGCGCAGGTGCTGGATGCCCGCAGTTCACATATCGCAGAGTTCTTATTTGATCGTCGTATTCAAAATAGAACAACGTCACATACTGCTCGGGGGGCGTAGACGCATAAAACAGCCGGTTGATGGTGCACAGCATCTCCGTTGCTTCCGGCAGCTCGCCATCGAATTGGCTTCGAAACGTTGCCTGAAGGTTCGCCATCAACATCGCTGCAGCCACGCCTTTGCCGCTGACATCCGCAAGCAATCCTGCAAGCCGGTGCTCTCCTGCATCGAAAAAATCGTAGTAGTCGCCTCCAACATGGCGCGCGGGCGAGCAATGCGCCGCATACTCGGCGGTTCGAAGTGCCTTCAGTTTCTGGGGGAACAGCTTCTGCTGCACGTGCCGAGCGATGTCGAGCTCGCTGTGTGCCCGCTCTTTTCGCCGGCGTTCCTCCGCGGCCCGGCTCAACTGAGTATTTACGGTCTCGAGGAGTCGGTCGTTGTCCCACGGCTTCTGAACGAAGTCGGAGGCGCCCAGTCTCATGGCTTCTACCGCAAGCGCGACATTTCCCCATGCCGTCATCACCACAATCGGGCCCGCATGGCCGGTGTTGCGCAGTGCGCGTAAAAGGTCCAGGCCTTCTCTGCCGGAAGTAGTGTCTCGCGTATAGTTCAGATCCATCAGGATCAGGTCGTACGCGTCTGCCTTTGCCGTTTCCAACGCTTGTTCGGGCGAATCAACGGTGGTCGGGCGAAATCCGTTCAATTTCAACAGCAGCGTCAGTGCGGTCAGGATGTCGTGCTGGTCGTCACTTACAAGAACGCGCGGTTGACGGGGACTTCGCCCATCGAGGGGTTTGCTGCCGTCATAAACTTCGGGCCAAAGGGCGTGCATAAGCAGTGCTACCGAAACGGGTGATGGACGGAGTAGATGCAGGCGGCCAGCCGTTCGTCTTCTGGCGCAAGTTGCTTACAACACAAGAACGATGCCGCCGCTGGCCGCCGAATGGTGTTCGGTTCCGGGACGGCCACCCTCCCTCCCGGACGCTCGAGCGGCTTCCGCCCTCGGTCCTACTGAGGCATCGTAATCGGCTTCAGTGCTCCGCGATGACAGGTATAGCACCGCACCTCCGGGTGCCCGTCAAACGTTTGTTGATCGATTGTATTGGTCATCGCGATCATCTTGCGAGCCATAACCTTCGCCCCCTTCTCGTCGGAATCGAAGTGGCCTTGGACGTGACAATGTTCGCACGTAACACCGAGCGAAGCGGTGAAGTAGCGCATTGCGTCGATAAACTGCGACGAAGGAACATCCTTTAGCATTTGCACATTCTTGAAATGCGCGCCTGCGGTCTGCTCGGGCTTCTTCAGAGCCTCGCCGGCTTCGTCAGGTTGCTTGTCCAGAACTGCCGTTTGAACAGTGTCTTTACCATTCATGCTTGTGGTTGTTTCCACTGTTAGCGTCTTGCCATCGGCCCCAAGCGTGTATTTCTCGCGGATGCTGGCCGGGTGCGGTCCGGGGACGGTGGATTCGATCGTCAGCGTGTTCCCGTCCCAGGCCGCCTTGCTCTTCATGCCTAAGCCGCGGAATGCGTTGCTGCTCTCCTCGCCCGACGTGTTGTAGGTAAGCGACGAACGGTATTCTCCCATCCGGCTGGTTGTGGCCGTGGTCTCTTTCAGGGTGGATCCCTGCTGATCGATGACCATCAGATACTCGGTCGGCGGTGGCCCCGCAAATTTGCTCTTATCGAGATCCGCCTTCCATACTCCACTGAGATTGGGAGCTTGCGCGGACAGAAGAATGGCGCCAAAGAGAAGAAAACTAAGCCTGAATACCATAGCAATGACTCGAAAGTTTGACAGATCCCACCTTCGATGTCAACGTGTACGCCGCGGGTCTCTTCGTGTTCAAGGGGATCGCACAAAACACGCGAGTGAAGAAAGAGCTACCCTGGAGAGACCCATAAGCAAGGGTGGGTAGCAGATATGGCCTTCAAGGAATGGCTGGTTCAAGGTCTTCAGCAATGGCGGCCTGCCAGTGCTCGCGAAAGCAGTGCGCCTCAGCATCGGACCCTGGTGAGGTCTTCGACCGAATGGATGTGGACTTCGAGCGGCGAGTGTTTCGGCTACCGCTTGGGAGATCAGCTATTTACGTACGACGGACGTCAGGCTGGACGATTTACCGAAGGTGACGAAGTGTACGGACCAGCCGGAGATTACCTGGGCGAAGTTCGCAAAACGAATCGTCTCGTCACCAATACGAGCAAGAGAAAATGGAATCGAGCTGGCTTCGTTCCGCAACTCGGCAATCGCTTCGCTCAGACCGCCAAGGTGGGTGCAATTGACATCCGGGACGGGTTTGAAGATTTCCCTTTGCCAAAGCAGATCGATTGACAGGTGAACAGCCTCTCCGTATGATTGAGTGGGTTTTGGACTATTCGCCTTGCCCGTCCGATCGTCGCGTCTAAGCGCGGCCATCGAATCCTCGTTCACACTTAGACCAATCGGGTGCGCCGGAATTCATGGTTCGCCCATCGGAGTCCTCATGTCTTATTTGAACGGAGATCGCGCGCGGGCAGACAAGAAAGCGACACGTCGTCGTCTTCGGCGCTCCCAACTGCAGGAAATGCGCAGACAAGCAGCGACGAAACAGCCCTTAGTTCCCGAGAAGAAACTCACATCCTAAACTCGCCTCGACAGCCTGCCCAACGGCGACGCCCCGAAGATGGCTCAATTCCACCAGGGCGGTGCAATGCCACCATTGCCGGACCTGCCTATAGTCTTTAATTAACAATCATTTACATGGCTTTCGCGATTGGCGAAAGTCATGCATAGATAGAGGCGTCGAGTCCAAGGTCTCTATATGAGCAGGCATTTCTTTCATACGGTGCGCGCCGGACGGTTTGGCGTGGCATTGATTGCAGTAGCCGCGTCGAGCATGCTGTTCGCGCAAGATTCTCAGGAGAGTGCTCCCCCTCCTCCTGTTCCTCAGCAGCAGGCTCCCGCGCCCTCGGGTTCAGGTGGTTGGCGTCGGGTGGGCGATCCACCCAGGGCAGGCCAGTATCCCGGGCCCGCTAACAACGCTCAAGTCGGCGGCGTCCCCGCCGAACGCGACGGAGGTTTTGAGGGTCCTCAATCGCAACAGGCCGATCCCCCGGATTTCGGGCAAAATGGAGGTTCGTACCAGAATGGGCAGGGCGCCCCGCCCCCGCCTAACTACCAGATACCGTCCCAGCTAACCATCAAGCCCGGCACGTTCATCACCGTCAGGATCAATCAGACGCTTTCGTCCGACCGTAATCAGCCGGGCGATAGCTTCTCAGCAACGCTCTCGCGTCCGCTCGTGGTTGATGGCGTCGTGATTGCTCAACCGGGCGAAACCATTGGCGGGCGGGTTTCGGAGGCGGAGAAAGCAGGACGCGCCAAAGGTACTTCACGTCTCGTACTTCAATTGACCGATCTCACCCTGGTTGATGGGCAGCAGTTGCCGATCCAAACTCAGTTGGTCGCTCGTTCCGGTGGAACTTCGAAGGGCCAGGACGCAGGTGCGATTGTTGGCACAAGCGCCGTCGGCGCCGCCATTGGCGCAATCGCCGGCGAGGGCTCGGGAGCGGGCATCGGAGCAGCCGCCGGCGCAGTGGCGGGAACAGCGGGCGTGCTTCTCACACGCGGCCATTCCACAGTCGTATATCCCGAGTCGATGCTGACGTTCAGGATTGAGGCGCCTGTCTCCTTCTCCACTGAGCGCTCTGCTCAGGCGTTTCGATATGTAGATGCAGGCGACTATGACCGCTCATCTCAGGCTGATTCACAGCACGTCCAAAGTCCGGTCGGCGTATGCGGACCGTCTGGGTGCCCGCCACCGCCGCCGGTCTACTACGGCCGCGCTTACTACGGCCCCGCTTACTACGGATCGCCCTATCCTTACTACTACGGCCCAGGATTTTCGTTCTTCGTTGGTCCGCGTTTCTACTACGGTCCGCGGTTTTATGGCGGTCGGGGTTACTACCGGGGTTACCGCCGATAGCTAGGCGGGTTGCCCCGGCCGGTGCCACATAAGGAGGAACTATGCGCAGCTTACTTATCGTCTTCGTATCGTTGACTCTCGCTGGCAGCGCCTTCTCGCAAAGCCATCGGGGGTTCCACGGCGGCAGTACGGGAGGCCGCGGCTTCAGCGGCGGCCACTCCTCGGGGGGAAGGTCCTTTAGTCGAGGCTACGGCGGTGCCTTCAGAGGCGGAGGGTTCGGCACCAGAAGCTTCGGTTCAAGGAACTTCAGCGGATGGGGCCGGGGATATGGCGGCCGGTATCGCGGTGGATACGGTGGCCGGTGGTATGGCGGCGGATCGCGGTGGGGGTATCGTCCCTATTTCAACACTTGGAATTTCGCGTTCGGATTCGGATCGTGGTGGCCGAGCGATTACTACGATCCTTACGTCTACGATTACCCGAGTTACTACGACGGAGACGCTGGCTCCTGGTATTCCTATCCTGGATACAGTTACGATCCTTATTACTACTCCTACGGATCTAGCTTCCGCGCTCCGGTCAGGCGCCCAATTACGCGGGGATACTACGGACGGCCCGGCCCATACGTGGGAGACGGGCGATGGCACCATTTCAACGAACGGTTGCGCTAGGTCCGCTAATCTCGCCACGTAAGTACTATCAGAAGAACACCAACGAACGCGGCTCACCGTGGGCCAGATTTGGCCGGTTCCCACGATATATTAGGAATCCATGTCTGCCGCTCCATTCCAAACAGCAGAGCACTGGACCGACGATGTTCTGGAACCCATGCGACACGTCGGCGACCCCTTAGCCGACAAGGTGATTTCCACGTTGGTCGACACCGGCGAAATAGCCTCAGTGAACGCCGTCATGCGGAATCTCGTCGAGAACGAATACTGGGTGCCGGAAACCCTTCCCGGCATCGTTCGCGACTATCTGCAATCGACTGCCGACCTGCCGCCGTGGGCGGATTCTGCGAAGATCGCGGCAGGACAGCAGGTGTTCTGGCGGTATGGCCCACGATTGATCCTTATTCTGCACTGTTATTCGTTGCCGTTTTGTTATGTAGCGCGTAAAGGCGTTCAAGTGTTGGCCCTAACCAGCCGCCTCACCGGAAATGCCGCCCGGCGCATCATCGAGACGGCGCAGATGCTTGTAGACGTGATGCAACCCGGTGGACTGGACTCGCCCGAGGGGCGCGGCCGTCGCACAATTCAGAAAGTCCGGCTGATGCATGCGGCCGTTCGCCGGTTGGCAGTTCAATCGCCGGGATGGCGCAACGAATTCGATCTGCCTGTCAATCAGGAAGACCTTGCCGGAACCCTGATGTCTTTTTCCTGGATCGCTCTGGACGGGCTCGAAAAGCTGGGGATTCTGCTATCCGACACTGAAAAAGAATCTTACCTGCACTGCTGGCAAGTCATCGGGCACCAACTTGGAATCCTCGGTGACGTTACTCCTGTGGACATCGCATCCGCGCGAGCGTTGGCGGGAAGTGTTGCTCGGCGGCAGTTCGCGCCTTGTGCGGAAGGTAAGGACATGACTCGGGCACTCGTTGAGACGATGCAGTACATGCTGCCCGGTAACCTGCTCGACGGCCTGCCGGCTCTGTTCATCAGTTACTTTCTCGGTCGTGAGCATGCAGGCATGATTGGCATCGGGCAGGATGGGCTTGCCGACGTCGTAGCCGCTCCATTGAGGATCGGTGGAACCGTCTTTTCGGGCCTCCTCCGAGACTCGCAGCCCTTGAGAGCGCTCGCAGAGAAAGTCGGGCAGTTGCTGATCAACTCCATCGTTTACGTAGAGCGCGGGGGAAACCGGCCTAGCTTCACCATTCCTGCCGAGCTGAAGCAACGGTGGGGTGTGAATTGGGTCTCGTAAACGTCGCCTTCACTGATTCACAACATGCGCGCGCCATCGCCAGCACCTTCTGAGCGCCGTACTAACGTGCTTTTCGAAAAGTGAGATTAATCCGAAAATCGCCGGTAAGCGGGTGGGAACCCTGCGCGAGCGGCGCGACGCCATGGAATACAAGGCGCGCAGGACCGCCCCATACAACTACATCGCCGCTCTCGAGCCGGATCCGACGCGGCCGGTCGGCGCGCTTGAGACCACCCCATAAAAAAACGGCCGGCAGTCCCAACGAAACCGAAACAATCGGTGCGGTGAAGTCGCGCTCATCTTTGTCCTGATGAAGCGACAACCTGGCACCAGGTTGGTATCGATTGATCAAGCACGCGTCAGGTTCGAAGCCCGGGAACCCGCCCGCCTCGGCTGCACGTGCCGAGAGACTCAACAACGATGCGGGCATCGAAGGCCAAGGTTTACCCGTCGTGGGGTCAGTCGCATCATACCGGTAACCCTTGCGATCGGACACCCACCCGAACTCGCCGCAGTTTGTCATGGCAACGGACATTTCGGACCCGTTGGGCGTCACCATATGCCTGAACGGTGCTGCCTT
>Ga0308175_100003914_pt1 | contig 10379 bp, 6 predicted proteins | sample PhyCR1_3_FD_203893 | JGI IMG/M metagenome (GOLD analysis project Ga0308175, IMG submission 203893) | Soil microbial communities from UC Gill Tract Community Farm, Albany, California, United States - DLSLS.C.R1 | ecosystem: Environmental > Terrestrial > Soil > Agricultural land | place: USA...
CGCGCCCGCTGCGACGCGGGCGCCGCCGGCGTGCTCGTCACCCACGAGGCCCGGAACGCCGCGTGGGCCGACCGGGTGGTCTTCCTGCGCGACGGCGTGGTCGTCGACGAGTCCGGCGCGGACCGCGCCGACGTGCTGCTCGAGCCGGACGCCGCCCGGTGAGCGGCTGGCTGTCGGGCTGGCGCCTCGCCCTGCGGCTGGCCCGGCGCGACGCCCTGCGCGCGCGGGGCCGCAGCGTGCTGGTGCTCGTGATGATCGCGCTGCCGGTCCTCGGCGTGACCGCGGCCGACGTGCTGCTGCGCACCCAGGACGTGAACAGCGCCGAGTCCCTGGACCGGCGGCTCGGCGCGGCCGACGCCCGGGTGACCGTGCAGCGGGGCGTCACCACCGTCCGCCAGTGGGTCGACCCCGACCAGGGCTCGTGGGAGGACGGCGGCGCAGGCGGCCGGCCGCTCACCGCCGCGGAGGTCGCGTCCGCGCTCGGCGGTCTCCGGCTGGTCCCGGAGCGCACCGGCACGGTGGCGGTCCGCACCGAGGACGGCGAGGGAGACGTCGAGGCGATCGAGGTCGACCTGCGAGACCCGGTCACCCGTGGCCTGTTCCGGCTCACCTCCGGCCGGTGGCCGTCGCGGGCGGGCGAGGTCGTGGTCAACGCCGCGCTGGGGGCCAAGGGGTACGCCGTCGGCGACGTGCTCGACACCCCGTCGCCCGACAACCCCGACCCCGTGATCGTCGGCCTCGCCGAGTCGGCGGCCACGCGCACGTCCCCGCTCGCCGCCGGCCCCCGGGGGAGCCTGGCCGTGGACACGGCCGGCACGAGGAGCTGGCTGGTCGACGGCGGTCTGGTGAGCTGGCCGCAGGTGCTGGCGCTCAACGCCCGCGGGGCGAGCGTGCTGTCCCGGGCCGTGGTCGAGGACCCGCCGCCGATGCCGCCCCAGCTCGAGGAGTACCTCGCCCAGCAGAACGGCGACATGGTCGCCGTGGTCGTCCTGGTCGTGGTCATGGCCCTGATCGAGGTGGTGCTGCTGGCCGGGCCGGCGTTCGCGGTGGGTGCCCGGCGGCAGTCCCGCAGCCTGGCGCTGATCGCCGCCAGCGGCGGCACCCCGGCCCAGTCCCGCCGGGTGGTGCTGGGGAGCGCCGTCGTCCTGGGTGGCACTGCCTCGGTGATCGGCGTGGTCGCCGGCATCGGGGCCGGCCGCCTGCTGGTGCCGGTGCTCCAGGCCCGGTCCGACAGCTGGTTCGGCCCGTTCGAGGTGCCGTGGCCCCACCTGCTCGGCATCGTCGGATTCGGCCTGCTCAGCGCGCTGCTCGCCTCCGTCGTGCCGGCGTGGATCGCCTCCCGGCAGGACGTGGTCGCGGTGCTCGCGGGCCGCCGCGGCGACCGCAGGGCCTCCCTCCGGTCGCCGGTGCTCGGGGTCGTGCTGCTCGGCGGCGGTGTCGCCGCGGCGGCGTACGGCGCGACGTCCCCGGAAGCCGTCCGGGGCGCCTACCTCATCGCGGGTGCGGCCATCGTCTCCGTGCTCGGCATGATCCTGCTGGTCCCGGTGGTGCTGGTGCTGGTCGCGGCCGTCTCCGCACGGCTGCCCCTGCCGCTGCGCTACGCCACCCGGGACGCTTCGCGACACCGGTCGCGGACCGTCCCCGCCGTGGCCGCGGTGGCGGCCACCGTCTCCGGCGTGGTGGCGCTCGGGATCGCGGTGTCCAGCGACGAGGCCGAGAGCCGTGCCAGCTACCTGCCGTCGGTCGCGTCCGGGGTCGGCCTGCTGGACACCGACAGCGACCCGGGCGCCTCGGGCTGGCGCGCCCTGCGGGACGTGGTGGAGCGCGAGGCGGCCGGCGCGACGGTCACCGAGGTGCAGGGCCTCGCCGCGCCCGAGGGCGGCTACCTCGACGTGCAGATCTCCCGGCACCACCAGGGGTTTCTGGACAGCTACGGGTCGGCGCTCGGGTCCGACGTGCTGGTCAGCGACGGCGCGCTGCCGCCGGGACTGCTGGGGCTGTCGGAGGCCGGCCGGAATCGGGCCGAGGAGGCGCTCGCGAAGGGCGGGATGGTGGCCTTCACCGACCTCGGCGGCACCGACGGGCCCGTCAAGGTCCGGGTGCGGGGCGCCGAGGACGGCGGGCGCGACCTCCGGATCGCCCGGGGACGGCTGGACGCGACCGTCGTACCCCTCGACCGGCCGCAGGCCGGCCCGCAGGCGGTGCTGTCGCCCGCCGCAGCTGGACGGCTGGGGGTCGCGGTGTCGACCGTGGCGCTGGCCGTCACCGGCGGCGTCAGCCCGGACCAGGAGCAGGCGGTCACCGAGGGCGCGGCCGCGCTGGACGCGGGCGCGACCTTCTCGGTCGAACGCGGCTACCAGACCGACAACGAGACGGCGATCATCGAGCTGGTGCTGTTCGCGCTCGGCGCGGTGCTGATGCTCGGCGGCACCCTGACCGCAACGTTCCTGGCGCTCTCCGACGCGCGCCCGGACCTGGCCACTCTCTCGGCCGTGGGCGCGGCACCCCGCACCCGGCGCGGCGTGGCGGCGTCGTACGCCGTCTTCGTCGGCGTCGTGGGTGCGGTGCTGGGGGTGCTCGTCGGCTTCATCCCGGGGGTGGCCGTCACCTACCCGCTCACCGGCAACGGCTACGTGCCCGCGGGGGTGAACGTCCCGTCCCACTACCTCGACGTCCCGTGGCTGATGGTCCTCGGGCTCGTGGTCGCCCTGCCGCTCCTCACCGCCGCGGTCGTGGGCCTCACCGTCCGCTCCCGCCTGCCCCTGGTGGCGCGCCTCGACTGAGCTGGGGCCCACCCGCTGGCAGGGCGCAGCCGTGAGCGCGCTCCTCGGGGTAGTCCCCAACGACATGGTCGTCCTCAGGGCTCTCCGGGGGACCATTTCGTTGGGGACTACCGCTCACTGCTCCCGAGCAACAAAAAGGCAGTCTTGACTGTTTGTTGATGTCGGGCCCATGCTGACGGGGTGAGCAGCCAGCCGGGGACGAGCCGGGTCCCGCAGGAGGAGCGCACCCGCGCGATGCGGGCGCGGCTCCTCGAGGCGACGGTCGAGTGCCTGGTCGAACGCGGTTTCAGCGGCACGTCCACCACCCTGGTCTCCGAGCGGGCCGGGGTCAGCCGCGGCGCCCAGCTGCACCACTTCCCGACCAAGAACGCGCTGGTCGTGGCCGCCGTCGAGCACCTCACCGAGGTGCGTGGTGCCGAGCTGGCGGCGGCCGCGCGGGCGCTGCCGGCCGGCCCGCGCCGGACCCGTGCCGTGCTGCAGATGCTGGCCGACCACTTCACCGCGCCGGTGTTCACCGCCGCCCTCGAGCTGTGGGTGGCCGCACGCACGGACGAGACCCTGCTGGCGGCCGTGGCGCCGCTCGAGCAGCGGGTGGGTCGGGAGACGCACCGGCTCACCGTCGACCTGCTCGGCGCCGACGAGTCGCGGCCCGGCGTACGCGAGCTGGTGCAGGCCACGCTCGACCTGGTCCGCGGGCTGGGCCTCGCCAACACGATCACCGACGACGCCCGGCGCCGGCGGCGGATCCTCGACCAGTGGGCGGCAACGCTCGACGACGCCCTCACCGACGATCTCCAGGGGGAGACCGCATGACGGACCTGCTCGACACCGATCTGCTCGGCCGGTTGCTGGACGACCTCAAGGCGGAGGGCGACCTGCTCTGGAACGCCGTCGCCGGCCTCGACGAGGCGGGCTGGCGCACGCCCACCCCCGCGGCGGGATGGGACGTCGCCACCCAGGTCGCCCACCTGCTGTGGACCGACGAGGTCGCCGTCGCCGCCGCCACCGACAAGGAGGCCTGGGACGCGCTGGTGCTGCGGGCGATCGAGGACCCGACCGGGTTCGTCGACGCCTCCGCACACGAGGTCGCGCGGCTCTCGCCGCCCGCGCTGCTGGCCCGGTGGGGCAAGGCGCGTACGGCGCTCGCCGAGGCGCTGCGGGGCCTCCCGGCCGGGGAGAAGATGCCGTGGTTCGGCCCGCCGATGTCGCCCGCCTCGATGGCGACCGCGCGGTTCATGGAGACCTGGGCGCACTCCCTCGACGTCTACCGGGCCCTGGGTGTCGATCCTGTGGTCACCGACCGGATCCGGCACGTGGCGCACCTCGGCGTCCGCACCCGCAGCTTCGCCTTCTCGGTCCACCAGCTCGAGCCACCCGCCGAGGAGTTCCGGATCGAGCTGAAGGCGCCGTCCGGCGAGACGTGGACGTGGGGGCCCGAGGACGCCGCCCAGACGGTGACCGGCACGGCGCACGACTTCTGCCTGCTGGTCACCCAGCGGGTGCACCGCGACGACACCGACCTGGTCGCCACCGGCGACGACGCCGAACGTTGGCTGGGCATCGCGCAGGCCTTCGCCGGTCCGCCCGGTGAGGGGCGGGAGGCCGTCGGTGGCTGAGGTTTCGACACCCCGACTGGTGGTCGGCAACTGCTCCGGCTTCTACGGCGACCGGCTCTCGGCGATGCGCGAGATGCTCGAGGGCGCCCATGACGGGCAGGGCCTCGACGTCCTGACCGGCGACTACCTCGCCGAGCTGACCATGCTGATCCTCGGCAAGGACACGATGAAGGACGCCTCGCTGGGGTACGCGCGCACCTTCGTCCGCCAGGCCGAGGACTGCCTCGGCCTCGCGCTGGAGCGCGGCGTGAAGCTCGTCGCCAACGCGGGCGGCCTCAACCCCGCCGGGCTCGCCGACAGGCTCCGCGAGGTGGCGAAGGGCCTCGGCCTCGACGCGACCATCGCGCACGTCGAGGGTGACGACCTCCGCCCGGCGGCCGCCGACCTCGGCTGGGAAGGGGCGCTGACCGCGAACGCCTACCTCGGTGGCTTCGGGATCGCCGCCGCGCTGCGGGGTGGCGCCGACGTGGTCGTCACCGGCCGGGTCACCGACGCCTCGCTCGTCGTCGGCCCCGCGGTCGCGCACTTCGGCTGGGGCACCACGGCGTACGACGAGCTCGCCGGCGCGGTCGTCGCGGGTCACGTCCTCGAGTGCGGCACCCAGGCCACCGGCGGCAACTTCTCCGGCTTCCGCAGCCTCCCGCACGACGGCAAGCCGCTGGGCTTCCCGGTCGCGGAGATCGCCGCGGACGGCTCGTGCGTGATCACCAAGCAGGACGGCACCGGAGGTGCGGTCACGATCGACACGGTCACCGCGCAGCTGGTCTACGAGATCCAGTCGACCCACTACCTCGGCCCCGACGTGACCACCGAGCTCGACTCGGTCCTGCTCGAGCAGCCGGGTCCCGACCGGGTGGCGATCTCGGGCGTGCGCGGCTCGGCTCCGCCCGAGCAGCTCAAGGTCTGCGTCAACGAGCTCGGCGGCTTCCGCAACTCGATGGAGCTCGTCCTGACCGGCCTCGACATCGAGGAGAAGGCCGAGTGGGTGCGGATGCAGCTGACCCCCGCGCTGCACGCGGACTCGGTCACCTGGACCCGTACCGCGCTGCCGCCGGCCAACGCCGACACCGAGGAGGGCGCCTCGTGCCTGCTGCGGTGCACGGTCATGGACCCCAAGCCGGATCCGTGCGGCAAGGCCTTCACCGGTCCCGGCGTCGAGCTGGCGCTGGGGTCCTACCCCGGCTTCACGATGACCGCGCCGCCCGGACCGCCGACGCCGTACGGCGTCTACCGGCCGGAGTACGTCGACCGCACGGCCGTGACGCACACGGTCGTGCACGCCGACGGCAGCCGTGAGGTCGTGCCGGACCCGACCGAGTTCGGCGAGGTCCCCCCGGACGCCGGCCGCCGTCCGTCGCCGTACCCCGCACCCGCCGACGCGCTGAACCGCCGGATGCCGCTCGGCACGTTCGTGCACGCGCGCTCCGGGGACAAGGGCGGCGACGCCAACCTGGGCCTGTGGGTGATGCACGACGGTTCGGAGAAGTACGCCGCCCGCGTCACCTGGCTGACCAAGCTGATCACCCCCAAGAAGGTGCGCGAGCTGGTGCCCGAGGCGGCCGACCTCGAGATCGAGGTGTTCGTGCTGCCCAACCTCGGCGCCGTCAACGTGCTGATCCGCGGGCTGCTCGGCCGGGGGGTCGCCGCGTCCACCCGCTTCGACCCGCAGGCCAAGGGCCTCGGCGAGTGGGTCCGGTCGCGGACCGTGCACATCCAGGAGGGGTTGCTGTGACCGAACGCGACGCCCTGCGCGCGACGGCGGCCGAGTTCGTACGCCGCGAGGTGGCCCCGCACCTCCAGGAGTGGGAGGACGCCGGGTCGATCCCGCGCGAGCTGCACGTGGCGGCGGCCAGGCAGGGCCTGCTCGGCGTCTCGTTCCCGGAGTCCGTCGGTGGCGAGGGCGGCGACCTGCTGGACTCGGTGGCCGTCCAGGAGGCGATGTTCGAGGCCGGCGCCTCCAGCGGCCTGATGGCCGGCCTGTTCACCGGCGGCATCGCGCTGCCGCACCTGGCCGCCAACGGCTCGCCCGAGCTCGTCGACCGCTTCGTGCGCCCGGCTCTTGCCGGCGAGAAGATCGGGTCGCTGGCGGTCACCGAGCCCGGCGGCGGCTCCGACGTCGCCGGCATCCGCACCACGGCCCGGCGCGAATCCGGGGAGGACGGCGACGTCTACGTCGTCAACGGCGCCAAGACGTTCATCACCAGTGGGGTGCGCGCCGATTTCGTCACCACGGCGGTCCGCACCGGCGGCTCAGCTGGATCCCGGGCAGGCCACGCGGGCGTCTCCCTGCTGGTGGTCGAGAAGGGCACGCCCGGCTTCACCGTCGACCGGGCCCTGACCAAGATGGGCTGGCACTGCTCCGACACCGCCGAGCTGTCGTACGTCGACGTGCGGGTCCCGGTGGGCAACCTGGTCGGCGAGGAGAACTCCGGCTTCTACCAGATCGCCGAGCAGTTCGTGGTCGAGCGGATCGCGCTCGCGGTGCACGCCTACGGCATCGCGGCCCGGTCGCTGGAGCTCACCGCGGCGTACTGCCGCGAGCGCGAGACCTTCGGCAAGCCGCTCGTCGCCAACCAGGTGGTGCGGCACAAGCTCGTCGAGATGCACCGGCAGGTCGAGGTCGCACGCACCTACACCCGCGAGGTGGCCCGCCGGCACGTGGCCGGAGAGAACGTGGTCGCCGAGGCGTGCCTGGCCAAGCAGACGGCGTGCGACACCGCGACGTACGTCTGCCACGAGGCCGTCCAGCTGCACGGCGGGACGGGTTACATGCACGGGACCGAGGTGGAGCGGCACTACCGCGACGCCCGGATCCTGCCGATCGGAGGAGGAGCGACCGAGGTGCTGACGGATCTGGCCGCGAAGCTGTTGGGGTACGCACGATGACGGCCGACGTGGTCTCGACAGGCTCGACCACCGAAGGGCCGGCGACCAACCGCGAGGCCATGCTGGCCAAGCTCGCCGAGCTCGACGCCGAGCACGCCAAGGCGGTGTCCGGCGGCGGCGAGAAGTACGTCGAGCGCCACCACGCGCGCGGCAAGCTGCTGCCGCGCGAGCGGATCGAGCTGCTCGTCGACGAGGGCTCGGCGTTCCTCGAGCTGAGCCCGCTGGCGGGCTGGGGCTCCGACTTCACGGTCGGCGCGAGCGTGGTGACCGGCATCGGCGTCATCGAGGGCGTCGAGTGCATGATCACCGCCAACGACCCGTCGGTGAAGGGAGGCGCGTCGAACCCGTGGACGGTCAAGAAGATCTTCCGGGCCTCCCAGATCGCCGAGGAGAACGGTCTCCCGACCGTCGCCCTCGTCGAGTCCGGCGGCGCGGACCTGCCCACCCAGAAGGAGATCTTCATCCCGGGCGGGAAGCTCTTCCGCGACATCACCCGCTCCTCGGCCGCCAAGCAGCCCACCGTCGCGATCGTCTTCGGCAACTCCACCGCCGGCGGGGCCTACGTGCCCGGCATGAGCGACTACACCGTGATGGTCAAGGAGCAGGCCAAGGTCTTCCTCGGCGGCCCGCCTCTGGTGAAGATGGCCACGGGTGAGGAGTCCGACGACGAGTCGCTGGGCGGCGCCGAGATGCACGCCCGGATCTCCGGCCTCGCCGACTACCTCGCCGAGGACGAGCACGACGCGCTCCGGATCGGGCGCCGGATCGTCGCGCGGCTGAACTGGCGCAAGGCTGTGCCGAGCACGACCACGTACGCCGAGCCCGAGGCCGACCCGGAGGGCCTGCTCGACCTGATCCCGACCGACCTCAAGGAGCCGTTCGACCCGCGCGAGGTGATCACCCGGATCTGCGACGGCGCCTCGCCGACGAACGGGCAGGCCTTCGACGAGTTCAAGCCGCTCTACGGCCCCTCCCTGGTGACCGGGTGGGCGCGGATCCACGGCCGCCAGGTCGGGATCCTCGCCAACGCGCAGGGCGTGCTCTTCTCCGAGGAGGCGCAGAAGGCCACCCAGTTCATCCAGCTGGCCAACCAGGTCGACGTGCCGCTGCTGTTCCTGCACAACACGACCGGCTACATGGTCGGCAAGGAGTACGAGCAGGGCGGCATCATCAAGCACGGCGCGATGATGATCAACGCGGTCAGCAACAGCACCGTGCCCCACCTGAGCGTGATCATGGGCGCGTCGTACGGCGCCGGCAACTACGGCATGAACGGCCGCGCCTACGACCCGCGCTTCCTGTTCACCTGGCCCAGCGCGAAGTCCGCGGTGATGGGTCCGGCCCAGCTCGCCGGCGTGCTCAGCATCGTCGCCCGCGCGGCGGCCGAGGCCAAGGGCAAGGAGTACGACGAGGAGGCCGACGCGGGGATGCGGGCCTTCATCGAGGCCTCCGTGGAAGAGCAGTCGCTGCCGTTCTTCCTCTCCGGGATGCTCTACGACGACGGCGTCATCGACCCGCGCGACACCCGCACCGTCCTGGGCATCTGCCTGTCCGTGATCGAGAACAAGGCGTACAGCGGCACCGACCGCTTCGGCGTCTTTCGAATGTGAGGGGACGCCGATGATCACCCGACTTCTGGTCGCCAACCGCGGCGAGATCGCCCGCCGGGTCTTCGCGACCTGTCGCCGGCTCGGCATCGAGACGGTCGCGGTGCACTCCGAGGCCGACGCCGGGCTGCCGTTCGTCCGCGAGGCCGACGCCGCCGTCCGCCTGCCCGGCAACAGCCCGGCCGAGACCTACCTGCGCGCCGACCTGCTGCTGGAGGCGGCCCGCCGGACGGGGGCGGACGCGATCCACCCCGGCTACGGGTTCCTCTCCGAGAACGCCGACTTCGCCCGCGCGGTCATCGACGCCGGCCTCACCTGGGTCGGTCCGGCGCCGGAGTCGATCGAGCAGATGGGCTCGAAGGTCGAGTCGAAGAAGCTGATGGACGCCGCCGGGGTCCCGGTGCTCGGCAACCTGACGCCCGACACAGCCACCGAGGGGGACCTGCCGCTGCTGGTCAAGGCTTCCGCGGGAGGGGGTGGCCGCGGGATGCGCGTGGTGCGCTCGCTGGCCGACCTGCCGGGCGAGATCGAGAAGGCCGCGGCCGAGGCCGAGTCGGCCTTCGGCGACGGCACCGTCTTCGTGGAGCCCTACATCGAGCACGGCCGCCACGTCGAGGTGCAGGTGGTCGGGGACCGGTGGGGAACCGTCGCGGTGCTCGGCGAGCGGGACTGCTCGATCCAGCGGCGCCACCAGAAGGTCGTCGAGGAGGCACCCGCCCCCAACATCGCGGCCGAGGTGGTCGGGGCGCTCCACGACGCGGCCCGCAAGGCTGCGGAGGCGATCGGCTACGTCGGCGCCGGCACGGTGGAGTTCCTCTACGACCCCGAGCGCGAGCGGTTCTACTTCCTCGAGATGAACACCCGGCTCCAGGTCGAGCACCCGGTCACCGAGGCCGTCTTCGGGGTGGACCTGGTCGAGCTGCAGCTGTGGGTGGCGGAGGGCGAGGCCGTCTCGGTGCCTGCCGAGACCTCCCCGCAGGGCCACGCGATCGAGGTGCGCCTCTACGCCGAGGACCCGGCCCGGGACTGGCAGCCCCAGAGCGGGACGCTGACCGCGTTCGACGTCCCCGGCGTGAGCGTCGAGTTCGACCGGCTGGACCGCGCCGGACTGCGGTTGGACGCCGGTTTCGAGGCCGGCAGCGAGGTCTCGACGCACTACGACGCGATGCTCGCCAAGGTCATCGCGTGGGCCCCGACCCGCGGCCAGGCCGCGCGGCGGCTCGCCGGCGCGCTGGCGGGTGCCAGGCTGCACGGGCTGGCCACCAACCGCGACCTGCTGGTGTCCGTCCTGCGCGACCCCGCCTTCCTGGCCGGGCAGGTGAGCACCTCCTTCCTGGTTGATCGAACGTTCGATCAACCGGAGGACGACCTCTCGCGCGCCGCCGCCGCCACGGCCGCGGCCCTCGCGCTCGCCGAGCGGGCCCGCGAGTCCCGGACCGTCCAGCGCGGCATCCCGGTCGCCTGGCGCAACGTCCCCTCCCAACCGC
>Ga0308175_100003915_pt1 | contig 10378 bp, 9 predicted proteins | sample PhyCR1_3_FD_203893 | JGI IMG/M metagenome (GOLD analysis project Ga0308175, IMG submission 203893) | Soil microbial communities from UC Gill Tract Community Farm, Albany, California, United States - DLSLS.C.R1 | ecosystem: Environmental > Terrestrial > Soil > Agricultural land | place: USA...
ACACCCGTGGTGGTGTCCCGCTTGAACCACGGATCCCCGGCGACGGTGCCCGAACCGGACGGATTCGCCGCCGAGAAGGTGACCTTGTTCTTACCGTTCGCCGCGGTCATGGCGTTCGTCGAGGTCAGGATGGCGTTGCTAATGTCGCCGCCGACCACGGGCGCCAGTTCGGTGTAGCCGACCGCGTCCTCGCCGATCCGGTGCGGCTGGTAGATCGGCTTCGCACCCACCAGCGACAGACGGACCGTGTCCCCGACGGCGGGCAGGAACGACGGTTCGGCGTAGAGGCCGGACGTTTCCCCGGCGCCCTCCACATCGGCGGCGAACGTCGAGGTCGCCGTGTCAACAGCGGTGACCGTCGCGGCCCGGTAGGTGACCCGGCCCTGCTTGAGCTGCTTGACCTGCCGCCGCAGCCCCGCGATCTGCTCGAGGAAGTAGTCGTCGCTCACGGCTCGCGGAGGACCGTTCCATCGAGAGCCAGGCGAGACTGTCGGCAGCCCACGGTCATCGCCTCCTCGGCCGATAGGGGGATGTCCACGGATGCGACGACGACGCCGCGCCGGTTCAGGCCGGCGCGCGGCCGGTGCACGGTGACGACGGTGTCCACGTCGAGGCCCGGATTGGGTACGGCGGTGAGGCTGACCGTTTCCGACCGGCCCAGCTCATAGGCCAGGCGGGCGGTTGCGGCCTGCTGCGCCTGCGCCACCGACCCGTAGTCATGCGTCAGCGGATCGGCGACGTGCGTGCCGTACCGGCCCAGGTAGTACGTCGGGGAACTCGGGTCCTCGTCGCGGGCGACGGCGCGGATCGTGCCGTCGGTGTTCTCCGCGACGACGACGTTCATGATCGTGTCCGAGTCCTCCTGCCGGGACACCGACAGGAGCAGCCCGTCACCCTCCACGTAGGAGGCGACCGGAACATCGGACGCCGGGCCGGCCATCGCCAGCACGGCCTGCCCGGTGCGGTCGTGGAACAGGCGTGCGCCCACCGACTCGGCCAGCTTCTGCGCCTCGGCCCACACGTCGATATCCGGCGCGTACACCAGCGGCCCGCAGGTGAAGTCCGTCGACATCGCCGACAGGGACACGCCGGGCTGCCGGGTCTGCAGCAGCTTCGCCACCGCCACCTCGACCGGCGTGTCACCGGAGATCGAGAGGGCTGAGTCCATCGGGCCCTGGTAGCCCATCGCCCGGTCTTGGCCGGTGATCTGAATGGTCAGCCCGTCGGGGGAGTCGTCCACATTGCGGCCGGTGAGCTGGAAGACGCCCAGCGGCGCCAGCTCGGTGACCTTGTTGCCGTTGGCGTCCCGGTACTGCACACCCCGCCACGGCGCGATCTCGCACTCGTAGGGGGAGAGCAGGTCCCCGACGTCGCCCGTGGACAGGTCCCCGGTCGGATCAACCAGTGTGCAGGTGAGGTTGCGGAGCACCGGACGGGATGAATCCGCCGACACCGAACCGCCGGTCGCCACGAGGGAGACGCCGGTCGGCCGCCCCGACTGCCAGATGTCCACCCGAGACACCGCGACATGGGAGCCCTTGAGCGCGGCGGAAGCCAGAGTGGACCAGGGCCACACGGCTAGACCTCCTGCGGGGGCTTGACCTCGGCGAGATCCAGGGACGTGTCATGGACGTGCCTCGTGCCCGCACCGGACATCAGTGACGCCGGCCAGTCACCGACCAGCTCGCAGTACCGCACCGACCCGTACGGATCGCGGTAGACCAGCGTCGAGACCGACTCGGCAAGGCTCTGGATGGTGGCCCAGGTCGTCGCGTCCTCGCTGAACAGGTGGACGGTGAACCGCTTGCCTTTGGGCCGCCCGTCCTTGACGACGGTGGCGTAGTCGGCGCCGATGCCCTGGAACACCCCTGAGCTGACGGGGCGGCTCCATTCGACCGGCTCCTGCACGCGCATCTTCCCGCCAAGAGCCGTGTTGTCGACGGCGGTCAGCACGTAGGCGAGCGTGGTGAGGGTGGCGGTCGCCGCGTTCGATGCGGCCGAGGCCACCCGGGGGCTGGTGGCGTAGGCGATGGCGCGGTACTGCCGGGCGATCCCCAGCGGGGCATCCGGGTCCGTCGCCGTCGTCGTGGCCTTCAGCGTCAAGGCGGTTGCTCCACGTACGCCGGCCCAGGTGGTGCCGCCGTTGTCGGAGTATTCGAAGCGGATCCGGTTGGCGCTGCCGCCGGTCGTCGCCGTCACCGACAGCGCCACCGAGTAGCCAGCCTGGTTCGCCGTCGCGGTCAGGCCGGTCGGCGTGGCGGGCAGTGGCACGTTCTGCGTCCACCCGTAGTTCGACCACGCTGACCACTGCCCAGCGGAGTCCTTCGCCCGCACGTACATGCGGTACGTACCGTTGGGCAGGTCAACGGTGGGCGTGACGCCGCGGGTGGTCGGCTCAATGCCGGACGCGGCTACCAGTGCGCTTGCGGCTCCGACCTGGGGGCCGTAGTAGGTCAGCGGGTTGCTGATGACCGAGCCGTCCTCCGCCGTCACCGTGTACGTGTTGACGAACGCCTGCGTGTAGACGTACAGCTCCCACGCCGTCTGCGTGTCGCCCTGCGGGTCCGTGTAGGTCCACGCCAGCACTGGGCGCGTGGTGTTGGTGACTGTAGCCAGCGGCGAGGGGGACTCGCCTGGCGTCACCGTCGCAACCGAGATGCTTGGAGCCGTGCCAGTCAGCGACGACGTCGCCGTCATCTGCGGGACGTCGGTGTTCGCCAGCGTGCCAGCGAAGGTGACCGTCCACGGCGTCGCCGGAGCGCCCGTGCCGGTCACGGTCACGCCGGTCGAGCCGATGTTGGACAGCGCCCGCAGTGCCGTCTGCACCGCCGTGGCCGTCGCGTTGTAGGCGATCGCGGCGGTCGTCTGCCCGGAGTAGGTCAGGGTGAACGTGCCGCCCGTGACCGTGCCGTTCTTGGTGACCGCCTGGACATCGGACGTGCCCGCGCCCGCGTTCACCGTGGGCGGGGTGGAGGCGACGATCTCCCACTGCTGCGCGCCCGACCAGACCTCCCACAGCTTGGTCGGGTTGGACGACGACAGCACCTCTATATCCCGGGCCACGTCGGCGCCCGCGCGGTACGGGCCGGTGATCGCCGGAGCGCCACCGAACTCGTGCACCGCGCCGTACTTGTCCAGCTCGTAGCCGCCGGGCGTCGTCCAGTCGGTGATCGCCAGGTCCCGGGCGACGTCGTTGCCGTAGGAGTACAGGCCGGGCGTCGGGGCCGTCGCCAGGGAGAACTCCCGCGACAGGCCGCCGTAGACGTCGAGGATGATCCCGCGCTTGCTCGGCGACCACTGCATGGCGAGCTTCTTCGCCGCAGCCCAGATCCACCGCTTGCCCGTGACCACCGTCGGCGCCGTAGCCCCACCAAACGGCCACAACTGGCCGTAGTGGTCGAGCGCGTACCCCTGGCCCGAACCGGACGGATCCCACGACCAGTCGACGTACCGGGTCGACGTGCCGTTGGTGTACGGGACGCCGTTCAGCAGCCCGTTCGCCATCGCCGTGGCGCCGTTGAAGTCGTGCACGCCGCCGAACTTGTCGAGCATGTAGCCGGCGCCGGTCGCCCAGTTGGTGATCCAGATGGCAACCGCGATCGGCTGATCGACACGGTCGTACCACGTCGCCTGCCCGGTGACCGTCGGAGCGCCACCGATGGCGTCGATCCGGCCGTTGCCCCACAGGACGTACCGCTGGGAGGAGTTGTTCGGGTTGACGAGGGCGTCCACCACACCGGCAGTCGCCACTAGGAACTCCTCGCATTCACGCCGCGCCGGTACTCGCGGTCAGACACGACCCGGACGACGCGGGCCTCAATGGTTTCCTGGCCGAACTGGGCGATGACGGTGACGTTCATGCCGGAGCCGACAGGCACCGTCGGCATGACCGTCTCCGGGCGCCCGAGGCCGTTGTACGTGTAGCCCGGCAGCAGTGGCCCGCCCCGATCCCTCACATGCGGATTGAGGATCCCGCCCTTCGCCATCGCCCAGTGGACGTGGTCCCAGTGGTCGCCGCGGGTGGGCTCGCCGTACATGTGCGGCTTGCCGTGCCACTCCTGCCGGCCGTTGGCGGGGGAGTAGATCAGCTCCGTCGCGGCGTAGTTTTTGGCGATCCAGTCGAAAATCTCCATGCTCGGCGAGACGTCGATCGCCCGCCCCTTCGAGTGGTACGAGCTGTTCCCCGTCGCCGTGATCGCACCCGGCCGGAAGCTGGAGGTCAACTGCGCCCAGGGGAACTGCCGCGACAGTGCGGCCCACTGCGCCTGCCAGCCGACACCAGCGCCAAGCTCGGGGGCGAGGTTCGCCTTGAGCCAGTCGACGGTGTCCCCGTACGCCTTGCCCATCGCCGCGTCGGCAGCGGTGGACAGCGGCTTGCGGTACGGGGCGGTGGACGACGGGCGCGGCACGTCGTTGATGCCGCCCCAGGCGTACATCTGGGGCTGGACACCGAGCCGACGTCCGGTTTCCTGCCAGATGTCGAGCGACCGGGCACGCTTGCCGGGGCTGAGGGGGATGTACGCCTCGCCGCCGGTCTCAGGCTCGGCCCACACGCGCATCGCGCCAGCCGGGGCGATCTGTGCCACGTGGCTCTCGACGCCGCCGTTGGCGTAGTAGGAGACGACGCCGCCGTCCTTCTCGAAGAAGTGCCCGTTGGCGGGGCGACCGGCGACGCGGATCTGCCCCTTGCCGAGCGACACCAGGATCGGGTTGACGCCGTTGGCGAGGGCGACGCCGTACTGCCGAGCGATCTCCGCGATCGTGGACGTGCCGGCCGCTAGCTTCTTCGCCGCAGCGTCCGCTGCACCCTTGCCCGCCTTGGCGGCGATCTCAGACAGCACGGGCGCGGCCAGGGTGAGCTGCGCGCCCCAGGCGTCGGTCGCCTCCTTGGACCGCGCGGCGAACAGGCCGTCCATCTTGTCCAGCTCGGCGTCAGACTTGGTCACCAGATCGGCGACCAACGGAGCGCCCTCCGGCCCCATCTTGGCGAGTTCATCAAGCGTGCCCTGCGACACCCGCCCGGCCAGCAGCAGCATGTTCGTCTGCCAGTTGGTCTGGTCGGCGACCTGCTTTTCCAGCATCCGCAGGTACTCGTCGAACGAAACGTGCACGTCGCCGACGAAGTCCTCCCACGACTTCGACTGGGCGCCCGTCTTCTCGGCGGTCTTGTTCGCCGCGTCGGCCTCGGCCTGCGCCTTCTGCTGCAGCAGTCCGGTGTAGGTGCCGAGCGGGTCGATGAACCCGCCCAGGGACTCGCCGAGTTCGTCCGACTTCTGGATCAGGTCGGCGGTGGCGTCCTCGTCCATGCCGAGCGCGGCGGCGTAGCTTTCGAGGCTCGCATAGGCCGAGCCTGCGGTGTCAACAAACTGCTGCGTCTTCTCGGCCTGCGCCTGCGCCGACGCAGCAGCGATCTTCTGGTCGTTGTCGACACCCTTGAGGGCTTCGCTGTAAGCGGGCAGGAGAGCCTGTAGATCCTTGACGTTCCCGCCGCCGGCCTTCCACTTGTCGGCGAGGATCTGGAACTGCTGCGCGGCGAGGTCGGCGTTGCCCTCGTTCACCATCAGCGCGAGGGATTCGCCCATCCGACCGAACTGGTCGATCAGCGCCTCACGGGTGTCGTTGCCCTCCCGATTGCCGAGGGTGACGACCGAAGCGGTCCAGTCGCTGATGCCCTCAAGGTTGCTCGGGTGCGTGAGCCGCTTGATGGCGTCGTCGAGGCCGTCGATGTCGCCGACGGTGAACGACGACAGGCCCTTGAACTGAGCGTCGACACCCTTGAACGAGTCGCCCATCTTGAGCAGGGCGTTGGTCGTCTCCTCCATCGTGGGAGGCGCGGGCTGCATGGAATCCACGAGCCCGTTGAGCGCCGACGTCGCAGCGAGGACCACCCCGGCGATACCGGCGGCCTTACCCACCGCACCCAGCCCGGAGGCGACGCCGGGGCTGGTGGTCTTGAGGAGCTGGAACGCCTTGTAGCTCTCCACGATGCGAGGCGCCAGCAGCAGGAACGCCCCGCCCGCCAGCGCGCCCACCCCGGCCACGCTGCCCAGCCCGGAGATGACGCCCTTGATCGGGTCAGGCAGGTCGGCGAACCACTTGGCGACGTCCGCGACGCCACCGGCCAGGTCGGCGATGAGCGGCAGGAAGTTCTCGCCGATCTCGATGGCGGCGTCGTTGAGGGCGTTGCGCGCCATCTCCGTCTTCGCGGCGGTCGTGTCGTATCGCTTCGCCGCCTCCTGCACCAGCGCGGTGTTCTGCTCCCACCCCTTGTTAGCGGTGCCCAGGGACTGGGTGAGCCGGTCGCCCGCGCCCGCCATCGACAGCATCACCTGCAGGTTCTGCGTGCCCGAGATGCCCAGGTCGCTGAGGGTCGAGACGACGTTGCCGCCCTCGTCCTTCACCCGGCCGAGGCCATGCACCAGCATGTCGGTGGCCTCGACGGGGCTTGACTTCCACTTGGCGGCGAACTCCTCGGCGCTCACGCCGGCCAGGTCGGAGAACTTCTTGGCCGCGTCGCCGCCTTCCTGCATGGCGCTGTAGATCTTGAGCAGGACGCGGGACATGGCGCCGCCGCCCAGCTCCGACTGGATGCCCAGGTCGGCCATCGAACTGGCAAGGGCCATCGTGTCGGCCTCGCTGCCGCCGATCAGCTTCACGGCACCTGCGAGACGCGACGACATGTCCATGATGTCGGCCTCGGTGGACGCCCCCGCGTTGCCGAGAGCCACCAGGGTCGCGCCGAGACGGTCTACGTCCTCCGGCGCGGTCTTCATCACGTTCATCATCTGAGCGAGCGACGTGGCAGCCTCGTCGGCCGTCAGGTTCGTCGTCTCGCCCAGGTTGATCATGACGCGGGTGAAGTCGACGATGCTGCCGGTCTGCACGCCGAGCTGCCCGGCCGCCTCAGCGACCGCCGCGATCTCCTCGTGCGTCGCCGGCAGAGTGCGAGCCAGGCCGCGGAGTCCGCCCTCGAGCTTGGCGAGTTCGGCGTCGGACCCGTTGACGGTCTTGCGGACGCCGGTCCACGCTGACTCCCAGTCCATCGCGGCCTTCGCCGCCATGCCCAGACCGCCGACGATCGCGGCGCCGGCCAGCATCGTGCCCCGACCGACGGACTCCATCGCCTGCCGCTGCCTGCGCGACGCCGCCTCAGCGGCGCGGGTCAGCTTGTCGTGCTCCCGCTCAGCCTTCCGGTAGGCGGTGGCAGACACCCCAGCGGCGTCCGCTGCGGCCTTCTGCGCCTTGACCGCCGAGTCGGCGTCCCCCAGAAGACGGATAACCACATCGCGGGAGAGCGCCACAGGGCCAACTCCTCCCGATTGTGTGTGAAACTCGCGCCTGTGAGTGATGAGCAGACCCGCATCGAGTCCGTTGAGCAGGCGCCGACCGCCGACGAAGCCAAGCGGCGCAAGGCGCGGGTCATGGTCCCCGTCGGGGGCGTCCTGACCGCCTGGGCCATCGCCACCATCAGCCTCGGGAACCCGATCATGCTGCTGGTCGGGCTGCTCGGCATCGCGCTACTCGTCGCCGGAATCGTTCTCCGCTAGTCCAGCGGCGCGCAGCGCGAACAGTGCGCCGCTGAGCCACCCGCCATCACCGCGGCGCGGCCTTCGCTCTCCTGTGCCTCTTCGGTCTTAGCGAGGCGCTGCAACTGCTTACAGCCCCTGCACTCAGTGAGATGCGCGTGATAGGCCAGCTTGTCCTCGGCCCACTCCTCGGGGTGGGTGCCGCAGGACTTGCAACGCCGGTTCTCGTGCGCCTCCCAGGCGAGTGCCGCCGCCTGGTCCTTGCGGTCCCAGCGCAGAAACTCGCTCAGGGGAATGCCGCGCGGCCCGCAGTACGCCATCCGACGGGCGTACAGGGGGTCGCGCCTTAGCCTTTTCCCAGCGCGTCGAAAGATGGCGCGAAGGCGTTCAGCTCCAGGAACAGCCGCGACAGGGCGGCCTTGTCGCCGTCGGTCCAAGCAGGCTGCTTGAGCTGGTCGGTCCACCAGTCGACGTCCTGCAACTCAGGGTCGGTGCACGACGCCGCGAGCAGCGGGGCGAGGATCGGATCCAGGTCAAGCTCACCCTGAGCGTCCGGCTCCAGATCGGCGAACAGACCTTCCCACTCGTGGTCGGGAAGCGCCTGCAACTCGACACGCACGACGGTCGCGTTGACCCGCTCCAGCGCCGCCTTGAGGTTGTCCCCCAACTCCTGCTGGCGCTGCGTCTCGGCCTTCGTCGCCCGCTTGCCAGCCTTCTTCTTGGCCGTGAGCACCGCTTGGTGAGCGCCGGCCGCGTCGGCGGCGTTCTTGACCTCAGCGGCAGCGGCGGACGGGTTACCGACCAGCAGAGGCCAGGTGGCCGTCCGCCGCTGCTTCGCTTCGATCAGGGCCCGAAGGCTCACGGCAGGGTGACGGTCTTCGGGATGTTGGTGACACCGAAGTCGACGCGGACCTTGAACGAGTCGCCGTCGAGGCTGCGAACCGCAACCACCGAGCCGACGGTGATCGGGAAGATCTCGGCCTTCTTGCCGGTCGCGTTGCCGGCGTCGCACATGGCGATGTAGCCGGCCTGGTCGGTGGTGAACACCGTCCGGGCGTCCGTGCCGTTCAGGGAGCCGTTGAAGGTGATCGACGAGTCCTCGAGCGAGACGCGGCCGGCCAGCTTGGGGCTGATCCGGGACGCGGCGTCCTTCGTCTCGATGAACGACGTCGAGTAGGACCAGCCGGCGATGTCATCGACCTCGGGGGTGAGGTCCGTACCGGCGGCGAGTTCCGGCGCGGTCGGCACGAGAGTCGTCGCGGCGATCGTGGGCAGGAACAGGATCTTGATGACGCCCGGCTGGAAGAACCGGGTCGAGGTGGGGATAGCGGCCATGACTGGTATGTCCTCCGTGGCGGTGGTTGTCGGGCAGGGTGGAGCGCGGCACCACCGCAGGGCGGGGCCGGGATTTGGGGTGATGGGGCAGAATCAGGGCATGGATGACGGGCTCGTGACCCACGCCGAGGTGTTGCGCTGGTTGCCCGAGGGCATCCGCCGTGACCTGCAGATGGCCATGCCGCCAGAGCAGCGCGGCTGGTACACCGAGGCGGAGATCGAGCGGTACGACGGACGGTTCATCGCGGCGCAGACGATGAGCGAGCGCGAGCCCCGCTACTACGCGGCGGGCGCTGTCAGGCAGGTCTTCCTGCCGTCGATCGACAGCACGTTCACGCCGACGACTGCGGAGATCCGCGCCGTCGGTGCCTAGTCGGCGTTGAGGACGGTCTTGCGGGCCTTGGTCGCCTTCTCCTCGGCGAGCACGCGGGCCTTCTCGTCCTCGTCAGCGGTGGCGATGTAGTCCACGACCTCGGCGGCGGGGTGCTCGGCCGGGACGAACGAGGTGGCGGCCACGAACGCATCCGCCTCCGCCTGCCGCGCCGCCTCAACGTCGGTGGGGGTGGACGGGTCAACCTCGACCCAGCCGGTCTCGCGGTAGTAGTCGGTGTCAGCGACGTCGGCGACGCCGAAGACCTCGTGCTTTGCGCGCATGAGCGCCATTGCGGTTCTCCTTGGTGTTAGCGGAACCCGCACTCGCGTGCGGCGTCTTCGACGGTCTGTTCAACGGCGCGGCGCAGGGAGTCCTGACGGGCGCGCACGGCCGGCCACAGATAGGGGCGAGTGGGCTGCGACACCCACGCCCCCCGGTTGCCATAAACGGGGTGACGAAAGTGCCCGGCGCTGCCCTGCTGGCTAATGCCCTCGTATGCACGGGCGTGCGGCACGGACTTCGACACGCGCAACTCAACGCCCACCCGGCTGCGCCCGTCATCGACCAGGGCGCGAGTCCTGATCGCCGCTGGGATCCGCGTCGACCATCTGCCCGCGCTTGACCGAGCCTCGGCCGCTGCATCATTCCCCAGGCGACCCACTGCCACGCGGAGGCGACGCCGCTGCGCCTTCGTCATCCGCGCGAGGTCCCGCTGCAGTTGCGTGAACTGCCACGACGCGGGGAGCGGGGAGCGGTCGCCTCTACTCACGGCAGCAGCGACGCACTGATCGTGAACGAGGCAAGGACGAACGTGCCCTCACCGTCGGCGCCCTGGGCCCAGGACTGGCTGCTGATGCGCGCCATCGCCCCAGCCGTCCCCACCTGCTGGATGCCCTGCAAGGCGGACGAGATGGCGCCGAGGATCGCGCCAACGCTCGCCCGGTGCGCGTCGAAGTCCCGCGAACCCGAGCCCGTGTAGGCGATGCACTGCACCGCCACCGTCTCCACCGACCGGCGCGCCGCCCCAGCCTCGGACGACTCCACCAGCACGGCCTGATCCGTGGCGAACCCCTGCAACTCCGGATCCCAGGTGCCGCCCACGGTCACCGACCGCAGCGCGTACGCCTGCGCGGACGGGTCCACC
>Ga0308175_100003916_pt1 | contig 10378 bp, 6 predicted proteins | sample PhyCR1_3_FD_203893 | JGI IMG/M metagenome (GOLD analysis project Ga0308175, IMG submission 203893) | Soil microbial communities from UC Gill Tract Community Farm, Albany, California, United States - DLSLS.C.R1 | ecosystem: Environmental > Terrestrial > Soil > Agricultural land | place: USA...
TGAACGCCTCGTGGAAGTCGCTCTCCCAGGCGACAGAGGTTTTCAGGAACACCACCTCTTTGCCGGCGACGACGAAGCCGAACAGTGCCGGTTCGCCGAATTCCGGCTCGAGGTTGTAGACGGGCACCTTGGTGCCGCTCGTTTCCGAGGGCGGGACCACGGTGCCGGCCGGGAGCGTGGTCGGAGTCGGGCCGGGAAGGGTCGGGCCCGGCACCACGCCGCCGACCGTCACGACCAGCGTCACTTCCTCGGTGCCGACGATGCTGCCTTTGCCGCACAGCGGTTTGTGCACTCCCCCTTCTTCGTTCTCGAAGTCCGCGACCGAGCACTTCGGAGTGGCGTTCGGATTCACCGTGAGGCCGGGGGGCAGATCCACCCGGAGCGTCCTGATGTCACGGTCGATGGTGGGTGGTTTGATGAAGGTGAGCGGGATGGGAATGCCCGTCCCGGGTTCGAGTTCGCCGAAGCCGCCGCTTTCGTGCTGGATGATGTACTGGGTGAACCCGATGGGCGGATGCCCGCCCGCCTGCTTGTAGAAGAGCTCGGGGGTCGAAGGGGAGCAGTGCACGCCGGGTGCCGGTTCGTCGGTCGTGCAGGTTCCGGCCTGGAAGCCGTCTGCCGCAGTCGGCGGTTCATGCTGCGGTTCGATGATGTCGGTGGTGTCCGCCTGCGCCGCGACGGCCGTCGCGAGCAGTGCCCCGAGACACACCATGAACAGTGCGATCGAGCGCCTTGCCATCAATTTCCTCCTCGTTGTCCCACTTAACGAGGACGCCCCCTGTAGCGCCCAACAACGCGCTCTCCCGCCGCAGACGATACAGGGCTTTGCCGGCGATTCAAGTGGACTGCGAAGCCGTAGCCACGGCTGCCACATCCTCGTTGAGAGCGCTTACTTTCCATTGCGTTTGCTGCCGTGATGACGGTCGCCGTCGTGGTGCTTGCGGTGACCGTGCTTGCCGCTGTGACGGTGCCGCTTGTGGCACGGCGTCCGCAGCCGGGTGCGCGGGTGGACGCGCTTGCCGTTCTGGGCTTTGAAGCGGACGACCGCCTTCACCGGCTTCTTGCAGAGGTTGGTCGAGGCGACCAGCAGCCCGTGCTTGCCCCCCGGCAGGACCAGCGTGAACTTGCTCACCGGGACGTCGGGCACCCGGTCGAAGGTCGTGCGGATGCCGCCGTGGAAGCTGTCGATCCGGCCGACCAGGTCGACGTCGACCTGGCCCTTCAGGTGCGCGACCATGTCCGGCAGCGTGTTGTCGGAGGCACGGAGGTAGACCGGTCCTTCCAGCGGCTTGTCGAGCAGCGGCGTGAACGCCCGCGCCCGCCCGTACACCGACTTCTTCGGGCACTGATTGGCGGTGAATTGGACCCGCGTGCAGATCTTGGAGAGGCTCGACTGGTCGAGGAAGAGCGCGTGGGGAAGCCCCACCGACGCCCGGCCGATGTTGGCGTCGCCCTTGCGCGCCTTAAGGGTCGCCCGCAGGCGCGGATGCTGGGTGCGGTGGGTCGCTCCGAAGAGCCGCAAGTAGAGCTTGGGGCGGAACTTCAGCCGTTTGCAGTCAGTTGCCTGGAATGGGTCGGAGACCGGGAAGGCGGAGAAGGCGGCCGGATTGGCGGGATCCCCGCCACCGCCGAGCACGGCTCCGGCGACCGCTCCCGCCCTGCAGTTGGTCCCGTCGAGGGTGAATTCCCGCCGGTTCACGTCGAAGAGGACGGAGCGGATGTCGAGCTTGGTGCCGCCGAAGACGTGCGGGATGGCGCGGGTGACCGTGTGGATCTGGGCGGTTTCAGGATCGACGAACAGCGGCACCTGCACGACGACCGTGCCGAGGTCGTACGGGCCGGCGAGGGCGGGGGTGATCGCGACCAGCGAGACGGGCGCCCCGTCGTAGGGGCCGGCGAGATAGGCGTTGCCGTCGATCTTCAGCGGCGAGCTCCCGGTCCCGGCTTCGACGGTGACGGCGCCGACCCGGCTGGCCGCCGGGCAGCTCGGGCTGGCGGCCTCGCTGCGGCCGCCGCGGCTCGCCGCCGCGCCGATCGCAGCGGCGGGGCAGTAAGCGACGCCGGCCAGCTTCGCGGTCGCGCCTTCCGGCAGAGTCACGTCGACGCCTTTCAGCTCCTGCTGGCCGTCGCCGCGGGTGACGTGCAGCGAGAAGGGCGTGAACGTCGCCGCCTCGGCACTGCGCGGGTTGGCCGCGAAGGTCGGCGCGAACGGACGGGCGGCCAGAGTCGCCGGGCAGGCGCCGCCGCCGGGCAGGGAAGCGAGGGTGAATTTCGCCGAGGGCGTTGCCGGCACCCCGCCCGACCATGGCGTCAGCCAGCTAGTGGCGGTGTTCGGGCCGCAGACGGGCGGGCTGCTGAGCGGAGCCCGGGCGCCGTCGTCGAAGTCGAGCTTGAAGGTGCTGAACGGGACCTGCGGCAGGCCGTGCGGCAGGTTGTCCGGCTTGCCGCCGCGGAGCAGGCTGCTCCTCGCCGGCTGGTCGAAGGTGGCGGTGAGCTGACCGTTGCCGGGATTGGCGGCGACGTTGCCGACCAATCGCACCGAGACCCCGTAGCGCGGCGACTCGGCGTCGACGAAGATTCGGAACTCTTCGCCCGACATCGGATCCCGGCTCTTCTGCTCGCCGACGTAGACGTTGCCGGTCAGCGGGCCCTCCGGCAGCGGCGGCGTTGAGATCGTCACCGTGCCGACCTTCGAGGCGGGCGGACAGGCCACGGGGTTTTCGGTGCCCTGGCCGAACTGCGCGTCGGTGCAGGCTTGCAGGCCGTTGGCCGCGGAGGCATTGAGTCCCATCCCGGCGGGCAGCGTCACGACCGCCGCCCGCATCGTCGAGGTTTCCTGCCCGTTGGCGTCGGGTTCGATCGGCAGCTGCACCTCGCTCCTCGCCCCCGCCGGAGAGTCCACCTGGGTGGTCTCCGGCGCCACGGCAAGGCCCGCGCGGAAGGGGATCGTGCCGCATTCTTTCGGGCTCGTCCCTGGCGGCAGCTTGGCCTCCACGAAGGGGGAGCCGTCGGGCCAGCTCGGGTCGGGGTTTTGGAGCGAGTCCGCCCGGGCGTAGGTGGAATAGGTGTGTTCGAACGTCGCCTGCGCCGGGTCGAAGCAGGTGCTCGGGGTGGTGAGGAAATAGCCGGTGGCGGCGCTGCCGGCTTTGCCTCTGAAGACGAGCCGGTTTTTCAGCAACCGCAGCCCTTCGGACTTCGGCACCTCGATCGTGAACCCCTCGTGGTAGTCGTTGTCCCAGGCAACGTCTGCTTCGAGGAAGACGTCCTGGGGAGGAATCAGTTCGAATCCCGGGATTGCTTCCACCGTGAAGCCGAAGCGCGCCGGCTCACCCTGAAGCGGCTTCAGGTTGTAGACGACGGCTTTGACTTCGATCGGGGGAGCCAGTGGAACGCCCTGGGGCGAGACGGTTATCCAGCTTTCCCCGACGGCGCTCAGCGGCTGCTGGGTCGCGCATTCGGAGGGATGTGCCGCCGCGCATTGCGGCGTCGCTCCCGGATTGACGCTGAGCCCTACGGGCAGGTCCACCCGGATGTCCTTCATGTCGACTTCCGGTTCTTCGTGGGGGTCCCCGGGGATGACGGCACCTTCCTCGTGGCGGACGATGAACTGCGTCATCCCCCACGGCGGATGACCCGCCGCCTGTTCGAAGAATTCGGCTAGGGGACCTTCTACCGGGCCGTTCGGGACGCAGGTCGGCACGATGCAGGTGCCCGCCTGCCAGCCATCTTCTTCCGTCGGCGGTTCGTGCTGAGGGGAGAAGACGACTTCGCCCGCGCGCGCCGTCGCGGTGAGCGCCAGGATCAGCCCGAGCGCGAGGACGAGCGACGCGAGCGCGGCAGCGCCATGCTTCGAGGCTCCCCCTTCGGCTCTCCTCATCCGGCCATCCTCCAGACGGTCATGTGGGTCGTTCTCTCCACCTGCAACAGGCGGGTACCCATGTTCCTGTTGGAGTTAAACCCTGCGGAGGCTCAGCGATGCGCTCGGTGGCGGTGGCGCCGATGCCGCTTGTGGTGGGGCTTCCGACACGCCGTCACCCGGAGCTTCAGGTGCTTGATCTTGAGCCGCTTGGCGTTCTGCGCCCGGAAGTTGAGGAAGGCGGCCCCGCGATGGCCGCCGCAGAGATCGCGCGAGTTCTGCAGCAGGCCCTTCTTCCCGCCTTTCATCGTCAGCACGAACTTGCTGACGGGCACGTCGGGGACCGGGAAGAAGACCGTCTTCAGGCGCTGCTTGGCCGAGCTGATGACTCCGCGCAGGCGGACGTTCACTTGGCCGTGCAGGTCGGCCAGCAGGTCCGGCAGCTCGTGGTCGGAGGAGACGAGGTAGACCGGCCCGGCAAGTTCGTCGTCCAGCAGCGGCGTCTTGGCCCGCGCGAAGCCGTAGACCGAGCGAGCGGGGCAGGCTGCGGCGGCCAGCTGCACCCGGGTGCAGACGGTGCCGATGTGGCCCTGGTCGAGGAACTGCGAGTGGGGCAGCGTCACCGCGGCGCGTTTGATGTTGGCGTCGCCTTCGCGCGCCACCAGCACGGCCCGCAGCTTCGGGTGGCCCGCCCGCTTGGCCGCCTTGCGGCCGCCGAACAGGCGCAGGTAGAGCTTCGGCTTGAAGCCGAGCGCGTCGCAGTCGCTGGTCTGGAACGCGGCCGAGACCGGGAACGAGCTGAACGCGGCGGGGTTGCCGGGGTCACCGCCGCCGCCGGCGATCGTGCCGGTCGTCGCCAGCGGATCGCAGCTGGTCGGGTTGCGGGTGAAGTTCGGCCGGTCCATCGTCAGCTGCACCTGGCGCAGGTCGAGCAGGGTGCCGCCGAAGACGTGCGGCAGGGTGTCGGAGAGGGAGCGGATCTGCGCCGTTTCGGGATCGACGAAGAGCGCGACCCTGACCACCACCGTGCCGAGGTCGAACGGCCCGGCGGTGGCCGGCGTGATGACGGCCAGCGAGAGCGGCGCACCACGATAGGGGCCGGCCAGATAAGCCCGGCCGCCGATCCGGAAGGGGTCGGGGCCGCTGCCGGCGAGCACCGTGGCGCTGCCGACCTGGCTGGCCGCGGGACAGCTCGGATTCGCGTTCTCTTCCTGGCCCGCGCGCGAGGCAGCGGCCGCGATCGCCGCGTCGGGGCAGTAGGAAATGCCAGCGAGCCTGCCGGTCATGCCGGGCGGCAGCAGCAGGTCCTCCCCCTTCAGCTCCTGCTGGCCGTCGGGCCGGTCGATGCGGACCGTGAGCGGGCTGTACGCGCCGGCGGCGCTGCTCGCCGGCCCGGCGGCGAAGCCGGGTGCGAACGGTCGGGCGGCCAGGGTCCCGGCGCATTTGCCGCCACCGGGAGCGCTGGTGAGGGTGAACGAGTGCCCCGGCAGAGCCGGTGGATTCCCGCTCCAAGGGGTCATCGCCGCGCTCGTCCGGTGGGGACCGCACGTCGGCGGGCTGGTGAGGACGGCGTGAGCGCCACCGTCGAGCGTGAGCCTGAAGGAGGTGAAGGGGACCTGCGGCGTTTCGGAGATCGTCGCCGACAGCTGCCCGGTCGCCGGGTCGGCCCGGACGTTCCCGATCAGACGGACGTCGATCCCGTACCGGGCCGAGGAGGCGTCGACGAAGATCCGGTACTCGTCACCTGAGGTCGGGTCACGGCTGAGCTGCTTGCCGACGTAGACCGGGCCTTCCAGGTCTTCTTCGGGCTGGGGTTCGGCTTCGTCCTTCAGCGGCGGCGATTCGACTTTTGCATGCCCGATGACCGAAGCCGGGGGGCAGGCGATCGGGTTCACGGTGCCCTTGCCGAACTGGGAATCGGTGCAGACCTGAAGGCCGTTGGCGGCCGAGGGGTTCAGGCCCATCCCGACCGGCAGCGTCACGGTGTCTCGCCGGGTGTGGGAGCTGTCCTGTTCGTCTTCTTCGCTTTCGAAGTCGGGGAGGAGGTGCGGGACGGCGATTTCGACGGCGGCGGCAGCGGGGGAGTCGGACTGCGCGGTCCCGGGGTCGACGCCAAGCGACGGGTCGTAGGGGATCGTGTCGCAGTCCCTCGGTTCGGTGCCCGGTCCGCTGGTTTCGCTCAAGGGCGGGATCGGCGACTCGAAGAACGAGGAGTTGTTGGGAAAGTCCGGGTCGGGTTCCTCCACCGAGTCGGCGCGGAGGAGGGTGCTGTAGATGTGGCCCGAGGGGCCGCCGGGCTGCTCGCCGGGCACCCAGTCGGCGGCGTAGGCCGGCCCGAGGCAGGTGGTCGGAGTGGTGAGGAAGGTGCCGTCACCGGACCGCCCTTCGAAGGAGAGGCGGTTTTTCAGGATGGCTCCCGATTCGCCCGCCAGCGGCAACAACGCCGCGCCGATCGCCGCCGGCACCACGGCCGGCACGTGGATCGTGAACCCCTCGTGGAAGTCGCCGGACCAGTCGACGTCGCCTTCGAGGTAGACGGCGTTGCCGGCAAGCTTCAACCCGAAGCGCGCCGCCTGCCTGGCGGGAGGCGTGACGTTGTAGACCGGAACTTTGGTGACCCCTTCCTGCGGCGGGAAGACGACGCCGCCGATCGATGCCCAGACTTCGCTCCTGCCCACTTCCGAGCCCGCCGGGCAGGATTCGGAGTCGAACTGTGCCTGGGTGCAACGTTCGGTCGCGCCAGGGTTGACGCTCAGGCCGACGGGCAGGTCGACGCGGATCGTGCGCAGTTCGCCTTCGGGGGTTTCCAAGGCGCCATTCGTGCTGTGTTTGACGATGAACTGGGTGAAGCCCCACGGGGGGTGCGCGGACGCCGTTTCGAAGAACTGCGACGGGGTCGCGATCGAGCAGTAGGCGGACGATTCCGGCGGTTCTTCGGTGCAGGTGCCGGCCTGCCAGCCCGAGTTCACTTCCGGATGCGTCGCATCGTTGGGAGCGATGATGTCGCCGGTGTCCGCCGCGGCGGGCGCCGGGAGGGCTGTGGCGAGGACGAGGGCAGCGAGGATTGGCCAGAGCGCGAGCGCCGCCGGGGCGGTCCGCCGTGCCGGATGTCTCCTCCGCAAGCCCATCCTGGACGAAGAGACTACCTGAAAATGCTGGTCCAGGTCAACATTTTTTGGTAATGTCACTCTCATGGCGCACTCGAACGGCAACGGACACCCTTTCAACGGCAACGGACGCTCGCGGGATGCGATCCCGGTCGACTGGGAGCACCTGGCCAGGGCGACCGCGCATCCTCTGCGCGTCTCGGTCCTGGAAATCCTCGGCATGGACGGCGGCCGGGTCCTCTCCCCCAGCGATCTCAGCCACGAGCTGCAGATCCCGCTCAGCAACACCAACTACCACGTCACCGAGCTGGCCAAAGCGGGGCTGATCCAACTCGTCCGCCAGCGGCAGGTCCGGGGCGCCACTGAGCACTTCTACCGCTTGCCGAGTGCGCCGGCGGGCGGGCGCAGCGCGCGCGGCGAGGCCGAGCAGGGGCTCGACCGCGAGCTGGCTTTGGCCAGCTAGCTCACAGGCGGATCTCAGCCGCCACCTCGTACTTGTCCACGGCGATGCGACGGCCCATTCCCTCGCCGGGCGGGTTCATCGCGTTCAGCGCCTCGTCTCCCTGGCGGTAGTCCTCTTCGGTCTCGAAAAACGTGACCGCGAGCGCCCGGCCTCCATCGAGGTCGTGCAGCAACAGGAACCCTTTCGCAGGCACCCCCTCTGGCGGCCCCGACTCCGACTCCGCGCGGATCTGCGCCGCGCTCTGCTCCAGGCTCCCGGACTCGGCGCCCTCCCAACGTGCAACTCGTGCGTACATGGCTGCTCCTCGGTTGCAGTACGGAGCTCGAGCCTAGCCTCTTTCGGCTGACTCGTAGCCGAGAATCGAGACCGCCACCTGGAACGTGTCGGCCGCCGCCTCGGCGGCCCGGCGCTTCGCGGCCTCAGCCGCCCGGCGTATCCGCTGCTGGGCCTCGAGCGCGATCTCCATCACCTCCGCCCAACCCTCGTCGTCCAGCTCCATCCTCAGCGTCACCGCCTGGCTGTCCCGGCGCCGGTCGAAGGTGCCGGCCTCGATCGCCCCGGCCACCCCGTCGATCGCCACCTGCACCGCCTTCGTCGAGGCCGCTCCGCGCGCCTTGGCAGCGAGCTCTTCCCACGCCTCGAGGTCGACGCCGTGGCCGGCGACGACCCGGTACGTCGTCTTCAGCGCCCCGCGCACGGGCTCCTTCGCGACGACCTCGATCAGGCCGAGGTCCCGCAGGACGCGCACGTGGTAGGCGGTGTTGGAGAGCTGGACGTCGAACTGGTCGGCCAGATCCCGGGCGCTGGCGTCCCGCTCGCTCAGAGCCCCCAGCAGCCGGGCTCGCAGGGGATGGCGCATCGCGTTTCCGAGGCGCCTCTCGATGTCGTCGTCCCCAGGACCGCCGCCCTTGCCCTGCCCTCTCTGCCCCTTCCGCGCCAACTGTCTCGCCGCCTACCGCGCCAGGCTCTCGAGCACGCGCCGGCAGGTTGCGATGACGAGCCGGTTGCGAGAGGCGCGCGCGTCGGCGGTTTCTCGCTCGGCCTCTTCGCTCTCCCGCTGTCCGGCGGCGAGCTGGGCAACGCGACTGAAGACCCGCCGCAGCACCTCCGGCGAGCTGGTGAGCTCAACGCTGGCGCTGCTCTCCGGGCCCCAGCGCAGGTCGTCGAGGACCAGGCGCAGCTCGTCGGAGTATCCGCGGCCAAGCCGATCAGCAGCTTCGTAGTCCTCGGCCTCGATCGCCAGCCAGACGTCCCCGATTCCGCTCAGGTCCACCAGGACCTGCTCATAGAGGGCGTCTCGCTCGGCAGCGGTGAGGACCAGCGTCATCGGCCGGCCGATCCCAGAGGGCCGCCACTGCTCGAGCTGGTGTCAAAGCGATCGGAACGCATAACCACTCGATCGACACCGGCCACCGGAAGCACGCGGCTCGATCCGAACCCCGCCGCAGCCGTTCGACCGCCCCCCGCCCGTCCAGAGGAGGAAGTTGGTCTATGCCGATCGAGTGGTCGGAAGATTCCAGATCATCGGGTCAAGATCCATACCGACTTCTCGAACGGCGATTCCCCGCCGCTAGGGGCGGTTCTGCCGGACGGGCGATGCCCACGCCAATTTGAAACTCCCAGGCGACCCTCACCACCCGCCCAGCTCCGCGCCGGGCGCTCGGCGGAGCGGCCAGTTGGCCACCCCCCAAGCCGCGACGAGGCCGGCGCCGGCGAGAGCACCGATGGCGTCGAGGGCGAGACGGCGGATCAGGGTCGGGTAGCTGGCGACCATCGAGGCGGCGAGGACGTGGTCGGCGAAGTAGACGTAGAGCTCGTAGAGAATTCCGACGGAGAAGCCGAGCGAGAAGACGGCCAGCGCGACCGCGGCGCTCTGGTGGATCGTGGTCCGACGGGACAGCTCTGGCAGCAGCCGCAGGCGCACGACCGCCAGATAGAGGACCGGTCCCGCGGCGGCTGAGACGACCAGGTGCGTGAGGGACTCGTACGCGCCGCCTGTCTCCAGGGCGCCGGCGAGCGATCCCCAGGCCTGGAGGCCCACTGCGGCAAGAAAGAGGAGGTCGAAAGGACGGGGGGCGTCGAGCACCCGCACGACGAGCACCGCGACGAAGCTGAGGGCGAAGCGCAGGGCGGTATCCCATTCGCCGCCGGCCAGGCCGATCGCCAGGCCGACTAGGAAGGAGATCCGGAGCAGGTCCAGCGGGTCGCGGAAGGGGCCGCTCCAGTCCCCGACCAGTGCCGCGGGAAGGGAGGGGCGTTTCCGGCGACGGTGTGAGCCCTCGTCGGGATCGGGCTGGAGGGTCGCGACCACGCGGTCGCCGACGGCGGTGACCGGGTCCTCGTCGTCGTACCCGGGCCGCGGCAGCGGCAGCCGACGGGTCCCCCATCCCTGCGCCTCCCAGGCGAGGATCAAGGCACCGCCGGTGAGGGCGCCAAGCGCATCGTCGAGCATGTCGCCGATCGAGTCTCCGTAGCTGACGTACAGGTGTCCGCCGAGGAAATGGTCGGCGAACCACTCGTAGAGCTCGTAGAGCCCGCCCATCAGCGCCAACCCGAAGGCCGCCGTGACGAGGAGGATCGCTGGCTTGCGGCGGACCCCGCTCTCCTCCGCCAGGTCGGGGACGACGCGGACGCGGACGAGCAGCAGGTAGAGAAGTGCCGAGCTGGCGCAGGGCAGCAGGAAGTGGACGACCTTGTCGTAGCCGTAGACGCCGTCGAAAGCGCCGAACACGTTCCCCCAGGCCTGGAACGACATCGCCGCGACGAAGGCGAGGTCGAAAAGCCGCGGCACGTCGAGCGCCCGCGGAAGGAGGGTCAGGGCAAAGGTCAGCAGAAGGCGGAAGCTCTGCTCCCGCGGGCCGAGAGCGAGGGTGATGGGAACGCCGACCAACAGGGCCAGCCGCAGCAGGTCAACGGGGTCGCGCAGAACCCTCCCCCAGTCGCCGACCAGCC
>Ga0308175_100003917_pt1 | contig 10378 bp, 11 predicted proteins | sample PhyCR1_3_FD_203893 | JGI IMG/M metagenome (GOLD analysis project Ga0308175, IMG submission 203893) | Soil microbial communities from UC Gill Tract Community Farm, Albany, California, United States - DLSLS.C.R1 | ecosystem: Environmental > Terrestrial > Soil > Agricultural land | place: USA...
TTCCGCGGCCAGCTGAAGAGCATCATCTACTCGTCGATCATCGACTAGGGCGTCCACGGCTCCAGGCCATCAGAACGGCGCCGTTGCGGGTTCTATACGGTCCCCGCCTGCGTTGGCGTCTCACGTTGGAAGCTGGAGGTTCGTCCTTGAACTCAAACACCCGCCGTCGCATCCACCTGGAGCGGATGCTGGCCGAGCTGGACCAGCGCCTGGAGCGGCTGACCGACACGACGGGCACGTTCGATGACGCGGCCATCGATCGGATCGCATCGCTCGAGATCACCCGTTCGGCGGTCACGCGGCTTCTTGACGGCGTGCGCCTGGCCGCCGCCGAATAGGTCCGGCCGAAACCTACGCCAGAGACCAAAGCCGCCGACGTGGTCTTAGGCTGACGAACCAAGCAAGATCGTCATCCTCGGGCTTGTGCCCGGGACCCAGGTTTTTTGAACCACGGAATACACGGAATGCACGGAAGCGCGCTGGGCGCGCGGAGCCGCGGGCCATTCCGTGTGGTCCGTGTATTCCGTGGATTGATCTTGCTGGCCCCGAACGAAAAACGCCTGGGTCCCCGCTTTCGCGGGGATGAGCGGATTTAGGGGGGCCTCCTCGCACGCCGTCGGGCGAGGACTTCGCCGACGTTGGAGGCCGGGCGCCGTTCGGGCGCGGGCGGGGCCGCGGCCCCGGCGCCGGTGAGGCGGGACCGCAGGCAGGCGGTCGCTTTCGGCCGGGGCGGCGCCGTGGCCGCAGGCTGCGAGCGGGCGTGGGCCAGGAGGTCGCGCAGCTTGGGGAGTTCCGCGGGCTGCGGGCCCGGCCGGGCCGAAGCGTCGGTGACGACGCCGTCCAGCGCCTTCAGCAGGATGGGGAAGCTGGCGCGCTCGGTCTCGCGGTCGCGCTCGCGCTCGGTGTCGTCGAAGCTGTCGTCGCGCTCCTCGCGCTCCGGCGGGTCGATCAGGCGTTCGCGGTCGGTCGCGGGCTCGCGGTCCTCGCGTCCCCCTTGGCGCTTCAGCCGCAGCTCCAGCGCCGTCGACACCCGGATCGCGAAGTAGCAGCGCTCGAACAGCAGGAAGAGCTCCGCCCGGGCCTTCCCGTCGCCCGCCTGCTCCGCATCCCGCCCGAACGCCATCCCGATCCGATGGGCGCAGGACGCCATCTCGGCGAGCATCTGGCTGCGGGGATCGGCGGCGGGCGACATGGAGAACAAATATAGAACATCTAGTCCGGGCGGCCAAGCTTTTTCGATTGGTCCTGCGCTCCCGAGGTTCGGCGACCCGAGGTCCGCTTTCGACCTTAGCGGACGTAGGAGGGCGTGTGTCGCAAATCCTCCCCCAGGGCGAAGCCCGATTGAGGGGGAGGTGTCGGCGAAGCCGACGGAGGGGGTTGCAGCCCACCGCTTTCGCCGCCGCGAACCGCGTCCCTCAGTCTCCGTGTTGCAGATAGCCCCTGATCGTGCTCACGGCAGCGTCCACATCCCGCAGGATGAGCGAGGCCGGCAGCCGAAGGGTCGCGACGCCGTGCTGCGCCAGCCAGGCGTCACGCGCGACGTCTCGCTCCGGCCGATCACCCAGGCTGTGGCTGGCGCCGTCGACCTCAACCGCCAACTTCACGGCGTGGCAGTAGAAGTCGAGGACGTAGGGGCCCATGGGATGCTGCTTGCGGAATTGCAGCCGGTCGACCACGCCACCCTTGATGGCCTTCCAGAGCAGCACCTCGGGCAGGCTCATGGTCCGCCGCAGAGCCTTGGCGCGATCCTTGGTGACCCGGGAGCCGTCCATGATGGAACATATCACGAACATCTTTACGGCGAAATGCGCAAAGTCGCGGACGGGCGGTAGGCTGCAACCCCCTCCGTCGGCTTCGCCGACACCTCCCCCTCAATCGGGCTTCGCCCTGGGGGAGGATCTTCTTGGTCAATCGTCCGATAGCCACCCCTAGCTGACCTTCGCGAGGTCCGCTTATCGGCGGACCTCCTGACACGCCCTGGCAGCAGGACTGGGTTAGGACGCCGCCATGAGCGCGCACGTCCTCTCCCTCGTCTCCCTGTTCCTGGTGAGCGTGGCCACCTGCGCCGTGCCGGGGCCGAACAACTTCATGCTGATGCGGCTGGGGATGCGGCGCGGGCGCGGAGCCGCGCTGGCGGCCGGGTTCGGGACGACGCTGTCGTGCATCGTCTGGTGCGCGCTGGCCGCGGCGGGACTGGCGGCGCTGCTGGCCGCCTGGCCCTGGCTCTACAAGGTGCTGCGCGTCGGCGGCGGGCTCTACCTCGTCTACTTCGCCTGGGCGATCTGGCGGGCGAAGGCCGAGCCGGCCCCCGTCGAGGGCGAGGCTGCGCCGCTGAAGGCCTGGGCGGCCTTCTGGCAGGGCTTCGCGGTCAACATGACCAACCCCAAGTCGGTGCTGTTCTTCGCCTCGATCTTCTCCGCCTACGTCGGGCCGAACACCCCGCTCTGGGTGCACGTCGCGGCGATCGCGCTGGTGGTCGCCACCTGCCAGGGCTGGCAGCTGGCCATGGCCTGGCTGTTCTCCACCCGGCGGGCCAGCGCCGCCTACGCCAGGGCCCAGCGGCCGCTGGACCGCACGGCCGCCGTCGCCATGGGCGGCTTCGGAGTGGGGCTGATCCTGCTGGAATAGCGGCCGCGGGGGCCTTAAAGACCCGCCCATGCCGATCGCCCAAGCCGACCTCGAGACCATCCTCGCCGAGGGTTTCCCCGACGCCGAGATCACCGTCACCGACCTGGCCGGCGACGGCGACCACTACCGCGCGCGCATCGTGTCGACGGCGTTCGCCGGCCTGCCGCGGGTGCGCCAGCACCAGCTGGTCTACGCCGCGCTGAAGGGGAAGATGGGCGGCGAACTGCACGCGCTGGCCCTGGAAACCTCGGCGCCGGGGTAGCGCCTCTCTATCCTTCTGATTTTCATAAGACTCGTCATGGCCGGGCTTGTCCCGGCCACCCATGAACACCGCGCGGGCCTATTGGCGGCGGCGGCGCCCACAGCATCTGTTCTTGAGCCTCGGAGATCATGGGTGGCCGGGACAAGCCCGGCCATGACGGTCGAGAGGGAGGGGATGTGTGACGAGCTCCGCGACGCCGCAGCAACTTGACCCCAGGGGCGGCCCTCCCTAGCTCTGGGTGGACGAATTTCGCCGAAAGGGCGACGACGATGACCGAGACCACGACCGCCAACCCCGTCCACGCCTGGATCGCCAAGTCCGTGGCCGAGCACCCGGTGGTGCTGTTCATGAAGGGCGTGCCCGAGCAGCCGCAGTGCGGTTTCTCGGCCCAGGTCGTGCAGATCCTGGATCACCTGGGCGCCGATTTCGTCGGCGTGAACGTGCTGCAGAGCGACGCCCTGCGCGAGGGCATCAAGACCTACTCCGACTGGCCGACCATCCCGCAGCTCTACGTGAAGGGCGAGTTCGTGGGCGGCTGCGACATCATCCGCGAGATGTTCCAGGCGGGCGAGCTGGCGACCGTGCTGCAGGACGCGGGCGCGATCGAGGCTTGAGGACCGCTCATCCCGGCGACGGCCGGGACCCAGATGGAATGACTCTGGGCTGGGCTCGATGAGCTCGGCGGATATCCGTTCGCATCCTGCGCCTTGCGATCTGGGTCCCGGCCTTCGCCGGGATGAGCGGGTGTTGGCTTGACCGCGCTCCTGGAGCCGCCGCCGGGCCGCCAGGTCTTCAGCCAGGACTTCACGCCGAAGCCCTCCGACATCGACGAGAACGGCCACGTGAACAACGTGGTCTACCTGGACTGGGCCCAGCAGCTGGCCACGGCCCATTGGCGCTCCAAGGCGCCGGCCGACGCGCAGGGTCAGTGGGCGTGGATCGCGCTCCGCCACGAGGTCGACTATCGCCGCGCGCTGCTGCTGGGCGAGACCGCGCACGCCCGGACCTGGGTCTCCGCAGCGGCGGAAGGCCCGCGCTTCGACCGCTATGTCCGCATCGATGCCGCCGATGGCGCGCGAGGCCTCAGCATGTGCGCCCAGTGCGTCACCACCTGGGTGCTGATCGAACAGGCCACGGGTCGCCCGCGCCGCGTGCCGGCCTGGATGCTGGAGATGTTCGCCTAGCCCGCCGGCTTCAGTTTCCTGTTGAAGAAGTCGAGCGTGATCTCGGTGCGGTGGGTCATCGGCTTGCTGGTCCAGCCCGTGCGGTGGCGCAGGCCGGGATAGACCATCATCTCGAACGGGATGCCGCGGCCCTGCAGCTCGTAGATCACCCGCGTGGTGTTCTCGAACACCACGTTGTCGTCGGCCATGCCGTGGATGATCAGCAGGCTGTTGGGCTTCAGCGCGCCCAGCCGGGCCGTCACCTGGGCCTTGCGGTAGCCCTGCGCGTTGTCCTTGGGCGTGCCCATGTAGCGTTCGGTGTAGGCGGTGTCGTAGAGCGTCCAGTCGCTGACCGGCGCGCCGGCGACGCCCGCCGCGAACGGCGTGTTGGGCGCGGTCAGCAGCATCAGGGTCATGTAGCCGCCGTTGGAGTAGCCGGTGACGCCGATGTGGGCGGCATCGACGTAGGGCAGGGTCTTGAGGTACGCCGCGCCGGCCAGCTGGTCGTCCACGTCCGGGCCGCCGGTGATGCGGTCGATGGCGGTCTTGAAGGCCACCGAGCGGTTGGGCGTGCCGCGGTTGTCCAGGCGGAAGACGATGTAGCCGGCGTCGGTGAAGAGCTGGTCGGCCGGCGAATGCCAGACCTTCTCCACCAGCGACGATGCCGGCCCGCCGTAGACCTGCACGATCACGGGGTATTTCTTCTTCGGGTCGAAGCCGTAAGGCGTGCGCATCGACCAGTGCAGGGTCTGGCCGTCGGCGGCCTTGATGGTCCCGTACTCGGGGACGCGCAGGTGGTCGACGTAGGGCCAGAACGGATGGCCGGCCTTCAGCGGGTTCTCCTCGATCCAGCGCACCAGCGTCCCGTCGGCGCGATAGAGGCCGGTGCGCGGTGGGGTCTTCGGGTCCTGGTAGGTCCCGGCGAAAGCGCCGCCGGTCTTGGCGACGTTGACCGTCCACCAGCCGCCGGCGCTGGTCAGCGCCTTTGGCTCGCCGGGCTGGGCGTAGGAGACCTCGTAGAGCCGCCGCTCGATCGGCGTGTCCTTGCCGGCGGAGAAGATCGCCACCTGCCGCGCCTCGTCGACGCCCTCCAGCTCCGACACGGGCCAGCCGCCGTGGGTCACCTGGCGGATCAGCTTGCCGTCGCCGCCGTAGAGGTAGAGGTGGCGATTGCCGTCCCGCTCGGACGACCACAGGAAGGTCCCGTCCTTCAGGGGCTTCAGGTCTTCGCTGAGCGAGACCCAGTGCGCGCTGGTCTCGGTCAGGATCGCGTGGCTGGCGCCGCTGGCGGGATCGACCGCCAGGATGTCGAGGCGCCGCTGGTCGCGCGAAAGCCGCTGGACGTAGAGCGTCTTGCCGTCCTTCGCCCAGTTGGCGCGGGCCAGGTAGATGTCGGCATTGCCGCCCAGGTCGACCTTGAGCCGCTTGCCCGTTGCGACGTCGGCGATGAAGAGGTCGACCCTGGCGTTCGGGCGGCCCACCCGCGGGTAACGCTGGTGGACGACCGTGCCGCCGGCCGGGCCCACGTCCACGCGATCGACCACGTCGACGCCGCTCTGGTCGACGAAGGCCACGGCGATCCTCGTCTCGTCCGGGCTCCACCAGTAGCCGGTGAAGCGATGCAGCTCCTCCTGGGCGATGAACTCGGCCAGGCCCCAGCTCTTCAGCTCGGTTCCCCCCGTGGTGATCGCCCGCTCCGACCCGCCTCCCAGGGTCGCTGCGCGACCCTGGGCTCCCCTCGCTTCGCGATCCGCCCCCAACGGGGGTGGATTCAGCGGCATGACGTAGAGGTTGTCGTCGCGCACGTAGGACACGAAGCCGCCCTTGGGCGAGATCTTGCCGTCGATCTCATCGCCGCTCGTCCTGGTGACCTGGCGCACCTTGCCGGTGGCGCGGTCGGCGAGCCACAGGTCGCCCTCGACCGGCGCCAGCACGTACTTGCCCTGGTCGTCCCAGACGTACTCGACGACGCCGCGGCTGCGCAGCCCCAGGCGTTCGCGCCGGCTCTTTTCGGCCTCGGAAAGCTGGCGGTCCTTCGGCGCCAGCGCGCGGCCGTCGACCAAGAGGCGCGGCTCGCCGCCGGCCACATCGGCGATCCAGAGGTCGGAGATGTCGACGTCGTCGGTCTTGGCCTTCAGGTACGTCACCGCCGAACCGTCCGGCGCCAGCGCCACGCCGCGCGCCTGCGTCCCATTGAGGTCGGGCGCGGAGAAGACCCTCTCGGGGGTGAGCACGGAGGCTTGGGCGGCGGCGAGCGGCATGAGGGCGACCAGGGCGGCTAGGGCGACGACGGACTTCATGGAATCCCCGACGGACAGGCGCGCGACCTGAGCCGAGAATGGTTGTCTTGCCAAGCGTCAGGCGGCCGCGCGCCTAGTCCTTCTTGTCGTCCGCCAGCGCCTGCTGGAGCGACTTGCCATCCATGACAGCGTGCGCCGCCTTGGCCATGTGCTCGTTGTGAGGGCTGTTGGCGATTGCGGCCAGGACTCCCATGGCCACGTCCTTCTCACCGCGGCGCATCAGCGCGTCGCCGGCCCAAAGCGATATCTCGGCGACGGAAGGCGCAAGGTTGCGCGCTTCAAGGAGCGCATTGACGTCGTTGTCGTTCGGGTACGCCGGCTCGACCGAGCGGCTCAGTGCGTAGGCGAACAGGACCCGATAGTCCGACTTGTCCAACTGGTAGGCCTTGATGAGCGAGGCGCGCGCCGCGCGGTAGAGGGCAGTCTTGCGGTCCGGAAAGCGTTCGGCCGCGCGCACCTCACCGAGCCCAGCGGTCGCCAACGCCTGCACGTCGTCGCCGTTGGCGCTCAGGAAGCGCTCCGCGATCGCATCTCCGGCGGCCGGATCCCCGTAGACGTACTCCGCCTCGGCGGCCGTCAGCTGCAGGCGCTCGTCGCCCGGCGCCTTGGCCGCGCGCGCCTTGAGGTCGCGCAGGAATCCCGCATCGCCCTTCTTGACGTTGGCGACGGCGAGGCGAAGCTGGTCGAGCCGCAATTCACCCTCCGCCTGCGGGATGGGCGTGACGGTGACCACAGGCGCCGGCCCCGGTTGCCCGCCGAACCGGCTGATGTGGATCTGACGGTACCCGCGAAGCTGCCCGGCGAGGTGATCGGCGCTGGCCCCGGTCGCCTCCTCGATCGCCTTCACGGGATCGGCGCCCTTGCCGATCGCGCGCATGGCGGAATTGAGCTGACTGGCGCGGGTCTGGTCGTCGTACATGTAGTGGGTCAGGAGCCACGCCTGCGCGTAGAACATCCCGACGTTGGTGTTGCGGTCCGGATTGCGCAGCAGATTGCGGATCGGCGTCCAGTCGCCGTGGGAGAGCCAGGCGGCGCGGGCCAGCTCATAGCCGCCGACCTCGAACCCCTCAGGCGTGAACTTGACCGTCGAGAAGTAGTCGGCCCACCCCTCGACGAACCAGGTCGGGTACGCCGCCGGGAAGTTTTCCAGCATGAAGTGGTGGGCGTACTCGTGGAACAGCACCACGTCTTTCGACGTCACGCCGTAGGGCTGGGTCATTCCGATCGCGAACACCGCCTGAAGCCCGGCGAAGTAGAAGCCGCCCACCGTCTCGGGCAAGCCGGGCTGCACGCGCGCCAGGCCGCCATGACCGCGAACGAGGTAGGCCTCGAACTTGCGAGCCGGCGGGTCCTTGCTCTTCGTCGGCGCGTAGATGCGCAGGACCTGGTCGAACTTGCTGAGCCGCACCGCGTAGTCGCGCAGCGCCTGCTGGTCGACGTCGCCATAGACGATGAAGCGGTCGGTTTCGGCGCGGAACCACTCGGCGCGGGCCGACCCGGCGCAGACGACTGCGCACAGGGCCCCGACAAGGACTGACAACCAGCGCATGAGGTCCCCCCGAACCCGCTCCCCGGTTGCCGAACCTATCGCGCCCTGCCCGCGCCGTCGACGCCCCCAGCGCTGCGGCCTAAGCGCCCGGCCCCGTCCAGGCCGTGAGTGGATTGAGCACGAAGACCGGGCTTCGCGGCTCGAGGCCGAGTTCGGCCCACGTGAAGGCGATGTCGGCGCGGCCCTGGGCGAACGACTTGCAAGGGTCCACCCGCTTGCGGGCGAAGGCGAGGCTGGCGGTCCCGGCGCGGCGCTGGAGGTAGAAGGCGAAGTCGGCTTTCGCGGTGCAGCCGTTGGAGTTCACCTGGATCGTCAGGCCGTCGCGTCCGGCCACGGCGGAGAACAGCGGCTCGAGTTCGGCCAGCGGCGCGGGCGGCCCGGCCGGCGAGACGCCCACGGTCGCACAGCCGCCGAGGGCCAGAGCCGAGAGGACGAAGAGGCGGCGATTCATGGGCCGCCACTCCGCCACAGACAGCCGGAAAGCAAAAGGCCCGGGGTTACCCGGGCCTTCGCAAACAGTTCCTCCCCTTCGGGGGAGGTGGCCCCCCTGGCCGGAGGGGGCTTCCGCTCAGACGCTGATGAAACGCCTTCAGTCGCTTCGCGACAGCTCCCCCTGAGGGGGAGCAATCAGGACGCGTAGAACTCGACCACCAGGTTCGGCTCCATCTTCACCGGGTACGGCACTTCGGCCAGTTCCGGCGCGCGGACGAAGGTGGCGCTCATCGACTTGCCGTCGACGGTCACGTACTCGGGCGTATCGCGCTCCTGGCTCTGCAGGGCTTCCAGCACCAGGGCCATGTTGCGCGAACGCTCGCGCACCTGGACTACGTCGCCGGGCTTCACGCGGTAGGACGGGATGTTCACGCGCTTGCCGTTCACCAGCACGTGGCCGTGGTTGACGAACTGGCGCGCGGCGAACGGGGTCGGCACGAACTTGGCGCGATAGACCACCGCGTCCAGCCGGCTCTCGAGCAGCGCGATCAGGTTCTCCGAGGTGTTGCCCTTGCGGCGGGCGGCTTCCTCGTAGATGCGGCTGAACTGCTTCTCGGTCAGGTTGCCGTAGTAGCCCTTCAGCTTCTGCTTGGCCCGCAGCTGCAGGCCGAAGTCGGAAACCTTCTGCTTGCGGCGCTGGCCGTGCTGGCCGGGACCGTAGGCGCGGCTGTTGATGGGGGACTTCGGGCGACCCCAGATGTTTTCGCCCATCCGGCGGTCGAGCTTGTACTTCGCGCTATGGCGCTTGGACATCAGAACACTCTCTTCGACCCGGGCCGGCGTCTTCTCTGGAGAAGGCGCGATTGCAACGGCGGCGTCCGGACCAACCCGTCATAGGTTCCCGGCCACACTGGTCGCCCAGGCGGCGGGAAGGCGCGGTCTATGCCGACGCGGCCTTACGGAGTCAAGGTTTGGCGGTCCGCGCCGCCAGCGCCTGGGCCGCCTCGCGCGCCTCGGCCCACCAGCGGCGGACCATCTCGCCGGGCTCGCCGGGCTGGGCCAGGTTCACCGCCTGGCCGGCCCACAGCGACATGTACTCCTTGTCGCCCGCCTTCTGAGCGGCCGCGCGCATCGGCTGGGTAAGCCGGTTCTGAACCGGATAGGTCGGCACCTCGTCCTCGAACGGCCGCATCTCGCGCATGAAGCGGTTCTCCAGGCCCCGGGCATGGCGGCCGGAGAAGGCGCGGGTGAGCCGGGTCGGGTCGTCCGGCGCATCGGCCAGGGCCTGCTGCCAGATCGGCCCGGTGATCGCCGTCTCGGCGCGCAGGAAGGCGGTGCCCATCTGCGCCGCCGATGCTCCCAGCGCCAGCGCCGCGGCGACGCCGCGCCCGTCCATGATGCCGCCGGCGGCGATCACCGGCAGGTCCACCGCCGCGCGCACGGTGGCCACCAGCGCCATGGTCCCGATCAGGCTGGCGTCGATCTCCGCGATGAAATTGCCGCGGTGGCCGCCGGCCTCCATCCCCTGGGCGCAGATCCCGTCCGCGCCGGCCTCGGCCCAGGCGCGGGCCTCGGCGACGGTGTTGGCCGTGCCCACGACGTAGCTGCCGGCGGCCTGCAGCGCCTTGATCCGGTCGCGGTCGATCAGGTCGAAGGCGAAGGAGGCGATGGGCGGCGCGGCGGCGATCACCGCGTCCAGCTGGGCCTCGAAGTCGTGGCTGAACCGGTTGGGCTTGTCGGGCAGCGGGACGCCCAGCTCGTCGTACCAGGGCTTGAGCCGCTCCAGCGCCGCGTCCAGCACTTCGCCGGACGGCGTCTGGGTCCTGGAGACCAGCAGGTTCATGGCGAACGGCGCGTCGGTCCCATCGCGCACCAGCTTGGCGCCGGCGGCGATGTCGTCCGGCGTGAAGGCCGCGGCCGCCACCGAGCCCAGGCCGCCAGCCCGGCTCACCGCCAGCGCCATCTGCGGCGACGACGCGCCGGCCATCGGCGCCTGCACGATCGGGATCGGCAGGCTGTCCAGAAGTTTCGCCAGGCTCATCCT
>Ga0308175_100003918_pt1 | contig 10378 bp, 9 predicted proteins | sample PhyCR1_3_FD_203893 | JGI IMG/M metagenome (GOLD analysis project Ga0308175, IMG submission 203893) | Soil microbial communities from UC Gill Tract Community Farm, Albany, California, United States - DLSLS.C.R1 | ecosystem: Environmental > Terrestrial > Soil > Agricultural land | place: USA...
ACCACCATCATCATCACCTAGCGCGTCGGCACCTCCCGACGCGCAGACCTCTCGTCCCGACGGGGGGTCTTTTTGTTTCCCCCGACAGCCAACGACGACTCGCGAGCAGGACGGCATGAGATGGACCCCCAGGTGAGCACCGCGAACGCACAGGGCGACTTCCACGTCTACGACACGACCCTCCGGGACGGCGCGCAGCAGGAGGGCCTCAACCTCTCCGTCGCCGACAAGCTGACCATCGCCCGCCAGCTCGACGAGCTCGGCGTGGGGTTCATAGAGGGCGGATGGCCGGGTGCGAGCCCCAAGGACACCGAGTTCTTCGCCCGGGCCCGCGACGAGCTCGACCTCCGCCACGCTCGCCTGACGGCCTTCGGCGCCACCCGCCGGGCCGGCCTCAGCGCGGCGGACGACCCGCTCGTCGCCGCCCTGCGGAGCAGCGGGGCCTCGGTGGTGACCCTGGTCGCCAAGTCGCATCCGCGGCACGTCGAGCTGGCCCTCCGGACGACGCTCGCGGAGAACCTGGCGATGATCCGCGACACCGTCACTCATCTGGTGGCGGAGGGCCAGGAGGTGTTCCTCGACGCCGAGCACTTCTTCGACGGGTACCGGGCCGACCGTGACTACGCCCTCGAGGTGCTGCGTACGGCGTACGAAGCGGGCGCACAGGTCGTCGCCCTGTGCGACACGAACGGCGGGATGCTCCCGGGTTGGGTCGCAGACGTGGTGGACGACGCGGTGTCGGTGACAGCGGGGAGCCCGGCGCGGGTCGGCATCCACTGCCACAACGACACGGGCTGCGCCGTGGCCAACACCCTCGCTGCGGTCGAGGCCGGGGCGACCCACGTGCAGGGCACCATCAACGGGTACGGCGAGCGGACGGGCAACGCCGACCTGGTGGCTGTCGTCGCCAACCTCCAGCTCAAGCTCGACCGGCCCGTGCTCCCGGACGGGATGCTCGGCGAGGCCACACGCATCGCGCACGCTGTCGCCGAGGTCACCAACGTGCCGCCCGCGTCGCGCCAGCCGTACGTCGGCGCCTCGGCCTTCGCACACAAGGCCGGCCTGCATGCGAGCGCGATCAAGGTCGACCCGGATCTCTACCAGCACATGGACCCCTCCGGCGTGGGCAACGACATGAGACTGCTCGTGAGCGACATGGCGGGGCGCGCCTCCATCGAGCTCAAGGGCCGGGAGCTCGGCTACGACCTGTCCGGGGACTCTCCGGACGTCCGGGCCCTGGTCGATCGCGTGACGGCACGGGTGAAGGAGATGGAGGCCCGCGGCTACACCTTCGAGGCCGCCGACGCGTCGTTCGAGCTGCTGCTGGCCGAGGAGGCGGAAGGCCGGCGTCCGACGTACCTCACGGTCGAGTCCTGGCGGGTGATCACCGAGACCCTCACGCATGCGCGGCCGGGCGAGGAGGCGGCCTCGGAGGCGACCGTGAAGCTGGTCGCCGAGGGGGTGCGCTACGTCGAGACCGGCGAGGGCAACGGTCCGGTCAACGCGCTCGACCAGGCGCTGCGGCAGGCGTTGGTTCGCGCGTTCCCCGAGGTGGCGAAGTTCGAGCTGATCGACTACAAGGTGCGAATCCTCGACCCGTCCCTGCCCGGCGGCCACGGCACGGACGCGATCACTCGCGTGCTGATCGAGACCTCGGACGGGTCGGACTCGTGGTGGACGGTCGGCGTGGGTGCCAACGTCATCGAGGCGTCCTGGGAGGCGCTCCTCGACGGGATCACCTTCGGCCTGCGTCGTCACCACCGCACGCGGTCCGTCTAGGCCCGACCTGGACCCGCCTGTCCCCGCCGGGCGACCCGGACCGATCCGTACTATCCCCAGGTGACCCAGCTGCACGACCTGACGGCACTCGAGCAGGGCGACGCCGTACGCCGCGGCGAGGTGTCTCCTCGCGAGCTCGCCTCGCTCTACCTCGACCGGCCCGACGAGGTGGGGGCATTCGTGACCCGCACCCCCGAGCTCGCGCTGGCGCACGCGGAGTCGCTGCTGCCGGTCCCCGACGGCGCCGGCCCGCTCCACGGCGTACCCACGGCCATCAAGGACCTGAACCTGACCGCGGGAGTCCGCACGACGTTCGGGTCCGCGGCGTACGCCGACTACGTGCCCGACATCTCGGACGGCGTGACCCTCTCGATCGAGGCGGCCGGGATGGTGAGTCTCGGGAAGACCAACACCCCGGAGTTCGGCTCGCCCTGCTACACCGAGCCCGATGTGGCGCCTCCGGCGGTGACGCCCTGGGACCGGACCCGCATGGCGGGTGGCTCCTCGGGCGGCGCCGCCGCCGCGGTGGCTGCCGGGCTGGTGCCGGTGGCGCAGGGCTCGGACGGGGGTGGCTCGATCCGGATCCCGGCCTCGTGCTGCGGCCTGGTCGGGCTCAAACCCACGCGTGGCCGGATCAGCGGGTGGCCGATGTACGGCGAGGTCACCGGTCTCGCCACGGCCGGCTCGCTGGCCCGGACCGTCCGCGACGCCGCCGCCCTGCTCGACGTGCTCGCCGGTCGTCGTCCCGGCGACCCCTCGTGGGCTGCGCCACCGTCCGGGTCGTTCCTCTCCGCCTGCGACCGCTCGCCCGGCCGGCTGCGGATCGCCCGCTTCATCGAGCCGGTGATCGCCGATGCCACCGTGGACCCCGAGTGTGTGACCGCCTGGGAGTCGGCGACCGCGCTGCTCACCGCGCTGGGGCACGAGGTCGAGGACGTCCCCGTTCCGATGCCGCGAGAGGCGGTGCCGACCTTCGAGACCTGCTGGGCGGTGCTGACCGCGCTGTCCACGGCGCCGCCGGGCCGGGAGTCGTCGCTCAGGCCGCTCACCAGGTGGCTGGCCGACCGCGGCCGCGGGTTCTCCGGCCCGGAGTTCGGCCTCGCGCTGGGTGCGATGCGCCGGTACGCCGCCGAGTGCCTGACGGTCCTCGCGCCGTACGACGCCGTGCTGACCCCGACCCTCGCCGTACCCCCGCTGCCGGTCGGTGTCCTGCGGAACGACGAGGACCCGGAGGCGGACTTCGAGGCGCAGAAGGCGTTCACCCCGTGGACGTCCGCGTGGAACGTCACCGGGATGCCGGCTGTGTCGCTGCCGCTGCACTGGACCGGGTCGGGACTACCCGTCGGGGTCATGATCGCGGCCCGTCCGGCCGAGGAGGAGCTGCTGCTGTCCCTCGCCGCCCAGGTCGAGGCGGCGGCACCGTGGGCAGCCCGCCGTCCACCCGGCTGGTGACCTCGGCGGACGTCATACGGACGGAGCCATAGACGGCACTGTCCGTATAACGTTGCGCGAGGCTCAGACGTCGAAGGTGCCGCCGGACCGCCAGTACATGTTGTCCTCGCGGGTCATGAACCCGTTCTCCACCAGGTACCGGCGCAGAGCCGCGTAGTCGGGGTGGAAGCGCTGGAGGATCTGGTTGACCTCTGCCTCGGGATAGGTGCGGCCGGGCTCGAACTCCTGGGCCAGGCGGTCGAGCACGACCATCAGCTTGCTGTGCTTTGTGGGGATCGTCGTGAGCCGGCCGTCCCGGCCCACGAAGTTCGACAGCACCCGCTCATCCATGCTCACAAACCTAGCCAGCCTCGCCACTGTGTCGTGCTCGAAAAGCAGGCAGGGCCCAGGCTGGTCGATCGCTCGTTGTGGAGCCGACGCGGCCTCCATGTCCCTGGCTCATGTCCCTGCCTCCTCCCGGATCAGTTCCTCGCACATCGCGATCAGTCTCGACCGCAGGGGACCCGCACGTTCCGCGAAGTGCCGTTGCCACGCGGCGTACTCCTGCTTGCCCTCCGGCGTCTCGATGCGGATCGCCGTCCAGAGCTCCCCGGTCGGGTCGAGGCGTGTGCCGGCCAGGTCGTACGGCGCGGCGCGCATGTCGACGGTCCGGACGTCCCACGCCAGCTCGAAGCAGTCCGCCACGAGCTCCGACCCGACCAGGGGCCAGAGCCGGAACGCATGTTTGTACAGGTCCATCGTGGCGTGCAGGCAGCCCGGTTGCTCGTACGCCGGGCGGTCGTCGCTGCGCGGCCGGATCCGGTTGAGCGGGACGGCCGACGGGGTGAAGAAGCGGAACGCGTCGAAGTGTGAGCAGGAGATCCGATGCGACTCGACGACCTCGTCCGTCGCGGCCGCGCCCAGCCGGAGCGGTACGGGGTGCCTGGTCCGGTCGGCCCGGTGGATCATGGCCCACTCGTGCAGCCCGAAGCAGGCGAGGTTCGGTGCCCGGGACGCGGTCGCCCGCAGCAGGTCCAGCGTGGAGGCGATCAGGGCCCGCCGCGTGTCGAGCATCGACCCGGACCCGGAGCCGGGCCAGCCGGGCTGCCAGTCCAGCAGCTTCGCGGGAGAGAAGGAGTAGTAGGTGAAGAGGAAGTCGTGCACCGGGTGCGCGACGTGACGCCGGCGTCGAGCGAGGTGTGGCTCGACGTACGGCCCGAGCCGCGCTCGATGAGCCGCGCGTCGCTCCTCGACCGAGCGGGCCCCGTCGGTCGTGCCGGGCCCGTCGGTCGTGCGGGGCCCGTCGGTCGTGCGGACCCCGTCGGTCATGCGGACGCCGTCGGTCGAGCTTGTCGAGACCACGGACACCGCCACACCGTCATTCTGCGAGATCGACCACGGCCCCCCGCAACTCGGCGAGCATCACGGCTGCCTGAAGGTCGATCCGGGTGTCCTTCAACCGGGCCGCGGTCAGGTCCACCCCGTCGAGCGACGCGCGACGCAGGTCGGCCCGCGTCAGATCGGCCTCGCGCACGGTCGCGCCGTCCAGTCGAGCACCGTTGAGCACCGTCCCGGTCAGGTCGGCCATGGACAGGTCCGTCTCGCGGAGGTCGACCTCGGTCAGGTCGACGCCGGCGAGGCCGGCACCCCTCAGGGTCACCGACCCCCACGCGCCTCCGACCACCTTCAGTGGACGCAGCGTGCACTCGGCGAACACCGAGCCGGTGAGCTTGCATCCGTCGAGGGTGGCGGTGAAGAAGCTGCAGCGCCGGAAGTCGCAGCCCACGAACGCGGACGCGCGGTGCGTCGAGGCGTTGAGCCGGCAGGTGTGGAAGGTGCAGCCTTCGAACATCGCGCCGTGAGTGCTTGCCTCGGTGAGGTCGACGTCGGTGAACACGCAGTCGACGAACCGCACCGCCCCGATCTCCTCGGCGTACCAGTCCTGGTCGCGGAAGTGCTCGCCGTCGGCACCCCTCTCGAGTACGTCGTTCATCCCGCTCCCGTCGTTCGAGCCTGTCGTCGTCGGTCGAGCCTGTCGCCGTCGGTCGAGCCTGTCGAGACCACGGGTCCATGATCGGACATGGCGGGTGGATAGGCTCGGGTCCGTGCGTATCGCGAGGTTCACCACGGGCCAGGACCCGGTGTACGGCGTGGTCACCGGCGACGTGGACGAGTTCGGGCAGCCGGCCGACGACACCGTGGTCGTCGAGCTGTCCGGCGACCCGCTGTACGCCGGCATCCAGCCGACCCAGACCGAGCACCGGCTGTCCGACGTGCGCCTGCTGGCGCCGGTGATCCCGCGCAGCAAGGTCGTCGCGATCGGCCGCAACTACGCAGCCCATGCCGCGGAGCTGGACCACGACCTGCCCGAGGAGCCGCTGATGTTCCTCAAGCCCAACACGTCGGTGATCGGCCCCGGAGACCAGATCTTCTACCCGCCCCAATCCGAGCGTGTCGACTACGAGGGCGAGCTGGCGGTGGTGATCGGACGGATCTGCCGCGACGTACCGCCGGAGCAGGCGACCGACGTGATCTTCGGGTACACCATCGCGATCGACGTCACGGCTCGCGACCTGCAGAACAAGGACGTCCAGTTCACCCGGGCCAAGGGCTTCGACTCCTTCTGCCCGCTGGGTCCGTGGATCGAGACCGACCTCGACCCGCAGACCTTCGCAGATGGGGTGAGCGTCCAGACGCACCTCAACGGCGACCTCAAGCAGGACGGTTCGACCAAGGAGATGATCTTCGACGTCCCCACCCTGGTCGCCCACATCACCGGCGTGATGACCCTGCTGCCCGGGGACGTCATCCTCACCGGTACACCGGAGGGCGTCGGTCCGATGCAGCCGGGTGACGAGGTGGAGGTGTCGATCGCCGGCATCGGCGCCCTGACGAACACGGTGGTGAGACGATGACCGACTCGGTCCTCGGGGACCTCGAGCCCGCCGACGTCCGGGTGCGGTTCCCACCCAGCCCGACCGGCAACCTCCACGTCGGCAACGTCCGAAGTGCACTGTTCAACTGGGCCTTCGCCCGGCATTACGGCGGCACCCTCGTCCTGCGGATCGAGGACACCGATCTCGCCCGCAACACCGTCGAGGGCTACCACTCGATCATCGACTCCCTGCACTGGCTCGGCATCGACTGGGACGAAGGCCCCGAGGTCGGCGGTGACCACGGCCCGTACCGCCAGTCCGAGCGCTTCCCGATCTACGCTGAGGCGGCCCAGGCGCTGCGCGACGAGAAGGCGGCGTACGACTGCTACTGCACGCCGGGGGAGGTCGACGCGCGGCGCAAGGCGGCTGGGTCCAAGACCCAGGGGTACGACGGGTTCTGCCGCGATCTCGACCCCCACCAGCTCGCCGTATGGCAGGCCGAGGGCCGGACGCCGGTGCTTCGCTTCCGGATGCCCTCGGAGCCGATCGTGTTCGACGACCTGGTCCGGGGCGAGGTGGTCTTCCTGCCGGAGCACGTGCCGGACTACGCGATGCTGCGGGCCAACGGCGACCCGCTCTACACCCTCACCAACCCCCTCGACGACGCGATGATGGGGATCACTCACGTGCTGCGCGGGGAGGACCTGCTCTCCTCGACGCCGCGCCAGATCGCGCTCTACCAGACTCTCCAGCGGCTCGGGGTCGGCAACGGCCCTCCTCGCTTCGGCCACCTGCCCATGGTGATGGGCGAGGGGAACCGGAAGCTGTCCAAGCGCGATCCCGGCTCCGGACTGCTCGACTACGTCGAGCGCGGATTCCTGCCGGAGGGGCTTCTCAACTACCTCGCCCTGCTCGGCTGGGGGATCGCCGAGGACCGCGACGTCTTCACGATGCAGGAGATGGCCGAGGCGTTCGACATCCGGCGGGTCAACCCGAACCCGGCTCGCTTCGACATGAAGAAGCTCGAGGCGATCAACAGCGCCCACATGCGCCGCATCTCCCTGCCCGACATGACCGAACGGGTGATCCCCTTCCTCGCCGAAGCCGGGCTCGTCGACGAACCGATCACGCCGGACCAACGGCGCCTCCTCGATGCCGCGATGCCGTTGGTGCACGAGCGCATCAACACGCTCTCGGAGGCGGTTCCCATGCTCGGCTTCCTCTTCGTGGACGAGGAGTCGTTCACGCGGACCGACGAGATCGATGAGCCGGGCCGCGACGTCGTGCGGGCGGCGTACGACGCGCTGGCGGGGCTCGCGGACTGGTCGACCGCCGCGATCGAGTCCGCCCTCCGGGCCTCGCTGGTCGACGGGATGGGACTCAAGCCGCGGCTCGCCTTCGGCCCGGTGCGGGTGGCGGTCACCGGCAGCCGGGTGAGCCCACCGCTGTTCGAGTCGCTGGAGCTGCTCGGGCGCGAACGCGCGCTCGGTCGCCTTCGGGCGGCGCTGGCATGAGCTCCGCCGGGACGGGCGGGAGGCCCGGCCCGGCAGATCCGGTGGGGCTGCCGTACCACCGCATCCAGGAGGCCGGCCGGCCCGGGGTCTGGCGGCCGCTCGCCGGGATCGTCCTGATGTTCCTCGGCTTCGCCGTCTTCGGGGTCGTGATCGCCCAGATCCTGTTCGCCCTCTACTTCGCGGTCACCGGCCAGGCGCAGGTCTCCATCACGGACCTGGCCGACCTCGAGCACCCGACACCCGAGCGCCTGGCGTTCCTCAACGTGGCGCTGGCGACGTTCATCCCGCTGGCCATGATCGGCAGCCGGCTGCTCCACGGGATTCCTCCGCGGTGGCTCGCCTCGGTGCGGCCGCGCATCCGCTGGCGCTTCCTGCTCGCCTGCCTGGGCGTCTCGGTGATCGCGCTGGGGGCGACCTTGGCCGTGGGCGCGATCGTGCCGTCGCAGGACAGCGACATCACCGCTCACGCGAACGCCTTCACCACCACGACGTTCCACTACCTGCTGGTCATCCTCTTCCTGACGCCGCTCCAGGCGACCGGCGAGGAGTACCTCTTCCGTGGCTACCTCACCCAGGCGTTCGGCGGGATGTTCCACTCGGCCTGGGTCGCCGTCCTGCTGCCGGCGTTCCTGTTCGGACTCGCCCACGGACTGGGCCAGAGCGTGCCGGTGTTCTTCGACCGGTTCGCCTTCGGCGTCGTCGCCGGGATCCTCGTGATCCGGACCGGAGGTCTGGAAGCCGGCATCGCGATGCACGTCCTCAACAACTTCCTCGCGTACGGGGCGGCGCTCGCCTTCGGCGACATGGCGACCACCCTGAACCCGACCGGCGGTGACTGGTGGAACATCCCGGTGACGCTCACCCAGTCTCTGGTCTACCTGGCGCTGGCGGTCATGGTGTGCCGCAGGATGGAAGTCTCGAGGACGACCACGACGCGCGTTTTGGAGGCCCCCAGCAGCCGCGTGTAAGGTTTCCCGGCGGTCGACCGAGTGCCCGGCGCACGGCGCCAAGGGCCCGCCGGATGCGAGAATCCCGGTCAACCATTGGGGTATGGTGTAATTGGCAGCACGACTGATTCTGGTTCAGTTAGTCTAGGTTCGAGTCCTAGTACCCCAGCGGAACGCTCCGTGGATCCCGGCTCCTGTGCCGGGATTTTGAGCGTCTCAGGCGCTTCGCTAAAGTCACTCCTCGCGTGTTCACGTGCTCGCCCCCGTTGTGTAGTGGCCTAGCACGCCGCCCTCTCAAGGCGGTAGCGCCGGTTCGAATCCGGTCGGGGGTACTCATCTGAAGGGCGGTCTTGACCAGCGGAAACGCCGGCCGGGACGCGAACCGCAAAGCCGTTGGCGATGTCATCGGCTACTGCGGGTTGGTCGATGGTGGGCGCGGACCCGAGGAGCCAGATCGTCCGGGTACGCGCGCCTGTGGGCCACGGTCTGGGACTGGAACACCACACCACAGCGTCATACGCATCGGTCGCTATAGCGATCAGAACGTATGACGTCCGGTGAGTGGCACCCGTACTGCTCGCCGTGACTGATGACTAGTCGCCCGCGGTTCCGGTCTCACGGGCGGCGTAGTCGAGTGCCGCAAGGGTGCACGCTCCGGGGGCGGGTCATCGGCGCGCGGAGGGTCGCCTCCGGTCGTGCTCGGCTCGGGTCGTCAGGTACTCCTCGAAGATCTCCTCCAGGACAACCATCGACTCGGCGAGATCGGGACCGCCCTCGGCCAGTTCGCCGGCGCAGGTGACCAGGCTCTTCCACAGCGCCCAGCCGCGGCCGCGGTCCCAGGCGTCGTCGTCCGGGCGGAGTCTGTCCCGAAACACCCGGCGGCTCTCGTCGGTGAGCAGCGTCCAGGCGATCGCCAGGTCGCAGGCCGGGTCTCCTACGCCGCAGGTGCCGAAGTCGATGACAGCGCTGAGAGCTCCGTCGTTCACCAGCAGGTTGCCGCGTGCCACGTCTCCGTGGAACCACACCGGGGGACCCTCCCAACGCGACGGCAGTGCTGTCTCCCAGATCTCGCGCGCGAGATCGGTGTGGCAATGGTTCTCCAGTGTCACCAATGCCTGGCGCGCGAGCCCGTCGTACGTCGCCAGTGTCCCGCCCCGGTACCAGTTGTGCAGGCCGGGGGCGGGGCCGCCGGTGGGATCGACGCGCTGGAGCGCGACGAGGAAGTCCGCCAGCGCTGCCGCGAACTCGGTCAGGTCCGTGATGTTCTCCCGGCTCGCCGGCTCACCGTCGAGCCAGCGGTAGACAGACCACCTGAACGGATAGCTACGGTCGGGTGCTCCCTCAGCCAGCGGGACGGGGATCGCGAGCGGGAGCTGCGGAGCCAGCACCGGAAGCCACCTGCGTTCCTTCCCGACGGCGAGTGCGTAGGGCTCGGCGCTCGGCAACCGAGCTGTTCTCGTGGTTCCCAGGCGGAAGCTCTGGTTGTCCCAGCCCTGGCTCGCAAGCGGGTGGATGGGTAGGTCGGCCCACTGCGGGAACTGGGCGGCCACGAGCCGCCTGACCGTCTCCTCGGTGATCTCGATCCGCGTCGGCACGGGGCCGAGCTCCGGCACCTCTTCGTCAGCCACGTTGCGGCAGTCTGGTCGCCGGCGGCACGCTCCGAAACGCAGCATCCGTCCTCGAGCGGCTCATGCGGCCCGCGCGTCTGCACGACTCAGGTGTCGTGCGAAGAAGCGGGTGTCGACCCGCTCGACCGGCACCGTGAAGTGGCTACCGGGAAAGGCGTGCAGGGTCTTGTCCTGGGAGGCGAACTCGTCGAACAGCGCCAGGC
>Ga0308175_100003919_pt1 | contig 10377 bp, 5 predicted proteins | sample PhyCR1_3_FD_203893 | JGI IMG/M metagenome (GOLD analysis project Ga0308175, IMG submission 203893) | Soil microbial communities from UC Gill Tract Community Farm, Albany, California, United States - DLSLS.C.R1 | ecosystem: Environmental > Terrestrial > Soil > Agricultural land | place: USA...
TGCGGCAGGCGCAAACAGTACAAAAAGATCGCGTGAAACTATTTTGAACGGCGCCGACAGTCTAATTTATCAAACCATTTCACATATTAAAATGCAAAAAGATGTTTGCATTCGAGAGTAGGTGCCGCAAGTTTACAATATGCGGAAAGTGAATCTGAAAACTGGCTTGCTAATACGGAAGAAAATACAGACTGCCGGACAGATCACGGCGGTGATTTAATTAACACCTTCCTGATTTTCGCGAGCGATCGCGTAAAGTGCGGATTTGACCTGAAATGGCGTCATATTCGGATGTCCCTCAAGCAGCAGAGCAATGACTCCAACTATATGTGGGCAGGCAAAACTGTTACCGGTTAGGTTACGATAACCTCCGCCCGGCCACGTCGTTCTAACATTTACGCCAGGGGCGGTCAGCTCGATGACCTCGCCATAGTGAAAACCGAATTTTAACGGATCGGTCAGCTCGCTTTTTATTACCGAAATCAGCGATGACGAAAAAACTGACGGAAAACTCGGTTGCGGTAAATTATTTGCCGCCGCTACGACTATGCAGCCTGCCTGATATGCGCGGTCAAGCATGTCGTGGAGCGGAGCGAAAAATTGCGGCTTGGTCGTTCCGAGACTTAGATTGATGACCCTGTAACGTTTCTTTATTGCATACTCTAACCCGGCGAGAAATACCTGACCGTCGCCGAGCCCGCCGGCTCCGAGGACCTTTATGCTCGCAAATTTGGCATCAGGAGCTATTCGAGAAATTATCCCGGCGCAAGCGGTTCCGTGACCAGCCGAATCGCCTGCGACCGACGGGTCGAACACAGCTCTATTTCTTTCGACTCGGGCTTCTACCGATTCAACAACGCGGCCGGCGAGGTCAGCATGTTGAGTATCGATCCCGCTATCGATTATCGCAACGGTCACACCTCTGCCGGTCGCAGCCCGCCAGGCGTTGTTAAGCCGGAAATAGGCCGACATTGTCGAAAAGTATGCTGATTCATCGACCGACATCGGTTAAAAGCTCAAATAGCTCCCTTCGTTCTTTTCGTCGGAGAATCGCAGGATCGAGTCAAGAAGTTCGCGACACAAATGCCTCTCTGCCTCACCACGCTCAGCGATCTCGCGCAGCATGACGGCGAGTTCCATTCGCTCGTGGTGATCGCCGGACTCGCGAATGCCGTTTAGCCACTGACGAATTTCATCGATGTCGTTCGATCCATCTGAGTTGATGACCTTATCGCTGAATTGTCTGAAAAGCTTTGCGGCGTTATATGCATTCAGAAGCGATGAGATCGAATCTGCGTAGACCGCGGCACGGTCCATCTCGTCCGGTGTAAACGGTTCGAACGGAGGCCCACCGCGCCGGTTTACGTACTCGAGCACGCCGATGACGTCGCCGTCGTAACGAAGCGGCGTCGCGAGGATCGTTTGAGTCGTGTAACCGGTCGTTTTATCAACTTCGGCGTAGAATGTCTCTTCTCCAACAGCGTCCGCGACGGCCATCGGCTGACCCGAGGAGAGGACAAAGCCGGCGATTCCCTTTCCGGCAGGTATCCGCACCTCGGATAACTGTTCGGCCACTTCGCCTATCGCGATCAAAAATCGCAAGCCGCCATCGGAACCGTCCCGAACGAGCACGGATGCCTCGCCCGAGCCGATCGTTTCGGCAGATACCTCAAGAAGATTGCGTATCGAATCGATGATTGGCGAAGTGAGCATATTCGCGATATCGATAGTCTCGATCAAGCGTCGCAGCTTGCTGCTAAAGTCATCGTTGTCCTGATTCGGCATCGCTAAATTCTTACCCGATTGCGAGCTTTTAATCAACTTTGAAAACAGTTAGACCAGTTTTAGTGGAAATTTGAGGCGATTGCGGCTATTTATGGTTAAATTTTTACCGAAAATGGTTAGATCGGCTTCTGTGAGTTGCGGACGTGTGCTATATTTTCGCGGTACGCTCTAAGCAAACACTCACAAATTACCGGCAGGACTCTCGTTTTATGAAGAGATCGCTTCACCTCATTCTCTCGCTTTTTTGCGTTGCCGCGCCGACGCTCGCACAGTTCCCGATCGGACGAATGAACGACGTCGGTTTCGACCTATTTGACATCGGAACGTCGAGATCGTTTTATGCCTCTAAAGGCGGCGCGGCCGCAGTCGAACCCGCGCCTGTCAACGGCCGGGAAAACCAACGGATAATAAGTGATCTTGCCGAGGCGATCGAAATTATTCGATCAAAGCACGTTGAGGGGCGCACCATCGACGTAAGTGCCCTTACAAAGTCGGCGATCGGCGGAGCATTGCAATCGCTCGATCCGCACTCGAGCTATTTCGATGCATCCGAGTACAGCGAGTTTCTTAGCGAGGAACAGAGCGAATATTCGGGTATCGGCGCGACAATCGCGGGATTTTGGCGTGACGGACGGTTCGATACGTACGTAACTTCTACGATAGCCGGGTCGCCCGCTGCGGCCGCCAGACTCGCCTTTGGCGACAGGATCGTCAGCGTTAATGGAACAAATTTCTCAGGCAAAGATACTGACGATGTCAGTAATGCGGTGCGAGGTGACGCGGGATCAAAGTTGAGCCTGATCGTCGAAAGGGGCGCGACGGGCAATATCGAGACCGTAAACATTCGTCGCCGTATGGTGCAGCAGCCATCGATAAGCGATGCGTTTTTACTGCCCGGCAGCATCGGCTATATAGCGATGAACGAGGGGTTTAACTACACGACGGCTGACGAGATTTCTGCCGCGTTGCACGAGCTTCATAAACAAGGTGCAAAAGGACTGATCCTCGATATCAGAGAAAATCCCGGCGGCATTGTCGAACAGGCGGTCCGCGTCGCCGAAAAGTTCCTTCCGGCCGGTTCTCTGATCGTAACCCAACGCGGCCGGTCGAGACTTGATAATCGTGTCTGGACATCGTCGAACCGATCACCTGAAACAATGCCATTGGTCTTGCTGGTTAACGAAGATTCGGCGTCTGCGTCAGAGATCCTTGCGGGTGCGTTGCAGGACCACGATCGTGCACTTATCATCGGTGAACGGACCTTTGGAAAGGGTTTGGTCCAGAGCCTTTTCGACGGTCCCAACAGTACCGGTCTTACGCTGACGACGGCCAGATATTACACTCCGTCGGGCCGCTGTATTCAGCGAGATTATTCGGACGGCAGCCTCTACGATTATTACAATCATCACGAAACAATAGCGGCCGACAAGCAAACCGTGGCCAGGACCTCGGCAAATCGCACCGTATTCGGCGGCGACGGGATCGAGCCTGATGTCTTGATCCGGTCTCATCAAATGGATAAGACCGAACGCGATCTCAACGATTTTATCTTTTTCTTTACGCGCGACTTGATCAGTGGTCGGCTCGGCTATTCGCTGAAAACGAATTTGGTCAAGACCAGCGCATCTGATCCCTCATATGTCACGGCTGATGCTCAGCTTTTTAATGAGTTTCAAAAGTACGCACAAACCGGGACCGAGAACCTTTCAACCGGCATCGATCTGCAGTCGAAGCAGTCATTTATCAATGAGCGGATAAATTATTTTCTGACCTTGGCTCGACGCGGTGATCTATCGGCCAATCGGCTGAACCTAACAAACGACCTGCCTGTGCTGAAGGCCGTGTCAGAGCTGCCAAAGGCCCGCGAACTGGCGCTCGCAAGTCTCAGCAGACACTGAATTCAAAAAAAACCCGTCGGCTTTGCGCATCCGACGGGTGAGTACGAAACAGGAGGAATCAGAAAGACACTCACTATAACGGTGGTACCTTCTTTTTCTATAAGAAAGATGCTCAGAGCATCAACGCAGGTTGCTTAAATAAAAGCCCGACCCTCTCCAGCGAGGACGCCCTCTTGTCAGACAGGGAGCTGTAACGACGGGGCATTTAAAGCATAGCTACGAAATCACACAAAATAAAACACGAAACGAAACCAGAACCTGAACACTCTTAGCACCGTTTCGGTTTCACTCGCGTTCCGACCGCGTTCCGGCCGCGTTCCACTCTAAATTGGAACGTGAAACTCACCATTTCTAAACGAGTTATCGGCAAATTTCAGCCGCGTTTCGCCAATTTAAAAAATCAGTGTTCCCGTGCGTTCTAACTGTCTCATGTCTCAGCTTGCCCCACCCTTGTCCCAAGAGGCTAAGCCACTGCACCTATTGGATTTAAGTGCCTAACCCAGGACTTTTTAAAACAATTAAGTTTTCATATCTGTTTGCTACCCGAACCAACGTCATGTGTGGCCGGTTCGACGGAGCTTTTGTGACAAACTGTACGAAAACGACGTTGTCCCTGGGATCACCGCGCCATAGAAATGTCGATTCTTTTCTCTCACGCGAAGACGTTGACCGTAATATTAAATTGTCAAAGAACCTGAAACGAGCATATCCGCTCACCTTATGAGTGTATCATAACTGTCAAGGACTGTTTTTGATTTCTTAACCAGATTCGAAGAGTGAGATGACTTAACAACAATTTTCTCTAGTCGCCCTGCCCGGTTCCGGAAATGAGAGCGTGCGGCGACGATCTTACCGACGAAGTAAAAGCCAAACCCCGACAGCGGAAGGTGCTTCCATCCCTATGAAAATCGCTCACAAACAGAAAAAGCCGCGAGCGAACTCGCGGCTTAAGTCCCAGCAAGAAAATGCTAGAAGCTTAGCTTTCCGGAAAACTGTATTCTTCTTGCATTGTTTGCCGTGCCGTCAAATACTTTTCCAAACCGCGGATCTCCAAGAGTCAAGTTTGCATTGCTAAAAGCGTAATCGAAATCCGGTGTGTTCGTTAGATTCTTTGCGTCGACACGCAGGTCAAACGCCCATTTCTCGCCGAATTTGAACTTTTTGGAAAGCGACACGTCCGTTTGGAAATATGGAGCGTTTCGGAAAAAGTTCCTGCCTGTGTTGCCGATTGTGCCTGGGTCCGGTATCGAAAACATATTTCGCTGAGCCAGCGTGAAAAAGGTATTCGTGCCTGACTCGAGCACGACCTGTCCCATGTCAGGCGTGCATCCGGTGCAGTTTGCGGGCGTCTGGATAATGTTACCCTCGGTGAGCCGACCTGAATAGACCGTGAAGGGCCTGCCTGTCATATAAACGGTCCCACCGGCGATCTGCCAGTCCCCAACGATGTAATTGAGTACGGAGTTGCCGGGATTCAACCATTTTCCTTTTCCGATAGGCAGTTCGTAAACATACGTTGCCTGAATGACATGTCGACGGTCGAAATCCGAGTATGCATAGTTCAGATTTCGATTTCTCAAATCGAACGGCGTAGCCGAACCGGCCTGCGAGTTTCCTGTGTTGACCGTGCTTAACGACGGATCCCACGATCGGTTGTCTGTAGATTTAGATAATGTATAACCGATCTGGTAACTCAGACCGTTAGTCATCCTGCGTCTTCCGATGATTTCCAGACCGTTATAATGTGAATAGTCATTGCTGTCAAAGACCAAAAGACCGCTGTTGAATTGCGGATACGGTTGGAAGAAAAACGGACTAAATCCACGCGTCGTCAGTGAGCTTGCGCCCGATTGACGGGCGAGTGTTTGGGCCGAGGTGGCGACGTTGCCGTTGTTTAGGTCCGTTTGGAACTGCGATCGAAATGCCACCGAGTTACCTGTTGCAGCACCACCAGTGAGCAGCGAGGCCAAACAGTTAGTATTGTTAGCGTTCGCAACATCCCGTGCCTGGGTCCAAGCTTGTACGAAAGTCTGGCTTCCACACCGCGGGTCGGTGGTGAAAATATTCACCTGATTGATGTTATAACCACCGGTTAGGTGTACTGCATGCTTGCCGATGTAGTTGACCTCAAGGACATTGTTCTTACCGATCTCGCGCTGAAAGCTCAATGACCATTCGTGGATCTGCGGAAATTGCAGATCAGGATCGATAACGTTCGTAGATAACGCTCCGAAGGAAACTGGTTGTCGCGCTTGGGTAGGGCTCTGGCTCGGAACCAACCCCGCGATCACCGGTGCGACATCTCGATAGAGCCCGCCTCCGTTGCCAAAGGCTGCGTTCGTCGCTCCAAGATTATTACCGAGAGTGCTTTGGAAGATCGACGAGCCAAAGAGGAATGTAGCTACTCGATCTGTGGCCAGTCTATAATTTGCCCTTATCGACGTTTTGCCGGATTTAAATGGATCCCAAGCGAAGCCGACCGAGGGAAGGACCTTACCAAAATCTGTTTTGAAGAGGTCGCCTTCAACCCACTTTAATGTATTGGATGGCGGCGCACCCAATTTGACCGGTTGGTCAGGAACCAGGATCGGTCGGTCGTCGATCTTTGGCTGGGCCTTTATCTCCCATCGAACGCCAAGATCGAACACCAGGTTCGGACGAAACCGCCAGTTGTCCTGGAAGTACATGTCGTACTCGTTGTAATGTGCCCGGTTGAGCCATCGCGTTCCGGCAGGAGCAAACGCGCTCGGGTTGCTCGGATCGACCACAAAAGCCTGGGAAACAGAACTTATCCGTCCGATCTGATTGGCGATCGCCTGTTGAAACGTCGTCAAGTCAGCGGCAAAGATGCTTCCGGCGCCGGCCACAGGAAGGCTATATCCACCAAATCCACCGTTTGAAGTGATGCTCAGATTAACGATCGGCTCAATTGCCGAACCTGCGACCGAAGAGCGGTCGTCTTTGTGCAGATTGAAACGAAAGTTGATCCCACCCTTCAAAGTGTGTGCCCCACGGACGATGGTTAAATTATCGATGTACTGGTTTGTCGTGACACCGCGCGCGTTGTAACTGAAGTTCGTGTTCGGAGTGGCAACGCCGCCCAGGAACGAGAATGGCAAATTCGGATCGGGCGTGGGGGTTTCGAAATTGAAGAAAAACGTGCTGTATCCGTACAACAATTCGTTGGTGATAGTCGCCGTCGGGGACCAACGCCATTGAAGTGCCAAGTTACGCGGCGATCTGAAAGTGTCCACGAAGTCGGGTGAGCCTGGAAAGATCGGCCTGCCGCCGTTTGCGGAGTCGCCAAGGCTGTTCTGATCACCTCTAGCGTATCGAATGAATGAGGAGTTTTTACTATTGAATTTGAAGTCGACCTTTGTCGACAGATCATACTGCCGCTCGTGTTGCGGCGAAGCCCAGTTGAACCCCGCAGTATTTAGACCGTCGCCGGCGGTAAAGTTATTCGGCAATGGCATGTTATTTAAGTATCCCATCAGGACGGGATCTCGTGTCACAGGAGCCTGGGTCAGAATATTGTAACTAGCAATACACGGCTGATTCGTTGGCGGCGTCCCACCTGTGCAAGCGGCAAACAGCGGATTACCATTGAAATCGACGACGGCATTAGAAGTGCCGGCCGGTCCGTTCGCGCCCGGCAGGTTTGGACCCACGGGTCTTATAACATAACGAAGCACCCCAGCACGGGCGGACTGGGTATAAACCGTTCGGGTAACCAGCGCAGTGTCATATGCTCGTAGAAACTGTAGATTCACAAAAAAGAAAGCCTTGTCCTTTAGAAGTTTGAACGGAGTTCCCTCGCCGAATCCGAAATTTGGTATGGGTCCTCCCAAGCTGCCGCCATAAATATGTTGTACGAACTGCCCCTTCGCGGACTTGTTGATCGTTTCGGTGTAGCTTTTGGCGTTGAATCTAGGGGTCTGGTAATAGTCAAAAAGATTTCCGTGAAATTGGTTCGTTCCCGATCGGGTGACCATCGTTACCTGGGCTCCGCTGCTGCGACCAAGCTCAGCCGTGAAGTTCGACGTAACGACCTGAAACTCCTGTATAGAATCCGGATTTGGGCGCAGAGGTGTAAAGTTAGAACCCCCGGACGTAGACTCATTGATATCGATGCCGTCTAATGTGAAGTTAAAGGCTCGATCGCGAGAACCATTCACGTGAACACCACCACCTGTATTGGCTCCCGAAACGATACCCGGCTGATAGTTTAAGAGGTCAAGCGGGTTCCGACCGCGAAGACCGACGATCGGCAAGCTTTCTAAGGTTCGCTGTTCAATAGTGCTGCCAATATTCCCTGACGTGCTCGTCTGAACCTGTTCAGCAGTACCTGTAACTGTCACCGCCGCGGACACATCGCCGATCTCGAGCGCAGCGTTTATGGTCGACGGTTGATTAACAAGCGCGGCATTGTTCGTGGAGATGAATCGTTTGAATCCAGGCTTCTCAACACTCACAGTGTATGTGCCAGGCTGGATCAGATCGAACGTATACGTGCCACTGTCACTGGTTTGCGTTGTGTGTGAAGTTTTGGTGCCTTCGTTCGTTAGTGTGACCGTGGCGCCTGATACGGCTGCGCCGGTGTTGTCGGTTACGACACCGGTGATTCGCGAAGTGGTTCCTTGCCCGACGGAAACCACTACTAAGGAAAGCGTCAGAGCCAAGACCGCTAGTGCTAAAGCAAAAGGTTTCTTACCCATTTTTACTCCTCCGAGTTTCTAATTTTTTATAAACAATCCTGATGAGAACCGGGCAATTGAAAAAAATTATTGATGTAACATAGCACAGGTTTGGGAAACTGTTAATACCAAAAGTAAAAAAATTGAAACAGTCTATTTTTCGTACTTAAGGATGAGGCCGTTTTCGCCTACGGCCCAGCCGTATTTTTTTGACATGAAGAGGCCGTAGATGCGTTGATTGGTTTTGCTTGGCTGGCGGACCCAGGTTGCGCCTCGGTCTGAGCTTCGCAGGATGGTGCCGTCGTAGCCGACGATCCAGCCGTTCTTGTCGTCGGCAAAATCAACACGCATCAGCGACTGTGTGTAGCCGGCATTGATCTTCTCCCAGGTATTGCCGCCGTTTTGCGAGCGCAGGATCGTCCCGCCGCCGCCGACGGCATAACCGTTATCGTCATCGCGAAAATCGACGTTAAAGATGGGCTTTGCTACGCCTGAATTCTGGACCCGCCAATTGAGCCCGCCGTCGGTCGAGGCCATTATCAGTCCTTTGTCACCAACGATCCATGCGTGATCACTGTCAGTGAAATCGAGGTGATAAAGCTCGACCTTTGAGGGAACAGTAATTCGCGTCCACGTGTCCCCGCCGTCATCGGTTCGCATTACGAGCGAATCGACCACCAGATCTTCTTTGCCGACCTTTTCCAAGATCGAGCCGATCGCCAGTCCTATCTTTTTGCCGGCAAAACGAATGCTGAGAAATTCGGGCGTTCCTTTTTTGATGTTGGCCGTATCGTAAAGCCGCGTCGGCCGCCACGCCTTGCCGCCGTCGTGAGTGATATACATCACGCGTCCGGCCACCAGATATCCGTTGTTATCGTTTCGAAAATAGATCTCGTTGATGTCCTCGCGTGTCTCTAGCGGATATTTTGACCAGGACGCGCCGCCGTCGCTCGTGGACGCCAAATAACCCGCGTCGCCGGCGATCCAACCGTTCTTGTCGGATGTAAAATAAACCGCGACCAAGTCGCCGCTAGTGCCTGAACGCACCGACGACCAGTTTGATTGCGCGACCGTTGACCGCACAGCAAATGCAACGCAAATGGCAAGACACGCCGACAACGACAAAGCTGATCTCAAAAACGTTTTCATATCGCAGAAAAACAAATGAGGCGAAGTTTAGCGAATAGCATAAAGCTTTATCCGCCAAAAATCACCTCAATAAAACCGCCGCATGGCTACGTCAGGCTAATGCGTTATACGGTACACCTTGTTTTTCCAAACGACGACGACCTGCTGACCCAAGGCCAAATATTGCGCCAGCGACCGTTCACGTTCGACCAATTCGAAATATTCGTCGCTGCCAAATTTAATATTCACCTCTGGCAGCTTTCGAGTGTCTGAATACTCGGTGTCGACCCAAACGTTGTTCTGATTTTGAAAATTCTTGTTCCCGACAAACTGTGACGAGACAGAATTTTGGACGAGCACCTGGGTTTCGGCATCCCTTTTCAAATCGACGGAAACCGACATATTAGACTGCATCGCGTTTTGCTGAACGCTCTGCCGGACAGCACCTGCACCGTTCTGGTCTTTCATCGCCTTTGCCGCAGGCGCCAACATTCTTCCCCGCTCTTCATTTCTCATCTGAATGAATGATCCGTCCGTCGCCAGATAGGAAGTATACGGAGTAACGATGCCGTAACGCGTACCGAGGTCGGTGACTTCGTCTCGCAGCTCTTTTGTCTCGCCGTTGGCCCGGATCTGTTCGATAAGCCAACCAACACGACGGCTCGCCCAGAGACGCGGAAGAAAGTCGTTCTTTTCTGACCTGAGCGGAAATTCGAGATCGGAAAATGAATAGTTTCTCGACTCCCTGCCGCTCTTTCCGCGCAGCGTCAGGACGATATTTTTAAGATCGCTGCTGTTTTTGTAACGGCCGATCAGCGCAACCTGTCCACCTTTGAAGATATCGGTCAGCTTTCGCGGATAGATGAGAT
>Ga0308175_100003920_pt1 | contig 10376 bp, 5 predicted proteins | sample PhyCR1_3_FD_203893 | JGI IMG/M metagenome (GOLD analysis project Ga0308175, IMG submission 203893) | Soil microbial communities from UC Gill Tract Community Farm, Albany, California, United States - DLSLS.C.R1 | ecosystem: Environmental > Terrestrial > Soil > Agricultural land | place: USA...
TGGCGCTGATCACCAACTTCAGAGCTCCACTCCGGTGTCCACGATGTGGCCACAGCGGCACGGCATGGCTATACAGCACGCTCGGGGAGCGAGGCGCCACCTACGGCGTCGGGGATTGCCCTGGTGATGACATCCTTCCGATCGACTTCGAGGAGACCTCGTTCACCGTTCGTCCTCCTGCTACAGATGTACCCATCCACATGCTCATGTCTTGGACATGCGAGAACTGTAGGTGCAGCAACTTCGGCGAGGTCGTATTCGAGCGCGGATGCGTACGTTCCATTGACCTGGTTGACTTGGACCTCACAACGCTGGCACGACTGCACTATATCTCTGCGGATCTAGAAGACAGGCTGGAAACCATCATCGGTGAGCCACTGTACACCGATGATGGATTGCGATCGGACTGGGTACCGGCGCTACGCCGAGCGCTTTATGCGGGTAGGCGCTAGGTGAAGGATCTGGAGGCGAGCCTCGCCAAGCGACCGGCACCAAGCCCGCCGCGGCACTCGCCGACGCCTTCGACAACGACGTGTTCGTCCGGCTCCATCACTCGTTCAGTGAGAATACCATGGTGGCGCTGGCAAAGGACATCGGGCCCCAAAGGTCGGCGAGCTACACAAGGAACTCGGGACCCCGGCTTCGGCACCTTCGTCAAGGAGCTCGGCGTACCGGGGACCAATAATTTGCTCGAGAACGCGATCTTGGTCATCCATTTGCAGTGTGACATCATGTCATTGAACACCTATTTCAGGGCAAGGCTGCATTGTACCCGATGTGGCCACGGAAATACTGCGCTAATGCACAGTGCACTCGGCAGCCAAGGTGCCACGTATGAAGTCGGTGATTGCCCGGGCCCCGATATTCCGGCGAAGGACTTCGAGGACACTTCCTTTACGGTGCGTGTTCCCGCGCCGAATGAGCCGGTTCACGTGCTGATGTCCTGGCCATGCGAGTATTGCCAGCGCGAGAATTTCGCCGAGGTCGTATTGTTCAAAGGCTGCGTCAAATCGATCGACGTGGTCAATCTTGACCCTCAGGTTCTCGCTCGATTGCACTATATCATGGAAAGTATGGATGAAATGATCGAGCCGATCACCGGGCAGCCGTTGCGTGATGCCTCCGGCCTTCGCCCGGATTGGCTCGCATCGCTTCGCAGCGCTCTCGAAGCGGGCAGGAGGTGGTGAGGTGGTGAGTTCTCGTGCAACCTCGCAACTTCGCGAAGGGGAGTGCGTTCAACCCATGAGACGCAAGGTGACACTCGAAGATGGTCGCTTCTGCGTGACCAACGATCCCCATCATGTGATTGGGTCTGCACTTGATCTCATCACCAACAACCGCAACCGGCCGCTAATCCACGAGCGTCTTGCTCCCGATGGTGATGGCTTCACGCTCGACACCCTCGGGACGGTAGCCCGCATCTATACTCGCGAGGATCTACCTGAGCCATGGGACCAAGATCCAGCATTGGATCCCGAGAAGACGGAGCTGTGGGCGCTCTACCGCGATCCAGATCGGGATGCTCCCTATATCAGTCACACCGCGGTGATCACAGGCGACGAATTGCGCGAGCTCGTCGTCCAAGCTCTCAAGTTGCGCGGCGACGCATGAATCTCCGGATTGCCGAGAGCAACTTACAAGTAGACCCGATTGCAGATTCTCCTCCAAGGGCCCTTTACTCCATGACACGCACCATCACATTGTCTGACGAATATTCTGGTGAGTGACGGCCCGGACGGCGTCATCGCCTCCTGGTCGACGAGTTGTAGCGGCGATGGCCGTCGGTCGAGGTCGTCGTACCTGCGTAGCGCACTCGCCCGGCGATTGGGCGTCGTGCGGTAGCGACGCCTAGGCTGACCTAGGTCAGCCTTGGTCAGCCTTGGTCCCCTTGTCTTCCGGTCCCCGGTCCCCCGTGCTGCTGCTGCCGGACGTCCCCGGCAGCAGCGAGTCATAGTAGGCGCCCACTTGCTGGGAGTCCGGCCGGTCGAGAATCGCCCGATCGGCCCGTCGCTTGTCAAGCTTCTCACCGCGGCGCTCGACGTGGCGGGTGAGCAGATTGATCAGTTCGTCGCGCTGAAATCCCGCCAGCGCTGTAACCAAGCTTTGTTCGTGGTTTGCGTCGGCGGGATCGACCGTCGGTTTCTTCGCCAGTGCTCGAGCGCTTCTGCGCTCGTGGTGCGCGCTTGCCGCCGCCTCCGTGGTCTTGACGCGCTCCTTGCCCTTGTCGCGCGCCCTCCCGCTCCCCTCCACTGCATCCATCAAAGGGGGCTGCGCCTCTTCGGCGTTTGGCGCATAGGTCGGATCCGCTGCTTGCCCCTCGTCCTCTTCGGGAAGATCTGGTCCGCTCAGCAAGGAGTGCGCTGCCCTGGATGATTTCGCGCCCCCCGACGTTGTCGCGTGGGTCCAGAGCGCCGTCGCCCAAGCGTCGGACAGGAAGTACGCCCGTGCTTCCGCGATCCGCGCGCGGTCTCGGACCGCGAGGCTGATGCGGTGACGGTCACGGCGAGAGTCACTCAGCTTGAAGGCAATCGTAAAGTGGTCAGTGTGGACTCTCGTGTACGACGCGTGATGGCAATCGTCGTCATTCTCGATAAATGCGCCCTGGGTTTCGGGACGCGACGACAGTATACACACCTCACGGACCTTGAACGCGAGGCTGAATATCCCCTTGTCCGCAACCCGTGACCGCGTCGGATCCAGGTAGTGGTTGTAGGCCGGGCTGCTGGGATCCCGCGCCTCCTCGCGCCCTGCCCGGTGGAGTCCCTGGAGATGCTCGAGGTACGCGGTGGTCGCGGGCGCTAGCTTGATCGCTTGGTGCAGCCGGCGCACGCGTTCGTTGGCGGCTGCGAGTGCCGGATCGTCGCTGCTCCGCTTGCGCTTGCCGGAACGGGCCGGCGCTTTCGGCTTCGTCCTCGCTTCGCGCCGGAGCTTCGCGATCTGGAGCTTGGTGTCGCGAAGTGCAGCGCGGAGAGCGTCGACGGCCGCCGTCGCATCGTCGACGCTGTGGGCCGGCTCGAAGGCAGCCGCATCGCGCGGCGACAGCGCGCGGTAGCGAGTCTGCTCGGCCGCAGCGTAGGCATCGAAGCGCTTCGCCGAGACCAGCTCCCGGTTGACGCGCTCCTCGGTGTTCGTGCCACAGCGCGGGTCGAGGCTGTGCAGCCGGTAGCGCTTGTCGGGCCCGACTAGCTCTCGCAGCTCGACCCGCCGTCGCTTGCCGGACCGCGCGCGGCGGCTGGAGTTCATGGTGGTGTCCGCGTAGACCCAGTCGTGGTTGGCGAGATAGAAGTCGCCGATCAGCGCCCAGCGGTCCGTATCATCCGCGGCCGCGAGCTCGAGGGCGCCGCGGATCTGCTCGAAAATCTTCGCCCGATCCTTGCCGCTGCCGATCGCACCCGACCCCGCAAGCGGCTTGGTGTGCACGACGACGACCCGGAGCAGCGGCGCGCGCGGCCGGTCGATCCGCTGAAGCGTGTAGACGATGAGCGGCCTCGGATTGCCCTTCTCGGTATAGATGTCCGTCGCGACGATGTCGCGATCGTGGTCGTACGTCATGTTCGGCGAATGCCCGTGCGGGCGTTTCGCGAGATAGTGGCACGCTTGGAGCCGTCCGCGATCACTGCCGCAGGTCGAGATGAAGTGGGTCTCGACGTGCTTGAACCGGTCTGCGCGATAAACGATCGGATAATGCTCGGGCTGCATGACCTTGCCGCCGGTCATCAGCCTCGGACCAAGCTCCAGCCGGTAGACCGGGCCCGCGGGCGCAGTACCACTGGCGCCCTGAAGCGCCAGCCCGCGCTCAGCCGCGTAGGCCTCGAAGCATTGCCGGAAGCTGTCGCCGTCATTGATCTCCTCGGCGGCGAACACGTCGATCGGGTGCTCCCAGACCTGCGCACCGAGCAGGTCCCGTACCATGGTCTGTGCCTTGCGCTCGTTCAGGCCAGCGCGGTACTGCTCGCGCACCTTCTTTGACAGGTAGCGGCACAGCTCGAGGGTCCCGATCTCGCTCAGATCGTGGATACCAACGCGCCGGCCCTGCGCGCCGATCCAGCGGATCGCAGCGATCTCGGGCTGGGCCTCGAGAGGCCGGCCGGTCTTCGCCGCGAGCGCCGGATCGAACCATTCGAGCATGCCGCAGATCGCGGCCTGGTTCCCAGGCTGAAACAGCCGCTGCACGTGCTTGTCCGTCATCCTCGGGCGACCGACGCCGCTCACCTCGGTCGTGCCGAAGTGGTTCAGGTTCGAGGCGGCAAGGATCACGCACCCGAGCCTGCGGCGACGCGTGAGCGCGATGCGCGCAGGGCGGCCGGCCGTCGATGACGAGGCTCGAGCGGTGTCGTCCTCGACCAGCGCGACGCTGCGACCGCCCGCGCAGCTCGGCGGGTTGCCCCGACCGATCGCGGTCGCGATCTCGCGGTACCACGCCTCGGCATCTTCGTCGACCGCGGCGCCTGGCGCTGGGCCGTCCGAATCGCGGTCCCGGTCCGCGTATGCCTCGGCGTGTCGGGACTCGAGATCTTCTTCTTCTTCGGATTCCAGCATCGCGTTCATGCCTCGTCGTGACGGCCCCCGCTCCGGTGCGCGCGACCTAGGTCAGGGATCGCGCGAGGTCGCGCAGACCGGACGGATCGGGAACGGCGATGTGCGCGGCGCACGCCAGCTACTCGTTACCTGATGAACCGGTATAGTCGTAGAAGTCATCCCAGTCGATGCCTTGAAATAGCTCCTCAGCGATCGAGTTGTCCGCGTTGCTGGTGACCTGAGCCACCGCAGAAGCCATCGAGACAGTGGCTGAAACTGTTCGGCTCTCGTAGTCATCGTACAGTATTAAACATATTTTCGGGCGCGTGAGAAGCACGCAGTACTGGAGCAACTGTTCTTGCTCGCGCTGGGTAGAATGAGGGTGAAACCATAGCTTGGCGAAGTCCTCGCCAAAATATGCAGCAACGCTTCCTTGGTTACCGAAGATACTCGGCGAGAATGTGTACCATGCGAGGCATCCGTCGTCGATCTTGCTCGAAAACGACTGCTCGTGCACATAAAAGGTCATCGCGCAGAATATACACATCGCCTTGTCGACCGATATAAGCTCGCATCCGGAGTGCAGCACGCGAACCTCGGCATGCATATTCCTGACGAGCTTCATGAGATCCGTAGCGAACTTGTACTCAGGCCCATCGGGCACCTCCGGCTGGAACCAGAAGTTCAACACGAACCAGTTTGCGTCTCTCCGCTTGAACACGGCTACGCAGTTGGTCTCGATGCTTTTGCCCGTCGTTACCGTGTAGTATTTGGTGAGGGTTTCGCGCACCTTCTGGGCTTCGGCGAAATATTCACACACAACGTGCGTCCTCTTGCGCAGAGTACTCTTTATGTGGCGGATCCCAAGATATGCGACACGAAGCAGCTGGGCTTGGGGCAGGGAAGAACCCATGTACTGGAGCACGTTTGTATTGGGGTACATTTCGAACACAACAGGAATTGCGATCCTGCGCGGAGCGCGATACCAGTACAGCTGTTTCTTGTGTACCTCGTCGACCACCCAGCGCCACGTCCTGCTGACCGACCGAAAGCGCCATGCCTCGTCCGGCTGGAGAGTTCGAACAACGGCACGGGCCAGTTTGATGGCATGCCCGTGCGCGTGCGTGACGATATCATTCCACTTCTTGCTGACCGATCGGGAACGCCAAGCGACCGGCCCGACCAACTTGAGGATCACCTCGATGACCTCCGCGTGGAGCAGCCGCAATATGTTTGTGTTGCTCAACCCATCATCGGTTCGCGGAGCCTTGGCAGGTGGCACGTTACACGTGCCTTGGTGCGCATGCTTTGTCGTCCTCGTTAGCGTCCGCTTGCGTGATCGGTCGCTGGCCGCGGTGGTGGGCGCTGGGTCCGCAGCTAGCGACGCCTTCACCGCCATCGGTTGTGGCGCCAGGCACTGTTGTGATTCCCAGTCAGTTATACCTTTCAGGAAGTCTCCTGATCCTATCTCTACGCTCCATTGCTGCCCCGGGCAGGCGGTGCCACGCTCTGGCTCGCCCTGGCCCGGTCGAGTTCGATCGTTGTCGTTTTCCTCGTCGTCCTTCTCTTTCCCCTTGACTTGCTTTCCCCCTTCGTTCGCTCCGAATCCGGGCATATCGTGTCACTCCTTGGTCAGGTGATGGCGCCGGTAGGCGAGACCTTGCCGCGCGCGAGGTATTCGGCGCGCACGGCGCGCTCGAGGTCAGTGGTTGACAGTGGGGTTCCGCGACCGGCGGCGACGTAGGCGGCGCGCAGCACAGCGTTGCGGATATAGCCGCCCGTGAGCGGGTAACGCCGCGCGAGCTCGGCGAGATCGGGCTCGCCGGCGAACGGGAGGGTGCGCGGCAGGACCGCGCGCCACAGCCGTTCGCGCTCGAGCTCGTCGGGCAGCGGGAACTGGACATGGACCGAGACGCGGCGAAGGAACGCCGGATCGATCGCGGTGCCGAAGTTCGTGGTCAGAATCGCGATGCCGGTGAACGAGTCGAGCCGCTGGAGGAGATAGTTCGTCTCGAGGTTCGCATTGCGGTCGTGGCTCGACTTGACCTCTGTGCGCTTGCCGAACAGCGAGTCGGCCTCGTCGAACAAAAGGACAATCTCGCCATCCTCGGCGGCGTCGAACACGGCGGCGAGGTTCTTCTCGGTCTCGCCGATCCACTTCGAGACCACCTTCGACAGGTCGACGCGCCACAGCTCGTAGCCGAGTGCGTTCGCGATCACCTCGGCCGCCATCGTCTTGCCGGTGCCGGGCGCGCCCTGGAACAGTGCGGTGGTGCCTTGTGCCGTGGCGGCGACGCCACGCATGCCCCAGTCCTCCAGGACGGTGCGGCGGTGCCGGACGCGCGCACACAGCTCGTGCAATGCGTCGGAGATGTCGTCGGGGACGATCAGGTCATCCCACGACGCGAGCCGCTCGACGCGCGTCGCGGTGGCCTCGATGCGGGCCGAGCGGTGCTGGCGCAGCGCCGATGCTAGCGTCGCCTCGAGCGTAGCGCTTGCGGTGGCGTTGTTTGCAGGAGCCGGTACGGGGATGGCAGTGGCTGCAGTGCAAGCCCGCGCCATCGCACCGGGCCCCACGTGGAACCGTGCGGCCAGCGACGCGGCTGGTGCGAGGTCGAGTTCGTGCGCTGCGAGCATCGTCTCCCAGGCGGCGTGGCGCTCGGTCTCGGTGAGCTGGATGAAGTCGATCGCGAGGTAACCCGGCGCGAGCGGGAGGTCACCGCCGCGCGGCGATCGGATGAACAAGGGGCCGAGGTGTCGATCGAGCACCGGGCGGATCCGGGCGCGCAGGGCGGGGTCATCGGCGAGGCCGTCGAGCGTGACACACGGGAGGTCGCCTCGCAGCGATACATCGTGCAGTCGCTGGGCGAGCTGGACCTCGAGATCCTTAGCGCCACCGTCGATTGTGACGAGGCCGATCCGGCGACCAGCAAGCGCGGCGAGCGCTGCCGCGGAGGTCCGGCGACCGACGTTCGGCCGGCCGCGGAGCACCACGCGCACGGGGATAGCCGACCGCCGCGCGAGCCGGCGTGCCACCTCCGCGATCTGCGCGCGCGGACCGATGATCTTAGTCAGCGCGCGATCCGCTAGGGCTGAGCCGTCGTCCCGATCTCCAGCGGGCAGTGCACCGACGAGCCGCCGCGCGATCGCGGGGTGCACCGAGATCGCGGCGTACGGCCGCAGCCCTCGCGCCACGATGACCGCGCCGCTGGCAATCAAGGGAGCGTCCTCGTCGAGCTCACGACCGATCGCGGCGCGGGTCGGAGTGTCCGCTTCGAGCAGATGCGCGAGCAGGAGCTCGTCGACCAGCGGGCGTGCTCGATCGGCGACGCACAGCCCGTATGCGCGGGCGAGTTCGCCCCAAATCTGGGGCGCCGCAGCGAGCAGCAGCAGCGACATCGCCATCGGCGACAGCCGAAGCTCGCGCGCGATCTCGACGTGCGGTGCGCCGCGGCGGTTCCAGCGCGAAAACCGCTGGGTCGCGTCCTCCTCGAGCTGGTGTGCACGGACCAGTTCGTCGGTGGCGTGCCCGCCGTGATCGCCAAGAACCGAGTCGATCTCCGCTGGAGCTGCCCCGCCGAGCCGACCGGTGTCGTGCGCCGTTGCGAGCGCGGTGCGGCACAGCGAGACGACCCATGCTCGGCCGTCCGCGAGATACGCTTCGAGCTTGTCCGGCGGCAGCATGCGACGCACCGCGGGCCCGAGCGCGCGCAGGCGGAGGCCCTGCACCGCGACGAGCGGATCGATCTCCGGCGCGCTTCTTGCGTCGTTGCCCGTATCGCCAGCATCGCGGGCGCACATCCGTTCATTGTCGGTCTTGCTGGCGCGCACGGTCGCGTTGTTGGAACGCGCCGAGGGATCACGATCGCATTCGGCGTCGCCGGCGAGGTCATCGCGGCGAGGTACGTCGCCGGCCACCTCGCGCCTGGCATCGTCGACGCTCACGGTGGTGGAGCAGGAACGCTGCGAGGCATCGTGATCGCCTCTGGCGTCGCTGGCGAGGTCGTCGCGATAGACTGCGCCGTCAGACGATTCGCGCTCGGCATGGCCCGTGGCCTCGCTGTGCTCGCCCACTCCGTCGTCTGGGGGTTCGCTGCGGTGCAGCTCGATGCCATCGCGAGAGGCGGCATTGCCATCCTCGTCGCGATCCGGCGCGGCCTCCTGGCTGCCGCGCACGGGCTCTGTATCGTTGGAGGTAGTGGCCGGCACTGACCAGTTCGCCATGGAGGCCGCCAAGGTGTGCAACGTGCCGGTCGCGTCGAGGGCGATCAGCCGAGTGCCGTCGGCGTCGATCGCGGAGGCGCGCACGGGCGCCGGCAAGATCCGCTCACCGACACAGCGGCCGGCGCGCAGATCGAAAAGCGCGACGTGGGCTCCGCGGCCGAGCACGACCAGCCCCTTGCGCTCGGCCACCGCGAGGATCGCCGCCTCGCCGAGCCGGATGCGCGTGTGGACCCCACCGCGCCGCGGATCGACCACGACCGCCGTGCGATGGCTCGTACGCTCAAGCTCGATCAGCGCCGCGCTCCCATCGAACACCATCGCGCCGCTAACGACGACCGCCGCGGTGAGGTCGCCCGGCAGCGCGATCGTGCCGGTGCGGCGGAACACGAGCGCCCCGCCGCGGCGCTCGGCCACACCGCGCCCGCCGATCAGCACGCGGCGATCACGCCCGCGTTCGCCGAGATCTTCGACGACCTGCTCGCGCACGAACACCGCGCGATCGCCCTCGATCAGCGCGGAGTGCACGCCGACCCGGGTCGCGGCGATCCGGAGGTTCGCGCCCAGCCGGCCGAGTGGGAGCGCGGGCTCGAGTGGGTCACCAGCGGCGTCGAACCGATGCAGCGTGTGCTCGCCGCCGTCTTCGACGATGACCCAGGCTTCGCCCTCGACAAGGGCGAGTGCACGCGCGCGTGCGCCGCGCATCAATACGCGGCCGTCCGCGAACTGCACGAGCTCGCCGTCGGCGACGAGCACACGCGCGCCGTCGTGGGACATCGCCACGCGCTCGATCGCATGCGCGCCGTCGGGGGCCATCGCGACTCGCTCGGTCGCGCGCGCGCCCTCGTGGGCCATCGCCAGCAGCATCGCAGTCGCTTCATCCGCCGGGTGGGGCAGCGTCTGGGGCGTTTCGATCATGGCTGCCTCGAAGCCGTGTAGATCCGGTTCGTCCCACCGCCACCACTCGATGTGCCGTACATCCGGCAATTGTCGGCGGACAGCCACGACGCGACGTCGGCACCAGCGGTGTTGAGCTCGTCGACGAGCGTCGATGCCGGAAATCCATCGTCGATGACATTGCGGTGCGACACCCAGATGTCGCGATCGCCCTTCGCGCCAGTCGCCGCACGCTCCGATGAGAAGTAGACCGTGAGGCGGTCGGCGCTCACTGTCGGCACCCACTCGTCCGCTGGCGAATTCAGCTCCGCGACGGCCACAGGCGTCTCAAACCCGCTGCCCGTCCACGCCGCGCGCCAGATATCGTTGCCGCCCAGGCCGCCGGTACGTTTCGACGTGAACCACAGCTCGTTGCCAACCGTCGTCAGGAATGGTTGCGCATCGTATTGCTGGGTGTCCGTGGCGTTGACCGCGGCGGCCAGCCCGGGTGCCCCAAACTCGGCCAGCGTCGAGGTACGGGTCGAGACGTAGAGGTGCTGACCTTCATTCGCAACGCGGGTCGATGCGAACCACAACGTCAGTCCATCGGCGCTTACCGCCGGATCGTAGTCGGCCGATGACGAGTTCTGTCCAGCGAGTAATGTGGGTGGTCCAAACGGTTCGGTCAATGAATTCCGGTGGGCGCTCCACAGGTCCACCTGGCTCCCATACACATGGAAATAGATCGTGAGCTCGTCGCC
>Ga0308175_100003921_pt1 | contig 10376 bp, 9 predicted proteins | sample PhyCR1_3_FD_203893 | JGI IMG/M metagenome (GOLD analysis project Ga0308175, IMG submission 203893) | Soil microbial communities from UC Gill Tract Community Farm, Albany, California, United States - DLSLS.C.R1 | ecosystem: Environmental > Terrestrial > Soil > Agricultural land | place: USA...
ACATGACGTGTGCAAGCACCGTCGATACGAGCGTGATGAAGACGTACACGCTTACGAAGTTCTTGGACGAACTTGCGAGAACGAGAAGCGCACAAAGGCCTGAGCAAATCCAAAGAGCTCCCGCAGGCGCCCCACGCCTGTTGGGACGGGCGAAGATGGAAGGCAGATCGCCGGCTTGCCCCATTGTACGAGCGGTTTCCGCGGCCATCAGCAGCAGCGAATTGGCGGTGCCGAATGCGCTTATCGCGGCGATTAGTGCGACGAAAATACCTGCTGTCGCGCCCAATAATGGTGCAATCGCGTCGGCGAATGGCGCTCCGCTCTTTGCTGCGACTGCGCTAGGGAGCAGCATCAAGGCAGCGACGGTCGCGAGCAGGTATAGGACCGCCGTGAAGCCCGTGCCCAGGATCGTTGCGCGGGGCACCGTCGTCGTTGAATCACGCGTCACTCGGGCCGTCATCGCGGCACCTTCGAAGCCGGTCAGTGAAAAGAGGATAAGGGCCGCCGCAGCGGTAACGCCGGCAAGGCTCAATGGCACGGGCGCGAGTGGCTCGAGCGGTTGAGCGGAGCCCATGCGGGCGAGTACCAGCGCCATGACGACGATCAGCGGCACCAGCTTGATCAGCACGGTGACGATCTGCAAGGCGCCGGCCGATCGGGTTCCCCGCAGATTCACCAGCAGCAAGGCAACAATAGATCCTAATGCGACGGCGATGAGGGGAGGACCCGAGATGACGGAAGGCCAAACGTGGCCCAGCGCTCCGGCAACCGCGACCGCGACGCCGGCCACGCCTGTCACCTGCGAGAAAGTGTAGCACCAAAGGGTGACGAATGCGGTGGTCTCACCGAACGCATGATCCACATAAGCGAAAGGCCCGCCGGGTATCCTCGCCGCGAGGCGCGCGAGCGCGAACGCCAGGCACATGGTGCCAAAGCCAGTAATCAGGAAGGCGAGGACCAGGTTCAGGCCGAATGGCGCGAGCGTTGTGGGCAGCAGATAGATGCCCGACCCGACCATCGAGCCAACGACCATCGCCGCGCTCATCCACTTGCCGAGCATCCGCGATGCGGGCTCGGGAGGAGCTTCGATCACGGCGATTTCATCGGTCATCGCCGCGTGTGTCGCAGGTGAGTGGTCCCGGCGCAACGCCGTCGGCTAAACCTCAGCTGCGGATCGACCGGGCTACCGCCAGATGATGCTGCATCACAGGGACAGTCGCTGCCGCGTAACGAGACGTTGCTCGGTCGCCGGTGCGAGCCTGCGCGCGGAACTTCGCAATGTCCTTCTGGTGATCGTTGATCATGTAACGGCGGACCTCACGATCGAAGCTTCGCCCACTCAAGCCTCGTAGCAGCCTCTGCTCACGCCGCGCTTCCGGCGTCAGCGTTGCCGCTATCCGGAGGTGCATGCGATTGGCAATCGCCTGAGCCTGGGCGAGACCCTTGCTGTGATCGCTGACGAGCATAGTTCCGAAGCTGCGGACCTGGGCACTTGCGCCGCGGTTCTGGATCATGCGGCCGAGAACTGTCTCGGAATAATTGCCCTGGATCGCGTCCTTGAGGAACATGGCCGGAGGGGCTGCCACCGCTGCTGCGGGCACTACAAGGGCGGCGGCGAAGATCATCTTGCGAAACATGGGACAGCCTCTTCGAATTCGGTGACGGTGCCCTAACCCGTGCCGCCCCAGGCGGTTCCGGCTCCGCTTGACCGGTGCCTTCAGCCGGGCCAAGCGGCGCGCCGAAGAGGGACCGCGATGCGCGCATTCATTTTTCCAGGACAAGGCAGTCAGGCAGTCAGCATGGGCGCCGCGCTCGCTCAGGCGAGCCGTGCGGCTCAGGACGTGTTCGACGAAGTCGACGAAGCGCTCGGCCAGAACCTCTTCCGCCTCATGCGGGAAGGACCGGACGACGAACTCAAGCTGACGGAGAATGCGCAGCCGGCGATCATGGCGCACTCGATCGCGGTATTCCGCACGATGGGTATTCGCCTGCGGGATGTCGCGAGCTTCGTCGCGGGTCACAGCCTTGGCGAATATTCTGCCCTGTGCGCGGCCGGCTCATTCGATCTCGCGACGACAGCAAAGCTCCTGAAACTGCGCGGGCAGGCGATGCAGCGGGCGGTGCCTGTCGGGGAAGGTGCGATGGCGGCGCTGTTGGGGGCGGATCTCGCGCTTGCGCAGAAGATCGCCGAGGCGGCGGCGCGGGGCGAAGTGTGCACCGTCGCCAACGACAACGACCCGTCGCAGGTCGTGATCTCGGGCAACAAGGGCGCCATCGACCGGGCCATCGCGATGGCAAAGGAGATGGGGGCCAAGCGCGCGGTACCTCTTCCGGTGTCCGCGCCTTTCCACTGTCCGCTCATGCAGCCCGCTGCAGAAGCGATGCGGGATGCCTTGTCCTATGTGGTCGTCGAAGAGCCTGCGGTGCCGGTTTTCGCCAACGTCACCGCGCAACTCGAAACCGATCCCGACACGATCCGCAACCAGCTGGTGGAGCAGGTGACCGGAATGGTCCGTTGGCGCGAGAGCGTTGCCAACATGTTCGATGCGGGAGTGCACGAATTTGTCGAAATCGGAGGCAAAGTGCTTGGCTCTATGGTCAAGCGCATTGTGCCCGACGCGAAGGTCACGAGCGTCGTGACGATCGAGGACGTCGAAGCGCTGGCGAAGGAGATTGCATAGATGTTCGACTTGAGCGGCATGACCGCGCTGGTGACCGGTGCCTCGGGCGGTCTCGGTAGCGCTGTTGCCAACGCGCTTGCGCGGCAGGGCGCGCGGCTCGCCGTGTCGGGCAGCAATGTCGAGAAACTCGAGAGCTTCCGTTCCGGCCTCGGCGGCGATCACGTGGCGCTACCCTGCAATCTCTCGGACGGCGCTGCCGTAGACCAGCTAGTGCCACAGTCAGTCGAAGCGCTTGGCGGTAAGCTCGACATCCTCGTCAACAATGCCGGCGTGACGCGCGACAATCTTCTCATGCGGATGAAGGACGAGGAGTTCGAGGAGGTCATTCGTATCAATCTCGAAGCGGCGTTTCGCCTCATGCGCGCCGCGGCCAAGCCGATGATGAAGGCGCGGTTCGGGCGGATCATCTCGATCACCTCGGTCGTCGGAGTCACGGGTAACCCGGGACAGGCAAATTATGTCGCGTCCAAGGCTGGCCTCATCGGCATGACCAAGGCCGTAGCGCAGGAGCTTGCGAGCCGGAACATTACCGTCAACGCTATCGCACCGGGCTTCATGACGTCGGCGATGACCGACGCGCTGAACGAACAGCAGCGCGCTGGAATCCTGTCGCGCATTCCGATGGGAGCGATGGGCCGTGGCGACGATATCGGCGCTGCGTGCGTATATCTCGCGTCGAAGGAAGCCGGCTACGTCACCGGCCAGACAATCCACGTCAACGGCGGCATGGCAATGCCCTAAGCGTGTTCCGGCAGTCTTGTTGCCCGGGAACCGCCACCTATATCGCTCTCGAAATCAACGTTTCGGCCGCCTTGATGGGGCCGATAGGGGCTTGAGGAAGAGGGAAGAAGAAGCATGGCCAAGGTCATTGGAATCGACTTGGGCACGACCAACAGCTGCGTCGCCGTCATGGAAGGCGGCAAGCCGAAGGTCATCGAGAATAGTGAAGGCGCACGCACCACGCCTTCCGTCGTCGCTTTCACCAAGGACGGCGAGCGTCTGATCGGCCAGCCGGCGAAACGCCAGGCGGTCACCAATCCGGACAATACGATTTTCGCGGTGAAGCGCCTTATCGGCCGCCGCTTCGACGACCCGATCACCAAAAAGGACACCGAGCTGGTGCCCTACAAGATCGTGAAGGGCGCGAATGGCGACGCCTGGGTCCAGGCGGGCGGCAAGGATTATTCGCCGTCGCAGATTTCCGCCTTCATCCTGCAGAAGATGAAGGAAACCGCCGAGGCCTATCTTGGCGAGACGGTGACCCAAGCGGTCATCACGGTTCCCGCATACTTTAATGACGCGCAGCGCCAGGCGACCAAGGACGCCGGCCAGATTGCCGGCCTTGAAGTCCTGCGCATCATCAACGAGCCGACCGCGGCGGCGCTCGCCTACGGCCTCGAGAAGGACGACGGCAAGACGATCGCCGTCTACGATCTCGGTGGCGGCACGTTCGACGTGTCGGTCCTCGAGATCGGGGACGGCGTGTTCGAGGTGAAGTCGACCAACGGCGACACTTTCCTCGGCGGCGAAGATTTCGACGCACGGATCGTCAACTGGCTCGCGGACAAGTTCAAGGCGAAGGAGAATATCGACCTTCGTACCGACCGGCTCGCGCTTCAGCGGCTCAAGGAAGCCGCGGAAAAGGCGAAGATCGAGCTGAGCTCGGCACAGTCGACCGAGATCAACCAGCCGTTCATCACCGCCCGCATGGAAGGCGGCACGACCACCCCGCTCCACCTCGTCGAGACGCTGACCCGCGCCGACCTCGAGAAGCTGGTCGACGACCTGATCGAGCGGACGATCGAGCCGTGCAAGAAGGCGCTCAAGGACGCCGGGGTCGACGCCAAGGACATTCACGACGTGGTTCTGGTCGGCGGCATGACCCGCATGCCGCGGGTGCGCGAGCGGGTGAAGGAATTCTTCGGCCGCGAGCCGCACACCGGCGTGAACCCGGACGAAGTCGTCGCCATGGGTGCGGCGATCCAGGCCGGCGTGCTGCAAGGCGACGTCAAGGACGTGCTCCTGCTCGACGTGACTCCGCTATCGCTCGGCATCGAGACGCTGGGTGGCGTGTTCACGCGGATGATCGACCGCAACACGACGATCCCGACCAAGAAGAGCCAGGTCTTCTCGACCGCCGAGGACAATCAGAACGCGGTGACGATCCGCGTCTTCCAGGGCGAGCGCGAAATGGCCGCGGACAACAAAATCCTCGGTCAGTTCGATCTGGTCGGCATTCCCCCGGCGCCACGCGGCGTGCCGCAGGTCGAGGTCACGTTCGACATCGACGCCAACGGCATCGTGAACGTGTCCGCTAAGGACAAGGGCACCGGCAAGGAGCAGCAGATTCGCATCCAGGCATCGGGCGGTCTTGCCGACAGCGATATCGAACGGATGGTCAAGGAAGCCGAGCAGTTCGCCGAGGAAGACAAGAAGCGGCGTGCCGCCGCCGAGGCGAAGAACAATGCCGAAAGCCTGATCCACTCGACCGAGAAGCAACTCGCCGAGCATGGCGACAAGGTGGATGCGTCGGTGAAGGCCGAGATCGAGACCGCGATTGCTGAGGCGAAGACCGCGGTCGAGAGCAACGATCCCGACCAGATGACGGAGAAGACCAATGCTCTCACGCAGGCGGCAATGAAGCTCGGCGAGGCGATGTACAAGGCGCAGCAGGCCGAGGCGCAGGGCGCCGGAGCCGAGACCGGAACGTCTGGCGCCGATGCGCAGCAGCCGGGTGGCGAGGACGTGGTCGACGCGGAATTTTCCGAAGTCGACGAGGGTGAGAACAAGGGCTGATGATCCGGCGCGGCACTCAATTAGGGGCCGCGTTGAATCGTGTACGGCGTAGCGGGGAAGGGTGATGGTCGAGCAGGATTATTACGATCTGCTGGGCGTGCCGCGTGGTTCGGACGACGCGGCGATCAAGGCTGCCTATCGCAGGATGGCGAAGGAGCATCACCCCGACCGCAAGAACGGGTGCAAGGAATCCGAGGCGCATTTCAAGGCCATCAACGAGGCGTATGACGTCCTCAAGGATCCGCAGAAGCGGGCCGCCTACGACCGCTTCGGCAAGGCTGCGTTCCAGAACGGTGGCGGCGGCGACCCGTTCGGTGACGCCGGCTTCAATGGCTTTTCGGACATATTCTCGACGATCTTCGGCGAGTTCATGGACCCCCGCGGCGAGCGCCAGAATGCGGCGCGCGGGGCAGACCTGCGCTATGACCTGGAACTCAGCCTGGAAGAGGCATTCACCGGGACCGAGAAGACCGTCACCATCGAGGCGAATGCTCGCTGCGAAGTCTGTGACGGTCGCGGCTGCAACAGCCTCGATCGTTGCACCACCGCCTGCAAGACCTGCGGCGGCATGGGCAAAGTCCGGGCGCAGCAGGGCTTTTTCGTTGTAGAGCGCGGTTGCCCGACCTGCCGCGGAGCCGGCGAGGTCATCAACGATCCGTGCCCGAACTGCGGCGGCGAAGGCCGCGCGCTGACGCAGCGCAAGCTCTCCGTGAAGATCCCGGCCGGCGTTGACGAAGGAACGCGCATTCGTGTGAGCGGCGAAGGCGAGGCGGGCGTCCGCGGCGCCACAAGCGGCGACCTTTACCTGTTCGTCCACATGAAGCGCCACCCGATCTACGTGCGCGAAGGCACCACCCTGGTCGCCGATTGCCCGGTGACCATCACGACTGCGGCGCTCGGCGGTTCGATTAGCCTCCCCGGTGTCGACGGTGAGAAGGTCGAGATAAAGATACCCGCCGGAGTGCAGTCGGGCGAGCAATTGCGCCATCGCGGCGCGGGAATGGCCGTGCTCAATGGCCGTGGACGCGGCGACCTCGTCGCGCGGATCCTCGTCGAGACGCCGACGCGTCTCAGCAAGGAGCAGAAGAAGCTGCTTGAGGAGTTCCGCGCCACGGAAACCGGCGACGAATGTCCGAATGCGAAGAGCTTTTTCGCCAGAGCTCGAGACTTCCTCGGCGGCTGATCAGCCTCCGTTTCTCAAATGGTCGATCTCCAGCCGCATGGCGAACAGCTGCGCGAACAGCTCTGCCGCGGCGTGAAGCTCGAAGCTTACCGGCCTGGGCGTGCGTGAACCGCAGCGGAACTCGCCGCGCAGATTGTCCACTTCAAAGGTCACCCGCATCGACGAGCGGATACCCATGCTCGCCATCGGCGTCAGGATTTCGGTGCCTGGAGCACGAAGCAACGCGTCGGCGGCAGCCGCGTCATCGTCCACGCGAGGAAAGATCGGCACCGCGGCGGCCTGGGCGTCAGCGACGATGGTCGGCAGATCGGCGGTCATGTTCGCCGGCGCGGGGAACGCCCCCCGACTGCTCTCGGCGCGCTGGTCGCCGCAGACCAGGGTCACGCGATCGAAGCCCGTGAGCGCGCGCATGCGCCGGGCGCCCCCGTCGAGCAGAGCCTGGCCGTGGCTATTCGCCAGCCCGGCAACGAGGCCACCGACCGTCCCGAATGCTTCACCGTAAGCGCCGGTCGAGGGCGTGGCTTCCAGCAGCACCCGTCCGTCGCTGAGCTGGAAGGCGATATCAAAGAGCTCGGGATCGTTGGTCAGACGCACCGCATAGGCGCGCCCGATACCGGTCGTGCCACTCAATCGCGCGAACAGATTGCGGAGGTCGTGCAGCGCCTGGCTGTGAACGAATCGGCCCAGCGGCTCGTCGATCAAGGTGACGTGGGATTCGCCGAGCAGGTGGTGGACGTTCTCAGACGCCCGGAGCACGATCCAGTCGAGCGAAAGCTCCAGGAAAAATGCCCCGGACTGAATGCGAACGCCCGCAGGTGCCTGCTCCGACGCAGGCGTTCTTTCGGCAAGGTCTTCCGTTGTTTCCATAGCCCCCGTACCCGAGGCTAGAATAACCTTCTTATCCCGCAGTGCGATACAAAAATTGTGCCCTGCGAAACGCTTAGGCGGACGGTCCGAACAGCCGGTCGAAAATGGTGTCGACGTGCTTGAAATGATAATCCAGGTCGAACAGCGCGTTGAGATCGTCGGCTGAGAGGCGCTCGGACACCTCCGGGTCGGCCTTGAGCAGCTCGAGCAGCGAGAGCTGGCCGTCCGATTCCCACACCTTCATCGCGTTGCGCTGCACCAGGGCGTAGCTCTCCTCCCGGCTGAGGCCGGCCTGCGTCAGGGCCAGCAGGACTCGCTGTGAGTGGACCAGGCCGCCCATGCGGTCGAGGTTCTTCTGCATCCGCTCGGGATAGACGAGAAGCTTGTCGACGACGCTCGTCAGCCGCGCGAGCGCGAAGTCCAGGGTAATTGTGGCGTCGGGGCCGATGAAGCGCTCGACCGAGGAATGAGAAATGTCCCGCTCATGCCAAAGGGCGACATTCTCGAGCGCCGGCGTGACATAGCCGCGGACCGTCCGCGCGAGGCCGGTGAGGTTCTCGGTCAGCACCGGGTTGCGCTTGTGCGGCATGGCCGAGCTCCCCTTCTGGCCCGGAGAGAAATATTCCTCGGCTTCCAGCACCTCGGTGCGCTGCAAGTGGCGGATCTCCGTCGCGAGCCGCTCGATCGACGAGGCGATGACGCCGAGCGTCGCGAAGAAGAAGGCGTGGCGGTCGCGCGGGATGACCTGTGTGGAGACCGGCTCGACGGTGAGACCGAGCTCGGCGGCGACGTGCTCCTCGATCGTCGGCGGGATGTTAGCAAAAGTGCCGACTGCGCCGGAGATGGCGCAGGTCGCCACCTGATCCCGCGCAGCGGTCAGCCGCTCGTGGTTGCGGACGAACTCGGCATAGGCCTGCGCGAGCTTGAGGCCGAAGGTCGTCGGCTCGGCGTGGATGCCGTGACTGCGGCCGATGGTCGGCGTCAGCTTGTGCTCCTGCGCTCGGCGCTTCAGCACCTCGAGCAACTGGTCGATGTCCTTGAGCAGCAGGTCTGCGGCCTGCTTCAGCTGGACCGCAAGGGCGGTGTCGAGCACATCGGAGCTTGTCATGCCCTGGTGCAGCCAACGCCGCTCCGGACCAAGCTTCTCGCCGGCCCAGGTAAGGAACGCGATCACGTCATGCTTGGTGACCGCCTCGATCCTGTCGATCGCGTCGATATCGATCTCGCCCAGAGCGTCGCAGTCGTAGGCGGTGCGGATGGTCTTCGCGTCCTCAGCCGGGATCATGCCGATCTTCCCCATCGCCTCCGCGGCGAAGACTTCGATCTGCCACCAGATGCGATAGCGGTTTTCGGCCGACCAGAAGGCCGTCATTTCGGGGCGGGAGTAGCGGGGAACCATGTTGGCGGCGGCTAGCAGGGATGCCGCGTGCCTTCAAATCTAAGCAGGGCCAGAGTTCAGTCGTTCGAGTAATCGGACGAGGCCTGTCTTGATCATGCTTGCGTAATGGTCATCCCCCAGAACCGTAGCCCGGCGAAGGCCCGCCTCCGTGTGGAATCTGGCAAGGTGAAGCTCGCCGAGCCGTCGATGCGCGTCGCCGACATTGAGATGCAGCGATGGCAGGAACGCTTCCAGTTCGGGGATGATCGCCTCGTTGTCGGTCTCGTCGCCCGCGCCTGTGGCAGCATCGAGAGCTATCAAGTCCCACTGGAGCTCCGCGCCGACAGTGTCTTCCGTATCTGCAAGGAAGTGAGCGATGGTGCAGCGTTCGCGAGGCGCATCCTTGTTTTTCCATTGCCCCCACAGCTGAAGCAAGAGCTGTCGGCCGCGAGTCCGGTCGCCGCTCTGCAGAATGCCGATGGCGTGCGTGATGTCTTCCATGCCGTCGGGTGAATAGCGTCGCATGCGTCGAAGGCTAGATCAGCCCCATCGCCCGCATGCTCGTGCGTCCTTGAGAGCCGACAATTACATGGTCGTGCACGGTGATCTTCATATGTCGGCCCGCCTCGACAAGGTCCCGGGTGAGGCGGATGTCCTGCGTCGAGGGGGTGGGATCGCCGCTCGGATGATTGTGGACGATGATCAGCGCGGTGGCGCCAAGAGCGATGGCGCGCGCGATGACTTCGCGGACGTGGACCGAGGCTTCGTTGACCGAGCCCTGCCACAGCGCCTCGTTGGCGATCAGCATGTTCTTGGCGTTGAGAAAGAGGATACGCACTTCCTCGGTCCGGCGGTGCGCCATCGTAGCGTAGAGATAATCGCCGAGCGCGTCCCAGCTCGACAGAACCGGCTGCTTCTCGATCCGCGACTCCAGCATGCGCAGCGCGGTGGCCTCGGCGATCTTGAGCGCTGCGACCGTCGCATCGGTCAGACCTTCCCGGCGCAGGGTGTCGGCGCTTGAAGAGAGCAACGGCCCGATTCCGCCGAACTCCTGGATCAGCTTCTTCGCCAGCGGCTTCGTGTCCACCCGCGGGATTGTCAGCGTCAGCAGATATTCGAGCAGCTCGTAATCGTGAAAACCCTGGGCACCTCCGTCAAGCAGGCGCTGACGGAGGCGGGCGCGGTGGCCGGCGGCGAGTTCGGCTTCGTCTGTCTTATGGGCGCGATCGGGCATGCCGCTCCATGGGGTGAGCGATTGGCCGAGCTTTGTCGCTGTAGACGAGAGCCGTTTGATAAGGGAAGGGTCATGCCGCTCTCGGAACGGTCGCGGACCGCAGGGGTTAGTAAGAGCCAATGAGCGAGCGGCGGCCGAGAGAACAGGGTTCGGACGGGTCGGAGGAATCCGGCCCAGTCGCCGTCGTGCGCCGGTCGCGCTGGGGCCGGATCGCCATGTTCGGCGCGCTCGCAATGC
>Ga0308175_100003923_pt1 | contig 10375 bp, 1 predicted proteins | sample PhyCR1_3_FD_203893 | JGI IMG/M metagenome (GOLD analysis project Ga0308175, IMG submission 203893) | Soil microbial communities from UC Gill Tract Community Farm, Albany, California, United States - DLSLS.C.R1 | ecosystem: Environmental > Terrestrial > Soil > Agricultural land | place: USA...
CCGCGAGGACCAGTCGACTCGCATCCACGCCTGGCCGCACGCGTAGCCGCGGTTGGTCAGGGTCGCCAGCGTTGGTCATGCCGATCGCGGCGCAGCCCTGCTGGAACGCAGCTGCCACCGATTCTCCTTCGCCGAGGCCGCCGTAGAGCCCGATGGAGAAGCTCGTCGCAGCCAGATCAACGGTCCCTCCGGCCATTCCGACGACGCAGTCTACGTGCGTCGCGATGGAATCAGCGTGATCGTCGCTGTAGCAGGCGTCGAGGACCACCAGCTTGACCGAGCCCACGGCAGCGAACGCCTGGGCCAGTGCCTTACCGGACACGACCTGGGCGCGCCCGTCCGTTCCCTGGAAGTACACGCCAGCTGCGGGCGCTGCGCCAGCATCGCCGGTGAGCCGGCCGCCGCAGAAGTGCACCACCGTCGGCTTCAGCTTGACCATGTCGCGTAGCAGGTCGAGCGGCTGCGCGGCCCACCGGGTCTCGAACGCGAAGCGGTCGCGGTGGCCGGCGCGCTCCAGCTCTGCTTGAATCGCGCGCGCCTGTTCGGCCAACGTGCGCGCATCGGTGCCGGTCGGGTTCGCGGCCATGAACAGGATCGTGTTCGTTGTCATCGGAGACCTCGGCACGTGGGGTGACGGCGGCGCTGGGAATGGTGAGGGATCGCGAGGCTGGGATGGCGTCGAGGGGTTCGCGGCACGTCGCGTGGGTTCGGTCGACGAGCGGGCGGCAGCCTCGGAGCCCGGCTCGATCGGCCTCGTGCGCAGGAAGGCTCGGGTGAAGGCTGCCGCCGAGGCGCAGGCGTACTTGGTCCACGCGTCGGCGCGCTTGAGCCCGACGATGTCGCTCATGCCTCGGATCGCGAGCATCGGGCAGCGCTCGCGGGCGGCGCGGTACACGCCGCCGGACTCCATCTCGATCGCGAGCAAGCTGCGCGCGTCCTTTCGCCAGGCGGTCACCAGATCGGGATCCTGCACCAGCCGATCGCTCGACGCGATCGGGCCGGCCACGTACGTCGGCGCGCGCGGCGTAGCCTGGGGGCCGTGGTGGTGCTCCAGCTTCTCGCGCAACTGCCGCTGCCAGTCGGGCGGGCCGTAGAGTTGCCCCGCCTCCGTCCAGCTCACCGGCGGCAGGGGCGGCAGGGCGGTCGTCCAATCGCCCAGCTCGTCTTCGCGCGCCGCGAGGTTGGCCACGAGCGCCGCTAGCGCCTTGTCGATGGGGCCGCCGGTGACGTCGTACGTCGTCGCCTGGCCGGCCTTGCGCGCCTCGATCGTGAAGTCGTGGATCCGCGTGGACACGACGACATCGCCGAGCTTGACGTCGTCGGAGGGGCGCCCACCGGCGATACCGACCACGAGCACCAGCCGAGGGGCCAGATCCTCGATCAGGTCCCGCGCGGCGTCCTGGGCCTCACCCTGGCCTTGTTCGGTCAAGCGCAGCACCGCGATCCGATAGTGCGCGCCGCCCCCGGCATCGGCGTGGCGTAGCGTGTACGGGCGGCGAGCGCTCTGGATATTGCCGAGCTTGTCGGGGAACACGGCGAGCACGGCGCGGAACTCATCATCGCGGATCGTCACGATGCCGATGTCCACGTTGGGCGAGGGGTTGGCAGCAGATGCGGGGCCGCCGGCGGGCGTGGTCGTGTGGGGCATGGGTGGCTCCGGCGCAGGCGGGGAGGCATCAATGGAGGAGGCGACAGAGCGCGGCACGTCGAGGAACCAGACGACACCAGCGCGGTCGCCAGCGAGGATGATGGTCGCGGTAACGGCGACTGCGTCGTAGGGGACATCGCCGCGATGGGTGCTGCGGCAGGTGTACGTCGCGAGGTCCCAGATCTTGAGCGTATGGTCCGCAGACGCCGAGACCACGTGCCGCCCATCCGGCGTCACCGCGCATGCAGTCACCGCGCGGGTGTGGCCTGCGAGCGTGGCTACTGCGCGCCCGCTCCTAAATTCCCACAACTTGAGCGTCCGGTCATCCGACGCCGAGATCACGTGCCGCCCGTCCGGCGTCACCGCGCAGGCGTTCACCCAGGCGGTGTGGCCTGCGAACGTGACCACCGCGCGCCCGCTCCCAAGCTCCCAGACCTTGAGCGTATGGTCCGCCGACGCCGAGACCACGTGTCGGCCGTCCGGCGTCACCGCGCAGGCATTCACCCCGTAGGTGTGGCCTGCGAACGTGGCCACCGCGTGCCCGCTCCAAAGCTCCCAGACCTTGAGTGTATGGTCCGCCGACGCCGAGGTCACGTACCGCCCGCTCGGCGTCACCGCGCACGCAGTCACCCAATCGGTGTGGCCTTTGAGCGTGGCCACCGCGCGCCCGCTCTCAAGCTCCCACACCTTGAGCGTATGGTCTTCCGACGCCGAGACCACGTGCCGCCCGCTCGGCGTCACCGCGCACGCAGTCACAAAGGAGGTATGGCCTTTGAGCGTGGCCATCGCGCGCCCACTCCCAAGCTCCCATACCTTGAGCCTCTGGTCCTCCGATGCCGAGACCACGTGCCGCTCGTTCGGGATTACCGCGCACGCAGTTACCGGGGAGGTGTGGCCTTCGATCGTGGTCACCGCGTGTCCGCTCCCAAGCTCCCACACCTTGAGGGTCTGGTCATCCGACGCCGAGACCACGTGTCGCCCGTCCGGTGTCACTGCGCACCCAGTCACCCGGGAGGTGTGGCCTTCGATCGTGGCCACCGCGCGCCCGCTCCCAAGCTCCCACATCTTGAGCATCCTGTCCGCCGACGCCGAGACTACGTGCTGCCCGTCCGGCGTCACTGCGCACGCAGTCACCCGGGAGGTGTGGCCTTCGAGTGTGGCCAGCACGTGTCCGCTCTCAAGCTCCCACACCTTGAGTGTATGGTCCAACGATGCCGAGACCACGTGCCGCCCGTCCGGCGTCACCGCACACGCAGTCACCCCAAAGGTGTGACCTTCGAGTGTGGCTACCACGTGTCCGCTCCCAAGCTCCCACACCTTGAGCGTATGGTCCAACGACGCCGAGACCACATGCCGCCCGTCCGGCATCACAGCACACGCAGTGACCTCGTCGGTGTGGCCTGCGAGCGTGGTCACCAGGTGTCCGCTCCCAAGCTCCCACACCTTGAGCGTATGGTCCAACGACGCCGAGACCACGTTCCGCCCGTCCGGCATCACCGCGCACGCAGTCACCCTGTCAGTGTGGCCTGCAAGCGTGACGACCGCGTGCCCGCTCCCAAGCTCCCACACCTTGAGCGTATGGTCATGAGACGCTGAGACCACATGCCGCCCGTCCGGCGTCACCGCGCATGCAGTCACCTGGAAGGTGTGGCCTTTGAGCGTGGTCACCGCGCGCCCGCTCCCAAGTTCCCATACCTTGACCGTCTTGTCCCTCGACGCCGAGACCACGTGCCGCCCGTCCGGCGTCACCGCGCATGCAGTCACAAAGGCGGTGTGGCCTTCGAGGTTACGAACGAGCGCCGGGCTCTCGCGCGTCGCCGCATGACGCACCCGTAGAAAGTCAGGAGCCGCCGGTACCCGAAGCTGCGCATCGAGGTCGCTCGCCGTCCAGCCATACCGGCGTAGCCGGTTCCAGACCAGTGCCACGGTCGCCTCTGGCGCCACGTGCAGCCAGTGCGACTCGCGACCCAGCGCCCGAGCCAGGTCGCCGAACCGCTCGCCATGCAGCTCGTCACCGCTCGCGCGGCACCGTGCCGCCGTCCGCGCCACGTCGGCCTCCGCGTCGTCCACCCCCATCTCGCGACACTTCGCCTCCAGAAACGACACGTCCGCGGCGACGCGCCACGCGTCGGCCCATGCTCTTGCCTCGCCTCGATGCTGCAGCGCGTGGCGCAGCGCGTAGCGTCGCGCACTCGCTTCGGCGAGAGCCGGCCAGGTTGCCAGCCGCTCCGCCAGCCCCAGGTGATGCCCCGCCAGCGCATCGCTACCAATGGCATAGGCGACGTGCGCGCGGATCGAGTCGTGGTGCAGCCGGTACTCGGCTGCGCCGCTGACGCGTCGGGTCTCGATCAGCCACTCGCGCGCGCCGCGGACGAATGCCTGGCGCGGCATCGCGCCGGCCCAGCGCGCTACCCGGCCCAGCTCATCGAGCGTGAGCGGCTCGCGCGCGGCGCACAGGACGCCGAGGCCGTCCACCACCGCCGGGTCGGTCGCGATCCGGTCCCACGCGCTCGCGATCAACGCCGCGAGGCCACGCGGAATGTCATCGACCCGGCGCTGCTCCGGCGGCAGGCCAGCCAGCTGGCGGTGCAGCATCGCCGCGTGCTCCAGGTTGCCGCTAGCGCGCTCCACCGCCTGCGCGATGAATGACGCGTCCAGAGCCAGCTCGCCTGCCGCCTGCTCCCAGAACGCGCGCACGGTCGCCGCGTTGTCTGCCGCGAAGCTCTGCGCGTCGTCGAGATCGATCTGGACCAGCACGCCGCGCGTCGCGAGCGAGTCGACGTACGGATGACGCGGCCGGCTCGCGCATAGCACGCTCACTCCGCGCGGCAGCGCGTACGGCAGGAACGCCCCGAGCGGATCGCCGGCCAGCGATCCCGGTCGTGGGTCGTACTCGTCCAGGCCATCGATCAGAAGTACTAGCCGCTCGCCGCGCGGCACGAGCGCACGCTCGGACACGCGCTGCAGCGCCGCCGCCAGCCGCGCTGCCGGGGCCAGCTGCGCGTCGGCCTCCGGTTCGCGCGCCTCGGGAACTCGTGCCTCGATCTGCGCCACCAGCGAGCCGACCAGCGCCTCCGGGTCATCCCAGTTCGCCCAACCCCGGCGGATGAAGTGATGCGGCACCGTGTCGCCCGCCGCCTCACGGCGCGCCAGCCAGGCCGCGAGCACCGCGCTCTTGCCCATCCCCGGCCCGCCGGTCACCACGACCCAGCGTTGGGATGTGCCCTCGATCAGCTGCTGATCGAGTTGGGTCAGCAGTGCGGCGCGTCCAACGAACCCGGCGTGTCGCTGCCGCTCGTACGCAAAGTTAAGCGCCTCCCGCGGCAACCGCGGTGCGCCTTGCGGGGCATCGCTCGCCTGCGGCACGCGCAGCTCCCGACCTTGCCCATCCCCGCTCCACCCGTTGCTAGCCACACCGCGGCGCTTTCCTCGCCTCGAGCTTCGCTGCGACGAACCTGATCATGCGCACCGCATAGCCCCGCCGCGACGAGTGTACCACTGCTCACCTGCGAGCAGCGCGGCCCGACGCCAGGCCATGATGGGAGGCACCGTTGTCACAACGATCGATGTGTTGGCTAGGATGGCCGCCTCACGAAGGGCGGCAGGTCCAGGAACCAGACGGCACCGGACGCGTCCCCGGCGGTGATAACGGTCGCGCTGACGGCGACGGCGAGGTAGCCAGCATCGCCGCGATGGGTAATGCAGCAGGTGTACGTCGCGAGATCCCAGACCTTGAGCGTCTGGTCTTCCGATGCCGAGACCACGTACCGCCCATCCAATGTCACCGCGCATGCCGTTACCCCGTTGATGTGGCCTGCGAGCGTGGCCACCGCGCGCCCGCTCCCTAGCTCCCACACCTTGAGCGTGTGATCCCATGAAGCCGAGACCACGTGTTGCCCGTCCGGCGTTACCACGCATGCCATCACCCCATCGGTGTGGCCTGCGAGCGTGGCCACCGCGCGCCCGCTCCCTAGCTCCCACACCTTGAGCGTGTGATCCCACGAGGTCGAGACCACGTGTCGCCCGTCCGGCGTCACCACGCATGCCATCACCCTTTGGGTGTGGCCTGTGAGCGTGGCCACCGCGTGCCCGCTCCTAAGCTCCCAGAGCTTGATTGTCTGGTCCCCCGAGGCTGAGACCAGGTATCGCCCGTCCGGCGTCACCGCGCACGCCGTCACCCCGTTGGTGTGGGCTACCAGTGTGGCCACCGCGCGCCGGCTTCCAAGCTCCCATACTTTGAGCGTATGGTCAGTCGAGGCCGAAAGCACGTGTCGCCCGTCCGGCGTCACCGCGCACGCCGTCACCCCGTTGGTGTGGGCTGCGAGCGTGGCCACCGCGCGCCCGCTCCCAAGCTCCCACACCTTGAGCGTGTGGTCCCCTGAGGCCGAGACCACGTGCCGTCCGTCCGGCGTCACCGCGCACGCCGTCACATAGGAGGTGTGGGCTGCGAATGTGGCCATCGCGCGCCCGCTTCCAAGCTCCCATACTTTGAGCGTATGGTCTTCCGACGCCGAGACCACGTGCCGCCCATCCGGCGTTACCGCGCACGCGGTCACCCAGTTGGTGTGGCTTGCGAGCGTTGCCACTGCTCGCCTGCTTCCAAGCTCCCACACCTTGAGCGTCTTGTCATAAGACGCTGAGACCACGTGCCGTCCGTCCGGCGTCACCGCGCACGCAGTTACCATGTCGGTGTGGCCTGCGAGCGTGGCCACTGCTCGCCTGCTCCCAAGCTCCCACACCTTGAGCGTCTGGTCATAAGACGCTGAGACCACGTGCCGCCCGTCCGGCGTCACCGCGCACGCAGTCACCATGTCGGTGTGGCCTGCGAGCGTGGCCACCGCGCGCCCGCTTCCAAGCTCCCACACCTTGAGCGTGTGGTCCGCCGATGTCGAGATCACGTGCCGCCCGTCCGGCGTCACCGTGCACGCAGTCACCATGTCGGTGTGGCCTGCGAACGTGGCCACCGCGCGCCCGCTTCCAAGCTCCCACACCTTGAGCGTCTGGTCCCTCGACGCCGAGACCATGTATCGCCCGTTCGGCGCCACCGCGCACGCAGTCACCATGTCGGTGTGACCCGCGAGCGTGGCCACCGTGCGCCCGCTCCCAAGCTCCCACACCTTGACGGTGTGGTCCGCCGATGCCGAGACCACGTGCCGCCCGTCCGGCGTAACCGCGCACGCAGTTACCATGTCGGTGTGACCTTCGAACATGGCCACCACACGCCCGCTTCCAAGCTCCCACACCTTGACGGTGTGGTCCGCCGATGCCGAGACCACGTGCCGCCCGTCCAGCGTCACTGCGCACGCCTGCACCCCGTCGGTGTGGCCTTCGAGGTTACGAACCAGCGCCTGGCTCTCGCGTGTCGCCGCGTGGCGCACCCGTAGAAAGTCGGCATCAGCCGGCACCCGAAGCTGTGCGTCGAGGTTGCTGACTGTCCAGCCATACCGGCGTAGCCGGTTCCAGACCAGCGCTGTGGTCGCCTCCGGCGCCGCGCGCAGCCAGTGCGATTCCCGGCCCAGCGCCCGCGCCAGGTCGGAGAACCGCTCGCCATGCGTCTCATCGCCGTTTGCGCGGCACCGTGCCGCTATCCGCGCGACGTCGGTCTCCGCGTCATCCACCCCCACCTCGCGACACTTCGCCTCCAGAAACGCCACGTCCGCGGCGATGCGCCATGCGTCGGCCCATGCTCCTGCCTCGGCCCGATGCTGCAGCGCGTGGCGCAGCGCGTATCGTCGCGCGCTTGCTTCGCCGGGAGCGGGCCAGGTCGCCAGTCGCTCCGCCAGCGCGAGATGATGCCCCGTCAGCGCATCGGCACCTATCTCACCAGCGATGTGCGCGCGGATCGAGTCATGGTGCAGCCGGTACTCGGACGTCCCGCTGGTGCGTCGGGTCTCGATCAACCACTCGCGCGCGCCACGTACGAATGCCTGGCGCGGCGCTGGGCTGGTCCAGCGCGCCACCCGGCCCAGCTCGTCGAGCGTGAGCGGTTCGCGCGCGGCGCACAGAACGCCGAGGCCATCTACGACGGCAGGATCGGTCGCGATCCGCTCCCACGCGCTCGCGATCAGCGCCCCGAGGCCGCGCGGGATCTCCTGCACATTGCGCTGGTCTCGCGGCAGGCCGGTCAGTTGCTTGCGCAGCATCTCGGCATGCTGCGGATTACCAGCCGCACGCTCCACGGCTTCGGCGATGAACCGCGCGTCCAGGCCCAGCTCTGGCGCGGCTTGCTTCCAGAACACTTGCACCGTCGCCGTGTTGTCCGGCGCAAAGTCCGCCCCATCGAGATCGAGCTGCAGAGCACCGCGCGCCACAAGCCGATCAACGTACGGATGGCGAGGCCGGCTCGCGCACAAGAGGGTCACGCCGCGCGGAAGCGTGGACGGCAGGAACTCCGCGAGCGGATCGCGCCCCGGCAAGCTGGCGCGGGAGCTCGGAGGATCGTACTCATCAAGACCATCGATCAGCACGACTAGGCGCTGGCGATGCGGCACCAACTCGTGCTGCGAGACGCGCTGCAGCGTCGATTGCAGCCGTGCCGCCGGGTGCATGCCGGCATCCGACTCCAGCTCGGGCTGCGCCGGGAACCGCGCGACAATTTGCGCCACCAGCGAGCCCACCAGCTTCGCGGGATCGTCCCAGTCGTACTCGCCTCGGCGGATGAAGTGATGCGGAACCGACTCGCCGGCGGCTTCGCGGCGCGCCAGCCAAGCTGCGAGCAGCGCGCTCTTGCCCATGCCCGGCCCGCCGGTCACCACGACCCAGCGATCGGCAGGATCCTCGATCAGCAGTTGATCGAGCCGCGTCAGGAGCGTGGTGCGCCCCACAAAACGCGCGTGTCGTGCTCGTTCCGACGTGAAGTCGATCCCCGCCCGCTGCGGCAACGCGGACGGGGCTATCGAGGGTCCCGGCCGGCCTGTTCGCTGCCTCCAGCGATGACCTGGTGAACGATGCGAGCCAGCTGCTCGAGCTGGTTCTGCTGCTCGATGTAGCGCATCAGCTCCACGGCGCGAAGCGCCTGCGCTGCGGTCGGCGAGGGTAGATGCTCCGTCGGAATCCGGGCCAGGTACAGAACCTGCTCGAACTGCGACGACAAGAGCTTCGATAGCCGGGACAACAGCTCCTCGCGTGTCATGACACTCTCCTCGGTCAGCGGCGCGCTGGCGCGCCGGTCGCGCTCCACCTGGTCGTGGTGGGTCGGGCTGGTGGCATACGACGAATCCCCGGCGCCGTCTTGCGCGGAGCCCAGCTCGATCGGCCGCGTGCGCAGGAAGGCTCGCGTGAAGGCCGCCGCCGAGGCGCAGGCGTACTTGGTCCACGCGTCGGCGCGCTTGAGCCCGACGATGTCGCTGATGCCTCGGATCGCCAGCATCGGGCAGCGCTCGCGGGCGGCGCGATACGCGCCGCCGGACTCCATCTCGATCGCGAGCAAGCTGCGCGCATTCTTTCGCCAGACGGTCACCAGATCGGGATCCTTCACCAGCCGATCGCTCGACGCGATCGGGCCTGCCACGTACGTCGGCGCGCGCGGCGTGGCCTCGGGGCCGTGGTGGTGCTCCAGCTTCTCGCGCAACTCGCGCTGCCAGTCGGGCGGACCGTAGAGCTGCCCTGCCTCCGTCCAGTTCACCGGCGGCTGGGGTGGCAGGGCGGACGTCCAGTCGCCCAGCTCGTCTTCGCGCGCCGCGAGGTTGGCCACGAGCGCCGCCAGCCCCTTGTCGGTGGGGCCGCCGGTGACGTTGTACGTCGTCGCCTGGCCGGCCGTGCGCGCCTCGATCGTGAAGTCGTGGATCCGCGTGGACACGACGACATCGCCGAGCTTGACGTCGTCGGAGGGGCGCCCACCGGCGATGCCGACCACGAGCACCAGCCGAGGGGCGAGATCCTCGATCAGGTCCCGCGCGGCGTCCTGCGCCTCGCCCTGGCCTTGCTCGGTCAAGCGCAGCACCGCGATCCGATAGCGCGCGCCACCCCCGGCATCGGCCTGGCGCAGCGCGTACGGGCGGCGAGCGCCCTGGATGTTACCGAGCTTGTCGGGGAACACCGCGAGCACGGCGCGGAACTCGTCGTCGCGGATCGTCACGATGCCGATGTCCACGGTGGGCGAAGGGTTGGCAGCAGGTACGGGCCCGCCGTCGGGCAAGGTCGTGGGGGGCATGGGTGGCTCCGGCGCAGGCGGGGAGGCATCGATGGAGGAGGCGACAGAGCGAGGCAGGTCGAGGAACCAGACGGCACCGGACGCGTCCCCGGCGATAACAGTGGTCGCGCTGACGGCGACGGCGGGGTAGCCGGCATCGCCGCGATGGGTGATGCAACAGGTGTACGTCGAGAGATCCCAGACCTTGAGCGTCTCGTCCAACGACGCCGAGACCACGTGCCGCCCGTCCGGCGTCACCGCGCACGCAGTCACATAGGAGGTGTGGCCTGCGAGCGTGGCCACCGCGCGCCCGCACCTAAGCTCCCACACCTTCAGCGTCCGGTCATGCGACGCCGAGACCACGTGTCGCCCGTCCGGCGTCACCGCGCATGCAGTCACCCCGCGGGTGTGGCCTGCGAGCGTGGCCACCGCGCGCCCGCCCCCAAGCTCCCACACCTTGAGCGTCTTGTCCTCCGACGCCGAGACCACGTGCCGCCCGTCGGGCGTCACCGCGCACGCCATTACCCCGGCGGTGTGGCCTGCGAGCGTGGCCACCGCGCGCCCGCCCCCAAGCTCCCACACCTTGAGAGTCATCC
>Ga0308175_100003924_pt1 | contig 10375 bp, 10 predicted proteins | sample PhyCR1_3_FD_203893 | JGI IMG/M metagenome (GOLD analysis project Ga0308175, IMG submission 203893) | Soil microbial communities from UC Gill Tract Community Farm, Albany, California, United States - DLSLS.C.R1 | ecosystem: Environmental > Terrestrial > Soil > Agricultural land | place: USA...
TGGTCTACAACCGCGCGCTGGCGAGCCAGATGGCGTCGGCGCGCCTCGAGCGGACAACCGTGGAGCTGACCGACGGCGCTGGACGAGCGGTGCTTCGGGCGACGGGCCAGGTCGTGCTCTTTCCCGGCTATTTGGCGTTGTACGAAGAAGGACGCGACGAAAGGGCCGAGGACGAAGAGGGCGCGCGCATGCCGCCCCTGTCCCGCGGCGACGTTCCGGCCAAGACGGGCGTGGACGCCACGCAATCCTTTACTCAGCCGCCGCCGCGCTATTCCGAGGCGAGCCTGGTCAAGCGGCTGGAGGAACTCGGGATTGGCCGGCCGTCGACCTATGCCGCGACGTTGCAAACGCTAAAGGATCGCGAATATGTCCGGGTCGAAAAGGCGCGGTTCGTGCCGGAGGAGAGCGGTCGGCTTGTGACTGCGTTTCTCGAGCGGTTCTTCGATCGCTACGTCAGCTACGATTACACCGCCGAACTCGAGGAAGAGCTGGACGATGTCTCTGGCGGCCGCCTCGACTGGCAGAAACTGCTCGATGGCTTCTGGCGCGACTTCAAGCCGAAGGCCGGCGAGGTCATGGACCAGAAACCGAGCGAGATCACGCAGGCGCTCGACGAGTTCCTCGCCCCCTGGCTGTACCCGCCGCGGGCCGACGGCACCGATCCGCGCGTATGCCCCCAGTGCGGCAATGGCCGGCTGTCGCTGCGCGGCGGGAAGTTCGGGGCGTTCGTCGCTTGCTCCAATTATCCCGACTGCCGCTACACGCAGAAGTTCGGCCAGCCCGGCGGCGAGCAGGCCAGCGAAGGTCCGCAGGAGCTCGGCAACGGCATCGCGCTCAAGAGCGGCCGCTTCGGTCCCTATGTGGAGCGCGGCGACAAGCGCGCTTCGATTCCCAAGGATGTTCCGGTTGCCGACGTGGATGCGGAGGTGGCGGAGCGTCTGTTGTCGCTGCCACGCGAGATCGGCGCGCATCCGGAGACAGGCAAGCTCATCACGGCTTCGATCGGGCGATACGGGCCATACCTGGCGCACGACGGCAAATATGCGAAGCTCGGCTCGACCGCAGAGGTTTTCGAAACGGGCATGAACGCGGCGGTGGCCAAACTTGCAGATGCCGCGTCCGGTCGCGGTCGCCAAGGGGCTGCGTCGCGCGAGCCGATCGCCGTTCTTGGAAAGCATCCTGCCAGCGGCGGCGAAATCAAGGTGATGGCCGGTCGCTACGGGCCTTACGTGACCGACGGCACGACCAACGCGACCCTGCCGAAAGGAGCCGACCCGAAGGCGATAACACTCGATGAATCCGTCCGGCTGATCGACGAGCGCGCGGCGAAAGGCCCGGCAAAGAAAAAGGGCGGCCGCAAGCCCGCCAAGAGGAAAGCGAAGTGATCGACATCCAGCTGCAATGGCTGCCGCATGGCGAGGGTTTGCCCGCGCCAAATTACGCGACCGACGGCGCGGCCGGTCTCGATGTCGTGGCTGCGGAGGACGTGATCCTGGCGCCCGGGCAACGGTGCGCCGTCGCGACCGGCTTCGCGATCGCTATTCCCGAAGGATATGAAGTGCAGGTCCGCCCGCGCTCGGGACTGGCGCTCAAGCACGGGGTCACCTGCCTCAACACGCCGGGCACGATCGACCACGACTATCGTGGCGAGGTGAAGGTGATCCTGGCTAACCTTGGAAGTGCACCGTTCGCCGTGCAGCGGGGCGAACGCATCGCCCAACTGGTGCCTGCTCCCGTGCAAAAGGCGGTGTTTCGGGAGGTGCTGGAGCTCACGGAGACGAGCCGGGGTGCTGGAGGTTTCGGCTCCACGGGAACGTAAATAACAACCGTTCGGGCTGAGCCTGTCGAAGCCCTGCATTTCTCTTGTACCAAGGAAGGACGGCCCTTCGACAAGCTCAGGGCGAACGGTGGATGGCTGAACTCTCCGATCAAGAACTCGAGCGTTACGCGCGGCATATCGTGCTGCCGCAGGTCGGCGGGGTCGGCCAGCGAAAGCTGAAGTCGGTGCGGATCGCGGTTGTCGGCGCGGGCGGGATCGGCAGCGCCGCCATTCCGGCGCTCGCCGGCGCCGGTGTCGGTCATATCACGATCATCGATGACGACGTGGTCGAGCTTGGCAACCTGCACCGGCAACCGCTCTTCCGCGAACGGGACGCGGGCTATTCGAAAGCCGACCTGGCGCTGCAGTTCGTCCAGCGGCTCAATCACTTCGTGAAGGCGTCGCCGGTGCAGGCGCGGATTGGACCGGACAATGCGCGGGACCTGCTGGCCGATCACGACGTCGTCATCGACGGCAGCGACAATTTCGCGACCCGCCTGGCGGTGAGCGATGCCTGCGTCGGACTAGGCATTCCGCTTGTCTCGGCCGCGGCGGTGCAGTTCCAGGGACAGGTCGGGCTGTTCCGGTCCGGGCCTTGCTACCGTTGTTTCGTCGGCGATGCGTTCGATGCCGACGACTGCGACAATTGTGCGGAGTTGGGCGTGCTCGGCGCGCTGACCGGCACCGTCGGGAATTTCGCGGCGTTGCTCGCAATCAATTTCATCGTCGGGATCGGTGACGATCCCGCAGGCAAGCTTCATCTGTTCGACGGAGAGCGACTGAACTGGCGCGAGATCCGGATTCCCGCAGATCCTGGCTGCCGCGCCTGCGGATCAGCCTAGCGCCTGCGCGATACGCGCGATCAGCTGGCGCGCGACCTCTTCCTTGCTCGTTTCCGGCCAGTCCTCGACGCCCTCGCTCGTGATCAGGTGCACGCGGTTGCGGTGGCCACCCATCACGTCGCCGGAAACGTCGTTCGCGACGATCCAGTCGGCCCGTTTTGATTCGCGCTTGGCAATTGCGTAACCGAGCACGTTTTCGGTTTCCGCGGCGAAGCCGACGAGCAGACATGGACGCTGCTCGCTCGCGCCCAGCTCGGCCAGGATATCGCGGGTCGGCACGAAATTGAGCTGCGGCGGCCCTAAGCCCTTCTTGAGCTTCGTCGGCGAGGGTTCCACGCGCCAGTCCGCGACCGCGGCGACCAAGATCGCCGCGTCGGCGGGTAGTGACGCCATGACGGCATCGGCCATCTGCCCGGCGGTTTCGACGTTCACGCGGGCTACGCCTTGCGGCGTCTCGAGCGCAACCGGCCCCGACACCAGCGTCACGCGAGCCCCGGCCTGGGCCGCGGCAGCCGCGATCGCATAACCCTGCCGTCCGGATGAGCGGTTCGCGACCACGCGCACAGGGTCAATCGGCTCGTGCGTGGGTCCCGCGGTGATGAGGATGTGCTTGCCGGCGAGCGTCACGCGAGCAGGTCGGACAGCTGGTCCAGAATATTCTGCGGCTCGGGCAAGCGGCCAGGGCCGAACTCACCGCACGCCATGTCGCCTTCAGCCGGATCGATCACCCGGACGCCGTCCGCTTTGAGCTGCGCGACGTTGCGCTGCGTCGCTTTGTGCAGCCACATGCGGACGTTCATTGCTGGAGCGACGACGACGGGCTTGTCAGTGGCAAGCAGCAGGGTGCTCGCAAGGTCATCGGCGATGCCGGCCGCCATCTTCGCGAGCAGGTCCGCGGTCGCCGGACACACGAGCAGGAAGTCGGCTGCGCGCGAAAGCTGGATGTGGCCGATTTCGACCTCGTCCTTGAGCTCCCAAAGCGAGGTGTGGACCTGGCTCTCCGCGAGGGTCCCGAGGCTCATCGCCGTCACGAAATGCTCGCCGCCTTTGGTGAGCACCGGCGTCACCGAATGCCCCGCCTTCTTGAGCAGGCGCACCAGCTCGAGCGACTTGTAAGCCGCGATCCCGCCGCCAACGATCAGAAGCACGCGTGCCATCGTTCTAGCCTAGCACAAACAGCAGCAATGCGCCGATAACGGCGCCGAGGACGCCGGCCGCGGCATAGCCCCACCAGTTGCTGTGCTCGATCACGGCGATGTCCGGCAGGGGCGGCGGGGGAGGTGCTGCGCCTTGCGGCGGATAATATTGGTCAACGCGGTCGATCAGCTCCGGCAGCTTCTTCAGCGCGCGGACCACCTCGATGATCCGGTCGGCGTAATAAGCTTCGGGGCCCAGCTCGGAGCGGATCCATTCCTTGAGGAACGGCTCGGCCGTTTCCCACATGTTGATGTCGGGATCGAGCGCGGTCGCGACGCCTTCCTCCATGACCATCGACTTCTGGAGCAGCAGCAGGTGCGGCTGCGTCGGCATGTCGAAATCGCGAGTGATCGTGAACAGGCTCTCGAGCATTCGCCCGACGGAAATCTCCTTCACCGGAAGCCCGCGGATCGGCTCCCCCGCGGCCCGTAGCGCTGTCGCGAATTCCTCGACGCTGTGGTGCGGAGGGACATATTGGGCCTCGAAGTGGATCTCGGCAACGCGGCGGTAATCGCCGGTGATCAGGCCGTAGAGGATCTCGGCCAGCCAGACGCGTGCCCTCCGGTCGATCCGGCCCATGATGCCGAAGTCAATCGCCCCGATGCGGCCGTCGGCTAGCGCAAATAGGTTTCCGTGATGAAGGTCCGCGTGGAAGAATCCATCCACGACCGCCTGGCGCAGGAATGCGCGGACCAAGTTGGCCGCGAGCGCCTTGCAGTCCTGACCGGCCGCGATCAGCGCTTCGCGATCGTTCAGCTTGATGCCGTCGAGCCACTCCATCGTGAGGACTCGGCGAGCAGTGCGGCGCCAGTCGATGTCGGGGACATAATAGCCCGGCTCGGCAACCATGTTCTCGCGCAGCTCGGACGCGGACGCCGCCTCCCGCTGGAGGTCGAGCTCGCGCGCCGTCCATTGCTTGAACTGGGCGACGACGAGGCGCGGCCTAAGCCGCCGCACCTCATCGCTGTAGCGTTCCACGTGCGCGGCCGCCCATTCGTACGTCTCGATGGCCTTCGCCAGCTCTTCTTCTATGCCAGGGCGAAGCACCTTGACCGCGACCTCGCGTCCCTCGGTCGTGACGGCGCGATGGACCTGCGCGATGGAGGCGGCGCCGACCGGACGCTCGTCGAACGCGGAATAGAGGCTTTCGAGCGGCGCTCCGAACGACTGCTCGATGGTTTGCTTGATCGACCGAAAGGGCGCGGGCGGCAGGTCGTCCTGAAGCTGTGAAAGGTTTTCCGCGGCCCGTTCTCCGACGAGATCGGGTCGCGTGGACAGCGCCTGCCCGAGCTTGATGGCCGCGGGGCCTATCGCCACGAGCGCGGTCGCATATTCGGGCGTTGGCGGAATGCGCGCTCCGAAGCGCGCGATGCGCACGAGTCGCCGCACGGGGCGCGGCGTGAGCGGGTCCTGCTCGATACCGCGCAGAGCGCCGTGCCGCGCCAGCGTCCGGCCCCATTTCAGCAGACGCCACAGGTGGGTGACGCTGGTGGTCAAATCTTCCAGCCCGAGTGGATCGTCACAAGGCCGCCGAGCATCGGCTCCGCGGCTGCACGGACGAAGCCTGCCTCGGTGACCATGTGCTTGAACGCTTCCGGATGCGGGAAGCGGCGGATGCTTTCGACCAGGTAGCGATAGCTTTCCTCGTCGCCCGCCACCGACTTGCCGATCCGCGGAATGACGTTGGACGCCCAAGCGTCGTAAAGGTTGGAGAAGCCCGGCCAGTCGCTCGAGGAAAATTCCATGCAGTAAAAACGTCCCCCGCGCTTCAGGATACGAAAGGCTTCGCGGAGTGCTGCCGGAATATCGGTGACGTTCCGGATACCGAAGACAATCGTATAGGCGTCGAAGCGCGCATCGGCGAAGCTCAACGATTCGGCATTCTCGACTTTCCAGGTCAGGCCCGTGAAGCCTTTGCGCTGAGCGCGCCGTTCACCGACCGCAAGCATGTCCGCATTGATGTCCGAGACCGTCACTCGGGCGCCGCGCTTGGCCATGCGGAATGCAACGTCGCCAGTGCCTCCGGCCATGTCGAGAATCTCCTCGCCAGCGCGCGGCTTCACGCGATTGACGAAGCGATCCTTCCACAGCCGGTGCATGCCGCCCGACATGAGGTCGTTCATGATGTCGTAGCGCCGCGCGACCGAGCTGAACACTGCGCCCACGCGCCGCGTCTTTTCCTCGGGGCTGACGAGCTCGTCGCCGAAATTCACCTTGTCGGTCATGCGGCCCGAGCCTCTAGCGGGCTTGGCAGCCGTCCGCCATATCGCGCCGCGATGCCCGAGCTTCCGGAAGTCGAAACAACCGTCCGCGGCCTTGGACGCGTGCTGCTGGGACATCGCATCGCGAGGGTGGAGGCACGTCGCCCGGACCTTCGGCGCGCGCTTCCGACGGACCTCGGCCAACGGCTGACGGGTGCTTGCGTCACAGGGCTTCGGCGCAGGGCGAAATACGGGCTGATCGACACGAATCGCGAGGACACGCTCGTATTCCACCTGGGCATGTCCGGCCGGTGGCGGGTCGATCCGACGGAGATCGAGAAGCACGATCATTTCATCCTCGACACGGAGGAGGGCAGGCGGGTCGCGCTGAACGATGCCCGCCGCTTCGGATCGCTCGATCTGGTGCGGACGGATGAGCTGCAGGAATGGCCGCCCTTCAAGGCGCTCGGCCCGGAGCCGCTCGACCTCGACGCGCGCGAGCTTCAGCGCCGGCTCGCGGGACGAAGCGCTGCAATCAAGCTGCTGCTGCTCGACCAGAGGATTGTGGCCGGGCTCGGCAACATCTACGTGTGCGAGGCGCTCTTCCGTGCACGCATCCATCCGGCGCGGGCCGGCGGATCGGTCTCCCTCGAACGGTTGAAGCGCCTCGTCCCCGCCATCCACGACGTGCTTGCCGAAGCGATCGAGGCCGGCGGCTCGACGCTGCGAGACTTCGCGAGCCCGGATGGTGAGCTTGGCTATTTCTCGAAGAGCTTTGCCGTCTATGATCGCGAAGGACAGCCATGCACTTGTGGTGGGACGGTCAGGCGAATCGTCCAGGGCGGCCGCTCGACCTTCTATTGTCCGAAGTGCCAGCGTTGACCTTGGCGGCGTCTGAGGGTAGGGGAGCGCCACATCCGGTGCGAGCCTGCGGGCCGCGCCGTTTTTCATTGAGCTAGAGGATAACAATGGCGAATACGCCGCAGGCCAAGAAGCGCATCCGCCGGAACGCGAAGCGCACCGTGATCAACCACTCGCGAATCAGCCGGATCCGGACCTTTATCAAGCAGGTCGAATCGGCGCTTGAGGCCGGCAAGAAGACGGACGCGACGGAAGCGCTCAAGAAGGTTCAGCCCGAACTGGCGCGCGGCGTCGCCCGCGGCGTTATCCACAAGAACACTGCGGCGCGCAAAATTTCGCGGCTGTCCAAGAGGGTTGCGGCGCTCGGCTAAAGAGGCGCCCCAAAACGGGATCCAGGAGAGCCGCCGGGAGACCGGCGGCTCGTCTTGTTTCTGGATCGGCAAAAAATGCAGCAATTCCCGCGATTCGCGGTGACGGTAAATCTTTCGTAACCGTAAAAATGGCGGTTTCTGGCCAATTTCCTCAACTATCGGCCCAATCCCTATGTCAAGGGACTTTATTTCACTTCCGTGAAAAAACGGCACTTGAAAGCTCCCCGATAGGGTTTCAGAAACAACCTTCCGAGCGCGAATCCGCGCCGGCGCAAGAGAGAAAAGAAGCCTCAGGTGCGCGACTCGCATCGCGTGCGACAGGACGATTTTGTCTCGTGTTTGGGGGCGTAACGAGAGGGAGGCGCGGCCAGTGCAGGGCGCAGGGCTGAATACGTCTGTCGATCAGTCGGGGGAAACAGTGACCGCACCGCTGGATGCGGCCTGGGAATCGATCCGTTCGGGACTTCGGCGCGATCTTGGAGCACGCACGTTCGACGGCTGGCTGAAGCCGGCCGAGCTGGGGGCATTCGAGCCCGATAGCGGAACGCTGGACGTCGTGCTGCCGAGCCAGTTCATGGCGGACTGGGTTCGCTCGCATTTCGGCGAGCGGTTGACGCTCGCCTGGAAGACCGTTCTTCCAATCGTTCGTGACGTCCGCCTGATTGCGGCGGCCGATGCGCCGCGTCCGGCGCCGCTGCTGATCCTCGAAGAAACGCCGCCGCCATCGGAGCGCGATCCGAATGCGCCGAACTTCGATCCGCGTTACCGGTTCGAGACGTTCATCGTCGGCAAGGCGAACGAAGTCGCCGCGACCGCTGCGCGCACGCTCGCGACCTCGAAGAGCGTCAGCTTCAACCCGCTTTTCATCCACGGCGGAACGGGGCGGGGCAAGACTCACCTTCTGCACGCGATCGGCCACACTTTCCTCGCCCACAACCGCGGCGCGCGCGTCGTCTCGATGTCCGCCGAAAAGTTCATGGTCGAGTTCATTCGCGCGCTGAAGGAGAACGACACGATCGGGTTCAAGCAGCGTCTGCGCAATGCCGACCTGCTGCTGATCGACGACGTCCAGTTCATCGCCGGGAAGGATTCGACGCAGGAAGAATTCTTCCACACGATGAACGAGATCATCACCGCCGGGCGGCGGCTGGTGATCACGTCCGATCGTGCGCCGCAGGACCTCGACGGCATCGCGCCGCGCATCCTCTCGCGCCTGTCCTGGGGTCTCGTCGCGGACATCAACGCCGCCGAGTACGAACTGCGCTTCAACATCATCGTCGCGAAGCTCGAAGTGCTTCCGGGCGTGGAGATGTCACGGCCGGTGATCGACTTCCTCGCGCGTCGCGTGACTAGCTCGATCCGCGAGCTCGAAGGTGCGCTCAATCGCATTGGCGCTTACGCGATGATGACCGGCCGGACCATCGACGTCGCTTTCGTCGAGGAAGTGCTGGCGAATGTGCTGCGCGCGAACCAGCGGCGCATCTCGATCGACGAAATCCAGACTCAGGTCGCCGAGCATTACCGCATCCGCAAGGCCGAGATGACGTCCGCTCGCCGTGCCCGCGAGGTCGCGCGTCCGCGTCAGGTGGCGATGTATCTGTCGAAGCAGCTGACACCCAAGTCGCTGCCCGACATCGGCCGGCGCTTCGGCGGACGCGATCATACGACCGTCATCCACGCCGTACGCCAGATCGAGAAGCTGCGCGCCAGCGACGCCGAGCTCGACGCCGACATTCGATTGTTGACGCGGCAGCTCGAAGGCTGAGTCTTCGGTAGGCTAAAGCCCGAGCCAGGCGGCGATGTAGGTCAGCGCTACGACGCCATAGGCGATGATGAGCACTTCGATGACCAGCGCCAGGATCGCCGCGAAGCAGGCGGCGATGACCAGCGCTCCATCGCGATAGATCAGAGCAAGCGCGAACAAGACGATCGTTCCGGCGGGCGCGACGTGGACGACGGGAACCGGAACGGCGGCTGCAAGAGCCAGCACGAAGCACGCGAAGCTGATCAGGCGGGCAGCAGACGGACCGGTCAGGCGCGGAAGACGTGGCTTGAAAATGCGTTCGACCCGGGCTTCGAACCATCCCATTTTGCCGATGAGCCGCTCAAGCTCCTGCCTGGTGACCCCACGCCGATCGATCCGCGCCGGGAACCAAGGACTCGCGCGGCCGAACGCCATCTGGGCTGAAACGATCACCAGAGGAATCGCGAAGAACATGTTGGTGCCCGGCGGCAAGGGCAGCGTATTGATGGCCGCGAAAATCAACAGGAGGCCGCCCCAGGCGCGCGACCGAAGCCTGAACGCGAGATCCGTGAACGTCAGCCGTTCGGGAACATCCTCGAGGATCTGCTCAAGCCGCTTGGAGAGCGGCAGCGGCCGATCCTCGGCGCTCTCGTTGCCCGTACTCAAGCTGCGCCTACTTGAGGCCGACTGCGCGATAGGCTTGCGCGAGGACCGGAGCGCCGAGCCCGCGCGCCCGTTCCGCGCCTGCCTCGAGAATGCGGTCGAGCTCCGCCGGATCCTTCCGGAATTCCTCGAGGCGGGCACGAAGCGGCGACAGCAACGCGATTAGCGCGGCGGCGAGTGCGGGCTTGAACGCTCCGAAGCCCTGGCCCGCGAAGCGATGCAGTACCTGCTCGACGGTTTCGCCCGTAACCGCGGCGTAGATCCCCACGAGGTTCTTTGCTTCCAGGCGGGATTCAAGTCCCGCCGCATTGTCAGGCAGGGGTTCGGGATCGGTCTTCGCCTTCCGGATCTTCTGGGCGATCACGTCGTCGCTGTCGATCAGGTTGATGCGGCTCTGGTCCGACGGGTCGGTCTTCGACATCTTCGAATTGCCGTCGCGCAGGCTCATCACCCGTGCCGCCGTTCCGCCGCCGATGAACGGCTCGGGCGGGACGAACAGGTCGACGTCGAAGTCGGCGTTGAACTTGAGCGCGATATCGCGCGTCAGCTCGATATGCTGCTTCTGGTCCTCGCCGACCGGTACATGCGTGGCGCGGTAAAGCAGGATGTCCGCGGCCTGGAGCACCGGATAGGTGAACAGCCCAACCGAGGCGCCCTCGCGGTTCTTGCCGGCCTTG
>Ga0308175_100003925_pt1 | contig 10374 bp, 5 predicted proteins | sample PhyCR1_3_FD_203893 | JGI IMG/M metagenome (GOLD analysis project Ga0308175, IMG submission 203893) | Soil microbial communities from UC Gill Tract Community Farm, Albany, California, United States - DLSLS.C.R1 | ecosystem: Environmental > Terrestrial > Soil > Agricultural land | place: USA...
TTTCGACCCGCTTCGCGGCGATGATCGCCGGCGACATGCCCGGGCCGCAGCCGCTCGCCGAATTGTTCGAAGAGCGTCCCTGGGCGGAGGTTGCGGCGGCGATTCCGGCCCAACTTCGCGCGCCATCCGCCGTACACCCGCCGCCTGGCGTGAAGCGCAGCGACGCGGTGTCCGCGCTCGAGACCTCCGCCACGAAGATGGCGCATGCGTTCGACGCGCTGACCCACGAGCGCGGCACACGGATGGGGATCACCAACGCCGTGGTCGGGACGATTACGGTGTATCAGCTTGCCGAGTGGGCGACTGCCCACATCGCCCGTCACAACAAGCAGGCGAAACGGACTCTCGGCGAAGGCTGATCCTCAGCTCAGTGGTGCTGCAGGCTGAGACCCCAGCGCCGGCGCTTCAGGAACAATCCTTTTCTTGAAATACCGAGAATTCGAGCCGCCTCTTCGACGCGGCCGTGCGTCTTGTCCAGGGCGCTCTTGACCATCGTCTGTTCCAGCAGTTCGACCGCGGCGGGCAGCGGCTGATCGATCCGCACCCGCACTTCCGGCTCGACCCCTTGACCGGCGGGGATCGTGCGGCGAGACGCCTGAATCTCTGGCGAGAGCAGAACGGGGGTCAGCGCCGAGTCGGCTTCCGCCATCGCGACCATGCGCCGCACTTCATTGGCCAGCTGGCGCACGTTGCCGGGCCACGAATAGAGGAGCAGGTATTCGAGCGTCTCATCGGCGAGAGTCAGGCGTCCTTTCTTCTGTTCGTCGCCGTACTTGCGCAGGTAGTGATCGACGAGCGGCGGGATCTCTTCACGCCGTTCGCGCAGCGGCGGCAGCTTCAGGCGGACGACGTTGAGGCGATAGAACAGGTCCTCGCGGAAGCGGCCCTCGGCGACGAGCTCTTCGAGGCGGGCATTGGTGGCGGCAATCACCCGCACATCCACCTTCACCGGCTGCGTCTCACCGAGCGGATGAATCTCGTGCGTCTCGAGGAACCGCAGCAGCTTGGGCTGGACGTCGACCGGGACGTCGGCGATCTCGTCGAGGAAGAGCGTGCCGCCCGCAGCCGATCGAATCACTCCGGCAAACGATGCATCGGCACCGGTGAAGGAGCCGCGACGGTAGCCAAAGAGCTGACTTTCGATCATGTCGCGCGGCACCGCCGTGCAGTTGAACGGAATCATCGGCCGGTCGGCGCGGTCGGAGGCGCGATGGATCGCGCGCGCCAGCATCTCCTTGCCGGTGCCGGTCTCGCCGGTCAGCAGCAGCGACAGGGGAGTCGGCGCGACGCGGCGCGCCACGCCCAGCACCTCGGACATCTGCTCGGAGGCCCAGATGCTCTCGGGATCGCTGTCGAGGGATTCCGCCGGCCACAGCGCCGCCCGCTGTTGTTCGTCGCGGCGATAGCGCTCGAGCGTCAGGGCCATGCCAATCAACTTGCGAATCGCGATCAACGAGCAGCGGTGATCGAGCTCGGGCTGCGGATCGACCACCAGCTGCCACGGCTCGTCGCGATGGTCGCCGAGCGGGATGACCTCGCAGGCCCCGGACTTGCGCGCCGCCGCCGCCGCGGCCGCTTCGTCCCAGCCGCGCCGGTCGATGACGCGCGGTCCCTCGGCGCCGGTCGCGACGATCGCCGCGCCCCGCGCGCACCGCGCCGCGTCGATGACAGCGAGCGCCTCGCGCGCCAGGATGTGCGTGTGAGCCCCCAACTCGATCAGCGCCACTGCGCTATCCAGGTCAGGGGGACCGGGTACATCGGATGCACCAGGCGCTTGTTCATCTCCGGTTCCTGATTGGGACAAGACGGTTAAGCCCTCCAGATTGTGGTTACCGATAATGCCGATTCGACTGGCGCGGCGGAAGAATTCCTGCGCATGTTCCGTCCGACTGGTGGCCAAAGCGGCGTGCCCGAGCACCCGGCTCTTCTCGGCTAACGCCTCGAGAGTCCACGGTGCATCGAAGCGCATCAGTGAATCGGAAAGTTCAGAAAATCTGCCCAAGCCGACCAGCGCTCGCCATCGCAACAAGGCAAAGCGCTCGTACCAGTACGAGTTGCGTCGCGCAGTCGCCCTGTTCATTGCCGATATTGCCTCGGATTCCGCGGCCACCCATCGCTCTTCTGCCTGCTGCAGCCGAATCCGCGTTTCCGACAACATGAACGAAGCCCACCGCGTGTGAAGATCCAAAGGAACAGACTCGAGCCGCCGATCTATTTGATCAATGCAGTCCCTTGCGTCGTTGAACCGTTGTTGTCGAATTAGCAGATTTGCTTGGGAGTCTAGGGCGGCGATCACTATTTCGACGTCCTGAGAACAGTCCGCTAATACGCGGTCAATCGACTGTTTGGCTGCATCAAGCGCACCTTGAGCCTGCAATGCATGCGACAGATTAATGTGGCCGGCCCACTCAGTACGACGGTGGCCAGACGAGGAGGCACACTGTATAGCGCTTTGTGCCTCTTCGATCGCACGCTCCAGATCGCCAATCAGCGTACTCACGATAGACAAACCGAGGTGAACTCGGCCCTGTAGCCACACGTTCGGAAACTCATTCAGAAGAGCGTTCGCCGCATTCAGATGCCGTTCTGATTCGTTTGGACTATATCGAGACGCCTCTACGCGTGCGAAGTGTAGCCTAAGGGCTACCATCAAGTGAGGGTCTCCCGTACTTGCGATAGCACGACGAACATCACGAAGCAGAGGCGCGCTTGCACCCTCCGAATCGGAAACTAGACGCAACAATCCAAGCTGTGTTGTGGCACGTACGTTGGCGTCCCCACTCTTTTCCGCAAGCGCGACTGCTTGGGTAATGCGCTCCAAACTGGTTCCGAAACGACCACTCTCAAAGTCGACCATCGCTGCCACGTATGCCACTCTTGCTTGCAAACTCTGAGGTAAAGACTCGTGCGACAGTTGTTTCGTAAGACGAGCTGCAATCGCATGCTGTCCTGTCTGGTACAAGACTTCGGTTCGTAGGGCATCGAAACGCCACGGATCGGATAGTCGCAACGTGTTGTTGCTTTCATTGAGCAAAGACACGGCGCGGGTGAAGTGCCCTGCGCGGATTTCCGATTCGACGAGAATGAAAGTCGGTTGCAAGGGAGTTAGCTCAGTGAATGGATTCCGGTGGCTCCGCCACACGTTTGGCGCCGGAGCCCATCTCCAAATCGGCGCGTCGTCTAGCGGCGAGGAGGACGTCTTGAAGCGACTCTCCATCTTCAGGCATTCGGGCGAGGACAACTGAGACTGTGAAGCTATCTTCTGCGCGCAGCTCTCTCCGAAGTTCTTCGACCGCTTCTTCGACTCGTCGCGTTAGCTTCTCAGCGTCACTGCGGTTCGTGTGTCGCTGCACAATTACGTACTGGTTCCGCTGATATCTGAAGAAGATGTCCGTTGTGCCGAGATTGCTCCGAACACGACGAGAGAGAGCCTCGCCGATAGTATCGGTGGTTGTCTCCGGATTCGTCTGTCCGACTGAAATAGTTACAACAACTACAGAAAATGCAATTCGCGGGTCACCTAAATTCACCCCAGTGTCTTTCAAAACCATCGGGGTAGGGGTCACTTCTTTTGGTCCTACGCTTGTGCGCTTCTGGTTAATACCCTGGAGCGCGGTTGCGACCTGCCTGGCAAACACTTCGATTACTCGTTGATGGTCGTCTGTGAATGCCTCTGGTCCATTAGAGTACAAGGATAGAACGCCAACTAGTCCTGGACCCACCACCAAAGGAGTACTCAAACAACTCCGAAGTCTTGGCGATGCGGCCCGCGCGACGTCGCCGAGATCAAGAACCGGATCGGAGTTTCGGATACTCTGCCTGTGAGCCCCGACCCAGCCACTGAGTCGCTGTCCAAGAGGAATCCTTAGACCGCTGAATACTCCCGCATGCTCACCCGACTCATAGATTGAAACCAATTCTGTAGAATCCTGATCGTGCGAATATATTACGAGCAAAGACCAGGGCACGACACGACGCAAATGCCGTACTACAATATCTCCAACATCGCTGGCATTCGACGCTTCGCCGAGATTCTGCGCCAGCTCGAACAGCACCAACATTTCCTCGCCACTCGCGGTTATATCTTCAAGCGGCCGTACATCGGGTGAAGCCGAATCGGCGGGTAACGATGTATTCCTAAAAGTCGTAAATGAGGAATCATCAAATAATTCCGGACTCAAGAGCCCACCATGCGCATGCAGTCGGCTAAAAGTATCGACGACGAGCGGGTCGTACATATGGCCGCGCCTCTCGGAAACAATTCTCAGAGCTTCCTTATCGGACAGTCTAGGACGATAGGGACGGTCTGAGGTCAGAGCATCGAAACAATCGACTACAGACAAGATCCGTGCACCGATCGGAATGCTGGCGCCGCTTAGCCCATCTGGATACCCACTTCCGTCCCAACTCTCGTGGTGATGCCTGACAATCGGCACCACTGGGTACGGAAAATCAATGGACGACAAAATATCTGCACCTACACTCGCATGTAGTTTCATCTTGTCGAATTCGGCTGGAGTTAAGGGGCCCGGTTTATTAAGGATGTATTCAGGAACTGCAAGCTTGCCCATGTCATGTAAAAGCGCAGCGGCTTCGATGGCGCGAATTTGTAGAGGGTCTTTAACACCCATCGCTCGTGCGAGCTTCACCGCATGAACTTGGACGCGCCGTATATGGCCATGCGTGATTTGATCCTTTGCGTCAATCGCCATCGCGAGCGTTTCGATCGTGGACAGATAAAGATGATTCAATTCCTTTAGATGCTGATGTGCGTCATCGACGCGTCCCATGGCAGTCTTGAAGGTTAAATACGATATAAGCAATAGAGGCAGCAAGATGCCAATGACTCTTGCGAACTGTGGCTGGTCCGGTTGAAGGTACGGTAGGAGCAGCGCCGCGACTGAGGCGCCACTGAAGTAATTAAGAGATAACCAAAGGAAGCTTTCGCTCCATACCGAAAAAGCGGAAACGCCTTTTTCAAATGCAACGGCCCAGGCAACTAGTATGCTATTTAGCAGGAAATACAGAATCGCAAGGACAAGAATTGGGACAAGTAGTGGAAGAATGGGTTGGGGATGATTTGCAAGAGGCTCTATATGGGCGACTGCGAAGAAACCATGTGCCGCGACCCAGATCGCCACCGCGGGGGCCGCAACATTAAACAGGACACGTGAAGGTCGGCGTGATCGTCGTTTTTGCCATAATGAAATTACTAGTGTATCGAGCACGACAATCATAGTGGCCGCCGCGGGGCCGAACAGAAGCACGGCGGCAAAGACGAATACCTCTGAAACTGACAGTCGAGCCGGGATCGTCGGAATTCGAACCGTGAAAGATCCAGTTAGAAGAGTTAGGCCCGCAAGAATGGACCAGTGATAGTTGACTGGATTTTCCTGCAAGACGTACATGGAGTGGAGAAGAGCGATGGCGCCAACGCCGATAACCACGCCGACATACAGGCGTGCCCCGCGAGATAGACGCTCTTCTTTCATTATCTGTGGCCCTGTCGCACAGTATAAGTCAGTCGCCCCAAACGATTAGCCGGCTCATGTTTCGCTCCTGTTAGCTGCTGCTGGTTGTGACTTGATAATGAGGAGTTACGCGTCTATCTTCAGCTCGCCCCAAACGATTGTTTCACCCCAAACTATGGTCTCGCCCCAGACAATCGTTTCACCCCACACGATAGTTTCTCCCCACACGATGGTCTGTGATATCGACTGGCTAATCCTGTCTACACCGCCGCCGACTGACTCAGCGGAGTTGGCGAGCTCTCCCCAAACGATGGTTTCACCCCATACGATGGTGTCGCCCCAGACGATCGTCTGAGGAAGCACTATTACCTGGCCGAGTCCTAAGTAGTTAGCTATTGACCGAACGGTAGCAACACTTGTCCACGTGAGCTTGGACGGAGTAACGACCTCGCCACCAATCGTCGTTGCGGTGACGACAACCTTCGGCGAGGCGCTCAGTGCCACTGCCGCGGCGATGTTCATGCTCCCCGCCCCCGCTTCAATAACTCCGGCCCCTGAAACCGGTGAACTCGTCACCTGCAGGAGGAACTTGGCGTCGGCCGGGGTCAGCGACGGGTTGGCTTCGAGCAGAAGGGCGGTGGCCCCCGAGACGACGGCGGCAGCCATGCTGGTGCCGCTCAGTTGAATAAAGGCGTAGGCGCCTCGACCGGCGACGATGCGCTCAGGATAGGTCTGCGTCAAGTACGACCCGGGCGCGGCGGCGGCGACGATCTTGTTGCCCGGCGCCGCGACGTCTGGTTTCAGCACGCCGTCGATCGCCGTCGGCCCTCGTGAACTGTAGCTGGCGATAGCGTCGTCCGAACGCTGCACCGTGGCTCCGGTGTTCAGCGCGCCCACGGTGAGTGCCACGGGAGTGTTGCCCGGTGAAATCACCGCGCCGACGATCGGGCGCCCATCTTCGGTCTTCCCCAGATTACCTGCCGCCGCGACGACGACCAGCCCGGCGTCGACCGCGCGTTGGACGGCCTGGCACAGCGGATCGTCGCGATACGACTCGAAGACCGGATGGCCCAGTGATAGATTGATGATGCGCAGCGCGTATTGCGCCCGGTGCTCGATTGCCCAGTCGATCGCGTTGATGACGTCACTGGTGTCACCGGAGCCATCGCCGTCCAGCACCTTCAAGCTGACGATGTGCGCGCCGGGCGCGATGCCAGAATACTCACCGTTCTCGTCCACACCCGCGATGGTGCCGGCGACGTGCGTCCCGTGTCCGTACCGATCCACCGTTGTGCCCGTACCGGCCGTGAAGTCGAATGTGGCGATCACGCGTGCGCGGAGCGAGGCGTGTTCCATTACCCCCGAATCGATGACGGCGACCCCGACGCCACGGCCGGTGACGCCGCGAAGTCCCGCAACGCCCGCCCACACCTGCGGCGCGCCAGTCGCCTCCGTTGAAACCGCCATCATTCGCTGGACGCGCGCATCGCCAGACAGGTGAGCGACGTCCGGGTCGTTACTCAGCGCGTCAAGCTGACCGCCGGTCACCTCGAGGACTGCGGCCCCACGAAGCGTTTTTTTGACGGTCGCGCCGTACCTCATTGCGAGCGACTGAATTTGGGTCTCGGTGCCGGCGACGATTACGTTGGTGGCGTCGGTGCGCCCCGACGCGATTCGCGCTTCGAGATCTTTTGAGAGCCGCGCGTGAGGGGCGCCGGCCTCGACGAGGGTTGGGCTGAGAACGACAAAGAGAAGAAGCGCAGGACCAGAGATCCGGCGGGCGAACATGTGCGAATGTGTGTTCATGGCGCAAACTTTCGTGACGTCGCGGGCTGTGCCGCATGCTACGGCACGCCGCATGCCACGACATCGCGGTACGCAGGTGCACGAGGGAAGCGGTGCATTTGGACGTGCACGAGAGGACTCTTTACGGCACCATGATCGCGCGTCGGGTCTCTCTCGAGTACGATTGAAGCCGCCTCCACCAAATGCCGAAGAAACGGTCAGCCAATCAGTTGGCCGGTGGTACCTGTCTGGCGGCTGGGTAACGGCTACCCGCCTTAAATGCCCGTAAATTCACAAATTTGTCGTTCGGCTAATAGATTGGCCGGTCAGGTCATCGGTGGCCCGTAAGTTATTCAACTCGTTGGCACTGTGCGCGATGATCGTCGCGGTAGGCGCGGCGTTGTTCGTGGCGAGACGGGTATCGACTCGCGCACCCGCGACTGCCGCGATGGATTCTGTGTCGCCGGCCACGCCCGCTCGCGGCGGAGAGCTCATTGCCTCATTCCGAAGCGAACCGCCCACACACAACCGGTACGTGGACCGCAGCGCGACCGGCGACTACCTGGCGCTTCTCACGCACGCGACGCTCGTTCGGGTGAATCGGATGACCGACACGCTCGAACCCTGGCTGGCGGAGAGTTGGACCGAATCTCCCGACCACCTCTCGTTCACGCTCAAGCTGCGCCCCGGCGTCGTCTTCTCCGACGGGATGCCATTCACGTCAGCTGATGTGGTGTTTTCGTTTCGCGCACTTTACGATCCGCACGTCAACTCACCACTCGCGAGCGACACCCTCGTCAATGGAAAGCCCCTTCAGATTGAAGCGCCGGATCCGTCAACGGTGATCGTGCGTCTGCCCACCCGGTTTGCACCGGGCTTGCGCCTGGTCGACGGCGTGCCGATTCTTCCGCGACATCGACTCGAGCCGGCGCTGGCACAGGGGAAGTTCAACGACGCCTGGTCGGCCACGACTCCGCTGACCGAGATCGCCGGCCTCGGTCCGTTCATCCTCGTCGAACACATATCGGGGGAACGGCTGGTCCTTGCGCGCAACCCTCACTACTGGCGGAAGGATCAGGCGGGCACATCACTGCCGTATCTCGACAAACTGACGATTGTCGTGGCCAGCCAGGCGAGCGAAGCCCTGAAGCTGCAGGCCGGCGAGATCGATGTGATGGCCAACGCCGATATTCGTCCCGACGATTACGCGGCCTATAAGCGCGCCGCCGACCAGGGACGCGTGCGTCTCATTGATGGCGGGTTCGCGCTCGATCCGAGTCTGCTCTGGTTCAATCTGAGCACCGCACCCGCCGCGAGTCCTGCCATCCGGCTCTTTCATCAGAAAGCGTTCCGTCAAGCGGTGTCGTGCACGGTCGATCGACAGGCGATTGCCAACACCGCGTACCTGGGAGCGGCAATTCCAATTTACGGCCCGGTCACCCCGGCGAATCGCACCTGGTTCAGTGACGTGCGTCCAGCCTGCGAGCACGATCCATCACGCGCGCGTGAACTCTTTCGCGATGCCGGGTTGACCGACCGCAATGGTGACGGGATGCTCGAGGATTCGACCGGGAAGCCGGCTCGTTTCTCAATCCTGACGCAAGGGGAAAACATTCGCTCGCGAGTGGTCGCGGTGATCCAGGAACAGCTGCGGCAGGCGGGAATCCTGGTAGACATCGTGCCGATGGATCCCGGCGGGCTCCTGCAGCGATTCACGCGAGGCAACTACGAAGCGATCTATTACGGGATTCAATCGAGCGCCACCGATCCCGCGCTGAGCGCGGGGTTCTGGCTCAGCTCCGGCGACTATCACTTCTGGAACCCTGAGCAGAAGAGCCCTGCAACAGATTGGGAACGGCGCATCGACGAGTTGATGCGCCGCGTCGCCGAGCCGTCGGATCTCGAGGAGCGCCGTCGTGTGTTCACGGAGGTTCAGCGCATCTTCGTCGACGAACTGCCGGCCATTTACTTTGTGACACCCAAAGTCACCGTGGCGATCAGCACACGCGTCCTCAACCCGCAGCCGGCGCCCCAGATCCCGCAATTGCTCTGGAATGCGGACTCGTTGGCGGTGACGCCTGCCCGTCACTGACGGGTAGTAAGGCGCGGCTTCGTTCCAGCCGAAACATCAACCGTGACTACCGGGTTCCGGCGATATCTCCTTCGCCGTTTCGGCTTCGCGGTTCTGCTCGTCTTTGTCGTGTCGTCGGCGTCGCTGCTCCTGGCACGCCTGGCCCCTTCAGATGATGCATTCGCTGCTGACCGCGCGGTTATCGCGGCCGAACGGCATCGTCTTGGTTTCGACAAGCCGCTGGCGGCGCAATACGCGGAGTGGCTCACCAGAAGTGTCCGTTTTGATTTCGGCGAGTCTCTGAGGTTCCGCCGCCCCGTTGCCGCACTGATTCGCGAACGTGCCGGAAGGACCGCCCTGCTCGGCGTGTCAGCGCTCCTGCTGGCCACCATTGTGGGGATCCCGCTTGGTGTATTCACGGGAAGCCGATCCAGCGGACCGCTCACCTCCGTCGTCCATACCGCATCGGTCGTCGTCTTGTCGATCCCATCGCTGGTCATGTCATTGGTGCTGCTGCTCTTGGCCGCACGCACCGGATGGTTTCCTGCGGGCGGGCTGCCCTCTATTCCGGCGGGCGCGGGGGTTGTCGATTCGATCGGCGCAATTGCGCGGCACCTGTTGCTTCCGGCGGTAGCGCTGGCGCTGCCGATGGCCGCTGCGCTCGAGCGTTTGCAATCACGAGCGATCCAGGAGGCACTTGCGGATCCCTGCATTCTTGCCGCGCTCGCGCGGGGCGTGCCCCGCCAGCGCCTCGTCTGGCGGCACGGGTTTCGCCTGGCGCTGAAGACCGTGCTTGCGATCTACGGAATCATGATCGGCACCGCTTTGAGCGGATCCTTCGTCGTCGAAATCGTGATGTCCTGGCATGGACTTGGAGATTTGATGTATCAAGCCCTGCAGGCGCGGGACTTGTACCTCGTCGCCGGGTGCGCCGCAGCGGGTTCATGCGGGCTCGCGTTGGGAATTCTGACCTCCGATCTGGCGCTCGCAGCCGCCGACCCACGCGTCGAGGAACTTGGTTGATCGCCGGGACGACGCGGGCGGGGA
>Ga0308175_100003926_pt1 | contig 10373 bp, 8 predicted proteins | sample PhyCR1_3_FD_203893 | JGI IMG/M metagenome (GOLD analysis project Ga0308175, IMG submission 203893) | Soil microbial communities from UC Gill Tract Community Farm, Albany, California, United States - DLSLS.C.R1 | ecosystem: Environmental > Terrestrial > Soil > Agricultural land | place: USA...
CCGCCACCGCCCTCCGCGCCGCCTACGCCGACGTCCTCGCCAAGGCCGACCCCCTGCTCCACTGACCACCCCGGCCCCGTCTCCACCCCCGCACGCTCTGGAGCCTGCGACGCCGGCGTCCCTGTCTCCCGGCCGGCCTACGTCTTTGCGCCGGGAGGTGCAGCAGAGACGTAGTCCGTGGGCGTGGGGATTGGCTCCGGGCCGGACTGTGTCTTTGCTCCGCGACGTGCAGCAGAGACGAAGTCGCCCGGCGAGGGGATTGCCGCGGGCGCTCGCGCGGCCCCGCTCGCACGGGCCGGTCGGCCGCGCGGAGCGGAGTGGCCGGGTGGAGCCCGGGCAACCTGCGCGTACCGTTCGGCGCATGGCGGTGGTGCGGCCGGACAACGCGCAGCAGGCGCGGCTCCTGCGGCTGCTGCGTGACGACGGGCCGCGCTCCCGGGCCGAGCTCGGCGACGCGGTGGAGCTGTCCCGGTCCCGGCTCGCGGTCGAGCTCGACCGCCTGGTCGAGCTCCGCCTGGTGGAGACCGCCGGCCTGGCCGCCTCCCGCGGCGGCCGCCGCTCCTCCATCGTGTGCATCGCCCGCAACACCCGCTTCCTCGGCATCGACATCGGGGCCACCTCGATCGACGTCGCCGTCACCGACGGCGAGCTGCGGGTGCTCTCGCACGAGACCGAGCCGGTGGACGTGCGGCAGGGCCCGGAGGTGGTGATCGGCCGCGCGCTGGAGATGGTCGGCAAGCTGCGGGCCGCCGACACCGCGGGCGGCCTGGCCGGCGCCGGGGCCGGCGTACCGGGCCCGGTCAGCTTCGCCGAGGGTATCCCGGTCTCCCCGCCGATCATGCCGGGCTGGAACCACTTCCCGGTCCGCGAGGCGTTCGCCTCCGAGCTGGGCTGCCCGGTGCTGGTCGACAACGACGTCAACATCATGGCGCTGGGGGAGAAGCACGCCGGGATCGCCCGCTCGGTCGACGACTTCCTGTTCGTCAAGATCGGCACCGGCATCGGGTGCGGCATCGTCGTCGGCGGCGAGGTCTACCGCGGGGTGTCCGGCAGCGCCGGCGACATCGGCCACATCCGCGTCGACGACGCCGGGCCGATGTGCCTGTGCGGTAACACGGGCTGCCTCGAGGCGTTCTTCGGCGGCAGCGCGCTGGCCCGCGACGCGCAGGCCGCCGCCCGCTCGGAGCGCTCCCCGGAGCTGGCCGCCCGGCTGGAGCGGACCGGCACGCTCACCGCCGCCGACGTCGCCGCCGCGGCGGCGGCCGGCGACCCGGTCTCGGTGCGGATGATCCGGGACGGCGGCCGCCGGGTCGGCCAGGTCCTCGCCGGCCTGGTCAGCTTCGTCAACCCGGGCCTGATCGTGATCGGCGGCGGCGTGGCCGGCATCGGCCACTCGCTGCTGGCCGAGATCCGCGGCGTGGTCTACCGGCGTTCGCTGCCGCTGGCCACCGGGAACATGCCGATCGTGCTCTCCGAGCTCGGCGACGAGGCCGGTGTGGTCGGCGCCGCCCGGTTGATCAGCGATCGGATCTACGCCGTCTGATCGAGGCCACTTCTTCCTCCGACGGGAAAAAGTTGCGGCGATGCGAGCCCAACTTCTTGTGCGGCCCGTCGCAAGTCCTCTAGCGTCCCTTGTCACCAGCCGGTTCCGGGGGAGGTGAGCGGTGCAGGCGCTGCTGACGGTCAACGGGGTGGTGAAGCAGTTCCCCGGCGTGCGGGCGCTGGACGGGGTCGACCTCGAGGTGACGGCCGGCGAGGTGCACTGCCTGCTCGGCCAGAACGGGGCCGGCAAGTCGACGCTGATCAAGGTGCTCTCCGGCGCGCACCGGGCCGACGCCGGCGAGATCCGCTGGCAGGGGGAGCCGGTCGCGTTCGGCACCCCGATCGCCGCCCTGCGGGCCGGTCTCGCCACGATCTACCAGGAGCTCGACCTGGTCGACGGGCTGTCGGTGGCCGAGAACATCGTCCTCGGGCACGAGCCGGCGACGCTCGGCTTCACCCGCCGCGGCGCGACGAACGACGCCGCGCGGACGCTGCTGACCCGGCTCGGCCACCCCGACATCCGCCCCACCCGCGAGGTCGGCACGCTGTCCGCCGCCGGCAAGCAGGTGGTGAGCATGGCCAGGGCGCTGTCCCACGACGCGAAGCTCATCGTGATGGACGAGCCGTCGGCGGTGCTCGACAGCGCCGAGGTGGAGAACCTGTTCCGGGTCATCCGCCAACTCACCGCCGACGGCGTGGCCGTGGTCTACATCTCCCACCGGCTTGACGAGATCAGGATCATCGGCGACCGGGTCACGGTGCTCAAGGACGGCCGTACGGTCGCGGTCGGCCTGCCCGCCCGGACCACCCCGACCGCCGAGGTGGTCCGGCTGATGACCGGCCGCTCGGTCGAGTACGCGTTTCCCCGCGCGGCCGCCAGCGCCCACGACGGCGCGGAGATCCTCCGGGTGGAGGGGTTGACCCGCCGCGGCGAGTTCACCGACGTCTCGTTCACCGTCCATAGTGGAGAGATCGTCGGCCTGGCGGGGCTCGTCGGTTCCGGCCGGTCGGAGATCGTGGAGACCGTGTACGGGGCGCGCAAGCCGTCCGCCGGCACGGTCACCGTGGACGGGCGCCGGCTGCGGCCGGGTTCCGTCCGCTCGGCCATCCGGGCCGGTCTCGGGCTCGCCCCCGAGGAGCGCAAGAGCCAGGGCCTGCTGCTGTACGAGCCGGTCTACCGGAACATCTCGGTGTCCAGTCTCGGCCGGTTCGCCCGCGGTGGCTGGGTGCTGCCAGGCCGTGAACTGACCGCCGCCGTCGAGGTGGCCGAGCGGCTCGACGTCCGGCCGGCCGACCCGCGCCGGCCGGTGCGCACGCTGTCCGGCGGCAACCAGCAGAAGGTGGTGCTCGCCCGCTGGCTGCTGCGGGACTGCCGGCTGCTGATCCTGGACGAACCGACCCGCGGTGTCGACGTCGGCGCCCGCACCGAGCTCTACCGGCTGGTGCGCTCGCTGGCCGACCGCGGGGTCGGCGTGCTGCTGGTCTCCAGCGAGATCCCGGAGGTGCTCGGGCTGGCCGACCGGGTGCTGGTCGTCAGCGACGGTCGCATCGTCCACAGTGGACCGACGGGTGAGATCGACGAGCCAGGCGTCCTCGACCTCGTGATGGAAGGGGCGGTCGCATGACCGAGGCACGGCCGGTCGAGGTCCCGCCCGCCGACGAGCAGGGCCGGGTCGAGCAGGCGGCGTCCGCCACCGTGCAGAGCCGGCTGCGCGGGCGGTTCGCCGAGGTGCGCAACCTCGGCCTGGTCGGCGTGCTGGTGGTCCTGGCGATCGTCGGCATCGCCACCACCGACGGGCAGTTCCTCACCCGCAGCAACATCCTCAACATCCTGGTCAGCGCGTCCATCATCGGCGTCGTCACGGTGGGCATGACCTTCGTCATCATCGGCGGCGGGATCGACCTGTCCGTCGGCGCGCTGGTGGCGCTGGCGTCGGTGTGGGCGACCACGCTGGCGACCCAGTCCTACGGCGCGTTCGTCATGGTGATCTGCGCGCTGCTGGTGGGGATGGGCGCGGGGCTGGTCAACGGGGTGCTTATCGCGTACGGGCGGCTGGTGCCGTTCATCGTCACGCTGGCGATGCTGGTCTCCGCCCGCGGGCTGGCCCAGTCGCTGTCGGACCGGCGCACCCAGCTGGTCACGGTGCCCGCGATCAACGACATCGCCACCACCGACGTGCTCGGCATCCCGCTGCTGGTCTACCTCTTCGCCGCGGTCATCGTGATCGGCTGGCTGGTGCTCAACCGCAGCACGTTCGGCCGCCGCACGTTCGCCGTCGGCGGCAACCCCGAGGCGGCCCGCCTCGCCGGCATCGACATCCGCCGGCACACCGCCCTGCTCTACGTGGTCTCCGGGCTGTGCTGCGGCATCGCCGCGGTCATGATCATGGCCAGGACGACCACCGGCTCCAGCACCCACGGCGACCTGTACGAGCTGGACGCGATCGCCGCGGTCATCATCGGCGGCACGCTGCTCACCGGCGGCCGCGGCACGCTGATCGGTTCGATTCTCGGCGTGCTGGTGTTCACCACGATCACCAACCTGTTCGTCCTCAACAACCTGCCGACCGAGGTCCAGAACATCGCCAAGGGCCTCATCATCGTCGCCGCCGTGCTGCTGCAGCGGCGCGGCCGGACGGCGGCCGTCCCCTAGACCCGGCGGGGCCGGCGGGAGAAGGGCGCGCCGCCGACCGGACCCCCGCCCGATGCACCGTCCCACCCGCCGCGCCGCGATCCCGTCATGCCTCGATCAGCCGTGCCCGCCCGCGTGTCCGGGCGCACCGACGAAGGAGCGCTGCAAATGTCCGACCTCCGCACCGCAGGACTCGACCGGCGGCGGTTCCTCGCCGTCGGCGGGCTGGTGGGCGCCGGCGCCGTGCTGGCCTCGTGCACCAGCAACGACCCCGACACCGCCGGCAACAACGACAACGAAGGCCAGGCCGCGGTCGGCAACAACGACAACGCCGCCGCCGGCAAGGAGGTGACGATCGGGTTCTCGGCTCCGCAGGCCGACCACGGCTGGATCGCCGCGATCAGCAAGAACGCCGAGGACCAGGCGAAGAAGTTCTCCGACGTGACGTTCGAGCCGGTCGAGGCGACCAACGAGGTGACCCGGCAGATCTCGTCGGTGGAGACGCTGATCGCGAAGAAGGTCAGCGCGCTGGTGATCCTGCCGTTCGACGGCAAGGCGTTGACCGCGGTGGCGCAGAAGGCGACGGCGGCCGGCATCCCGGTGGTCAACCTGGATCGGGAGTTCGACACCCCGCAGGCGTACCGGACCCTGATCAAGGGCGACAACTACGGCATGGGCGTGTCCGCGGCCACCTACATCGGCGACCAGCTCAAGGCCAAGAACGTCAGCAATCCGGTGATCGTGGAGATCGCCGGGATCGACAACCTGCAACTGACCCAGGACCGCAGCCGCGGCTTCAAGGAGACCCTGGCCAAGTACGGCTACAAGGTGACGGCACGGCAGGCCGCGCAGTTCACCGTCGAGTCCGGGCAGCAGGTCGCGGCCAACCTCTTGCAGGCCCAACCGAAGATCGACGCGATGTGGAACCACGACGACGACCAGGGCGTCGGCGTGCTGGCCGCGATCAACCAGGCGGGGCGCACCGAGTTCTTCATGGTCGGCGGCGCCGGCTCGGCCAACGCGATGCGCGAGATCAAGGCCGACAAGGGCGTGCTCAAGGCGACCGTGACCTACAGCCCGAGCATGGCGTCGTCGGCGATCTCGCTGGCCCGCCTGATCGCCCAGAACAAGGGCATGTCCGACCTGGTGGAGAAGCAGGTGCCGGCGTCGATCACGCTGGCCTCGGAGACGATCACCAAGGACAACGTGGACCGGTACATGTCGCTCGGTTTCGAGTCCTGAGGGGTGCTGTCGATGTCCACACCGGACGCTGTCGGGGATCCGGTGCCTCCGTTCGGGGTCGGCATGGTGGGCTACGCCTTCATGGGCGTCGCCCACTCCCGGGCCTGGCGCTCCGCCGGCCGGGTCTTCGACCTCCCGCTGGACCCGCGCATGACCGTCCTCTGTGGACGTGACGCCACGGCGGTCACGGCCGCCGCGGCTCGGCTCGGCTGGGCGTCGGTGGAGACGGACTGGAAGACCGTGCTGCAACGCGACGACGTCGCGCTGGTCGACATCTGCACCCCTGGCTCCAGCCACGCCGAGATCGCCACCGCGGCGCTCGCCGCCGGCAAGCACGTGCTGTGCGAGAAGCCGCTGGCCAACACGGTGACCGAGGCGCGGTCGATGGCGGCCGCGGCCCGGGAGGCGCGGGCGCTCGGGGTGCGCTCGATGGTCGGGTTCAATTACCGGCGGGTGCCGGCGGTGGCGTTCGCCCGCGCGCTGGTCGCCGCCGGCAGGATCGGCACCATCCGCCACGTCCGCGCGCAATACCTGCAGGACTGGATCGTCGACCCGGAGTTCCCGCTGGTCTGGCGGCTGCGGGCGGACGAGGCCGGCAGCGGCGCGCTCGGCGACATCGGGGCGCACATCGTCGACCTCACCCAGTTCGTCACCGGGCAGCGGTTGACGGGGGTCAACGCGCTGCTGGAGACGTTCGTGCGCCGGCGGCCACTGCCCGGTGCCGCCGCCGGTCTGTCCGCGACCGCGGCGGGCGGCGAGCTGGGCGAGGTCACGGTCGACGACGCAGCGCTGTTCCTCGGTCGGCTCGACGGCGGCGCGATCGCGACGTACGAGGCGACCCGGTTCGCGACCGGCAGGAAGAACGCGATCCGGGTCGAGGTGAACGGCTCGACCGGCAGTCTCGCGTTCGACCTCGAGCGGCTCAACGAGCTGGAGTTCCTCGACGGCACCGAGGACGCCGAGCTGCAGGGCTTCCGACGGGTGGTCGTCACCGAGCCGGGCCATCCGTACCTGTCCGGCTGGTATCCGCCCGGGCACACGCTGGGCTGGGGTGACACGTTCGTGCACGAGATCGCCGACCTCGTGCGCGCCGTCGGGGCCGGGACCGACCCGCTACCGTCATTCGAGGACGGGCTGCAAGTACAGCTCGTCCTGGACGCGGTGCAGCGCTCCGCTGCCGACCGCGGCTGCTGGACGGAAGTGGAGGAACCGTGACGACTCTCACCCCTGTTGCGACTAAGGAAGACAGGTTCACCTTCGGGCTCTGGACGGTCGGCTGGCTCGGCCGCGACCCGTTCGGCGATGCGACCCGATCCCCGCTTGACCCGGTGGAGACCGTGCACCGGCTGGCCGAGCTCGGCGCGGCCGGGGTGACGTTCCACGACGACGACCTGATCCCGTTCGGCTCGTCCGAGGCCGACCGGGCCAAGCTGATCGCGCGGTTCAAGGACGCGCTCGCGGAGACCGGCCTGACCGTCCCGATGATGACGACGAACCTGTTCACCCACCCGGTGTTCAAGGACGGCGCGTTCACCGCCAACGACCGGGACGTGCGCCGGTTCGCGATCCGCAAGGTGCTGCGCAACATCGACCTGGCCGCCGAGCTCGGCGCGAAGACGTACGTGGCCTGGGGCGGCCGGGAGGGCGCCGAGAGCGACGCCGGCAAGGACCTCCACGCCGCGTACGACCGGTTCAAGGAGGCCTTCGACACGCTGTGCGCGTTCGTGCTCGACAGGGGCTACGACATCCGGTTCGCGTTGGAGCCGAAGCCGAACGAGCCGCGCGGCGACATCTTCCTGCCGACGGTCGGGCACGCGCTGGCGTTCATCGAGAAGCTGGAGCATCCCGAGCTGGTCGGCGTCAACCCGGAGACCGGGCACGAGCAGATGGCCGGGCTCAACTACACCCACGGGATCGCCCAGGCCTTGTGGGCCGGCAAGCTGTTCCACATCGACCTCAACGGCCAGCACGGCGTCAAGTACGACCAGGATCTGCGGTTCGGCACCGGCGACCTGAAGAGCGCGTTCTTCACCGTCGACCTGCTCGAGGGCGCCGGTGGCACCGGCCCGGTCTACACCGGGCCCCGGCACTTCGACTTCAAGCCGCCGCGGACCGAGGACGTCTCCGGTGTGTGGGCGTCCGCGGCCGGGTGCATGAAGACCTATCTGCTGTTGAAGGAGCGGGCGGCCGCGTTCCGAGCCGACCCGGAGGTGGCGGCCGCGCTGGAGGCGTCCCGGGTGCCCGCGCTCGCCCAGCCCACGCTGGACGCCGGCCAGGGCTGGCAAGGGCTGATCGAGTCCGATGTGGACTTCGACCCGGAGGTCGCCGGTGCCCGCGGCATGAACTACGAGCGGCTCGACCAGCTCGCGCTCGAGCACATCCTCGGCGCCCGATAACTCAGGAGGACCGATGCCCCGACCCGTCACCCTGTTCACCGGCCAGTGGGCCGACCTCCCGTTCGAAGAGGTGTGCCGGCTGGCCGCCGAGTGGGGGTACGACGGGCTGGAGATCGCCTGTTGGGGCGACCACTTCGAAGTCGACCGCGCGCTCGCCGATCCGTCGTATGTGGACGGCCGGCGGGCAATCCTGGCCAAGCACGACCTGCGGGTGTTCGCGATCTCCAACCACCTCGTCGGGCAGGCGGTCTGCGACGACCCGATCGACGAGCGGCACCGCGGGATCCTGCCGGACCGGGTCTGGGGCGACGGTTCGCCGGAGGGGGTGCGGCAGCGGGCCGCCGAGGAGATGAAGGACACTGCCCGCGCTGCCGCGAAGCTCGGCGTGTCCACAGTGGTCGGGTTCACCGGGTCGTCGATCTGGAAGACGGTGGCGATGTTCCCGCCGGTGCCGGCGGCCATGGTCGACGCCGGCTACCAGGACTTCGCCGACCGGTGGAACCCGATCCTCGACGTGTTCGACTCGGTCGGGGTGCGGTTCGCGCACGAGGTGCACCCGTCGGAGATCGCCTACGACTACTGGACGGCCGTACGGGCGCTGGAGGCGATCGGGCACCGCCCGGCCTTCGGGCTCAACTGGGACCCGTCCCACTTCGTCTGGCAGGACCTCGACCCGGTGGGATTCCTCTGGGACTTCCGGGACCGGATCTACCACGTCGACTGCAAGGATGCGAAGCGGCGGGTCGGCAACGGCCGCAACGGCCGGCTCGGCTCGCACCTGCCGTGGGCGGACCTGCGCCGCGGCTGGGACTTCGTGTCCACCGGGCACGGCGACGTGCCGTGGGAGGACTGCTTCCGGATGCTCAACGCGATCGGCTACGACGGGCCGATCTCGATCGAGTGGGAGGACGCCGGGATGGATCGCCTCATCGGTGCGCCGTCCGCGCTGGCGTTCGTCCGCGAACTGGCGGCCATCGAGCCGCCGGCCGCCGCCTTCGACGCGGCCTTCTCCTCGCGCTGAGCCCGGCACGCCGGAGGGGCGGACCGAGGTTCGGCCCGCCCCTCCGCAATGCCTCAGGGGTTCGTCGTCCGCCCGTTCCCCCGCGAGCTCGACGAGCTCGGCGTGGTGGACGAGCTCGGGGTAGTCGAAGAGCTGGGCGTCGTGGGCGAGCTGGGCGAGCTGGGCGTGGTGGACGAGCTCGGCGTGGTCGAGGAGCTGGGCGTCGTCGACGACGTCGGCTCGAACAGGTCGCTGCTGCCCGGCCTGGAGTCCACCGTCGTACCGTACGACGGGGTATCCGACTTGTCGGCGCCCACGGCAGACTTGACCTTGGTGGCGATGTCGGACTGCTTGGCCTTGTCCACCAGCTCGGTGCCCTTGGCCTGCAGCGCTCCCGCCGTGCTCTGCACCTTCTCGTTGCCGGCGACCTTGCGGGCCTGAGCGACGATCTCTTCGTACCGCTGTCGGCCGGCCCTGCTGCCCAGCACGTACCCGGCCGCGAACCCAGCGGCCACGGCGAGCTTCCCGTACATGTGATCTCCTTCAGTTGGTTCGATCCGTGTCAGCCGGTCACCCGGGGTCTACCCGGCCGTCAGCATGCGTACCCCCGATCGGGTATTGTGGTCCCCCGTCGCCACCGCGCGACCGTTCCCCCGTAGCTCAATTGGCAGAGCATGCGACTGTTAATCGCAGGGTTAGTGGTTCGAGTCCACTCGGGGGAGCAAACCCGCAGCTCAGCGGCCTAAGCACCGGGCCGATCAAGATCACGCCCACCCTTTACCCACACCTTTCGTCGGGACTCGTTCGGTCGACCGCCTCCAGGACCGCTGCCGCGCCCGTAACACGAAGTTTGCGTCCGAAGTACCGATCCTGCGTCATCGAGACCTTGGCGTGGCCGAGCTGGTCGGCCGCCGCGCGTGCGCTCAGGCCGGCCTGGTCCATCAGCGTGCCGACGGTCCGGCGGAAGGTGTGCGAGGTGATGGCCGGGTAGCCGACCCGGGCGAAGACCTGCCGCAGATCGGCCTGGGTGTTACTCGGATCACGCAGCCGCCCGGTGGGCGAGGTGAACACCGCCTCCCACCGGTTCGGCGGCTGCGCTGCCCGCCGCCGCAGCATCGCCGTACACCAGCTCGGCAGTTCCACCGAGCGCCAGCCGGCCTCGCTCTTCGGCTTCGGCTTGATGACCACACCCTCACCGCGAATACGGATCACCGTTCCCCGCACTTCCACCGTCCCGGAATCCAGGTCCACGGCTGGCCACGTTATCGCCGCCGTTTCCCCGATTCGCAGTCCGGTCGCCATCATCATGTCCACGAAGTCGACCAGGTCCAGATCCGTCGCATGCTCATCGGCCGACAGTTTCGCCCGCAGATCCCAGACCTGCTGCAATTCCAGCGCGTGCGCAGACTTCGACTTCCCACGAATAGCGGCGGCGTCCCTGACCGGATTACGGTCCAACGCATCATGCCGTGCAGCGAGACCAAGCATTCCACTCAACACGGTCCGGGTCGTACGGGCCACCGCAACGCCGTGCCGCTCCTTGGTCGCTCGCAGAAGACGG
>Ga0308175_100003928_pt1 | contig 10372 bp, 9 predicted proteins | sample PhyCR1_3_FD_203893 | JGI IMG/M metagenome (GOLD analysis project Ga0308175, IMG submission 203893) | Soil microbial communities from UC Gill Tract Community Farm, Albany, California, United States - DLSLS.C.R1 | ecosystem: Environmental > Terrestrial > Soil > Agricultural land | place: USA...
GCAAGCGTGAATGGAAGACCAAGACCGGAAAAGCGAACTTCATTCCACCCACCTCGCTCTCGACCGACATCGATATTCCTCCGGAACAGCGGGATGTGGTGCAACTCATGACGTTACGCAGCAACGGGCAATTCAATACGACCGTGTACAGTTACGATGATCGGTTCCGAGGTGTCTATGGCTCGCGTCACATCGTCTTGATGCATCAAAACGACATCGACCGCTTCGATCTTAAGGAAGGTCAGACGGTTTCGCTGACAACAGCCGTGGAGGACGGGGTTGAACGTTCAGTAGCCGGCTTGCAGATCGTGGCTTACGATATCCCGGAAGGTTGTGTCGCCGGCTACTATCCGGAATGCAATCCACTGATCCCGCTCTGGCACCATGCCAAGAAGGCCAAGGTGCCAGCCGCCAAGTCGATACCGGTCAGGATCCGGCGGCACGCCACCTAGCGCACCTCGGCTTACGGTGCCTTTCAAATCGCTGCTCACCGACGCCTCTGCGACTGCGCTCTCGGTCAGGACGTCCGCGCTGGCGCAACGATCAAGAACAGGAACCTATTGCGCCACCTTCGATTAGTGAGGAACAGGAGTTCGGGCCGAATGCAGACCCTACTAACCAAAGCGGGTACCTGGATGGCCCAACCCGCGGCTTTCGGCTTCGTCATTATCTATCTCGGTCTATGGATAACCTTCGATCGGGAGTCGCTCGACTTTCATGGCGCCATCGCGCTCATCACGCTTTGCATGACGCTTCTCATCCAGCGCTCTGAGCATCGCGACACGCAAGCTATTCAGGCCAAGCTCGACGAATTGCTGCGAGCGCATGAGGGCGCACGAAGCGACCTGAGCAAGATCGATGATCAGCAGCCGGAGCAGATCGAGGCTCATCGAGATAAAGCGCGGGCTAACGATTAGCTTTCGGGAAATTCGCAAATACTAAATGAGGGTAAAAGCGATGAAGAGAACATGCAAAGGCCTCCCTGTAGCGGGGGTCGTTCTTGGCGCGCTAGTGTCGGTTACAGCCCATGCTCAGGGCCTCCCCGTCGACACCGGCTCTCCCTTCCCAGTTGCGTTATGGATGCTGGGAGCGGCGGTTCTGGGTCTCGTGCTTGCCTACGGTATCGCAAGGAATAGACGACGAACCCGGTCCGAAGCTGAGCTTACCGATCGCGCGACCAAAAATCTTTACGCAAGGGAAGATCAAGCAGAACATCCGGACCGCCGCCGCAACCCATAATGATAGTTCTCCAAAGAGTCGGCAAACTAGGAGCCCACCTGCCTTATGAAACTACGGACGCCAAAGTCTGATCTCCTTTTTGACCTTGGAGATCCCTTTTTCACGGTGTGGACTTTCAACGCGGTAGCCGTTGCGGAAGCTGCGCGTGAACGGGCACGTCACTCTGTGCTGCTGCGTTGTGCCGCGGGGTTAATTTCCGTCGACGCGGCAGCGACCTCGCGTATGGCTGCGATCACCCGATCTGTTGCGGTCTGTTGGATCATGTGCCCGTTTCCGACAACTCGGTGAAATACACTCTGTCTAACGTCGGAATGCAGGCGCGCCGATTGCGTTTCGATGTCAATCAATCGATCCTGATCGCCCGCAATGATAGCGATGGGCATCTTCAAACCCGCATACTGATCGCGCCGCAAAAAGGCGTTGGGGATCATCATCGCCGATTCGGCGGCTGATGCGCGGAGCTGTGAAGGACGTAGCGCCATCTCTTTGGGAAATGCCCTGAATTTTTCCGGCACGGATCGAGGGCCGAAGATTTTGGCCATCATGAGGGGCCATATCGCCCGGCTGATGAGCGGCGACACAGTGTAACTGAGAACGTCGCCGATCAACGGCAAGGCCGGCATGCCCATCGCGAGAACGTCGGGCCTTGCAGTCGGGTAGTAGTAGCCCGAGGCAAGGATCAGTCCCCGAACCAGCGTCGGGTATTTCAGGGCCAACGCCACTGCAACAGACGCCCCCCACGAGTGTCCAAGAACGAGCCCATTCGAAACGTTGAGCCGCTTGAGGGCGCCTTCAATGAGCTCAGCCTGAACATCCGGCGTCCAGACCACGTTGCGCGGGCGGTCGCTGTGGCCGAAACCAGGACGATCTATACTAATGACACGGTAATACTTGGCAGCGAGATTGATCAGACCGCTCGATTCGAAGTCCTGGATCATGCTGCCGTTACCATGCAGGAGAATGAGCGGCTCGCCGGAACCTCGCTCGACGTAATGCAGGCGAACACCGTCGACGTTAAGGAAGCGGCCAGCGGCTGGATTGTCACGCTCGGCTTTCTTGGCAAGATGGCGATTGAGCAAAGCCATGGTGGCCAGCGCTCCAATCACCACCCCCGAAGCTACCGCGAACGAAGGCGCCTTGGCTTTGCGACGTCGAGCCGGGATAGAGGAACGCAGGCGTCTAACAACATGGGCCGTAGTCATGTATTTTCCTCGGGAAAGCGCGTGCACGAGGTCCAGAATATTCCGGGAAATGTTGCAGCGCCGTGTGAACCGATGACGATGCGGATCGTTCCTTGCCTTTTGCTGTCGCGAAGGCCTCAAGGCATCGGGGCTTCTCTATGATCGAGACAGTTTCGCTGCACTGCCGCGTTGATTGTCGGCGCCTTAATCGTCAGGTCGGTGAAGCCCATGAAGTCTCACAGACCAAATTCCTACGCAGGAGGCTCAAATCGCGACGTAGGGGCGTCTACCTTGCGATCAAGCAATTAGCAAAGCGCGCAAACAGCGCGGCTGGTCCGGGACATATCTCCACACAGCCGGCTTGTTGCAGCGATATCTCCGTGAACCCGCCACAAAGCACGCCGATCGTCGCGATCTTCGCCTTTCCAGCTGCTTCCGCGTCGTAGGGCGTATCGCCAACCGCGACCGCATCGGCACCTTCGATATTCAACTTCCTTAGAACGACCTCGAAGATGTCAGGCGCAGGCTTGGATTCTTTGGCGTCGTCGGCAGAAGTCGTCACTTCTACCAGATCGGCGATGCGGGCGATGTCGAGATACTTCTCAAGTTCATCCGCCTTGGCCGACGATGCGACGGCGATCCGAAGTCCAGCCTCCCGGATCCGACGCAGTAGATCCGGGACTGCAGAGAAGGGTCGAACAAGCGGCAGATACTCAGTCTTGAACCGATTGCCACGCCACTCTTCCAGCTCTTTGCCGTGGTCTCGTTGATCGTCAGGGGACAGGAAAACGGGAATGAGTTTGTCTCCCCCCTTTCCAATCTGGCTTCGAGCCTGCTCGAAGCTGACTTCGTGGCCGAACTTGAGCAAGGCTTCCTGCCAAGCCATGGCGTGAAGATCCACAGAATCCAAAAGTGTGCCATCGAGGTCGAAAATAGCTGCCTTCAAAATCAAGTTCCTTCAGTACTGGAGCGCGCACTCTTGGAAAACCAATCCGCGTAACCAGTGTTCCTGGCCAGATGCCGGTTCAGATCCGGCGCACCGTCGACCCACCACGCGGGGCCGCGCGCTCCTGGCGCACGTTTGAGACGCAAAGGATGTCCTTCCACCCCCTCCTCGGGATCTCCCCCGTCCGCCCTGCCTGCCGGAACAACGCGCTCGGCTGTAAACGCGACAGCCAAAGCGCCACGGCAATCTCCCAGCCACCGAAAGCAGGCACCCGCCATCTTGGCCTTTGATCATGCTCATCCGCATCTCCCGCGAAGTAAGGGAGCTGCTGGTTATGAATTCCTAATGGATCGTCCGACCCGGCCCGATTGCATTGCCAACGAAAGCCGTGCTTGCCGATTCGTCCCGGCCTGGAACATGGCCGCCCTTTGTGCGTTCGTTGTGGCATCATCGGAGAAGCGGACTATGGCAACGAAAGCTAGAGTATTCCTTGCAGTCCAATTCCACGAGCGAACCGCGCCCAATTCGCAATGACCGATCGGGTTAAATCAAGCGTCGGGAAGAAACGCGAAGAGCTGACCGAAACCACAGAAGAACGAAAGCCGCTGCCACTGGATGCCGGGTCACGCGTGAGGGCCCGCGTCGTGCTTGCGGTCGTGCTGGTAGGCCTTGCGTTGTGGACGGCTGCCAGCTTCATGCCCGCGCTGATATGGGCCACAATTCTGGCCGTTTCGCTATGGCCACTCTACATCAAATTTGCAAACCGCTTCGCCTCGGGCCCGTCGAACTTGGCCGCCTTCATTTTCACCCTCTTCGTCGCGCTGATTCTTTTCACTCCCATGGCGCTCGCCATCTACCAGGTGGCGCATCAAGGCGACGTTCTGATCGGCTGGCTGAAGAAAGCGGGAGAAAGCGGGATCGAGGTGCCTGAGTGGATTGCCCGCCTGCCGCTTGCGGCAGAGAGCATGCAGCAGTGGTGGCGCGATAACCTTTCGGATCCAAAAGCCGCGACTGCCTGGCTGAAGACGGTCAATGCTGAAAATGCTTCTGACCTTTTCAGAACGCTCGGCGGACAACTGCTCCACCGTCTGTTTCTGCTTTTCTTCTCCTTGTTGGCTTTGTTCGTCTTGCTCAGAAACGGCCGTTCGGTCGCGAATCGCTTCCTGGAGACGAGCGACCGCCTTTTTGGGGAGGCGGGAGAGGGCCTGATCGAAAAAATGGTAGACGCTACCCGCGGCACCGTGAACGGCACGGTGCTGGTCGCCGTGGGCGAAGGATTGTTGATCGGCGTCGGCTATCTCATTGCGGGCGTGCCCAATGCGGTGCTGTTCACCATTTTCACGACAGCCTTCGCAATGATCCCGTTTGGCGCCTGGGCAGCCTTCACCGCCGCGGCAGTCGTCCTCGTCTCAGGCGATGGCAGTGGAGTGGCGGCAGCAGGCGTATTTTGTTGGGGTACGATCGTCATGCTCGCCGGCGATCATTTTGTATGGCCGACCCTTGTCGGCGACTCGGCCCGGCTTCCGTTTCTACTGGCATTCGTCGGAATCTTCGGCGGCCTCGCTGCCTTCGGACTGATGGGGTTGTTTCTAGGGCCAGTGATCATGGCAGCGCTGTTGACCGTGTGGCGCGAGTGGGTGTTCCGACCCGCTGCGAAGCAGAGTAGTATAGGTTGAGCCGCTGTCCTCTTCCGGAAACCTTCAACTGCGATAACAGGCTCCAGGAACGGGAATAATAGCAATTAACCGACGCAGTAAATGCTTTACTGGAGGCCAAACCTGCTCCGACAGCCCGCCCCTCATCGGCGGCGCTGCTTACTTCCAGCTTCAGTGGTCTCTTTTGCAACGTGAGCCACCGGGATTTAGCGTCTTTCGGAACGAAGTGTGTCACCGCGGATTAGAGCTTTGAACAGACACCCGCCCCGCATACCGGGGCTTTTCTTTGAGGATCCGTCATGCTTTGGATTGAGGCCATCATCAATATCTCCGCGTTCGCTGGCTTCATCGGTTTAGCGAATCGGCAGCCGAAACAAGGCGACTGACGCTTATTGGCAATTTACTGCATAGTGCCTCTCGCAAAACAAGTGATCTCAAACTTGCCGCGGTCCGATGGCTACAAGAGGTCAGTAACTATTGAGGTTATAGCCGATCTCTTTCGCAAATGGGGCCAATGATCGGTTGATCATCGCCTGGTTGTTCAAAGTTGCGGGCGACGCGAGGAGTCGTCTAGCCAGTCGATGGCGCTCAGACCGAATGCAATTTCCCCAAAGCCCCCTCCGAGACATGCCGGCGGGCGAGCGAGGCCGACAAAGTATCGAGTTGATCCCGTCACCTTATAGTCAAAGTGATCTTCAAAGCAGCTTCACCCTTCGGTGTTCTGCAGTAAGATCGGCCGTCAGGCTGTTTTACTATCCAGCCTTTTGCCAACATGCTGTTGATCAGTTGCTTGCCGGCCGGGTAGAGTTGCACAAGCGAAAGGCCGCTCGTGAGCGTCAGCTTTTGCAGGACTGTGCGCTCTTGGCTCGAGGAATGTGAGGCGGAGGCGCGGGCACGGATTGTTGCCTTTAACGACTATTTTTTCAGGACACCCGCGTCCGTGTTGCTTAGACTTTGAGTGGCAGCGTTTGCAGCCGGAGTGTTGACGGCATTGCCGTGAGAACCGGGGCCAACCTCGCACTTTTGCGGACCATTCTCGAAGGCTCCGGCACGGAGCCGGACAACGTAGCGAGGGCCGAATTCGCAACTGATGAAATCGAGAAGCTCGCGCAGGACGCCACTCTCGACGCATATATCTTGCCGAGGTCCCCTCGACAGCAAGATCACTGCTGCAGCGATCGCCGCTTCGCGATCGCGCGGAGCTTCAAAGTTTCTTCCGGTCGATACGTCAGAAGCCATTGCCCTCAAACACCCGCGCTACGAAGCGGAGGAAATTCCGGGCGGAGTCTTCAACGCGAAACCGGCCTGGCCAGAGGAAAAGGTCGATACCATCAGCGTCAACCATCGTATCCTGACCAGAAAAGGGCTTCTCCGAAGCGAAGGCGGCTGCCTTTTACCGGCAGCTTCAGCTTCACGGTCCGGGACACGATCACGCAACGTGTCGCCGGCGCTGCGCACATCACAAAGCCAGACACGAAGGAGGCAGAGCCCTCCGTGCACAGGGGCACCGCAGCCGTCATCAACGGTACCGAGCGAACTTTTCTGGACAAATACAGCGACTACTTTTGGTTCGGCTTGCTTCTGCTTCCGGAATCGGTTCGGCCGCGGCCTGGCTGGGCCGCTATCTGAACAGGAACGAGCGAGACGACAACACCAGCTACCGCAACCGCATCCTTGCCCTGGTCTCGGAAGGTTCGTGATTCCGAGTCCGAAAAGGACCTGCAGGCATCGCAACGAGAGGTCGACGCGATCATCAGCGAGACCCTCAAGTGCTACGACAAGGGGGCCATCGAACCAGAGGACATGGCCGCATTCGGACTCGTTCTTGAGCTAGTCGATCATGCTGTCGCGGACAGGCGGGCGGCGCTGCGGCCCGGCCCCATCGATCAAGGGAGGGCGGGTCCAACCCTCGTCTCTCGCAGATAGTCGCACTCGGCAGGCCAAATCTCATCGCTTCTGCAGCACGGCGGACAGCGTCGAACCGTCATTCAAGATCGAAAAGACCTCGCGGCCAGACAGATGTGGGGCGGCCTGCTCGAAAGAATCACTGGCATCGACCTTGGCGCGCCCGATTGCGAGGTTGGCATCGATCGTGTCGGGCCGGACAACGCGAGGAGGCGGCAGTTGCGCGATGTGGAAGGCCAACAGCGCGGCGTCTCCGCGCAGTTCCATGAGGGCGGGCTTGATCTCTGCATCGGCCGACGCGCTCAATTCATTCGCTCGGCGCAGCACCGAAGGCGGCTCTCGTTCTTCGGGGGTCGCGAGCAGTTTGCCGGAGGCGGGCCTGGCAGTCAGCGCCCCGATGGGCACGGCCAACAGCAACCCCACGATGACCGGCGACATCCAGAGCAGAAGAGATAGCGAAACGGCGTAAGCACTTGCGGTCATCGCGACGCCGCACAAGGTCGGAATGCCGTATTTTCGGTAGAGCTCGCGACGCTCCACCGTGCCGTCGTCGCGCCTTTGCGTTTGCCAGCCCGCGTCACGGCCGGCCAGAATCTCGACGACCGCGATCGACTGGAAGATCATCATCACCGGGGCCATCAAGGCGGATACGACGATCTCCGCGAAAACTCCGGCAGCTGCGCGCAATGCGCCGCCAAACTGCCTTCGCGAAGATCCCCGTGTCCAAAGCAGAACCAGGCTGAGCAGTTTCGGCAGCAACAGCAAACCCATGGTGGCGACGAACACCCAGATGGCGAGCACCGGATCCTGGGCCGGCCAGGTCGGAAACAACGAGAAACCCTGGGGGAAATACTCCGGACGCACGAAGCGTGCCTGCAGCGAGATCAGCATCCCCAGGAGCAGAAATAGCAGCCACAGCGGCGCCGTCAGATAGGCCCCAATCCCAACCATGAAATGCAGGCGCGAAACCCAGTGGAGACCTCGTGCCGGGACTACGGCGAGATGCTGAAGATTGCCCTGACACCAGCGTCGGTCGCGCGCTGCGAAGTCAAGCAGCGACGGAGGCACCTCCTCATAGCTTCCCCCAAGCGTCGGAAGCATGTAGATGCCCCACCCCGCCCGCCGCATCAGTGCGGCCTCGACGAAATCGTGGCTCAGGATGTGCCCCCCGAACGGCTTGCGTCCCCGGAGCTGCGGCAGCGCCGCCGCCTCCGCGAACGCCTTCACACGGATGATGGCGTTGTGGCCCCAATAGTTGCCTTCGGAGCCGTGCCACCAGGCGACGCCGGCGGCGATCATCGGTCCGTACAGTCGGCCAGCGAATTGCTGGACGCGGCTAAAGAAACTTCGAGCATTGACGATCATGGGGAGCGTCTGGACGAGCCCGGCGCTCGGATTCGTCTCGATGGCATGGACCAGCCGGACGATGGTCTGCCCGCTCATGAGACTGTCGGCGTCGAGCACGATCATGAAGTCGTAGAGGCCGCCGAACCGCGTAATCCACTCGGAGATGTTGCCGGCCTTTCGCGCCGTATTCTCGGCTCGGTGGCGATAGTACAGCCGCGTTGCTACGGACTGTCGCAGCGCGAGGAGCGCTTTTTCTTCCGCAACCCAGATATCCGGATCGGTGCTGTCGCTCAGGACGTACCAGTCGAACAGCTTTCCGTGCGAGGTCGTCTCCAGGGATTCGATGATCGCACGAAGCCGCGCCGTCACGCGGTATGGGTCTTCGTTGTAGGTGGGAAGCAGCATGGCGGTCCGGCTTGTGATCGCAGGCAGCTCCGCGTCTGGCGCGAAGCCGCCCGAACCATGGGTCAGCAACACAAAGAAGCCGGCCAGCGCCGAGGCGAACGAAAAGGCGACCCAAGCGAGCAGGATCAGGAAGAGCGCCAGCACCATGGCTTCGAGGACGGTAACCCCGCCGACCTGCAGCACGCGATACATCTCATAGCCGCCCGCCGCCGTGAGCAACGCCGTCAAGAGAAGGATGAGGCTCCGTCGCCAAGCCATGGCGGCAGCGACCGGCGCAGGAACACGGTCGTGTACCCGTTTCCTGCCGAGGTCGCCAGGAGCCATCGGAAGGGGCGACTCGCGCGGTAGCAGTCGTTTGATCTCGAGATCGCCGGCGGCCGGCCGCGGTGCCGTACTCACGGTGCCCATCGGTAGACCCAGATTTCCGACAAGGGCTTGTCGCCTTCAGTCAGAAACGCCCGCAGCTCGATCGGCTCCCCTTTCACTTGGCACTGGAAGCTCAGCCGCCACCCACCGGTGTACGGATTGGGCTGCGTGACGATGTTCTTCACCTCGGACTTCTCCGCTGTCACCACGCCTTTGACGCCGGCAGGATCGATGCCCTTGAGGTTGTCGCCAAACAGATCGAGGACGAACAGGCGCGCGTCCTGGCCTCTTGCCCCGACACCAGTGCGCGTGAATCTGGCCAGCGAATGCGGCTTCGGGCTATCCGGTCCCCAGTGCAGACGGTAGGTGTAATTGTGTTCGCCCCTGGCCTGCAGCGGGGTTTTCGGCCGCCAGAACGCGGCAATGTTGTCGTGGACCTCCTCCTTGGTCGGAATCTCGAACAGCATGACCCCGCCCTCGCCCCAATCCCCGATCGGCTCCATCCAGAGACTTGGGCGTTTTTCGAAGCTGGATTCGATGTCCTGATAGGCGAAGAAGTTTCGCTCCCGCTGCATCAGCCCGAATCCGCGAGGATTGAGATCCTGAAAGGTGCTGATCTGGAGATCGCGCGGGTTGCTGAGAGGCCGCCAGAGGCTTTCGCCTTTCCCGTTGAAGATCGCAAGACCGTCGGAATCGTGAACCGACGGACGGAAGTCGTCGATATCGTTGCGGTCGTTCGGTCCGTAGAAGAACATGCTGGTCATGGGCGCGAGGCCGGCCCGTTGCATTTCAACGCGCGGGTAGACTGACATTTCGACATCGAACACCGTCGTGTCTCCGGGCCGCACGGAGAAACGGTAGCTTGCCGCGCAGCTTTTGCTGTCGAGCAGGGCGTGGATGACCATCGAGGTTGCACCCGGGGCTGGCCGCTCAAGCCAGAAGGCCTTGAAGAGCGGAAATTCCTCGCCCTTGGCTTCACCCGTATCGATCGAAAGTCCTCGGGCGGAGAGCCCGTACGTTTGCCCCTTGGCCACGGCGCGGAAATAGCTCGCCCCGAGGAATACACAAACCTCGTCGTAATAGTCGGGACGGTTCATGGGCGCGTGGATGCGGAAGCCCGCGAACCCGAGATCGCTGTCCTCGAACGCCGGGGCCTTCTCGCCGAAGGAGAAGTCCGCCTTGCGATACTTGAGCTCGGTGGCCTCTCCGTCCGCGACCTCGAAGATGTTCACTCTGTTCTTGTAGAAGAAGCCGCGATGGAAGAACTGCGCCTCGAACGGAAGATTCTTGCCGCGCCATAGCGCCCGCTCGGGCAAAAAGCGGATCGA
>Ga0308175_100003929_pt1 | contig 10369 bp, 4 predicted proteins | sample PhyCR1_3_FD_203893 | JGI IMG/M metagenome (GOLD analysis project Ga0308175, IMG submission 203893) | Soil microbial communities from UC Gill Tract Community Farm, Albany, California, United States - DLSLS.C.R1 | ecosystem: Environmental > Terrestrial > Soil > Agricultural land | place: USA...
GGCCGCGCCCTGAAAGATGCCGGCTTTGACGGCGTGGATCTCACTGTCCGTAAGGGAGGCCATGTCTTGCCCGAACGCGTGCGAGAAGACCTTCCGCGAGCACTCGAAGCAATCCAATCTCATGGACTCCGGGTGCTCATGATCACAACCGAGTTGACATCGCCCTCGGATCCGAGTGCGCGTCCAATCCTCGAGACCGCTGCACGCCTCAAGATCCCTTTCTTTAAGCCCGGTTACTGGCCCTATAAAACGGACGTATTCGCCACGCTTCGGAATGCAGGGACCGACTTACGTGGCTTAGTCGCGATGGCCAAGGAATGCGGGATTGTGGCCGGTTTCCACAATCATCCTCGGAATGTGGGGCTGGCGTTCTGGGACACGCACGAGATTATCCAAGATCTCGATCCGCAATGGGTCGGATATTACTACGACGCCAACAACGCCACTGAAGAAGGTGCGATTCGTGGTTGGCAAGTTGGCCTTAGAATCGCTTGCGCACGATTGAAGATGGCCGCTTGTAAGGATTTCTACTGGGAAAAGAGCGTTGGACAGTCAAAACCGGTCGAGTGCCCGCTTGGCGAGGGCGTCGTGAATTGGCCCGTAGTATTCAAAGCGTTTGTAGCCGCGAAGTTCGACGGTCCGATATCCATCCACCAGGAATATAAGGCGTCAGACCGACTCGTCTCTGCTCACAACGATCTCCAATTCGCAAGAAAGCAGTTGGCGATCGCCCGTTCAGCCTAAACCGAAAATGAGCCGCCAACATACAAGTTCGATTGCAAGAAGACTTCGATTATTAGCCGCCGCAGCCGCGCTATGTCTTTGCCAAGCCGTACTGGCCAGCGCGCAAAGCGCTGATACCGTTTACTACAACGGCAAGATCATCACGATGTGGGATCAACATCCGACCGTGGAGGCCGTCGCCATGCAAGGTGATCGGTTCATCGGCGTCGGCAGCAACGTGGACGTTTTGAAAACCGCGGACACCAAGACCCGAAAGGTCGATCTGCACGGGAAATGTGTAGTGCCGGGCCTCATTGCCGGCCATGTCCATCCAATTATGGCCGCTCTGAGCGAAATCGACGGACCGGTTCCGGTTTTTCATTCCATTCCCGAGATACAAACCTACATCCGCGAACAGGCGAAGACGGTTCCGGCGGGACAGATCATTTTCGTTCCTAAGGTCTATTCAACCCGTTTAACGGAGCATCGTTACCCCACCCGGCAAGAAATCGATGCAGCGTCCGGTGCCCGCGAAGCGGTGGTGGACAACGGCTATGCTTCCGTGTTGAATTCCGCGCTGCTGAGGCGCCTTAACATTACGCGAGACACACCGCAACCCGCAGACGGCCGTGTTGTCAAAGACGAAAAGGGTGAGCCCACGGGTTTGGTTCTAGGTGCGCCGGAGCTTCTGGGTAAGGTGCGTCAGTCTCGACCCGTCACTCCAGAGGAACGCATATGGGCGCTCAAAAGCATGCTCCAGCACTACACTGCAGTTGGCTTCACGAGTATCATCGATCGCCTGGAAGGGCCTGAGGGTTTTCGCGCTTACCAAACCCTTCATGACGCCGGCTCCTTAAACGTTCGCAGCAATGTCACCTACATCGTCAAAGCCCAAGGAACTCCGGCCGACGTACGACGAGAAATTGAGCAGATCCCGTTCGTGACCGGGTGGGGAGATAAGTGGCTCCGGGTCGGCTCGTTGAAGGCGGTCGTAGACGGCGGCATTCTTATTGGGACGGCCTACCTGCGCGAGCCGTACGGCCCGCACACACAGATCTACGGGTTCGTGGAGCCTGGCTATCGTGGTGTGCTTTACGTGCCTCGCGACAATGTGTTCGCGATGGCTCAGGTCGCGGATGAACTGGGTTGGCAGATGACATCGCATGTCACGGGCGGCGGCTCGCTGGATATCCTCCTGGATGCGTATGAGGCGGCGAACCGCACAAAGCCGATCACGCAGCGCCGCTTTGTAGCTACCCATGCAAATTTCCCCAACAAGCAAGCCATCGAGCGTGCAAAAAAGTTGGGTGTGATGTTCGACGTTCAACCAGCCTGGCTGTATTTCGATGGCCCGGCGATCAAGGACGTGTTCGGACCGGAGCGCATGAAGGATTTTCTGCCCCTCCGTTCCATGCTGGATGCCGGACTAGTAGTAGGTGGCGGTTCGGATCACATGATCCGCTTCGACCCACGGCTTGCCACCAATCCATACCACCCGTTTTTCGGAATGTGGATGGCAATCACGCGCAAAATGGTAGACGGGAACGTTCTCAATCCCGAGCAGCGCATCTCCAGGCTTGAAGCACTTAAAATGTGGACCTGGAACAATGCTTATCTGACATTCGGCGAGAAACAAGTAGGATCGATCGAACCAGGAAAGCTCGCAGACATGGCAGTGATCACTAAAGATTTCGCCACGTGCCCGGAAGATGAGATCAAAGACATCGAAACGGTTGAAACAATCGTCGGCGGAAAGGTCGTGTTCGATCGGTCCAAAGAACCGGCGGTACCTACGATGTCGCGCCCGCGAGCAGCACAGAATTGAACCTCTGCCAGGCTCGATCCGAATGGCAGGCGCTAAAAATGCAATCGCATTCCCAGTTGTATCTGCCGCATAGTTCGCGCTGACGAGATCGATCCGAAGGACGACGAAGAAAACGTCGCGCTTGGAGAGTTCAAGTTGACCATATTGAATGCGTTTGTGCTCTCTGCTCGAAATTGGAGATTGACCTTTTCCGTGATTTTGAAATCACGAAAGATCCCCAGATCGACATTGCGGAATCCTGGCGCATCTAAGACATTTCGACCCAGGGTTCCGTTTGTGCCGACTGCATTCGGCACGAAAGCTGCAGTGTTGAACCACTCCGCAACGGCAGCGGAACGCGCCCGGTTGGGGTCGAGTGTCGCCTGCACACCCGGCACCAGATTCGGTCGATCATTACCGGTATTGCCATCCAGGTTATTGTCGGTGCCTGTTGAGAAGTTATACGGGAGTCCGCTGTTCAGAGTGATAATGGGCGCAATGGACCACCCGTTGGCCACTTGTCTTAGAAGTCCATATGTGCCGTGGTAGTAATCAAGTTTCCAAATCAACGATGCGACGAACATGTGGCGCAGATCGTTATCCGCACGGCCTCTTTCTAATTGAGGAGCACGGAAGTCTTGAATTGTCCCAGTAACCGTACTGTTTTCCAGTTGCACGCTGTCCAGAGTTTTGCTGTAGGTGTAATAAGCGTGGAAACTTACACTGCTCGACATCCTGCGAATCACTCCAACTTGTAGCGCGTTGTACCAATTCCGCTGATTCGATTGGACTGCTATCACCTGGCCAAGTGGACTCGAAGTGAAGCCAAGCCGCGAATTATCTATTGGTCTTCGCAAGATTACGTTTCCAGTTGTGGAGGCCACTCCGGCCACATTCCGGACTGGATAATTCAGATCCACACCGAACGGAAGGTTGCGGCCCAACGAGCCGACGTATGCTGCTGATAACGTGAAGTCGTTCCCTACTTGCCGTTCCACGGAGAAGTTGTATTGGTACGAATAGGGCCACTGAAAATCCGGTGATGTGCCGGATACGCCTCCACCCGGCAAGAAGTAGCCACTATACGGAAATGGACGTCCGCCCGGATAGTTCGTGTATGGATTGGTCAGGGTGGCCCCGATATTAGTTGCACTAAGAGGCCTGGCAGCCGTACCGCTCACTATGTTGATAAACGTAAGCCGCGTCGAGAACGGCTGGTAATTGGACGTAGAGTTCATCTCATTTCCGGAAACGTTCCCGTAGAAGATGCCTCCAGCCGCTCTAATCGAGGTCTTGCCGTCGCCAAATGGATCCCACGCAAAGCCGAGCCTCGGGGAGAAGTGATGATACCGCGTAGAAACAATACCTCGCGGAATCCCTTGGTCACCGGGAAACAATACACCTAGCGGCGCATCGGGCCTCACCGTCGATTGCTGGCCTGCGACAAACGCGGATTGAAAATCGTGACGATCCACAGGGGGGGTCTGCACATCCCAACGGAGGCCCAAATTGATGGTCAGGTGCGGCCGAATCCGGAAGTCGTCCTGTACAAATAGCGCGTAATACCAGCTCTTGGTGTCCGGAGTGACGGGCGCATCCTGACTGACAGAGCTAGGCAACCCCAGCTCAAAATCAGCCAGGCCATTCCCTGTATTGGCCGTCGTGAAGTTGAATACACCGTAGTTATTCAGCAAAGTCGCTTGGACATCGCGCTCGTTTGAAGCTTCTGCGCCAAGGCTGATAGCGTGTCTGCCACGATTGATCGCCAGCACGTCTCTGACGCCAAGATAATTCGTGCCCGCGATCGGTCCAGCAATGGATTGCGAAAGTGTGAAGTAGCCGCTGACCGCGATCTGTGGCAGAGCGGGAGTCCCCTGAATCGCGATATTCGAGCCCAAATCCGCCAGTGACGTGGAGGGCAGATCAAGCCGTCCTCCGAAGTTGCGCGTGAAATTAATCCAACTTTGGTTAACCATGCTGGGGTTGACTGACCAGGTGTGGCTCACATTTGCGTTATGCTGCCGCCACGTATATTGAGCCCGAGACCACGGTAAGGTGTTGTTACCCAGCTTTAGAATGTTGAGCCCGCTGGTTTCGAAATAACTGGCCGTCAGTCGTTGATTTGTCGTGAGATCCTGATCCACTTTGCCCAGGAATTCGTCCGTGTTGTACGGGCTGGACTGGTCAAAACCCTGCCACTGGTTCAGAAGCCCCGTTCTCGGATTGATTTGATTCGGAAGCGGAATGTAGCGATTGATGATGTTCATCGCCGTGGGGTCCTGCCTGCTCGCGGGGATGACATTGTTGTTGAACTGAGGCGTACCGGCGGCAAACGGATTTTTGATTGCCCTGTCAGCCGAAAAATCGCCCACCCGCTCGGCGGCCGTGGGAACCGTTACGCCGCTGATGAAGTTTGGCGTCGACTGCCGCAGCCCTTGATACGAGAAGAAAAAGAACGTCTTGTTTCGCTTGATGGGCCCGCCAAACGTGCCACCAAACTGATTTCGATGCAACGGAGGCTTACCGCCTTGGTTGTTCCAAAGGTTCGCATCTAAGATATTGTTCCGGACGAATTCAAACAGCGATCCATGAAATTGATTGGTTCCGGAGGTCGTAACGGCGTTCACAACGCCGGACGAAGACCGGCCGTACGCGGCACTATAGTTGTTTGTGTCGACACGGAATTCCTGGATGGCATCGGGATTTGGAAGGATGTTTCCCGTGTTGCGCAGGCCAGTCATGTTCAGGCCGCCGTCCAGGTAGTAAGTGGCAGCGCCGACGCCGCCTTCGGTGCCGCCGTTGATAATCGTGATCTGCTGCGGGTACCCCAAAACGATACCGTTCGTAGACGATCGCACGCCGGGCGTGAGCGAGAGCAAAGTGTACACGTTGCGGTTGACGATCGGAAGAGTCGTAATTTCCGCGTTTCCAACAGTGCGCCCCAGGGTCGCATTGCTCGTGTTGATCATTGGAGGCGCTGCCGTCACACTCACGGTTTCATTTACGTTCCCCACTTGTAAAGTGGCGTTCACGAGCGCTACTTGGTCCAGCGTGAGCACGATGCCCTTCTGGACATACTTCTGAAATCCATTGGCGTCCACTTGCACTTCATAGTGGCCAATCGGCAGAAGCTCAATACGGTACTCGCCTTGGGTATTGCTCTCGGCCGAGCGCGACAAATTAGTATCGGAATTGACGGCTGTAACCTTTGCTCCTGGAACCACGGCACCGGTCGAATCGGTTACAGTGCCGTAGATGACCGTTGTTGTAATCTGTGCCGCTAGAGGAAGCGCAGCGAAGATCACGGCGGATAGCAGAACTAAAACACGAGCACGCATAGAAACTCCTCACCCCAGAACGATGATTTGCATCGAGTGGACCCAACCCCGGTTGCAGCGATCTTACATCCGGGTCGCACGGCAGTCAAGGATTTTCTGAACGGTTCTGAAATGTCACTAAGCCCTACGACGGAGTCCAGAAGCCAGCGCGGAACTAGGGCAATCCGAAGGCGGTAATGTGGGAACCCGCCGCAACTGCTATGTACTGCTTCCCGTCCACTGAATAAGTCATCGGAGATCCCGTGTTGATTTCATTGTTGGGGAAGTGCCATAGAGCTTTGCCCGTCTGCTGATCAACCGCTACAACGTTTCCGCCCGGGTCTCCATAGAACACAAAGCCACCAGCGGTCGCCAGTACTCCAGGCAGACCTCCACCGACCGCCTCATAAGCCGGTCCGAACTCCGGAATTTCCCAAGCAACCTTGCCGGTCTCGATATCCAGCGCACGCAGATACATCTGCATGGGTTCCTGCGGTGGCGGTTCTTTCTTCCAGGTATTTCTGGAGAGCTTTACAACGCAGCCCTCATTCGCCATGACATAGTAGAGCCGGGTCGCGGGACTGAACGCGGTTGCACTCCAGTTGGTCGCAGATTTCGGACAGATCACGTCACTTGGAGGGAGAAGCTGCGGCCGCCCATCCGGACCGATTCCGCTCGCCCAGTTCAGGTTTTTGAGGAAACTTTTCGCCAGCAGCACTTTGCCATCTGTCCGATCGAGCACGTAGAAGAAGCCGTTTCGATTGGCATGTAAAAGCAATTTTCGATCTTGTCCCTGGTATCGCGCGTTAACCAGAACCGGGGGCTCAGTCGAATCCCAATCATGAACATCATGCGGAGTGAATTGGTAGTACCACTTCAGTTCCCCGGTTGAGGGTTGCATTGCCAAGATGGAATCTGTGTAGAGATTGTCGCCTTTGCGATTACGATCGTCGGAATCCGGCCAAGCATTTCCGGTGGGCCAGTAGAGCGTATCCGTCTCCGGGTCATACGAGCCCGTGAGCCAAGTAGCTCCTCCCCCGAGTGCGGCGGGGTTCCCGGTCCCCTGCCATGTCTCACTCCCGCGCTCTCCGGGGCCCGGGAGTGTCCACCGGCGCCATACCCGCTCGCCCGTAGAGGCTTTGTAGGCGCTGATAAAGCCCCGGATCCCCCAGTCACCCCCAGATACGCCGGCGACGACCAGATCCTTAACAATCAGTGGCGCAATGGTTGAACCGTAGCGTTGAGGCTCGTCTGGCATAACGGCTTCCCACACCACCCGGCCGCTCGTACGGTTCAGCGCGATCAGGTGAGCATCGTTACTCACCATGAACACGTTCTCACCAAGAATGGCAACACCGCGATTTCGTCCTAACGCCGCATCGCCAACCATAATCTGCGGATTCCGCGGACGAGAGTAACCCCAGATTTGCCGGCCCGTCCGCGCATCAAGCGCATACACCGAATTGGGGCCCGTCACATACATGACGCCATCGGCAACAACCGGGGTAGTCTCTAGTCCGAAAGCTTCCAGCTTGTGGTTGAAGTAGGAGTTATCCGGATAGGCTTGTCTCCACAACTCGATCGAAAAGGTCCATTTCGGGACCAGTTTGTCGACATTCGACTTGTCGATCTGGGCCAGTTCGCTATACCGGTTCGCGCTGAGCTTCCCGTTATAGGTCAGCCAGTCTCCCGGCTTGGAGTTCACTATTTGCGAAAAAGTGATTCCATCGGTTCCAGGGCTTCCGGCGGAGATCGGCACTCCAGGCTTTACGCCCGTTAACCGGCTGAGATAGATCAATACGTCGTGCAGTTCTTCCGGACTCGCCTGCACTGGGCGCATCAGGGAGTCTTTCTCGTCGTTAACCGAAGAAACATCGCTCCCGGGCAAGACGTGAAATTTCCCATTCAGATCTTGCAAACGGATATCGAAGTTGCTGCGGCCTTTCACGAATCCCCGAACGGTTTGGCCAGTCCGTGTTTTGACCGTTACCAGCTGATATCCAGGACTGATACGCGCGCTGGGCTGCAACAATGCTGTTCGAATTTCGTCCAGCGATCGTTCACGCCCTAAGTTCGACAGGTCGGGACCGACCGGCTTACCTCGGCCGCTGACCATATGACATGAAGCGCACTGGCCTTTACCGAAGAAGAATTGTTCGCCGGGGGCAGGATCTCCGGCGAGAGCCGAGTCGGCAGCGGGAGCGTTTAACGATTTCACCAGGGAGGCGAGCGCGGTGAGTTGTTCAACCGGCAGGTTGAAAGCAGGCATTCCCGCCGACGGAATTCCTGAATGAATCAAGTCGCGCAACTTTTCCGGAGATTGGGGCACCCTGCGATTGCCAACCAACGCAGGACCCTGCTCCGTCCCATGACCATCTGCGCCATGGCAGCCGCTGCAGAGCTTTGCAAACAGCGCCTGCCCGGCGGCCGGGTTGGGAGGCGCCGCCTCCTGGGCTCTGAGCAGCATCGGAAGCGAAAGCAAAGCCGCGGCTACGAACGTCCGCGCGTTTAGGAGAAATGGCAAGGGAGCGCCGAGATTCCGACTGGTAATGTTCATATATTAACGGCTGCCCGGGAAAACGCCGATCAAAACCGATCTGAGTTTAGGGCCGACGCAGCTGCTTGGTCGAGAAACATCTTAGCGTTTGGATGGTGGCGCAAGGCGGACGCGGGGCAGGTCTCGCTGACAGGGCCTTCCAGAGCCGCCTTCACCGCCGTAGCTTTCTTGTCACCGCTGACGAAAACCAGTGCTCGGGGGATTCTCAGAAAAAGCGGGACTGTCAGTGACAGCGCCAGGCGAGGCACATCCTCCATACGCGTAAACCCTCCGTCGTGCACTTGTTGCAGGCGGCAGACATCATCTAAGTCGACGACACGCACGTCTTCGGGATCGTTGAAATTGCATGAGTGAGGGTCGATAAACGCGAGGTGACCATTCTCTCCTATGCCGAGAGCTACGAGTCCGGGCTGCGCTTCATGGAGGAGAGCACGATACCGCTTGCACTCCATCTGCAGGTCTTTGGCTTCACCATTCAATTGATGAAATGCGCGCAATGGAACGTGATCGAGTAGTCGCTCCCGAAGATAACGCCGGAATGAGGCCGGATGGTCTGGAGACATTCCTGCATATTCATCAAGGTGGAACACCGTAACTCGGTTCCACTCAATGTCGCCGTGAGCGCGCAAAGCCGCCAGGAACGAATCTTGCGAAACAGCGGAGGCGAAAATGACAGAGGCCTCGCCGTTACGGGCGAGCATGCTGCGAATTTCATCGGCGGCAATAGCTGCTCCCGCCGCGCCCGCAATTTCTCTATCACGGTATATCTCCACTTGGAGACGTTCACACAGCATTGAGACTGGATTTACGGAATGGGAGGTCGGCAAGATGTCTTTACTTCCGCGAGTTGGTAGCGCCGCTACTGATCTCAACTAATATTGCAGTTTCCCCTGCAACGATATCTGTAGATCTCATCCGTGTCAACAAGAGAGTAATGCAACGTCGAACCGGCTCGCTGGGTGACACTACGTCGTTGCTGAACGCAGCATTTTCTTCTTGACAACAGATCTCGAAGCAAGGGAAACTGCCATATCACTAAAACTCAGTATGGGGTCTTATGCATCGTAAGTTCTCGTTCCTGATTTGGTCCATATTAGGACTCGGTATGCTCAGCACGAGCCTTGCCCAAGATCCTCGAGGCACCATTCTCGGGAGGGTTGTCGACCCGGCAGGAGCAACCATTCCCGGCGCGAATGTCCTCGTGATGAACGCCGACACCGGTGTGGCGGTGAAGAGCATCACGAATGACAACGGACAATTTAACGTTCCGTTTTTGAATCCCGGGATGTATCGCGTCACAGTTGATAAGCCTGGGTTCAAGTCCTATTTGCGGGACAGTGTTCAATTACGTGTAAGCGAATCCGTTGATTTGCCTATTGCGATGCAGATTGGCAGCTCATCCGAACGGGTTGAGGTGCAGGCCAGCACGCCTCTGCTCGAGACCGACACGAGCACTCCCGGGCAGGTTATTGATGAACGGCGGCTGTTGGAACTTCCGCAAAAGGGTGGAGATGCGTTCGACCTGGTGAAATTAACTCCCGGTGTCGTTAATATGACGACGCTCCGGACCCTGAAACCTGACTCACCCGAGGGGACTTCTTCCATTTCCGTCGACGGCAATCCTCAGTTTTCGGTGCAATGGCAGATTGACGGTTTGGACGATACCGTCAATGACGAAAACAAAGGATACTCTCGCGTCGCCTATATTCCGCCCTCCGGATCGATCACTGAACTGAAACTCCAGGCCAGTCCCTACGACTCGAGTGTTGGTCACGTCCTCGGCCCCGTAGTCAGCGTCAATTCGAAAAGCGGTACGAACACGTATCACGGAACCGCATACTACTGGTTCAAAAATAGCGCTCTCGATGCCAATGATTTCTTCGCAAATAGATCAGGTCAAAAGAAGCCGGTGTATCAGGATCACCGCTATGGCCTCACTTTCGGCGGACCTCTCACAATTCCTCGCCT
>Ga0308175_100003930_pt1 | contig 10369 bp, 7 predicted proteins | sample PhyCR1_3_FD_203893 | JGI IMG/M metagenome (GOLD analysis project Ga0308175, IMG submission 203893) | Soil microbial communities from UC Gill Tract Community Farm, Albany, California, United States - DLSLS.C.R1 | ecosystem: Environmental > Terrestrial > Soil > Agricultural land | place: USA...
CCTTGAAGAAGCCCAGATCGCCAAGATCGACCTTGCGCTGGACAAGCTCGACCTGCAACCGGGGATGACGCTGCTCGACATCGGCTGCGGTTGGGGCTCGACGATGAAGCGTGCCGTCGAGGTCTACGACGTCAATGTTGTTGGATTGACCTTGAGCAAGAACCAGTGCGCCTACAGTCAGCAGCTCCTGGCCGCCATCGACACCAACCGCTCCCGTCAAGTGTTCTTGCGCGGCTGGGAGGAGTTCGACGAGCCCGTCGATCGGATCGTGTCCATCGAGGCGTTCGAGGCGTTCGGAAAACCGCGGTACAAGCCATTCTTCGAAATGGCCTACGGAGTTCTGCCCGACGATGGGCGGATGGTCTTGGAGACAATCTTCACTCACCCGCCGAGCCACTGGCCTACGGTTGGCATCCCGATCACCATGAAGGATTTGCGCTTCATGGTGTTCATTGCCAAGGAAATCTTTCCTGGTGGTGCAGTGCCGTCCGTCGACGACATTCGGGAGTTCTCGCAAAACGCCGGTTTGGCACTCGGACAGATTCAGCTCATGAACTCGCATTACGTGCGAACACTTGACATATGGGCGGAGAACTTGGCGGCTCATCGCGAGGAGGCGATCGCCAGCACTTCCGAAGAGGTGTATGAACGCTACCGCCGATACCTGACAGGCTGCGCTGACTTCTTCCGCAGGGGCATCACTGAGGTGGGACAGTTCACGCTCACAAAGGGATGACGTTCGGTCCCAAGAGTATTCAGCATCCGGTAGTCATCGATTCCGACGACCTGTCGATGTGTTGTGAGTGCAGGAACGGAGCAGGGGTATGGCAGCGCTGACCACCGGCGACGGGTTAGTCGTCGTCGTCGTTACCGCGCTTGCGCCGACCAGCCCTTGGTGAAGACGCCAAGGAAACGTGGCAGCGGTTGCTGTCGACCTCGAGGTGCCAACGTCCGAAAAGGCTTGATACTCATGGCGGCCCGCTTCCGCCAGCCCGCTGACGCCGAAACTGCGCACAGATCGCCATTCGCAATCGAGATGCGATCTCCCCGCAGACTCGGCGTCAGTTGCTTCCGCGCATAACGCCGCCGGTCTCGGGGAGCACGCGAGCGGCGATCAGGCTCGTACTTGGTCCCGTGTGCGCAATAGTGCCGTGCCAATCACTTCTACGACAATCACGACGATCGCCAGCCATGCCGTCCATCGCGGTAACGTCTCGTGGCTGAACACGCTGACCGCGTAAGCGGCCGCAGTGACGGCCATGACGAAACCCCACATGGCGATGAGAACGAGGCCGAAGTCGGCGCCCAAGGCGCGGACGATTTCCGCTCCGCGAGAAGGACGTACAGGATCCCGGCGACTCCTCCGTACTGATTCCATCCAACTTCTCGCATGTTGATTCCTCAAGTAGGGAGATGTGAACGGCCCGGCCAGACGGTACGCATGACTGAAGTGCGCTGCGGTCGAAATCGTCTTTTGCAGAGGTCTTCTCGAACTTCCCATGCAAAAGCGGATTTCAACACATGGGCTACGCATGCAGGCTCGCCCAGAACGGGCACTGATGGCTTTCGCCGAAGGTGGTGACGACGCGACTACCGTCGGGCTGCAACGACATCCGCGGCTGCCCCGTTTTGTCTACACCCAGGACCGGCCAACCCGGCTGACCGTTCGCCCGCGGAACGGCGGTGGCGATGAACTGGCTCCAGTAGTCGATCATCTGGTCGGACAACGCTTGTTGCGCCGCGTCCATCGGCGGTGCTCCGCCGACCTCGAACAGGAAGCGCAGCTCCAGTGAATGGCTTGCACCGACAGGAAAAGGCAACGTGCGCATCGGTTCCGGCGCGGGCGCATCACGATCGTTGAACTCGTACGCGAAAACCGGCCCGTCCCGGGCCAGGTCCTCACTCATCCGCTCGTTCACGCAGGCGAACATCCCGTCGGTCACCGTCGCCGCATAGGCCACGGGCACGTTGTTGTCGTAATCACTCAACGGATAACGCTCGCCTACGGCAACGGCGTTGGCGCCGAATGTTTCTCGTAGCAGATCGGGATATTGTTCGGCGGTGAAGTTCTTACCATCCCGCAGATACTGCAGCGCGACAAACAACGTGAACTCGTCGCGATTGGTACCCATCAGCACCGGAACCCTGGCGGCATCGTCCTCGGCGATCGCGGTGACCGGATTGACGGGCAGCACAGCGGTGCCGGTCACCGGGCCAGGCAACGCGTTTTGACCGATGTTGTAGAAGGTCACCGGTTTTCGTAGCTTGTCCACCGGCAATGAGCGCAGACAATCCGCGGCGGTTTTCGGATCGCCGCACCCCGCCCTCGCAGCGTATTCGATGCTGCTTTGTTCGGCCTTCGGCAGATCGGCCTGGGCCTGACACGGCGCACTCTGGATGATCGCCGCCCGGAACAGTCCCTTCGAGCCCGGTGCGATCAGGTGGTCGCACACCGACATGCCGCCGGCCGATTCACCGGCGACCGTGACCTTGTCAGGGTCGCCGCCGAAGTTGGCGATGTTGTCGCGGACCCAGCGCAGCGCCGCCTGTTGGTCTTGCAGTCCGTAGTTGCCGACCTCGCCGGGCGGCCCCAGCGCAGGATGAGCCAGGAACCCCAGCGTGCCGAGCCGGTAATTGATGGTGACAACGACGATGTCGCCTCGCATGACAAGCGATCGAGCGTCGTAGATGTTGCCACTGCCACCCGTGAACGAGCCGCCGTGAATCCACACCATCACCGGTCGCGGCGATCCTGTCGACGCCGGAGTCCACACGTTGAGGGTCAGGCAATCCTCGTCGCTCTGCCTGCCGAACTCCGGGTCGCCGCGCGGGTCCTGGATGCACCGCGGTCCGGGGTCGGTGGCGTCGCGCACCCCCGTCCAGGCCTTCGCCGGCGCGGGCGGATGGAAGCGCAACGGCCCGACAGGCGGTGCGGCGTAAGGGATGCCGGCGAAGAACCGGTGATCGGACTTGACGACGCCGCGCACCGTGCCGGTGGCGGTGGGGGCGAGTGCCGGATCCCTTTGGGCCTGCGGCGGACTGATCACCGGTGAAGGCGGCAGGAGAATGTCCGGGACAGCTGCCCTGGGGGATGCCCCGACCACCCGCCCGACTGCGACCACCAGCACGGTGGCAAGCACGACGAGCAACACCACTCGCAGGCCCCGAGCCGTCCCTGGCAGCACGGAGTCCGAGCCTACGCAGACTTTCATCCAAAACCCTGGATCGCGGCTGCGGCGATCCCCTAGACTGCAGACTTGACACCCGTCAAATTCTTCCCAGCGCGCTCCTCAGGAGGCTCAAGATGAGCACGCCGACGATCGATGAAGCCGCCAAGGTGCTGGCCGACCCGACCGCATATGCCGACGACACTCGGCTGCACACGGCACTCACCCAGCTGCGGGGGAACAATCCGGTGGCGTGGGTGGACAACCCGCCCTATCGGCCGTTCTGGGCGATCACCAAGCACGCCGACATCATGGCCATCGAGCGCGCCAACAACCTTTTTCTGTCGGAGCCGCGCCCGCTGCTGGCCACCGCAGAGGCCGACGATGTCTTCAAGTCTCAGATCGAAGCCGGGATCGGCATCCGCACCCTGGTCCATATGGACGACCCGCATCACCGGAAGGTGCGCGCCATCGGAGCCGACTGGTTCCGGCCAAAGGCGATGCGCGACCTGAAAGTTCGGGTGGACGAGCTGGCTAAGCGTTACGTGGACCGAATGGTCGAGATAGGACCGGAGTGCGACTTCGTCACCGACGTCGCACTGAATTTCCCGCTTTATGTGATTCTTTCCCTGCTCGGGCTGCCCGAGGAAGACTTCCCGCGGATGCTCAAGTTGACCCAGGAGATGTTCGGGGGCGACGACGCCGAGCATCAGCGCGGAGATTCGATGGAGGACCTGCTCGCCGTCCTGGCCGACTACTTCGCCTACTTCACCAAGCTGACAGCGTCGCGGCGCGAACACCCGACGGCGGATCTGGCGTCGGCGATAGCCAACGGGCGCGTCGACGGCGAACCGCTGTCTGACATGGACACCGTTTCCTACTACGTCATCATCGCCAGCGCCGGCCACGACACCACCTCGGATGCGATCTCCGGTGGCCTGCATGCGCTCATCCAGAATCCCGCTGAGCTATCGCGATTGCGCGAGAATCTGGGCCTGATGCCGACGGCTGTCGAGGAGATGATCCGCTGGACCACTCCGGTGAAGGAGTTCATGCGCACCGCCGCCGAGGACACCGTCGTACGAGATGTGTCCATAGCCAAGGGCGAATCGGTCTATCTCGCTTATGTTTCCGGGAACCGCGACGAGGATGTGTTCACCGATCCCTTCCGGTTCGACGTCGGTCGCGACCCCAACAAGCACCTGGCGTTCGGCTACGGCGTGCACTTCTGCCTCGGCGCCGCGCTGGCCCGCATGGAGATAAACAGCCTCTACAGCGAGCTGCTGCCGCGGCTTCAGTCCATCGAGTTGGCGGGCGAGCCCGAACTGTCGGCTACGACCTTCGTCGGCGGACTCAAACACCTGCCGATTCGTTACTCGCTGCGCTGATCCTGTTTGGCTTCTTGCGGTGGGTGGCCAGAAAACCGTCGACGGCGGCGACCGCGATCTCGCGATAGTCGAAGTCCGGCAGGGTGGACAGCTTTCCCAACGCAATGGGGCCGAGCAGTAATGCCGCCGCTTTGGTGCGGTCGACGTCGCCGAGTTCGGCGGCCGCCTGCGGACTGGACAGGATCGCCTCGAACGGCGCCGCGTACTGCTCGGCCACCCGCTCGCGGAGGGTGCGCACCTCGGGACTGTCCGGCGCGCCGCCGTGAGGTGCGCCGGGCAACCTTTCGAGATCGCCGCCGAGGGTCAGCCATGACATGGCGGTCAGGGTCACCGGGGCCTCGGCTATCAACTCGGCTTGAGCCTGCACCAACGCGATCAATCGGTCCCGCAACGAACCTTCCGCCGGCGGCGTCGGCGCGGGCGGGATCAGTGCGTGAAAAGCCGCTGCCAGCAGATCATTTCCGCTCGGGAAGTGGCGATAGAGCGTGGCGCGAGCTACGTTGGCCGCACGGGTGACCGCATCGACGGTCACCGCGCTTGGTCCTCCCGAACGCAATAGCGCGGTTGCGGCATCGAGCAGGCGGGCCCGCGATCGCGCGGGCCGCGGGTCGTTGCGCCCGCCGGTCATGGTTTGAGCCACCTCCCATGAGGCAAACGAGACTGTTGGTCTTGTATCGAGACTGTTAGTCTCAAAACTATCCCATCGAAGGAGAGCGACGACATGGTCGACACCCTCCGGTCCGCTGAGGATATCGACGTCCGCCTCACCGACCTGTCCAAGCGTACCCGGTTCTGGTTGCTGGCCGTCGCCAGTGTGGATGTGCTGATCGTGATCACCTCGATGGTCGCACTGAATGCAGCCCTTCCCGATATTGCGTTGGAGACCCATGCGACTCAGGGGCAGCTTACGTGGGTCGTCGACGGCTACACCCTGGTTCTGGCGTGCCTGTTGCTTCCTGCGGGTGCCATCGGCGACCGATACGGCCGTCGCGGCGCGCTGCTGGCCGGGCTGGGCATCTTCGCACTCGCGTCGCTCGCCCCGGTGTTCTTCGACAGCCCGCTACAGATCATCATCGCGCGTGCCGTTGCCGGAGTCGGAGCGGCGTTCATCATGCCCGCGACGCTGTCGTTACTGACCGCTGCCTTCCCGAAGTCCGAACGCAACAAGGCGGTCGGGATCTGGGCCGGCGTGGCCAGCTCCGGCGCGGTGTTCGGTTTCCTGGGCACCGGGATCCTTCTGCAATTCTGGTCCTGGCAGTCGATCTTCGTGGCATTCACGATCGCAGGTGTGGGCATGTTCATCCTCACGTGCACGATCGCGTCTTCTCGTGACGAAACCGCCACACCGGTGGATTGGCTCGGCGCCGTGCTCATCGGCGCCGCTGTCGCCGTGTTCGTCTTCGGGCTCGTCGAGGCGCCCGTGAAAGGCTGGACCGACCCATTTGTCTTGATCTCCATATTTGCGGGCATTGCGTTGGCCACACTATTCGCGATTGTTCAACTGCGGCGCACACATCCGCTCCTCGACGTCCGGTTGTTCCGGAGACCGGACTTCGCGACAGGTTCGGTCGGGATCACACTCCTGTTCCTTGCGAACTTCGGGTTCTTCTTTGTCGCAATGCAATACATGCAGTTGATACTGGGCTATAGCCCACTCAAGACCGCCTTTGCTCTGACGCCGGTCGCACTTCCCATCCTGGCGCTGGGCGCAACGATGCATCTCTATCTCCCGAAGATCGGGCTGCGCGTGTCGGTCTCGCTCGGCCTGCTGTTCATCGCGGCGGGGTTGCTGAGCCTGTGCACACTCAGAGCCGATTCGGCCTATATCGACATGGTGTTGCCCTTTGTGGTCACCGCCATCGGCATCGGAATGTGCACGGCGCCAACGACCACCGCGATCATGCATGCCGTCCCCGACGAGAAGCAGGGTGTTGCATCCGCCGTCAACGACACGACGAGAGAGGTTGGTGCCGCAATCGGCATCGCGGTCGTCGGGTCGGTGGTGGCGGCCCAGTACCACAACCACCTTGCACCAGCGCTCGTTGGCTTCCCTGAACAGGTTCGCGGCGCAGCACTCGATTCGCTCGCCCACGCACTGGCCATCGCCGAGCAAATGGGTCCACAGGGCGAACGTCTGGCGAAGGTCGCCAATGACGCCTTCCTGCAGGCGATGGACGCGTCGCTGGTCATTCTCGCCATAACGCTGACCGTCGCAGCCACCTTCATCGCGATCTGGTCGCCGGGCAGAGACGGCAGGCAGCTGCGGGTGGTGCGCCGGCTGACCAACCGCGGCACGTCAGGGCACGATGAAGTCAGCGGCACGATGGCCGAGCATCACGATCGTGGCGTGCGGGCCGCGGCTGGTGATGGTCGGCAGGATCGATCCGTCGACCACCCATAGTCCGTCGACGCCACGCACCTTGCACCGTAAGTCAACCACCGCCGCCGCATCGCCCTCGTTTCCCATCGGCGCCGTGCCACAGAGGTGCTGCGATGTCGACCATGTTGCCTGGCCGACTTTGGTTGTCGAGGAGGCCAATTCGCGGGCGAGCTCGGCACCGGCGCTCAATGCCGCCACATCATGCGGATCGCTGTCGTAGCGGTGCTCGATGACCGGCGGCACGTCGGGATCGCCGGACACCACGCTCACCCTGCCCCTTGACCGGGGCTGCATCAGCGCAACGCCGATGTGTGGCCGGTCGGCGGGGTCATCTGCAGCGCCCTCCACCATTGCACCGAAGCCTCTCGTGTACGGCCTGACCTCGAGCCCGTTGGGAGTACTGAGTATCGCCTCCAGCGGCGGCAAGTCATGGGTCGGCGTCCAGTCCACCGGCAATACCCATTCGGGATGATCACTCGTCCGCCTGCCGACAGGTAGGTTCGACGCAACGGCGATGCCCGCTGCCGCAAGTGTCTCCGCGGGGCCGATACCGGAAAGCAACAAGACATGCGCCGATCCGATTGCCCCGGCGCACAGCACAATCCGGTCCGCGGTCAGGTTCGCGGGACCGTCAGGTCCGGTACTGTCAACGCCGACCGCCCGCCCTTGAGCGAACCGGATGCGGCCGACGCGCGTGTTGGCCAACAGGATCAGGTTGGACCGGCCGAGCGCGGGTTGGAGATAGGCGCCTCCAGGCCCGATCCTTGTGCCGCCGTTGATGTTCAGCGGCACCGCGCCGATTCCGGGCGAGACCGGCTCCCCGTGCGCTGCACCGTTGAGATCCGGCACCCACGCATAGCCCATTTCGGTCGCAGCATTTACGAACGATGCCGTGCAGCCGTCGAATTCAGAAACACGACGGACGAGTATCGGACCGTCAGATCCGTGCAGGGGTCCATCGAAATCGGTGTCGGTCTCGATGGCGCGGAAGTGCGGCAGCACGTCGGCCCACGACCAACCCGGCAATGCCCACCTCTCGAAGTCCTCGGGCAACGCGCGGCAGAAGTAACCGCCGTTGACCGCCCCGGATCCGCCGACCACTGCGCCGCGCATGACGTGCCCGACCCGCACGGGTTCGTCCGTCAGCGTCGTCGCATAGTGCCGCACCACGGAGCTGGCCGTGCCGATCGGCATCCGGACCCCATCGGTGATCTGCGCACGCACCCGAGGATCGGATGGGCCGGGCCCCGCCTCGACAACCGTGACACGGCACATCTCGTCACGCGAAAGCCGTTCTCCAAGGACAGATCCAGCACTACCTGCACCGATGATCAGCACATCGCTGTGCAAGATGCTGCTTCAGGTCCGGATCTGCGGCTTGAGGGCGCCTGCGTGCCGTTCCCGTACCACTCCGGTCCACAGGCCGGTGCCGTAGGCGATGTCATCGAGGCGCTTCAGCAGCAGATAGCTGACCAGCCCGACGGGCTTGGTGTCATCGTCGGCGTTACCGTGTCGCTTCGCCCAGTCCACCACCCCGTCGACAATCGCCGCAACCAGCACCACGTGCCTGCAGCGGCGCGACAACATCGCGGCGATCAGGGCGATCGGCCAGTAGTGCCTGCAGATCGCCGCGGCGAGCTGCAGGGCAGCAGACCACAGACCGTGTGCGGCCACCACCGCGACTTCCTTGGGCTCGGTGTCGACGGCGCCGAGTGAGTTCGCGATCCGGCGACCGGTGAGCGTGGCGACCACCATCGACGCGAGGTACCCGATGCCCGAACCCATCGCGAGCAGGATCCACACCACCAACGTCCAACCGGAGATCACCAGCGGTGCGGTCTTCCCAGGATGACGAACCGACAGCGGCGCAGCCGCTTCGCCGTAAAATGACCTGCGCGCGAACCACTCTCGCAATTGTGTGCGGTGCTCATGAGCGACCATCGCGATGGGTTCATACCGCAGCCGTGCGCCGGCTTCAATGAAACGCCAGCACAGATCGACGTCCTCCCCGGACTTCAGCGTTTCGTCGAATCCCCCGAGAGCGTTCATGACGGAGCGGCGGCAGATGATGGCCGCACTAGGAACGTAGGCAACTGTGCCGTATGGCACAACGGGCGCCTCCCGCTGCCCGAGATCCAGCGAGGACCGCACTGCCTCATAGCGGGCAACCAAGCTGTCCGGTTGCGAGAGGTTCACGATGCGCGGTGCCACCAAAGCCACTGCAGGATCACAGAAGTGACCGAGCAGTGCCTCGAGCCAGCCACGCCGGGGGACTACGTCGGAGTCGAGGAAGGCGACGTAGTCGGTGGCACACACCGCCAGGCCGGTGTTGCGTGCGGCGGCGGGACCCTTGCTGCGAGGATGGCGTATCACCTGGACGTCGCAGTGCGTGCCCTCGAAGTCACCGCGTTGAATCGGGGTCGCCGAGCCGTCGTCCACCACGACCACGCGCATGCCACGCAGTGCCGAAACCAACCGATGTACACCAGAAACGTTGTTGTGCACGGGGATTACAACAGTGACATCACGATGCGACGGCCCACTGGCCGGCCTCGGATGGGCGACGGTGGCGTCGAGGAGGGTGCGGGCGACCTGCGCGCTGAGCGCGTCGTGCACCTCGAGCCTGCCTCCGTTGAGCATGGTCTGCGCGGCGGGTGCCAGCTTCAGCAGGCGGGTTGGGGAACCACCGAGCAGAGCCGACCCCTCGCCAAGCACCTTGACTCGGCGATCAACTTGCACGGCGAAGCCGTCGGGCAGCCGCGGCTGACTCATGTCAGCATCCCGTCACGGTCGGGTCTCCAGCGCTCTATTCGGCCGGCACAACCATCGACCATCGCGGCAAACAGGCGTGCACCATCGGCCGCGGTGGCCGTCGTGGGATCGCCGAGTACGCCCAGTTCACTCACCGCCGCCACCCCGCCGCTGCGCATGGCCGGCAGCAACTCGGCCAGCGGAGCGCAGTTTCCCGGCACCCACTCGTCGACCCGCACGTCGTCGGGCGAAATATGTAGCAATACAGACGTTTCGGCGTGTCCGGCATGCGCGTCGGCATTTTGGGCACCACACGAGCACCACCCGACGTCGCGACCCTCGTACCGCAGCAGTGCTGCCGCGGCGGCCATGGCCTCGACGTTACCGCCGTGTCCGTTGACAAACACCAGCCGCCTGGCCCAGCTCGCGGCCGACCGGCCGAACTCCACTAGCAAAAGACGCAATGCAGAGGTGCCGATCGATACCGTGCCGGGAAAGCTCTCGTGTTCGCCGCTGGCTCCGTAGCCGATCGGCGGTGCAAGCATCCATCCGGAGTCATGATCGGCTTCTGCCAGCCGTTCAGCAACCCCTCGGGCGACGGCTGCGGCGATCCGGGTGTCGGTGTCCAGCGGCAGGTGAGGTCCATGCTGTTCGATGGAACCTACCGGGATAATCAACGTGGG